>ENA-ORXU01000994-ORXU01000994.1-marine-metagenome-genome-assembly--contig:-NODE-994-length-26590-cov-2.770452_pt1 | contig 26590 bp, 21 predicted proteins | sample MGYA00237869_ERZ511484 | MGnify/ENA metagenome assembly ERZ511484
GGCCATGAGGCGCTGCTTCATCGACTCGTCCCAGAGGCCGAGACGGTGCAAGTCTTTGAGCAGGTGCTTATTGACTACCACGAATTCGCCGGAAAGCGTGCGTCGCGTGTAGATGTTGGCAGTGTAAGGCTCGAAGCACTCGTTGTTGCCGAGAATCTGGCTTGTCGACGCTGTTGGCATTGGCGCAACGAGCAGTGAGTTTCGGAGTCCGTGCTTTTTGATGTCAGCTTTGAGCGCAGTGAAGTCCCACCGGTCACTCGGCTGTACACCCCACATGTCGTACTGCAGTTGCCCTTCGCTGGCTGGTGAGCCTTGGAAGCTTTCGTAAGCTCCATCAGCCTTCGCCTCGATAACACTTTGCGTAAGCGCAGCGTGGTAGATCGTTTCGAAAATGTCGCGGTTCACCTTGCGTGCCTCAGGAGAATCGAACGCGAGCCCCATAAGAATGAAAGCGTCAGCCAATCCTTGCACACCGAGCCCTATCGGACGGTGACGCATGTTGGAGTTGCGCGCTTCCTCAATTGGGTAGTAGTTGACATCGATGACCCGGTTGAGGTTGCGGGTCAAAACTTTTGTCACCTCGTGAAGACGCTCATGGTCGAACTCGCGCGTTTCGGTGTTGACGAACTTCGGCAGGCTGAGACTGCCCAAGTTGCACACCGCCACCTCGTCCGGACTCGTGTACTCGAGAATCTCCGTGCAGAGGTTCGATGAGCGAATGGTACCGAGGTTCTTCTGGTTGGACTTGCGGTTGGCTGCATCCTTATATAGGATGTACGGCGTACCGGTCTCCACCTGCGACTCTAGAATCGCAAACCAGACATCTTGTGCTTTAACCTGCTTACGTCCGCGGCCCTCTTGCTCGTACTTATGGTACAGCGCTTCAAACTCGCCCGAGTGCGCATCGAAGAGTCCTGGAGCTTCATTTGGATCGAACAAGGTCCACATGCCGCCGTCTTGGACACGCTGCATGAAGAGGTCCGGGATCCACATGGCATAGAAGAGATCTCGGGCGCGCATCTCCTCCTTACCGTGGTTTTTCTTGAGGTCTAGGAACTGAAAGATGTCGGCGTGCCATGGCTCGAGATACACTGCAAAGGCACCTTTGCGCTTTCCGCCACCTTGATCGACGTAGCGTGCCGTGTCGTTGAAGACCTTCAACATCGGTACCAGGCCGTTTGAAGTCCCGCCAGTGCCTTTGATGTACGAGCCGGTCGCGCGCACGTTGTGCACGCTCAAGCCGATACCACCCGCACTCTGTGAAATCTTAGCGCAGCGCGTCAGGGTTTCGAAGATGCCTGGGATAGAATCCTCGGTCATCGAGAGCAGAAAGCAACTGGACAGTTGAGGCTTAGGTGTACCGGCATTGAACAGTGTCGGCGTAGCATGGATGAACCACTTCTGGCTCATCAACTCGTAGGTTTCCAGCGCTAGGTCGATGTCCTCGCCGTGAATGCCTATGGCGACACGCATCAACATGTGCTGTGGCCGCTCGACTACTTCACCGTCCATGCGCAGCAGGTAGCTGCGCTCGAGGGTTTTAAAGCCAAAGAAGTCGAAGGAGAAATCACGATCGTAGATGATCGCGGAGTTGAGGCGCTGGCAGTGCTTCTGTGTGACGGCAAGCGTCTTTCCAGAAATGAGTCCAGCCTTCTGTCCTGTTTTCGGGTCGACGTAATTGTGCAACCGCTCCATGGTCTCACAAAAATCCTTGGAGGTGTTCTTGTGGAGGTTGGAGACAGCAATTCGAGCTGCGAGCATCGCATAGTCCGGGTGCACCGGCGCCATGGTTGCGGCAGTCTCGGCAGCGAGGTTGTCGAGCTCGGTAGTGGTGACACCGTCGTAAAGCCCCTGTATCACCTTCATCGAGATGGAGACGGGATCGACGTATTGACTAAGCCCGTAACAGAGCTTCTTTATTCTGGCGGTGATCTTATCGAAGGACACGTCTTCTCGACGGCCGCCTCTTTTTACGACTTGCATAGTGTGTTTTTTTGCCTTAGGTAAAAAGCCTTCGGCGAGTGGCCTGTGGCGGTTGAGCCTGCGGCGCTGCTTGTGTTTGGAGGGTTAGCCTGCGGCGCTTTGGCCTGCGGCGCTTTGGCCTGCGGCGCTTTGGCCTGCGGCGGGTTTAGCCTCCGGCGGTTGGCCTGCGGCGCTGCTTGTGTTTGGATGGTTGGCCTGCGGCGCTGCACGTGAGAAGAGCAGCGCCGCAGGCTTTTTCGCCGAAGGCCGCTTGCCGCAGGCAAGCATCGCCGAAGGCTAATCGCGCTTCGCGCGACTTAGAAGTCCTCATCCAATGAGAAAACTTGCTTCTCCCGATCGCTAGTGACGCCAGCTTTTTGGTAGTCGCCCACGCGCTTCTCGAAGAAGTTGGTTTTGCCTTGGAGCGAAATCATGTCCATCCAAGGGAATGGATTCTCAGAGCCGTAGACTTTACCGCAGCCGAGTGACTCGAGGAGGCGATCGGCTACACACTCGATGTACTGGACCATGAGCTCGGCATTCATGCCGATGAGTCGTACAGGCAGCGCCTCAGTAACGAACTCCTTCTCCATTTCTACGGCATCGGTAATGATCGAGCGTACTGTCTCTACGGGAAGCTTATTCTCAATGTGATCGTTGTAGAGCAGGCAAGCGAAGTCACAGTGGATGCCTTCGTCGCGGCTGATGAGTTCGTTCGAAAACGTGAGTCCCGGCATCAGGCCGCGCTTCTTGAGCCAGAAGATGCTGCAAAAGCTTCCTGAGAAGAAAATGCCCTCTACTGCGGCAAAGGCAATGATCCTTTCGGCAAAACTTCCACCCTCGATCCAGCGCAGCGCCCAGTCGGCTTTCTTCTTGACGCAAGGCATCGTCTCGATGGCGTTGAAGAGGTAGTCCTTCTCTTTGGTGTCCTTGATGTAGGTATCGATCAGGAGCGAGTAGGTCTCTGAGTGGATGTTCTCCATCATGATCTGGAAGCCGTAGAAAAACTTGGCTTCCGTGTACTGCACCTCAGCAACGAAATTCTCTGCGAGGTTCTCGTTGACGATACCGTCAGAGGCGGCGAAGAATGCCAGCACGTGCTTCACGAAGTACTGCTCGTCTTCAGTTAGGGTCTCCCAGTCTTTCAGATCGGGACCGAGGTCAATTTCCTCAGCAGTCCAAAAGCAAGCCTCCATCTTCTTGTACCAGTCCCAGATGTCGGGATGTTGAATCGGGAATAGAACGAAGCGGCCGGGATTGTCCGTAAGGATCTTTTCAGTAGGCTGGACGGAGGTAGTGCTCATGCGGGTGATTGTTATAGGCCGCTGTGTAAGGCGGCAGGTACGTGATGGAGATTGATTGGTGGACTCCACCGCACATTTGTGGTGGAAGAGTACTTTTGGACAGACCGGTGGCTAGCGCAAGCAGGGCGTGCTTACGAGCAAATAGGTCGATCCTCAGTTGGTTTCGCAACACCCATACTGGGTGTCATGAGGCCCTCGCCGGGCGGTGGTCAGCTTAGAGATTATCTAGGGTGGCTGTAAGCCGCTGACCGGAGTGCCAAGGTACCAGCGAAAGGCTCCAGCAAGGACGATTGTGCTACCGACATAATCCACAACTGTTAGCAACTCCGCAAACTATGGCTAGTGAGCGGCCTACGAATATGTACAAAGACTAATAACACCGTGTATAACCAAACTTGCCATTTTCGAACTTCCCAGAATGCATCGATATGAAATCTGTATTCCGCGCACGCTAAGCTGGTTACAGATTTCTGGTATGCTGCACTCGACAACGATTTCCACGCCGTCTGTGAGCGTGTAGACTCAGGTCTTTGATTAACACCTGGTGTACTGTATGAGTATTCTTCCGTATGGGCAATCGCGTAACACATGTCGTGCGCCTCAGCGCAAGCATTAGAGCAGCCGCCGCCTCGAGAAATACAGCACAAACATTCCTGAGAGCACGACGCTCAGACCGATGATGGCAGCAAACGCCCAGGGCTCCTCGCTAAAGGGCAATTGCACGTTCATTCCGTACAGACTAGCTACCAAGGTGGGTACTGTCAGCACGATAGTAATGAAAGTGAGCCGCTGAATCACGACGTTCAGGTTGTTTGAGATGATAGATGAGTACGCGTCCATGGTACCTCCCAAAATATTGGTGTACACGTTGCTCATCTCCAAAGCCTGCGAGTTGTCAATGATGACATCTTCGAAGAGGTCGGTCTTTGCCTCATCTGCTCGGATACCGAGAAAATCCGAGCGCTTAAGCTTCATTTTCAGCAGCTCATTGGTGCTAAGGCTGTTGACGAAGAAGACCAGCGACTTCTCTATGGAGAGCAGCTGCCGTAATTCCTTGTTACGGCTAGAATCGTAGAGCTCACGCTCGATGGCGTTGCGTCGCTTGTTGAGCTGCCGCAAAAAAGCTGTAAAGCGATACACGTTCTGCTCGAAGATGCGAAGCACGAAACCTGCTTCATCCTTAGGATCGAACGAGCGAATCCGCCCATCGACAAATTGCTGCAAGATTGTCTCGGCGGCCGAGGTAATCGTAACGGTAATCTCAGGGGTCAGGATAATCCCAATCGGAGCAGTCACAAACAGCGCGTCATTGTCTTCGAGCAATGAGGTGTTCTCAACTGGGGTATTGATGACTATCAGCCTAACTTCCTCCTCACGCTCAAAGCGGCTACGCTCATCGATGTCGATCGAGTCGGCCAGAAAATCTAGCGGAATTGCATGTGAGCGCGCAAAAGCTGCGAACTCGCCCTCAATGAATGGCGGGCCTATGTGCGCCCAACACTGAGGTACAGCACTGGCCAGCTCTTCGACGCGTCCATTCTCTTTGGTGAAGTAGCGAACCATGATGCGGGCGGTTTACGGCCTTGGGCCGCTACACGAAGGGCCGCAAACATAGGCGATGCAACAGCGCCTAGCGAACCCATCGTGGGGGCAAACTCAACATCACCCTCACATGATCTTCAAGGCGCGCGGCTTCCTGCTCGGCATTTAAAGAATGATGCGCGCCCAGAGACTCCCGCAGACTTAAATTTTCCCGCTGCTCGCCACGCACCACCTGCGGGTGAGCGAGGGCTTTCGCATAGGTGTAGCCTTCCCCGAGGTGCTGTGCTGCCAAGGCTTTGGCAACGTAGGCCCAGCCCCACCGCCGAAACTGACGCACGTGCACCAGTTCGTGCATCAGCAGCGGGAGTGAGGGAGTGCCCCAAAGCTTGGTTGCGTAGCCAAGTACGAAGGCCACACCAAGTGGTCGGGCTAGGCGTGAGCTCCCCTCATCTACAACAGCATGCTTCAGCTCGAGATCGGTGAAGTAGGTTTTGGCGAAAGCTGCCTCCTGCATGGACAGGCGCCGATAGCGATGACCTGAGAGCATTACCTCCCCCAGCTGTACAAGCATGCCTACACCGAGGAGTTCAGCTACTCGGATCGCAGCCTCAAGTGCGAGCCCCCGCTTATGAACCCGCTCGCCATGGCCAGCCAACCACACTTCCCGATGCTTCCAATAGAACACCAGTTCGCCAAGCCTCCGCGGATAACACTGCACGAAGCGCCACCAATACGCAAGAAGCATCTGCCTCCTCACTGTTCTAGGAGTCGCTGTGCTAGAAAGGCCTCTTCGCGTTTACTCAATTTAGACCGCGCCAGGAGATAAGTTTCCCCCTGTCTGCTTTCGCCAAAACCCATCTCAAAGGTCTCCGAATCCAAACGAACGCGCCTCACCTCTGACCATAAGAACTCATCGCTACGCTTGCGCAAGTTGTCGATGCGCGTCACCCCATCTGCGGCAATGATTAAGGTGTGATCGAAGGGCTGCGCATGCCGTCGCAGCTGCGCGTTGCCAAGGCGAATGCCTTGGCCAGCCAGGAAAATAAGCACGCACCAGACTAGCCATCGTACCAGGATAGAATCGGCAAAACCTTCAACCATGTAGGCGAGAAGACCTGCCAGTGACAGACCAAGTAGTAGGCTGAGCCGACCAGGGGTTGTATCCTCTCGTAGCTCTTGTTTCATGGCCCGACGAAACCGTCTCTCGATCCGTATGTCCTCAGTAGACTCGTCCTGTGCTGCTCGCTCAGTCAAAGCGAATAGTCTTCACTGGGTCGATGTGCGTAACCAACTGCGCCGGTATCACCAAGAGGATCATGACTACGACCAGCGTGCCTAGATTGAGCAGCAGTATCATCCCCCAATCCAAAAATACCGGCGCCGTGGCGAGGTAGTAGTTCTCTTCACTGAGACGAATCAAGCCGGTGTATTTCTGCAAGAGGCAGAGCCCGAGCCCGATGAGGTTGCCCCAAAACAGGCCACGCAGCAAGATGCGCCCGCCAAAGCGGAGAAAAATCCCACGCAGCGTTTTGCCAGGCATTCCCATTGTGCGTAGTACGCCCACCATGTTGGTGCGCTCTAGAATGAGGATAAGCAAAGCCGTTATCATATTGACTAGGCAAACGCCCAGCATCAAGGCGAGGATCACCAATTCGTTCGCATCCTGGAGATCCAGCCATTGAAAAATGCTCGGAAACCGATCGCGCACGCTCTCTGCATAAAAGTCGCTGGGCACTACCTCGTAGTATGCATACGCAGCAAGGCCCTCGGCGTCTCGAACATCCTCGAGAATTAACTCTACGCCACTTACTTGATCACTCTCCCAGCCTAACAACTCTTGCAAAACACGCTCGTCGACAATCGCGAATTGCGTATCGAATTCTTCTAGCCCTGTTCGGTACAAGCCACCAACTGTAAATCGCTTTTTACGCAGCTGGCGACCTTCCGGAAAATGCACTATAAACGGATCTCCCACCTCGAGATTAACGCGGGCGGCGGTTTGCTCGCTTAGCAGCAAAGCTCGCGATGCGGATGTGTCGGCCAGGTCGGGCAACTCGCCTGCCCGCAGGTTTTGTCGAAAGAAGTCCCAATCAAAATCTGCCCCGGCGCCCTTAAGCAGAATGCCTTCGATTTCTTCCTTGGTTTGAATTACGCCGGCCTTGACAATGTATGTCTGCACTCGCCGCACCCCAGCATGTGAGCTTTCGCCAAAACCCATATCTCCATAGCCGAGTGGATAGTCCACCACGCTTTCTAGAGCGCGCAGCGAATCAATCCAAGGAGCATTCCGAGAGAAAGGCTGCGCATCGAAGCGTGAATCGCCGGCCTGAGTGGCTACGACATGCACATGCCCCCAAAAGCCAAACACTTTCTCGCTAATCTCAGTCTTGAATCCCCGCAGCATCGCCGAGGCGATAATCATCACCGCCACGCATAGCGCTGTCGACACCACCGCGAGCCGGATGATGAGTGAAGCGAGCTGGCCGCCACGACGGGACGACAGTCGCTGAGCAATGAGTGAAACAACAGACATGAAGCCGCGAAAGTAGCCCTCTCTCCCACCCTACCTTGCCCCAATGGATTTTATCGCTGAGCTCCGACATCGCGAGCTTCTCCAGGACATCACCCCGGGCCTCGAACAGCACCTCGCAGAAGGCAAGCCGGTGACCGGTTATATCGGCTTCGACCCGACTGCCCCGAGCCTAACTATCGGCAACTACGTACCAATTATGCTGCTGAAGTTTTTCCAACGCAGCGGCCACCGGCCGATTATGCTCTTTGGCGGGGCCACTGGCCGCATCGGCGATCCTAGCGGCAAGGATCAAGAACGACAACTCAAATCCTACGACGAAATCGAAGCCAACCTCGCTGCCCAGCGCGCACAGGCAGAGAAATTACTAACGCCGGAGGAGGGGATGCACGATGTAAAGTTTGTTGATAACCACGAATTTTATCGGGGCATGGGGGCGCTTGACTTCCTGCGCGACGTAGGTAAGACGCTCACCGTCAACTACATGCTGTCAAAGGATAGCGTGAAGACTCGATTAGAGTCGGGCATCAGCTTTACTGAGTTTTCGTACCAGCTATTGCAGGGCTACGATTTTCAGCGGCTGTATTCCGACCACGGCTGCACGCTCGAAATGGGTGGATCGGACCAGTGGGGCAACATCACTGCAGGAACTGAATTTGTACGCCGCAACCTCAGCGGTAAGGCGTACGGGCTCACCACGCCGCTGCTTACCAAGGCCGACGGGTCGAAGTTTGGCAAGAGCGAGAGCGGCAACATCTGGCTCGATCCCGAGCTGACGAGTCCCTACCAGTTTTACCAGTTCTGGATCAACGCCGACGACCGCGACCTTTCGCGCTACTTACGCACCTTCTCACTCGTGCCCCGCGAAGAACTCGACGCGCTACTCCGGGCCGCTAATGATGACAATCCACGGCCGGTTAAGGAAGCCCTCGCCGAAGAGCTAACCGCTCGAATCCACGGGCAAGATGCACTGGATAACGCTCGCGCAGTAAGCCGGCTGCTATTCAATCGAAAGGCCTCACCAGAGCAGTTGCGAGCACTGAGCGAAGGCGCACTGGCGACGATTTCGCAAGAGATCCCTTCTGCTAAGGTCAGTAGGCACTCCTTCGACGAGAAGCTATCACTCATCGACTTGCTTAGCGAACATGCGGACATCGTGGCCAGCAAGTCCGAGGCACGTCGTGCCATAAAGGGCAATGCAATCAGCGTCAACAAGCAAAAAATAGCCGACGTGGAGGCGACGGTTGGTGCAGAGGAACTGTTGCACGGCCGCTACCTTATGCTGGAGAACGGCAAGAAAAACAAGGTTATCGTTGAGGCCGTCTAACTCAGCTCATCCAAGCTTTATGACATTAAGTCCCGCACAAGCAAAGGCTGGCTTGCTGGCGTTTGCAGCTGGAGAAACCGATTACGTGTCTGGTTGCTTGCCCAGCGATGTGGTGCAGCTTGATGCGCGGCTTGTACTCGATGCGCTTTACCGCCGACTGGGCGGTGTTTTGGCGAAAGCTTTGAGCAGGTACGACGCTATTCCGAGTCCCAAAAGCGACCAGCCCGACGGGCTCTGGCTACGAGACAGCAACTGCGTGGGTATCAACCTACGCACTACCGGAGGTCTGCTCGGGGCGCTGAAGTTTGTGCTTACGCTACCACCGCATATCAATGCAGTTCACCTCTTGCCGGTGTTTGAGCCCGGGGTGGTTGGAAGCCTTTACGGGATGGCATCGTGGAGGATCAACGCCGAATTTTTCGATCCAACGTGGGCCCGGATCGCCCCTGCGCTGCACGATGTGACCGCTCAGCTGCACGCGTTCATCAATATCTGCCATGCTTTGGGCAAAACGGTAGGGCTCGATGTAATCCCACACGTCGACCGCTTTTCCGAAATTTCCCTCGCCAATCCTTGGTTGTTCGAGTGGGTGAGGCGCAGTGATGTACAGATTCTCGACCGTCGAGCCGACCTACATTTCGAAGTCGAGCGGGCCATTGCTTTATATGCTCGTGGACATTCAGGCGACGACTTTGCCAGGCAATTCTTCGCCCGACCGGAAGGAGAAATTTTAGACGAACTCTTTGGTGGTGGGAGTGCTCCAGAGCGAAACATGCGTCGCGACGATCTCATTCAATACCTCTACGAACGAGGCTATGAGACCCTGCCTGCTACTATGGCGCCCCCCTATCGAGGCTTGGAGCTCGACCCGCGTGATGAGGCTGTCACAGTCGATGATAGGGGTCGGCGCTGGCGAGACTATTGTTTTGTAAAACCACAAGCCATGTCAAGGGCATTTGGCCCATTGACACGCTATAAGCTCTTCGAACGAGAGGATGAGAATCGCGATTGGGTGATCGACCATGATCGCCCTCGACACAGTGTATGGCAATACTTTGCCGAGCATTACCGAGCCATAGTTCTTGGGTTCGGTTTCGATTTTCTACGCGGCGACATGAGTCACGTACAAACACGCCCAAAGGGTGTGCCCGAGCACCCGGACGAGTACTACGACATACATGCCTACGTAAAGCGAGCGATAGCTGCTGAGCGGCCTCACATAGCCTACTTCGCAGAGAGCTTCCTTACCGCCGATGACTTCATGACGTATGGCTCTGAGACTGAGCATTTGAATGCCAGCCACGCTGATGTGGCACTGGGCAACTTGCAGGGTTATGCCCCGCACGAGTCGACTTTTCACGAGTTACTGGCAGAATACGAGGGCTTATGCCAAAACCAATCCTTCGCGCCCTGCTTCACCATTTTCAGTGCCGATAAAGACGATCCGCGCTTCGATGCGTCCTTTAATAATGGCAGCGTGGCGCGCTATTTCTTCGCAGCCTTTTGCCCCCGCTTCCCGAGCTATACGAGCCTCGGCTTTCGGCAACGTGACGAGCACTCCGAGCCAGTCGCCAACGAGTACTATTCAAAGCTCTACGTCTTTCACTACGATGAGGGTCCAAAGGCGACGCGTGGCCCCTACCGCTGGGGAGACAATCAAGACCTCTACCAGCAGATTGCAGCGATCGATGCTTGCAAAAGTCAGCTGCAGTCAGCTAGCAATGACTTCGAATGGCTCCTTTCACCCGATGCTACCGGCCGCCGAAAAATCTTGGCTTGGCGCGTCGGTGAGCACAACTTCGCTGTGAACTTCGGTGTCAAGGCGGCCAAGCTGACGCACAACACTACCGGGGCAGAATCAACATTCGGGTCTTTGGATAGCAAGGGGCGGATACAATCGAATTCGGGAATTGCTTGGCTGCTGCCACCCGATCCCGTATCCTAAATCTCGCATCCCGCATCCCGCATCCCGCATCCCGCATCCCGCATCCCGCAGCCCGCAGCCCGCATCCTAAATCCTCTTCCCATGCGCCTACCCATCTACGTTGCCGATGCCTTTTGTGATAGACCATTCTCGGGCAACCCAGCAGCTGTAGTACCGCTCGACTATTGGTTGGAAACGGAAACCATGCAGGCCATTGCGGAGCAGCACAACCTCTCTGAGACGGCCTTCGTAGTGATGCATCCAGATGAGCACCGCAATCGCCCACTGCGCTGGTTTACGCCAGCAAGGGAAGTAAGACTGTGCGGGCATGCAACTTTAGCCACGGCATTTGTTTTGGGCGATGTGCTGCAGGTACCGGGCGATGAGTTCGGGTTTACGACGCTTTCTGGGCCGCTGCACTGCAACAAAACAGAAGACGGCTGGAAGCTCGACCTGCCAGCAGATGTCGCTGAGTTATCACCTGACTTTGTTGCTCAGGCCGAGGCAGTTGTAGGCTCTTCGCCTATGGCTGTGCTCGAGGGTAAAGACGATCTGCTAATAATTCTCGATAGTGCGGAGGCTGTGCACAGCCTAGTACCTGACGGTAATGCCATTAGAGCCACGGGCAAACGCGGCGTCGTGGTGAGTGCACGCGGCGATGAGGGCTACGACGTTGTGAGCAGATGCTTCTATCCTGAATTCGGCATTGATGAAGATGCCGTTACCGGATCGGCACATACGCTCATCGGGCCGTACTGGTCCAGTCGACTGGGCAAAGCACAGCTAAGGTGTCGCCAGGCTAGCCGACGTGGCGGTGATGTAGCCGTACACTATGCTGGCGGCGAACGCATTTCGCTAGGAGGCGGAACACGTTTGTACATGCATGGGGAGATCAAGGTGTAGCCGTAAGGAATAGCGCCTACTTGTTGATGCCTTCGACGCGCACATCATAGAATCCGCGCACCTCCTTCGGCGACTTAATCTTATTGAAGGCCAAGTTGAGTCCGGCGCGGAAATAGGCACTGTTAGCTTTCTGCAGATTGGCCGCCGCAAGTACGTTATCGCATGCCACGTAAATTTGTGGGCCGAAGACGTCGATCAGAATGTTGGCGCCGAGGTAGCCGCCATCTGCTTTAAGCCCCGCAAGCGCTCCGACATGCAACCACTCGCCAACGCGCTGCCCGACACCCACACCAAATCCTGCTTGCCAGGTAGTAGCCTGCTGTGCATACACTGTCGCATTTAGCACGGTGGTTTTTGAGGCTAAATAGCGGAAGGTTCCTTGTGCTGTGGTGGGCAGCGTGGTGGTAAACTCGGCGTCGGTGGTCGTGAATTCGACGGCAGCTAGTACACTATCTACGGTTGCTTCGACATCAAACATTTGACCCTGCTCATCGAAGATGTTGCCTTCGTAGCCACGAAAACTGAAAGAGCCCTGGCTACGGTGCTGACGTGCGTTTTTACTCCAAGAGATGGCACCTAAGTCGCGCACGCTGAGGCCTGCTTCCATTTTATCATTGGGTCGAAATACGATGCCGAGGTCAAGACCGAAGCCACTGCCAGCTTGCTGTAAAGGCTCAAAACTTCCCACCTCAACGCCCTCATCATTGAATTCAACTGGGACTCCAGCGGTATTGATAAGGATATCGGAGGTGATGGTAGACTCGAAAAAGTTTGGATCGGTGTAGATAATCGCGTCTGCCTGAGCAGTCATCGTTGCAGCGCTTCCCGCTAGATACTTGGCTCTAGCTCCAATGGTGAGCGATTCCATGAAGGTGACCGCTCCGTTGACGGCAAACTCTTGAAACGCTGCTCCGTCGATCATTGGCATGACGCTGAGAGACTGACCTACATAACGGGCGTTGCCGTGGGCGGCGAGTTGTATCAGATCCCTAGGCAGGTCCAACGTACCAGCTGCACGAATGCGGTGGGACACACCTACTTGCCAGCCTCTGCGTCGATAGTTGAAGGCCAAACCATCTACGTCAGCTCGAAATTGCTGATTGTTGCCGCGAGACTCCAGGCGACTAATGAGTCGCTCTGATTCGACGACCAGTGTTCCGTCCGTAACGGTACCCGCTTCGGTGACGGAGATTGGGGTTTCGTAACCACCTCCGACGGAAAACAGTCCAACGGTAATCCGATGGTCTTGCAGTGCCGCAGGGTTGCCTACGGTTTGTTGCCAGCCGTACTGGAGCGGCATCATGATATCCAGCTGGGCACTAGCCTGAGGCACGAATGCTGCGCTGAGCACAAGCGCCGAAATGAGGCTCTTAGATAAATTCATCATTTCGGAATTATTCAGGTTTCACGGTGATTCGAGCACCGAGTTGGATGCCGATGCTGTTGTCGTAAAAAAGCCGGGTGGGCTGACTTTCTGATTCAGGAGTGTCGAGGCGTAAGCGGACTGTTGCCGAGCTACTGTTCTTCAATGCGGCAAGACGCTGATCATCCAGCTCTACCTCAGTAACTAGTTCGGTAGCTTGGTATAGCTCGCCAGTTTCGTCCAAGGAAGCCGCCTGTGCGACGACAATGGATGACTCGAAGAGGCTGTCTAGAAGTACTTCCGCTTCATCGTAGAAGTAGACTTGTGTAGCTGCGGTAAGGCCGAAACCATTGTCTATCACTAATCGGAACGCAGCAGCTTTTGCCTGCTCGAATCCAGCGCCGTCAAAGGCGAACGATTCCTCCAATTCAAAGCCATTAAAACGTATGTCGAGTGGGATGTCTATATCGAGAGCAGCCGCAACTCGTGCGTCCCTGTACATGCTGAAGGTCTCTTGCAGACTATCCCCATTCACTTGTGCATTCAAGGCTAGAGAGATCGCGGTTGGGAAAGCTTTCAGAACGTCGACGAGATTACTGTTCTCCCGATCTATTTGCAGCGTGGAACGCTTGCTAACTCGGCCTTCTTCCGCAGTAGGATAATCAAAGTCAAACCCACGCGATAGCGGACTGTCAAATTGCATCCTAGTGCCATCGCGAAGTAGACCTTCGGTCTCAACACCCTGCAATCGAACGGGAGCCCCTACCTCGTTGTCGACGATAATCGTTGCAACCGGATTGACCAGTGTAATGCTTCCCGGCTCGAAAACCTCCAGTACGTCAAGCTCGACGGAGTCGCTTCCCATAGAGACTTCGAGCGTCGGGAGTACGCCAACTATGTAATCGTACTGAGGGTCGCGTAGTGTGAGTGCGCCACCGGCAATGGTTACGACCTGGTTGGTTGCTAAAGTCGTAGCACTATAGTCAACCGATAAAATCCCGTCGACACCAATCTGGTAGCGATAGCCAGCAGCAGATATTGAATCCTTCGCGAGCACTCCAGGAGGCACCTCCAAGCTCACTTGCATAGGGGCACCGTCGAGCGTCAAATTTGAAGTCGTTAGCTGGACGGTTACCGGCTCAAATTGATCGTTGAAAAACTGATACACTAAATACCCACCGCTAAAGTCAATCTGCGTAAAATCGAACTCAACGTCAGCCTCGCTAATCATGAATCGAGTTTCTGACTCAGCAAGCGGTATAGCCAAGGTTGGAAGCTCCAACATCTCACCTGGCGTTGATGCATACAACTCTTGATACGTGGTAAGTCGCAGGGCGCTGTTTTCATCTTCCGAGATGTAGTCGGCAAACTGTGTGTTCTGCAAGGCATCACGAAGCGTGAAGCGCGTATTTGCCACCGGCAATGCATACTCCGGTTCCCAGGATTCGAAAGCAAGATCCGTGATTGGATCGCTGCATCCACTCATCGCAACCGCGACTAGGCCGAGCGCCAACGCGCTCGCTAAACAGTTTTTCATAGCAGAAGCTTCTCAAGCAGCCCAACGGGCCGTCAATGGTGCTGACTTGAAAAGACTGGGCCAAAACTGCCATCGCGGGCAGATCACTCCCATTTTATGGAAGCAACTAAGGCGCTAACTGTCATTCATTCGACCCTACAGGTAGTTGTCGGGTGTGTTCCGACCAGTGGACGGCTCGTCGTCAAACCAGCCAATTTTAGGCCCTTCTATAACAACCCTACGCAGATTAAGTGACGCACCAATTCGTAGATGCGCGCTGCGTTGAGAATCTGAATCGAACAGAAGACCAGCATTTTCCAGCGCGACATGAGCGCGCACGCCAGCAAGCATCAACGAGGCCCTCGCACCTGCGGTAAAGTTGCCGTCGCCCCTCGTAAGCACAGCACCTAGATGCAGCACATCGCCAAAGGACTGCGACAGTCCCACACCAACTCGGCTTCTGAATTCATCACCAACCCGACCAACAATTGCGACAGCATCCAGGCTGGTGGCATCGCTGAAGCGATGACGCACTTGAGCACTGGCCGTCGCTGGTAAATAGGTCGTGAATTGCTCAGACTCGGTGTCGGCGCCCAGATCGTCAACTAAGCCCAACAGCACACTATCGGCAGCGAGGCGAGCCCCTGATCCGAAGAAATTGCCAGTTGCTCCTTCAAAGATTCCTTGGCCAACGATTGTGTGCTTGCGGGCATCGCGAATCCATCGAACGGCACCAAGGTCACGCACGGCCAAGGATAGCTCAGTTTCTGGCGATGCACGCCAAACTAGCCCCAGGTCAATGCCAGCCCCAAATCCTGCTGTCGGTTTCCAGGCATCTAAGTCTGCTGTTAAGCTGGGCTCATTCAGGTCTACATCGAGCCCTGCAGTTCTTAGCGTTGCATCTGCAGCGTAGGCAATCGACAATGACCTCTCATTCGTATTGACTTGGAAATTGCCCTCGTCAAAAGCTGCAACGCCGTTGCCGGCCAGCAGCTTGAGTCGGGCCCCGAAGACCCACTTCTTGCCAATTGCGCCAGCCTGGTGGATGCCGAGTTCATGAAAGGATTGCCCTTCGAGGCCTGGCCATACTTGCAAGTTGCGACCAGCGGTGCGAGCATTGCCGGCAAGCACGAGTGCGGTAAAATCTTCCGGTACGCTTCCACTTACCAAGGTGCGGATGCCGTGGTACACCCCGAGCTGCTTATTGCCCGTGCGTAGATTAAAGCCCAGCGTTTGAATGGCGAGTCGCCCCCCTGCTTGGCCTTGCGCACTCAATGAAGCCGCGCGTGAACCGTCTAGGACAATGCCCAGACCGTCAATCTCGCCTACTTCGCCAATTGAAAATGGCGCGTAAGCCCCTAATTCATAAGCACCGGTGCGAACGGTTAAGCCATGATCGAGCAGGAGTGCGGGGTTAAAAACTACGGCATCGAAGCTGTATGATAAGCCCCGCTGCATATCGAATTGCCCCAGGCTCGCTGAGCAGGGCAACTGCGAATCGTACACTCATCGCTCGAGTTGGAATTCCGCCGCCAAGGAAAGCTGCACGGTGTCCTGCGGTCGTAATGCGGTAAAGTCCGACGCTCCGCCGAGGGTCGAAAGCTGTAGTGTAGCGCGCAGACTATCTCCCCCACTGATAGTCTCCAGCTGGGTTGGGGTAATGGGTATGCGGGCAAGACCTAGTCCACTGGTCGCAGATACGGGGTCGGCTTCCGCCAAAACCAAAATCGGCTCATCAAAAAGCGCCTCGGCTGGCTCCCCAGCGTTCAGGGTTTCGAGCTGAAGTTTTGCCGAAAGGCCAATCATATTTTCTGTGGTCAAAACGAGCTCGACATCTGTGACACCCTCTGGAAGATTAGCATTTGAGGCGAAGTCGCGCTCTACTGCGAATTGTTCGAAACGGATGTCAAGTGGAACATCCAGCTCAAATGTGCCTAGCACTTTGTCATTACCGTCAATCGTAAAGCTCTCGTCGAGCGCATCTGGGTTGGAGATCACCTCCAGATCGAATACCACGGAGTCTGGGAACCGCGAGACGGCATCGATGAGGTCGCTGTTGCTTGGAGTAATCGCTATGCTACGCAAAACGGTGTCGCCTATCTCGCCACTCGCCGGGATGGGCACACCCTCATTCAAAGGACTAGAGAAATCGAGCTCGCTGCCATCACGCAACACCACGAACGACCTCGCAGCCCTAAGCGATAAAGGCAGGCTGACTGTGCTGCGAAGATTGATGGTTACCCGGGCATCACGAAGGCTAGCGCTCTGTGGGTCGAAGTCTCGAAAAAACAAGGTCTCTACCGACTCCTGCCCGAGTGGATAGCGGAAATTTTTGAAAGCTCCTCGTGCAGCACTTGGGCGAGCGTCTTCAAAAATCATGAACGCAATCCGGAGTTCTTGCGACTCACCCTCGGCGTTGAGAGCGGAGTAGTTCACAGTAATTCTCCCCTCAGGGATAACGAGGCGCTTGCCTGCAAGTGGGATGGCTACCTCTCCATCGCTATTCGGATCGAGCATCAACGTTGCCGTGCTAGGCTCACCATTTGGAAGTATCGCCTCTTCAACTTCAAAGCGCACCATAAGTGGCTCGCTAACCCGACTAGCAGCCGCAAAGCGCAACTGGCCTGAGGCGAAGGCGAGCTCGGTAAAGGGAATGTCGACCCCTAATTCTTCCAGATCGAAAGTGCTGACGGTGTCAGTTAGCGGTATTGGCAGTGGCTCTATGTCCACTTCATTGATGATGCGACGATTGAATACAGTATCAATAAGCTTTAAGCGCAGGGTGTCGTCGAGTACGAGTCGGCCCGAAAAATCCTCCTCGCCCAATGCCTCAGCTAGCGTGAATGAGGTGGAGAGTAGCGGCAGCCCATGCCTTGGCTGATTGCCGTCCGAGAAACTGAATAGTTCGGTACCACAAGCTGCAATTGCAAGCAACAGCACGGAAGCTAGGGCAATGCCTGACAGCTTTGAAAATGGGCTACAGCTCTCGCGCATTAGGTGCAATATTTATCGGAACCAGCATGCCAGCCACTCGTAGCGCGAAATATGAGCCTATCAGGCATAAAAAAGGTGGTCTCCTGACTAGCAGAAGACCACCAAGGTGTTAGTCTGTACATCGATCGGAACGACCTGGGAGGGTCGCGATTATAATTTGCTAACAGCAAGTGGGAACGCCGAAGCGCTTAGATCGGTACGACTAGGTGGAGCAAAACTACCCGGCTCTGCTGCCTTTACCATACCTACACAATGGTAATCTCACGAGCAAGCCAAACATTCTTCGGACACACAACTGCCGTACCTTCGCCGCGTTGTTTTCGTCGAGGCGTACCACCGCCTCCGTGCAAAGATTTCCCCATGGCCATAATGATTACCGAGGAGTGCATCAATTGCGGCGCCTGCGAACCGGAGTGCCCCAACAATGCCATCTATGAAGGCGGCGTCGAGTGGCGCATTGCCGACGGCACGGGCGTTAGTGAACCATACACACTCGAAACTGGAGAAACCGTAGCGCCCTCTGCTGAGAAAGAGCCCGTAAGTGATGACTTCTACTACATCGTCCCCGATAAGTGTACCGAGTGCGTAGGCTTTCACGAGGAGCCACAGTGTGCCGCAGTGTGCCCAGTCGACTGCTGCGTGCCCGATCCAGAACGTGAGGAGAGCGAGCCCACGCTGCTGGCCCGCAAAGAGCGCCTTCACGTTTAGCCATAGAATCAGTCATTTGCTAGGCTCGAAAGAGGCGCACTGGGCTTAGCTTGGCGGCATGCCCTTCACCATTGATTTCACAGGCCGTACTGCCCTAGTAACGGGTGGCACCCGCGGCATCGGCCTCGCGATGGCCAGAGCGCTGTGCGAGGCTGGCGCCAACGTCGTGATTGCAGGACGAAAAGCGGAGACGCTCAACGACGCGCTCGCGCAACTCGAGCCCTACGGAGACAGAGCCGCAGGCCATCAAGCGAACGTTGGCGAATCAAAAGAGCGAGCCGGCTTGGTGAGTTTTGCCGAAAGGCGCTATGGTGGGCTGGATTTTCTCATCAACAACGCTGCTGCAAATCCCGTCTTTGGGAGCATCGAGGATACCGAACCCTGGGCTTTCGCGAAGATCATGCAAGTCAACGTTGAGGCCCCATTCGAGCTCGCGAAGCTTGCCCTTCCACTCTTGAAAAAAAGTGAGGCTGCCGCAGTGCTCAACGTGAGTAGTATAGGAGGCCTTTCGCCAGAACCACAGCTGGGCATCTACTCGGTGAGCAAGGCAGCGCTGAACAGCCTTACCAAAGTGCTCGCAAAGGAGTGGGGCCCTCATGGTATTCGCGTAAATGGGCTGTGCCCTGGACTGATTCAGACTGACTTTTCCAAAGCCCTCTGGGGCAACGAGAAAATTGTCAAGCACATGGAGAGAGCCACCCCTCTGGGCCGCATCGGACTTCCCGAGGAAATGGGCCAATTAGCGGTGACCGTACTTAGCGAAGCACATGCCTTTACGACCGGACATCTTTTCACCTCTGACGGCGGATATACCATATGAGTAACTTTCCTCTCCGCCCAATAGACACGTTTGGCATTCTGGGCGCCGGCACGCTCGGCTACCGAATTGGCCTTCAGGCTGCGCTATCAGGTTTTCAAGTGCTAATGTGCGATGTCTCGCAAAGTCAGCTTGCTGAGGCCGCTAAATTTCAAGGACAAATCCTACAACGTCTCGCCAAACGAGAGGTCATCACCTCCGCTGCCGCTGAACATGCGCTTGCGCGAATACGCACCACCACCGATCCACTTCGCCTAGCGGCCGAAGTTGACTTCGTGAGCGAGTCCGTAACCGAAGACCTCGCACTAAAGCAACGCGTGTGGGAAAGTTTGGCCGGCAAATGGCGCGAGGCTGCAGTCCTCACTACCAATACGAGCTACTTGCTGCCTTCTCAAATGGCGGCCCAGAGCGGCGATGAAGCGCGCTTCTGTGCGTTTCACTTTCACGATGTATTCGAAGCACGCGTCGTCGACGTAATGCCTCACCCAGGCACGGATGCTGGCGTAGTGGAGTTTTTGCTCGAGCTGGGTCGCAAGCTCAATCAGGTCCCGGTGCACGTTGCTACCGAAACGAGCGGCTACCTGTTCAATCACATGCTGATGGCTTATCTCGGCGCAGCAGGCCAACTCCTTGCCGAGGGTAAGTCGACCGCCGAAGACATTGACCGATCATGGATGGGCAACATGGGTACGCGTGTAGGCCCATTCGGTATGCTAGACCAGATAGGCCTCGACACCGTTGATAAAATTCTAAGCGTTCGAAGTGACAGGCGGTCGATGGCTTTTCGCAGCGTAATCGCACCACTACTCGAGCAAGGTTATACTGGAGCAAAAGCAGGTCGAGGCTTTTATCACTATCCCAAGCCTGCTTACGCTACAGCATCCTTTCTTCGCTGACCCACGACAGTCCTCAACCCGCGTCTAAGCATGGCTCAAAACGTTCGCCGTCCTCCATACCTCGCGACGTTCGTAGCATCCGTGATCGTGCTTGCGCTGATTGGCATTTATGCAACCGCAGGCTATCAAGGTGCTGCCCTCGTGAAGAACTTGCGGGAGAGCGTAAAGCTAGCTGTAGAGATGCGCCCTTCGATCACAGAAGCGCAGCGTCGAGGCTTTGCGGAGTGGTTGGCGCAACAGCCATTCGTCAAGCCTGAGAGCGTAACGTTTGTGAGTCAAGAGGAAGGCGCGCGTATACTTCGTGAGGAGTACGGAGAAGATTTTCTAAGTTTCGATCTTGACAATCCGCTCTACGATACCTACACCGCCAACTTGTCCGCTATCACCGTGAGCCGAGCGCAGACGGCGGCTTCAGTTAAGCTTCTACAGGCGCGAGACGAAGTGCTGGGAGCCTATGTGCAGGAAGATCTAGCCTCCACCCTTAGCGCCCGACTCGATAAGGTGATTTGGCTGCTGGTAGGTCTTGCGATTCTCTTGCTAGCAGGTGTAGTTATGCTGATGCTCAACACGACTCGCTTAGCGCTGCTCAACAGAGCCACGGTGATACGAAACATGGAGCTTGTTGGCGCCAGCTGGGGCTTCATTGCGCGACCATTTCTGAAGCGTGCGATACTTCTGGGTATGCTTGCGGGAGTGAGTGCTGGCATCGTGGTGCTTACTGTTTCAGCTTACGCCAAAACCAGCCTCGTGGGCATTTGGCAAGACGTACCGGTATGGATGGTACTGATTGTAGGGATTGGCATGGTGCTTCTGGGAAGTTTGCTCAACTTTACGGCGACGTATTCCGTAATACGACGAACCTTACGCATGCGCGTCGACGACCTCGCCGCGTTAGCCTAGCGCCTCAACGTGCAACACAGTAATCATGGCCAAAAATTCGAAATCAACCGCACGCCGTAGCTCGGTGGCTCAGCCCTTAGACAAGGCAAAGGTTCGTATCCAACGCCAGGATGTGGAGTTTGTATTTGGTCGGCAGACCTTGATCTGGGTTGGCGCCGGCATACTCCTCATGCTAATTGGGATGATTTTGATGGCGGGTGGTTCCATGCCTAGTCCTGATGTTTGGGACGATTCGATCATCTATTCATTTCGTCGAATTACCCTAGCTCCTATTGTAATACTGGCTGGTCTTGGGGTAGTGACCTACGCGATACTCAAGAAGTAGGCACTCGTGATAGACATACTTCGTGCAATTCTCCTGGGCATCGTCCAGGGGCTCACTGAATTTTTGCCGGTAAGCAGCAGCGGACACCTCGAGTTGGCGAAAGCCATCCTTCGCGACGACAGCCTTGCCGCGGAGTCGATGATCATGACGGTGGTGCTTCACTTTGCCACAGCGCTGGCTACGCTGTGGGTGTTCCGCAAGGATGTGGCTGAAATAATTGCGGGTCTTTTTAGCGGCCAGCGCGAAGACATCGAGTTCAGTGGCAAAATTATCCTCTCTATGGTGCCGGCAGTATTTGTCGGGCTGGCCTTTGAAGAGCAATTAGAATCCTTTTTTAGCGGCAGAATCCTTCTCGTTGGCCTCATGCTGTTCGTTACCGGGCTGCTGCTGCTGCTCGCTGATAGAGCCCAACGCACCGACAAAGCCGTGAGTTGGGGTAACGCCCTACTCATTGGCATCGCTCAGATGGTAGCAATCCTTCCTGGCATCTCTCGTTCGGGAGCCACCATTTCCACCTCGGTCCTCCTCGGCATCGATCGTGAGCGCGCAGCGCGCTTCAGTTTCTTGATGGTGGTGCCCCTCATCTTCGGAGCCATCGCCAAAGACTTGCTTGACGGCGACCTCAGCGCTCAATCCGGAAACTTCTTTGAGTACGGTGCGGGCTTTGTTGCGGCCTTTTTTACGGGGGTATTTGCCTGCAATCTCATGATCCGACTCGTGAAGCGAAGTGAATTGCGCTACTTCGCATTCTACTGTTTTGCCGTGGCAACGCTTGCTGTCGGTTACAGCCTGTTTGTTGCTTAGAGAACCGCCGGACCATAAGATGCCAGAACCAAGCGAACGAATTTTTGACTTCGCCGCAGGCGAGTTGCTATTGATCGACAAGCCGAAGGGCTGGACGAGCTTTGATGTCGTCAATAAGCTGCGCTATCGACTACGAAAGCTAACCGGCATCAAGCGCATTAAAGTGGGTCACTCCGGCACGCTCGATCCCATGGCGACGGGCTTGCTGCTCATCGCCACGGGAAAGGCTACCAAGCAGCTAACTCAGCTCACGGGCCTTCCCAAATCCTACACCGGCACCATACGTTTTGGCGAAAGCACACCGAGCTACGATGCCGAGACAGAGCCCGACAAAAGCTACCCCACCCAGCATCTAACTAGCGAATTGCTCCAGCAAACGGTGGAGCAACATCTTTTAGGTGAGATCGAGCAGCGGCCACCGATGTTTTCGGCTATTAAGATCGACGGGAAGCGCCTCTACAAGTTGGCGCGTAAGGGAGAGCAGGTTGAAGTCCCTCTACGCCGTGTTGAAGTGTCGCGATTTGAATTGACAGAGTTCAGGTTGCCTCAAGGGGTCGATTTCGAAGTGGCTGTTAGCAAGGGCACGTACGTCCGCTCGCTTGCGCACGACCTGGGTCAACTAAGCAACAGCGGCGCACACCTAACTGCCCTTCGCAGAACGGATGTAGGTGCCTACGCGATAGATGACGCGTACACTGTACCTGCTTTTACCGCTCATCTGGATGCCCTGATCGATCAACATGCTCCGAGGGAGCAGTAAGGTCCTCACTCGATGGATCCAAGCTAGTGGGAGCTGCCCACCGCTTGGCGTTCCTTCCACGGGCTTTCGCCAAAACAAGGCTTGAAGAATCGCGAGCCTCACCTAGAGTTACCTCAAACTGTGATCGAACCTGGTTGGTCGCCCAGCGTGGCAGGTCGCCAGTTTTGGCGGAAGCAAGCAACTGATCCGTAATCGGCCACAACAGGTTGGTGTCGATAACGTCGAGTCGCCCTATTCGAAGCGCGCGCTTGGTAGTAAAATTTCGAAGGCCGGAGTCGAAGGCCATATCTAAGGCATAGCACTCGTTGTGCTGCGCGGAAAGCGCTGTCATTGGATTGCTTGGGTGAGGCTGGTGCCACCAGCGCATCAAGCAATTATCGGTCACGGTGGTATCGAGTAGCTCGACGAGCTCTGTACCCACTACATGATCGTCTTCGTGGGAGATGACCGCAATAGGCATACGCGGATCGAGTCCAGCGTAACTTTCTAACCTCCCGCCCTTAAAGCGACTCGTGCCTGGGGCAACTACTACCGCGCCATGCGGTCGAGGCAATTTGTACTTAGCGTACTCTGCCGACAGTAGCAAGCTCAGCGTGCCGCCGTAGCTATGCCCAACGAAGCAGTACGACGATGTGTCGACAGGCCATGTTGAAGCTGCTATTTCCTCCAAGGCCCCCCGAATACCGCGGGATACGGTATGCGCGAACTTCTTCGTGCCCGGCAATAAGAGATTGCGCTGATAGCGTGGGTAAATGACTACGTTGCCCTCATCGACCATGTGCCGCAACCAGGCACCGTAGTTAAGCGGATTGAGCCCGCCATAGCCATGAATAAAGACTACCAGGCCAAGGGAGTCACTCGATGGATCAACTGACTCCGGCGCGAAGAGGTAGTAGCCGTCGGGGGCGTGGTAGCGATCTGTAGTTTCGATGCCATCGACAGAAAGCTGGGCCTGCGCGAGATGCACACAGAGTGTCATCAAGCCAAGGATGAGGATTCGGAGAGGAACCGGCATGGCAGACTAACGCACGCAATTCGTTGTGGTATGCCTTAAGTGCAGAAGAATGAATGCTTAGCCTTTAGACGAGTAGCTTGGCCCTATGCCCACCTCTAAGCCTGTTGGAATAATCGGTGCTGGTGCCTTTGGCGCTGTGATGGCTAATGTGGCTGCTGAGAAAGGCGACGTCCTGCTGTACACCCGACACCGGGAAATGGCCGAGCGTGGAAATAGAGACCGGCGCATCCGCGAGTATGATTTGGCACCCTCTATTCAGTTGGTGAGCGACGTAGAGGAACTCTGCGAGCAAAGCGACTTAATTGTACCAATTGTGCCCTCCACGGCTTTCCGCAAAACCATGCGAAGCTTTGCCCCTCATCTTACGCCGCGCCACTTCGTGCTGCATGCCATTAAAGGTTTTGATGTACCTGTCGAGCGTGGCGGACGCTGGAAAGGTCGTCGGCTTACGCGAGCCGACGTCCATACCATGAGCGAGGTCGTTGAGCAGGAAACCAATGTGGTTCGCATTGGCTGCCTCAGCGGCCCGAACCTCAGCACTGAAATTGCGGAAGGGCAACCAACGGCCACCGTGGTCGCCTCCAATTACGATGAGGTTGTAGAGGCCGGTGTCGCTGCCTTTTCCACAGATCGATTTCAAGTCTATGGCTCGCACGAGTTGCTAGGTGCAGAGATTGCTGGTGCCCTCAAAAATGGAATTGCGATTGGTAGTGGCATTCTCGCAGGTCGTGGACTTGGCAAGAATATTCAGGCCATCCTACTTACACGAGGACTAGTCGAGATGGTAAATCTCGGCAAAGCCATGGGAGCGGAATCCCGAGCTTTTCTTGGCTCGGCAGGTATTGGCGACCTCATTGCTACGGCAACCTCTTCGAACAGCCGCAATTACTCATTAGGCTTCAAAATTGGCGCTGGCGAGGATTTGCAGCGCGCCACGCAAGGATCTCAGATTTTAACGGAGGGTGTTCGGACGCTAAGGATCGTGCGTCAACTCGTGCGCCACTATCGCATTCACCTGCCCATATTCACTACCCTTCATGCTGTGGTAGTAGACGGATATCCAGTAGAGCGCGCCATGAAATTCTTGATGACGTATCCCTATGATGTGGATGTAGATTTCGTGTAGTGCGGACTACCTGTACTTTGGCCCTCCCCAAGGCGAGTTATAGCTACCGGTATGCAAACAAATTTTAACCTGCGCTCAATTTTCGCGGCGCTCCTACCAGTACTGGTATTGCTCGTAGCGAGTATAATCTATTTCTCCCCTCAACTACAAGGGAAGGAAATCCCTAGTGGCGATACTATTGCCAATCGCGGCATGGCGAAAGAGCTGCAAGATTATGAGGCTGCCACTGGCAAGCGCTCGTTGTGGACCAACTCCATGTTCGGAGGCATGCCAGCCTATCAAATTTATGCCCCTGAGCGAGGCAATCTTCTCCGATACGTTGATCGCGTGCTGACGCTAGGCTTTGACCGGCCTATAGGCTACTTCTTCGTCATTATGCTGGGCATGTTTGTGCTATTGCGCGTGCTGGGAGTCAGTGCCTGGTTGGCTACGATTGGCGCGATCACTTTTGGATTGAGCGCCAATCACCTCACACTTTTTGAGGCTGGCCACATGACCAAGCTGCGCGCCATTGCTTTTATGGCGCCTACACTGGCTGGGCTAGTACTGCTGTTTCGAGGCAGCTTCATTCCGGGCTTGGCATTGTTTGGAGTGTCGCTCGGTCTAAATATCTACTCCAATCACCCGCAGATGACCTACTACCTCGCGGCTGCTTGCGGCTGCTTCGTGTTGTTTAGGTTGATTCGAGATTTAGGCAATAGCAGCCTACCACGTTTTGGCAAAGCGCTGGCGTTGGCGCTGTTAGGTGCTGGCCTGGCCGTTGCCGCATCCTACAGTAAGCTTAGTACGACCATCGAGTATGGCAAGGACACGATGCGTGGGGCGCCTATCCTCGAGGCACCCGCTGCAGCTCAGGCGGCGCCAACCAGCAGCTCGGAGGTTGAGGGACTCGAATGGGGCTACGCCATGCAGTGGAGCAACGGCGTGGTTGATGTGTTGGCGAGCTTTGTCCCTGGAATTGCGGGTGGCGGCAATGCTGTCGCCATTGATCGGGACGGCCCGATAGGGACAGAACTGCGTCGGGCAGGTGCACAGTTGCCGCCCGACTTTGCCTTACCGCTTTATCACGGAGAACTGCCCTTCACGGCAGGACCGGCCTATTTCGGGGCCGTAGCCATCTATCTTTTCATCCTCGGAATGTTATGGCTGGCACCTGGCTGGCGATACTTCTTCGGCGCTGCGGTGCTGCTCACACTGCTTATCTCGATGGGGCGCCACGCAGCGTGGCTCAATCGAATACTGTTCGAGACAATCCCCTACTTCAACAACTTTCGGTCGCCGAGTTCTGCTACGAGTATTACCGCGATGCTGGTTGCGGCTGGAGGATTTGCGGCGCTGTGTCAGGCAATGCGTGAACAGCCCTTGCGCAGTGAGCGCGTAAATCTCCAAACCTTTTATATCGGCACGGGAATCACCGTTGCCATTCTTCTGCTGGCAGCTTTTGCAGGAACAGTCTTGACTGATTTTGTAAGTCCGAGCGACGGCCGCCTCACACAGAGCGGCATACCTGAAGGTGCCCTCTACGACGAGCGTATTGCTTACGCCCGCGCAAGTGCGCTGAGAGCGCTGGGCTTCATAGGGGTATGCGCCGCTGCAATTTGGGCGTACTTGCGGGGCAACATCAGCACCACCATACTGCTCGTCATCGTCGGTTTATGTAGCGTGCTCGACGTTTGGGCCGTAGGCCGTGAGTACATCTCAGCCGACAGCTTTCAACCAGCCCGACAAGTTGCCGCCACCTTTACACCACGGCCTGTCGACGAGCAAATTTTGCGGGACGAGGATGCACACTACCGCGTGCTCGACTTAAGTGTCAACACCTTCAACGATGCTCGGCCTAGCTACTTCCACAAACGTATAGGGGGCTACCACGC
>ENA-ORXU01000996-ORXU01000996.1-marine-metagenome-genome-assembly--contig:-NODE-996-length-26534-cov-4.173413_pt1 | contig 26534 bp, 18 predicted proteins | sample MGYA00237869_ERZ511484 | MGnify/ENA metagenome assembly ERZ511484
ACATAATAAATTATAAATAAGAAGTGAATTTAAGCATGTAGAAAAACTTACGCCTTCCAGCAATGAAAAACGTGCTCAGGCGGTAAACCGGCAATGGCCGTAGACTCGACTTTATCGAATACCACTTTAAGTGGTTTGCTGGCCCACTTGGCATATAAGATCTGACTATAGCAGCCACCTTGATGCAAGACTTCGTATGAGTCCGTTAGCAATTTATGGCGGGCCTCCTTTGAGAAAAACGAAAATGGCAAAGACGTAATGATATAATCGACAGAGGTACTCACATGCTTCTTAAAATCTTCAGCGCTCTCGTTGATGATATCAAGCCGCGTGTCTGTAATATTTTGTCTTACGTGCTCGCAAAATTCTTTGTTGATCTCAAAACTTTGAACCGTCGATTCAGGGCTAATCCGATCGAGAATAGCCCGTGTGATATTTCCATGCCCCATACCAAACTCAACGATATGCAACGGTTTCTCAGCGCTGAGTTGAGCACAGATTTCGCGTTCCACCTTAGTGCTTGTTTCCTTGAAAGCGCCAACAGTGGCTATGTTTTTCGCGAATTCAATCGCTGTTTTAAGTTTACTCATATTTATTTCATCAACTATGATGTATAGCGCCAGCTTTTGGCAGATACACCAATAGGCCTGCGAAGATAATATTTAGTAGAACATCGTGTCGGATAAGACGATAACATTCATTGACTACAACGGCTATAAAATCGAACATACGGCCCTATCTTACAGTCATTTCATCGACGACACCAAAGACCTTGATAAAACCAAATTATATGATTCTCTTCACTCGACCAATAGCAATAGCTTGCTTGATGATCTCCATCGCTTGCATGAGTTTAAATGCTCAAAATATACCTGCCAATGTCATCAAATCCAAAATCGATGAATTCAAAGAAGATACTCGTGGCCCCTATTACCGAATCAAATGGTTTTGTGATGATGGTTCGATTAGAGAAGCACGAGACCCATGTCCGGACAGCATAGGTGGAGGCATACAACATGCGACATATAAACCCGAGATTATTGATTGGCAAAAGAAACATCACCTTTTCATCGGAGACATCTTGGCTGCTACTGATCAAAAAACCTTTTGGGATGCATCTAACGACAATAGTCGGCTAAAACAATATCAACTTCAAAACTACTTGGCTCAGATTGATGATGGTTGGGTCTTGCGACGAGGACAATTTTACCGAGGTGCGAAACAAGCGGAAGATGAAGCGGAATGGGGACTTGAATTTTATGACTGGTTATTGTACGACCGACATTGGGTTGCAGAAAACTTTTATTTAATCCGTCAATCATTACGAGACATACCTCACCACGGAGAAGAAAACCTCACACAACTTATCAGAACAGAATCCAAAATTGTCGCAGATGCCTATACCCCGTTTATGGACATGCGCGTGAAAATTCATGGAAATCCAACCCGTGCCGATATTGATGGTGTAACACAATTTCGAGAAGAGCATGCAAAGAAAATGAGTGATGAAATTCGCAAAACATATGATTCTTTACAGGTTCACCTAAACCAATACTATAAAAGAGTTGGTCCTCAAGAAATCAATAATATAATCAAACAAGCACCCGTATCGACATATATAAAAGATCAAATTAAATATTGTTTTAAGGAAGACATTAAATATATCGACACATACGTCTCATCACTCAGTGATATACTCTGTTTTTTACGCGTGGAATCAGAAGATCCTATGACATCAAAGGAGCGTTTAGCTTTACTCGAATTATCGCTAAAGTTTGAAGACCTATTATTAAAAGACGTTCAAGAATGGAATCCGCCAACGTTACACAATCTAATTAAAAAGAATAAAGCATTAATCACCGCATCGGCTGGAACCGGCCTACTCGAAATGTGGGAATTCGACGCGTTAATCAGTCAAATTCAATTAGCTGATACAGTAGATGAAATCACCGTTAGTGATCTTTCATCTTACACCAATCGCGCTAGACAGGGCGTGGCCTGGGCGTCTTCTAATGTAAAGTCGCTATACGAAGACGTTGTCGCCTTGTACGGAAAATTCGAATCAAAGAGTCATGGTTTCATTGATGATAAAATACGTTCGAGTGTTGCTCTACCCTATGGACAAGCCGCTTCCGCTCTTGGTGGTTATTTATCAACCGCAACTAATATGACCAACGATATATTGAATATTAAAAATGTCAGTGGAGCAATAGGATTAAATCCTGGGATAGCAAAAGGTGAATTGGTAATTATTGAGTCAGATACTGATGAAGAAGATATAAAATATGATGTTAACAAAATATATGCATTTGCCCGTGCTCCATCAGATTTAAAGCCTGTGGCTGGAATACTTGCGGTGTCTGAAGGAAATCTAGTTTCGCATGTGCAATTATTAGCACGAAATCTGGCCATACCAAATATTTCAATAAATGATGACTTACTTTCTTCTTTAAAAAAATACGAAGGTGAAGATATATTTGTTGCCGTCAACGATGACGGCGTTGTTCGAATTAAATTGTCGGAGGACATGAATAATACCGAGGCACAATTGTATAAAACGAATTCTGAGCAGCGTCAAATGGTTACGGTAGATGTGCAAAAAATAAAATTGGATCAAAATGAAGTGCTTGATATGCGGGCTGTTGGAGCGGACGATTCAGGCATTCTTTGCGGTCCTAAGGCAGCCAATCTCGGTGAATTAAAATCTATATTCCCAGATCATGTGGTCGAAGGAATAATTATCCCGTTTGGCGTTTTTAGAGCGCACTTAAACCAAACGATGCCCAATTCGACGGACGACTATTGGTGCTATCTGAATGAAACATTTGCTGAAGCGGAACATCGATTGGCGCATGGTACAAACTACAGTGAAGTCGAGGCTTATCAACTCGATCGTCTGTCAACGCTTCGCGATGCCATGGATGAAATTCAATTGACCCAGGCCTTTGTAGACGATCTTAAAAAGAAATTTGAAGATGTACTCGGAAAATCTATGGGATCTGTTCCTGTATTTTTACGCAGTGATACTAATATGGAAGATCTGGAATCATTCACAGGTGCTGGACTTAATCTGACGTTATTTAATATTGTAGACGCGCAAAAGATATTGGATGGAATTAAAAAAGTTTGGGCATCCCCTTATACGGAACGAAGTTTTAAGTGGCGCCAACAATATCTTACGAATCCTGAAAATGTTTTTCCATCCATATTAATCATTCCGAGTGTCGACGTGACACATTCCGGTGTGCTGATCACTAAGGGAATCAATGAAGGAACCGATGAAGACCTGACATTAGCATTTAGTCGTGGTGCAGGAGGTGCAGTAGATGGCCAAATGGCTGAAATGCGCTTAGTGACGCAAAAAGATAATATATTATTGAACCCATCGCGGAGTCGATCGTTCATCAGGCTGCCAAAATCTGGTGGTGTAAAGCGATATAATACAGATTTCACCAACCCGATATTAACCGAAAATAATATTATATCTATTCGTGAAATAGTCAAAGAAGTACGTAACAAAATTCCCGAACGCACCGATTCAGACTATGCCGGTGCGTACGATATAGAACTTGGATTTGAAGATGAGAAACTTTTTCTTTTTCAGATACGGCCATTTGTTGAAAATGATAACGCTCGCATATCTGAATTTCTAGTCTCATTGAGCCCTAAAATAAACCGATCAAAAAAACTACCATTATATGAAAAAATCGAATTCGATATTTAAGATATTTTTTATTCTATCTATCTTTTTTATTCTACCACTTAAAAATAGTATTTCATACCCCATCGATGGGTATAATAAAACACGTATTGCTCGCCTGCTTTACTTAGAACGACAATTAGAAGCTGGTGAAGAATTGCGTCGTGTTCCAGCTGGTGCCTTATTCGATGAAAATACGATCGACCTAAACTTATGTGAGCGAAGAGACGACAGTTTGAGCGTGGTCATGAATGTGGATAAAGCATTTGATCAAAAAATAAGATCCATCATTCCTGGGTCTGGATATTCAACTGCTATATTGGATATGACGGATATCGACAATTTACGCTATGCAGAACATCGTGGGCAAGTTGGCTATCAACCTGGAAGTGTAGGTAAATTGGCTGTGTTGACCGCCTTATTTACACAATTAGAAAAACTTTATCCAAGTTCATTCGATGACCGTGTAGAATTACTACGGGATAAAATTGTCACCGCGAGATATTGGGGCACGGGTGATCATCACACCATCCCGATTTATGATATTGAAAAAGATAAATTAACCAAGCGACGGGTAGTGGCAAGCGATGCTTTTTCTTTGTACGAATGGGCTGACCATATGGTGTCTGTTAGCAATAATGGTGCGGCAAGTGTCTTGTGGAGAGAGGCGATGCTCATGTATGCATTTCAAGAAGAATATAAATGCATGATGGAAGAAGATGCCGAGGCATTTTTCGAGAATACATCTCGTGATTCCTTAACAAATTTGGCTAATTATATAGTGAATCAGCCACTATTGGATATGGGAATTACCAAAGATGAATGGCGTCTAGGAAGTTTTTTTACTGGTGCAGCAAATAAATATGTTGGTGACAAGGGTGGAAGTACAGGAACACCTGCTGGTCTAATGAAATTTTTCGTTCAACTGGAACAAGGGAATGTAGTCGATCAACTTAGCAGTATTGAAATGAAAAAGCTTCTCTACATCACGGATCGGCGTATTCGATATGCACAATCACCCTCCATAAAAGAGTCAGGTGTATACTTTAAATCTGGTAGTTTTTATAAGTGCGATCGCACTGCCGACCCCAATTGCGCCGCTTATGCAGGTAATGTTTATAATTATATGAACTCAGTGATTATCGTGGAAAAACCTTCAGGACATAAATACATCGTCTGCTTGATGACGAACGTCCTCAATAAAAATTCGGCAGGTGCTCATATGTATTTGGCTGGAAAGATTGACGATATTATTTCTGGCGACTAGGTGCGGATTGAGTATTTAAAATTTGTTTTCGCTTTTGCTCCAAAACTGGCAGGTTATATTTTCGTTCTTTGAGAAGTGAATTAAATGCCCCACTTTTAAGAGATAGTTCTACATCAAGAGCGGCGGAGATTAGTATGTGATTTCTCGATAGCAGAATATGGCTTATAGCATCTTGTAAATCCAACGAAGAATTGGCTGAAACTTCTACATCCAGCGCCTCTCTGGGATTGACCAATGGTAAAATGATTCGTTTTAACCGCACATGCATTAAGTTTTCTAGAAACTCCAATGCATTTTCTTTTGCTTTATCACGTGTGCTCTTCAAATTTAAAAATACGATATCCATGTCCGCATTGCTATACAATAAACTCAAGCAGTTGAATATAAACTCCATGTGCTTGTCCATATAATTTCCAACGGCTGTGTGCAATTCTAAAATACTTTGATTTGCCTCTTGTGAGTTTTTAAAGTTCTCAATTTCTTTCTCGATCACTGAAGTCCATATCAATTTTTTCTTGTACAACTCAGCTTCGCGTACAATAAACCGATCGAGACGTGTTCGTGCAATATTTATATTGTATGTCGTTTGTTGTATTTTGGTAAGTGCTCTAGAACTTTTTAATCGAACTTTCAAACTGTCATGACCCAACAATTGAGCGAGCATTAATCGGCTTTGTTTGTGTCGCATCTGGGCGATAGGCTTAATTAATAAGCTTAACAAATTGGCATCAATAGCTTTCTTTGCAATAAGGGATTTAACATGCGGGATCAGTACTTTTCTAAATCGTCGCAGCGCTTTCTGGGAGGACTTGCGATCCATGCCCGAACCAAGTGTTGCAATCAGTGGTTCAATAAAATTTTGATCTCTGGTTATGCCTGCTGCCTTAATGGCCTGTCTTCTGACCTTGCGATTTTCACTTTTTAAATTTTGATTAATGTAATGATAAAACTGAGTAGACCTAGAGTATGCAACGGCCATCAGAAAATTTTGCATCGAAGCTTTTTGCACTTCTCGGTTATCGTGCAGCTCTACATTTTTTTCCAATGCCTTTATTCTAGTTTGCAAATCAAAGCGGTTTGCCAATCGAGGATTATCAACGCTTTGCTTGGATAGGCACCGCAAAGCACCACGCGCTATCTTATAATTAGAATGATCAAGCAAATTATTAAAGAAATCTTTGTCAGTAATATTTGGATTATCAAGCAAATAATCTAGTGCCGCGTTCACTACAGCATTAGAGCGATCCGAGAGTCGCTCGACTACTACTTCGATCGTGCGTTTATCAGCTCGTGCATCTAATCTCGTCAGCGCCTGTACCTGTACAGTTGGAATTCTACTTGAAACTAATTTTAATATTTCATGATGAAAAAGTCTACTCTGGCCATCTGTAATACTATTGAGTGTCTTTAATATTCCATCTGTGTATCCACTTTCGAATACAGATAATATATCGGAATTGCTCACCCGAATATTGTTAATGTTACTAGCCTCAGCATTTGCATGTATAGAATCTTTAAGAATTCGCGTGAATGATTTAAAGTATTCCTCGCGCAGTTTAATCACTGCGACAATCCAACACAAGACGATAAATATCAAAAATAGATTGAGAAATACGGCATTGAATTCATAGTTGCTTATTATCACAATTAGTATTATACCAGCAACTCCTGAAGCCAGACTATCAACAACCACATCGATAAATGATTTAGCGCGTTGTTTTAATTGAAAAGGCATCGGGACAATCGATAGTTCTAAAGCTGCCTTATTAATTGATTGCTTAAAACTTCCATCCAATCCCTTTAATAATACCACAATCCACAATGCCGGAAATAATAATATCCCAATGATGGCAAGCGCCAAGCCAATTGGTAAAATAAGCAGATTTGATGTCACACCGAATAATTTTAAAAGTCGATGCGTGACTGTCAATTGTACAATGAGGGCGATGACATTAAACGTGGAAAACCAAAATCCTAAAAAAGAACTTAAATCGTTAGGGTCTGAATATGTCAAATCTGCTACAACGCTAAATTGATAGTCGATCAACTTGGCAGCTATAACCGAGAACCCTACAACTAAAGACAAATAGGTTACGTGCTTCGATTTGAATAAGGAACTGAATTTAAACTCTGCTAAAACTACATCATCGGGTGTCTCCATTTTTCGTAGTCGATAACTTCGAATTTTGTAAATCACTAATACTATGGGTACACATAGAATAATACATCCAGCTCCTATTAAAATAATGCCTTCGGAGTTGAGCACATGAGCAAATATTGAAGTTATATAACCTCCGAAAATACCACCAGCTATGGCACCAGCACCTATAAAGCTGAATAATCGCTTAGCTTCTCTAGGATTATAAACAACATTTGATAGCAACCAAAATTGCGACGTAGTCACTACCGCGTACAACGCCACTGCAACATAAAAAATATAAATCAGAGTTTTGGAAAGACCTGTGTTCATTGACATGAACGCAAATAGTGAAAATAAAGCAGCGAATAAAATGAGCGTACCGACTATTATATACCGCAAATCAAATTTTTGCACTATCCTATTATAGATCCATGATACAAAAATGGCACTTATCGCCACTGCGATATAAGCTTGTGGTAATTGATTGGCAGAGAGTATATCTAAAAATAGTGCATTGACGACCGGCTTGAGCATCAATAACGCGGTGATCAATAGAAAAATAAAGAGCTGCATGAGCAGCGTAATTCTAAGCTCTCCTAACCGTATTTGAAAATATTGTCTTAGAAAAAGCCCCATGGGGTTACATTTAATCTTCGCAATATTGCGCTTTTTGAATGACTTTTTCCAATGGGTCTACCAAACTTCGAATAATTTGTTCACCATGTTCATCGTGTAACATGGCCACCATGATATAGCGACGATTCGGTCCCCAAACTAAAATGGAGTCGGAATGAAAGTTTTTCCAAGAGCCTGATTTGCGATATAGCTTCGCATCAGGCGCAATTCTATCAAGCGTATTCACGAACTTATGATGAAGAGCCGGATCAGACATGATTTTCAGCATTTGACGCGATCGTTGATAATTAATCAAGTTTCCGATTGCCAATTGATAATAGAAATTGCATACTTGCATCGTGGTGGCAGCATGTGTTAATCCTTGCATTGGCTCGGGATTGCGATCTCCACCGCTGGCATAGCGCTTCCCAACCCAAAGTCCTCCGCCCATGCTTTCATCGTAAAATTGTTGTGGGCCACGGAGCACACTTTCAATTTTGTCGTATCCGAGTCGATTGATCATACGCGTCGAGGCTTGATTATTGGAGCGGCGAATCATGAGATTCAAGTCTTTGTTAATTTCGGGTGTCAAGATCATCTCACCTTCTTCGATTGCGTCCATGGCTGCGAGAAGAATCGCAATTTTTGGCATGCTTGCTGCATACATCATACGTCTATCGTTTAGTCCTGCGTATCGTATGTCACACATATCCGACAAGTCCATAATCGCCACTGACATCCGCTGATTTCGAATGAGTCGCTTCCAGAGTGGATTTTTGTTAATTTCTGTTCGTAAAATTGTCTTCAATTCCTCGCTCTCTATATCAAAGATCGATTTGGTATCACAATAAGGTGAGAAAGGCAGCTTTTCCTGTGCCTGGATCGTCAAATTTCCAAGGATAAAAAAAATGAAGACAAATATGCGCATGAATGTAGATTGTTGTTTTGCTCAGATGATGGTTAACTATTGATGACTGTTTAGTCTCAGTCTAAATGCTCTGTCGTCAAAGTTAACGTATTCAATATCAACATGTTCGAAAGACAAATCACGTTAACATCATCGTAACTAGAAACGTGTTGAAGGTGTTATTTTGTTCGATGCTTTTAATCCGAGGCTGTTCAAGGTTCAAGGGGTCAGGGGTACCTTGCTCCACTTTGAACCTTTTGAACTTTGAACTTTGAACTTTGAACTTTGAACTTTGAACAATAAAAAAGCCGGGCATTGCACCCGGCTAACCAATAAACCAATCTCATGAAAAGATAATAAGAAGGGAACAGGACCTAAGGGGACGAATCCTCAAGCAACCCTGTAAATCGTGCTGCAACAGTTGCACATAATTTATCTGTTGCACTATTTTTTCGTCATTTAATTAATCTACATTATCGTGTAAAAAAGAATTGTTTTTTCGAAGCGCCGGTTGATCATCATCCGTGATCGACCATCGTGATGATTGCGATTCGCGACTATCCGGCACGTCTTCTAATATGATCTGCCGTCTTTTATATGCTGGCTCTTTTTCGAGCGAATGAATTGTTTCTTTGGTCAACGTCTTCAATTTTTCATGATGCGATTGACGAATGGCGCGGTTTTTCATATACGCTTCTTCGCGCTGATGTCTTAGCTCTTCTTCGCTCATGAAAGGATTAGCTTGAGGCTCACGGTTTTGTGAACTCATATTTACTACAGGCTCCTTTTCTTCCAAAGATTCAAATAGGTTAATCGGCTTGACAACGCGTGGAGGCTCAGGCTGCGATTGAGGAATCTTTTCTTCCATATGAAAGTCTTTCTCAAATTCATCGAGCGAAACCGTAATTTTTTTCTCTTTCGCTGCCGCTGTGTCTCCAAATCGTTTGCCCTCAAATCCTGTTGCAATCACAGTCACGCAAACTTGATCTTTTAATCCTTCATCGGTACAATTACCCCATATTAAATCTGTACCAAATCCAGCTTCTTCTTGTACGTAATTCGTAATTTCAAATATTTCATCCATGGTTACTTCTCTTGTACCAGATGTAATATTTAATAAAATATGTCGCGCACCTCGAATATCATTTTCTTCAAGTAATGGAGAATTTAATGCCTCTTCCACTGCTTGTTTCGCTCTGTCCTCACCCTCTGCCGTTGCTGTACCCATGATTGCCACACCGCTTTCTCGCATAACGGTATTGACATCTTCGAAATCCACATTTACATAACCTGGAACCGTAATTATTTCGGCAATTCCTTTTGCGGCAGTTGTCAGAATATTATCTGCTTTAGAAAATGCTTCCGATAAAACTAAATTCCCGTGAATTTCTCTTAATTTATCATTTGATACAACAATTAGTGCATCGACATTATTTTTCATGTCTTCCAACCCTTGGGTTGCCTGAGCCTCACGCTTCCGACCTTCAAAAGAAAACGGAACTGTGACAATGCCCACCGTCAAGACACCCAACTCACGGGCTGTCTGCGCGATGATTGGCGCGGCACCTGTACCTGTTCCACCACCCATACCGGCTGTGATAAACAGCATGCGCGTTGTATCTTCTAAAAACTGCCTCACTTCCTCAATCGATTCGATGCAAGCCTGCTTGCCAACAGATGGCTTTGAACCAGCACCACGACCTTCTGTAAGGAGTGGTCCCAGTTGAATTTTAGTCGGCACGGGACTCGATTCGATACTTTGATTGTCTGTATTACAGATGGCAAAATCTACTCCGACAATTCCTTGTCGGAACATGTGTGAGACAGCGTTACTTCCGCCGCCACCAACACCAATCACTTTTATGATTGATTTCTTTTCCTGAGGTATGTCAAATTCAAATGGCATAATAGAAATGTTTAAAATGTTATGTGAGCTATAGTCATTGCGAGAACTATGACTCGTTTTAATATTGTTTGTACTTCGTTATGTTTAAATTAATTAGTTTTTACGCTGACTAATTTATTATTTAATTAAAAATCTGCGTCTGGTTCAGCTTCAAAAAATCCGCGTGTTTTTTGAACCAATTGATCCAGCCATGAATTACCGGTTCGTTCTTGTCCACCTTTTTCTGAGCGGTCATCTTGTTCGTTCATTATTCGACCTGCCAGCTGTGGCACTTCCATCTCGATTTTCTTGCGCTCACGTGGCGGCAATGTTTTTTCCAACTCATTAATGGCATGTATCATCAATCCGACGGATGTCGAGAAGATTGGCGAACTCAATTGCTCGCTGTATCCATGCGCTAAATCCTCTGTTGGCAGACCTATCCGCGCTGCCATACCCGTGTGGTATTGCGCTAGTAAATGCACATTTTTCAATAATGCTCCACCACCCGTCATGACTACTCCACCTATCAATTTGCCCTCATATCCGGAGCGATTGACTTCACAGCATACATAATCTAAGATCTCTTCGACACGTGCCTGAATGATTCTTGAAAGATTCTTTTCAGAAATCGACTTTGAATCTCGTCCTCTGAATCCAGGAATTGTGATGATGCGATTATCTACTATTTCATCTGCAAGTGCAGAACCAAATTTTACTTTTAATTTTTCGGCTTGGTCATTCATCACAGTACAGCCTTCTTTTATATCCTTTGTGATAATATTTCCGCCAAATGGAATGACAGCTGTGTGTCGAATAATTCCTTCGTGAATAATTGTCAGGTCTGTTGTGCCTCCGCCAATATCGACGAGTGCAACACCAGCTTCCATTTCTTCTTCGCTTAATACTGCTGACGCTGACGCTATCGGCTCCAAGGTCATATTAGCAACAGTTAATCCCGCTTTATCTACGCAGCGATCGATATTATTAAATGCCGCGATCTGTCCGGTAATAATATGAAAATTCGCTTCCAGACGATTACCTGACATCCCAATTGGATCGATAATACCTTGCTCATCGTCCACAGTATATTCTTGGGGAATCACGTGGAGAATTTTAACACCAGGTCCAAGCGATAATTTATGTACATCGCCGAACAATTTATTGATATCAGCCTGAGTAATTTCTGTTTCTGGATGGTGACGAATTAAATTTCCGCGATGTTGCAAGCTTCGAATATGCTGACCGGCAATACCAACATGGACATCCTCGATTTTCATCCGCGCATTTCGAGCCGCGATTTCGATGGAGTCACGAATGGCTTGCACGGTCTTGTCAATGTTTGACACGACACCCCGTAGAACGCCCGTGGACACAACCTTTCCTACACCGAGGATATCGATTTTGTCATGTTCATTGCGTCGGCCAACGATGGCGCAGATCTTGGTTGTCCCAATATCCAGTGCAACTACTGCATCTCCGTGTTTATATGCCTTTTTCTTCATAACCTATGCTTTTAATACAGTCACGCGTAATTAATTACGTTTAAGAATTATTTTGATCACAAACGATTTGACCTTCAAACCGTACATCAATGATCTGACAGGTATTCCATTTACCCTGCCCAATTTGCTTTTTATAAAACAGTCTAATATTTTCTAATTTGTCATTCATATTCTCCGTACTTCCGAATCTTATTTTCTCTTTTCCAAGGTACGGTCGAATTGTATATTCCCAATTTTGATCAACTTCTATCTGGTCCACAAGTGCTTTTGTAAATGGATGTGCATTCACACCGTTAATTAATTTTAATAGATCCATTCGTTTTTTATCTGTCAAAGCCGCTTCTGCTCTTTTCGTCAGAAATACGATTGGCATTCGCGCTGTATACTGTTTGGATAAAGGAATTGATACACCCTGTTTATCGAGGTAATACGATTTTTCTTCATCCATCATGCGGAGCAATGGAATACGCTCTTTAACTCGAATCTGCAATACCTCTTTTTTATCGATAAACACTTCAGCATCGCGTATATATGGGTCGGACCTAAACATCGACTCAACATTATTAATATCAATGTACTCCACAGGAACACCTGATAAGTCAGATTCAAACTGCTTTACTAAAATTTCCTTCAGGTAAGTTCGATCAACTAAATGTTCTTCGAGTACATCTTCCATACGTATATCAGTAGCACGCACGACAGCATGTTTTCGATACGACACTGCCGACAAGGTGAGCACCGCCAATCCTGCCAGCAGTAATCCCTGTGCCATGAGTCGCACCGTTCGTGATAATTTGATATGTATTCCTTTTTTAAACATTTATTCTTTTCCGATCCACTTCATTTCGATAAAATGGATTTATTTAATTAATTCTAATATTTCATCTACAATAAATCTGGTGGCATTAGGCCGAGCTGTATTTTTGACATTTTGTTCAAGCGAATTTAACATAGTTTCATCATCCAATAATTTAATAGCTTGTTCAAAAAGTTTGTCCTTCGCATCTCGATCAGGTATTAGTATTGCGGCTTGCAAATCAACCAACGCTTGTGCGTTTTTAGTTTGATGATCCTCCGCCACATGAGGTGAAGGAACCAGTATTGCCGGTTTTCCGACAAGACCCAACTCTGAAATAGTAAGCGCTCCTGCACGAGCAATAATTACATCTGCAAGCGCATAAGCTAAATCCATACGATCAATGAATGCCATGATTCGAACATTCGGCAGTGCCGCAATGGCACTCGTCTTGTAGGCATCATAATATCCTACGCCGGTTTGCCAAATAAATAATATGTCCGGTCTGTCTTTTAATAATTCGTAAGCACTGAGAGCGGCTTCATTCAATGATTTTGCTCCGAGACTTCCTCCGATCATCAATACGGTTTTCTGATTATGACCTCGATCGAAAAAGACTGTTGATTCTTGTTCCTTTTCTTTTACGTATTGAAGATCGCTTCGTATCGGATTTCCTGTCAGCACTAATTTATCTGCCGGAAAGTATTTATCCATTCCATTATAAGCCACACAGATTTTATCCACGTGCTTGGCCAATAATCGATTGGTTATTCCAGCATAAGAATTTTGTTCTTGGATCAAAGTCGGCTTGCCGTAGAGGGCGGCCATGCGCAACGTTGGTCCACTGGCATATCCTCCAACCCCGATGACGACATCCGGTTTAAATGACATAATTATACGTCCAGCCTTGATTAAACTCGATATAAGTTTAATCGGTACCACCAGATTTTTCAAAGAACGTTTGCGTTGAATCCCACTGATCCAAAGCCCTTTTATTTTGTATCCTGCTTTCGGCACGCGCTGCATTTCCATGCGATCTTTTGCGCCGATAAATAGGATTTCAATTTTATTATCTCTTTTTTTTAACTCATCCGCTATCGCTATAGCCGGATATATATGCCCGCCGGTTCCTCCTCCGCTAATTATTATTTTCATATTCAGTTTGCAATTCCTCTTCTTCCTTTTTATCGAGATACCCACTCACACTTAATATCATTCCAAATGCGATACAAGTAAATAGTAATGACGTACCTCCCATACTTACAAGCGGTAAAGTCAGCCCTGTCACCGGAACCAGATCGACCGATACTGCAATATTCAAATATGCCTGTATCACGATATTAAATGCCAATCCAATCGCCAACATGGCACCAAACGCTTTCGGAAATCTTGTCACCAACGCCGTACATCTGAATAATAAAAATGTGTACAAGGCTATAATGATAAATGCTCCAAATAATCCGTACTCCTCGCAAATAATCGCATAAATAAAATCTGCATATGGTGAAGGCAAAAAGTTCCGTTGAACACTATTGCCTGGTCCCATGCCAAACCATTCGCCATTGGCTATGGCTATTTTTGCTTGCTGCACCTGATATACCACGTCATCACTTCCAAAAAACTGTGTCACTCTGGACACCCATGTATCCGATCTGATAAAATCAGGAAACATTGTCCCCGCTAACATCAGAAGTGCTAAAATGATCGCCCCAAATGCGACGAGTAAAAAAATGTATTTCATATTTACCCGTCCGACATACATCATCAAACAACATGTCAAAAACAACATCATCGCTGTTGATAAATCCGCCGGCGCTATTAATCCACACACTAAAACTACCGGTATGATAATCGGCAAAAAAGCGTGCTTTAAATTTTTAATCACATCCTGCTTACTCGAAATCATGCGCGCCACATAAGTGATTAATGCCAGCTTTGCAAAATCGGACGTTTGAAACGTCTGGCCTACAAATGGAATTTCGATCCAACGTCTGGCACTATTTAATTCCACACCAAATAACACGGTATATGCGAGTAATGGTAGTGTCAATAAAAGCATGATCGGCGCCCACTTACTAAATTTTGTATACGTAGTCTTGGCACAAGCATATGTCAAAAAACCACCGAGCATCACAAACATCACCTGCTTGAAAAAGAAGAACTCTGTATTTCCGCCGCGCAACCGATATGCGAGCGTACCACTGGAACTGTAAACTGCCAATATTGAACACAATGCCAACATGCCCCACACCAACCACAACCAGCGGTCGCCGTGTAAATGCTTATACAATTTTATTCCTAAGGCTCTAGACATTATCTAATTTTCAACGTAATGACAGTTATGACAGCTAACAAGATTCCAACTATCCAAAACTGTGTTACAATTTTCGATTCATGCATCCCTAGTTTTTGAAAATGGTGATGCAATGGAGACATTTTAAATACGCGTCGTCCGGTTCCATACTTTTTCTTCGTATACTTAAACCAAAAGACCTGGATAACGACGCTTAAATTCTCGACTAAAAATATTCCACACAAAATCGGTATCAATAATTCTTTTCTCAACAAAATGGCCATTGCCGCTATCACTCCTCCAATCGCTAGAGAACCCGTATCTCCCATAAAGACTTTTGCGGGATAAGAATTGTACCACAAAAACCCAATGCACGTTCCTATAAAACATGCTGAAAAAATCACGATTTCTTCTGAATGTGGGATATATAAAATATCCAAATATTCAGAAAACAAAGCATGACCAGATACATACGCAAAGATTCCAAGTGTGGCTCCTATAATTGCCGAAACACCCGAAGCCAAGCCGTCTAAACCGTCGGTTAAATTAGCTGCGTTTGATACAGCCGTGACGATGAATATGACTATTGGAATAAATAATATTCCGATCCAGCGCGATCCATTTTCACCAAGAAACCAAAGCAAATCGTCATAACTCAATACGTTTCCTTTGAAGAAAGGGACGTTAGTTAAGTAGGTTTTTACATGTGCGTAAGTACGCTGGTCTCCCTGCGCATCGCGCTGCACAACCTCCTTGACGATCGTAAGTCCTTCCGACTTCGCTTGTGCTAAATCGACTCGAACAATCACATCTTGATTAAACATCATGACTAATGCGATCACTAAGCCGAGTACCACTTGACCCATGATTTTGAATTTACCTTTCAGACCTGCTTTATCTTTTTTGAAGACTTTTATATAGTCATCAGCAAATCCGATCGCGGCCATCCATAAGGTGGAGAATAATAATACTTGGATATAAATATTGTCTAATCGTGCAAGTAAAACACACGGCAAAACAATACCAAGGATAATAATGATCCCACCCATCGTTGGTGTCTTGGCTTTCGCTTGTTCACCCATCAATCCGAGTGAGCGTTGACCCTCGTTAATCTGCAAACTTTTCAAATAACTTATGATGCGGTTACCAAACAACATCGTAATAACTAAAGACAGTAGTATGGCTAACCCCGCCCGGAATGTTATATATTTAAACAAACCTGCACCCGGCAGATTCATCTGGTTTTCTAATAATTCAAATAAGTAGTACAGCATACTTTAAAATCCAATGTTTATAACAGAACGCAGCGAGTATGACGTGTCGAAACCAACCAAATTTCTTCTCCGCCTCCTCGCCGCATCTGCTAAACCAATCTGAAATAGAATAAAAAAACCTACTTCGTTAAAGCGCTACTTGTTATCGTCAATCATTTAATTATGATATCGACAAGTATTGCTGTAGCACTTGTTTATCGTCGAATGGGAACTTCTCCCCATTTATTTCTTGATATTTTTCATGACCCTTCCCTGCAACTAAAATGATATCTCCTTCTCTAGCCAATTGGCATGCCAGCTTAATGGCTTCTTCACGACTAGTGATCTTGAATGTGTTTTTCTGATCCACCTCATCTACACCTGCATACATATCTTCAATAATCGCTTCAGGACTCTCACTTCTCGGATTGTCTGATGTCAGTACAGTCATCGTACTTTCAACCGTCGCAATCCGCGCCATCATTGGCCGTTTTCCTGTATCCCGATCTCCTCCGCAACCAATCACTGTAATTAGAGATTGATTTTTATTTCGAATTTTATTAATTGTCTGCAATACATTTTTCAAAGCATCAGGCGAATGTGCATAATCCACGATGGCTGTTACACCATCCTTGTTTTTCATTGTACTAAATCTACCTTCAGCTCCTGTTAGCAAACTCCACTTTTCTAATACCATGTCCGGCTCAAACTCCAAAGCTTGAAAAATGCCGAACGCTGCTAAGAGATTTTGGGCATTGTACTCCCCTGCAATTCTAAACACGATTTCCATCCCATTTAATTGCAGTGTAAGTCCATCGATAGAATTTTCAATAATTCTACCATGCAAATCTCCAAACGATCTTAATCCATATGTCAATTTACGAGCCTTGCAATTTTGCACCATATAATCAGCATGCTTATCGTCTGCACAAATAATCGCGGTTGCATCTTTTTCCAGCCCATCGAATAGCAATTTTTTCGCATTCAAGTAGGCCTTAAAATCACCGTGATAATCGAGGTGATCACGCGAAGCATTTGTAAAAACTGCCACATCGAAATTTAATCCAGCAACTCGATTCTGATCGAGCGCATGTGAACTAACTTCCATAAATACATGTGTACAATTCACCTGCTTCATTTCGTGTAATCGCCCATACAACTGGATTAAATCTGGTGTTGTATGCGTGGCGCTCACTCGATCATTACCGATTCGCACATCGACGGTACTAAACAAACCAGCCGTCAGCCCCAGATGTCCAGCTAATTGCCAAGCCATCGTTGCTACAGTGGTTTTTCCATTCGTACCGGTCACTCCAACAATAATCATATCCTCATCTGGATACTCAAAATAGGCTCTGGCTATCCTGGCCAAGGCTATATTTGCTGAAGCCACTTGGAGATACGTCACTGAATCCAAAACGGTATCCGGCAACCTCTCACAAACGATGGAATTCGCACCAGCTTCAATGGCGTTTTGAATAAATTCATGGCCATCCAGCTGACTACCCGGTATCGCTGCAAATAAGCAATCAATTTCCACCTTTCTTGAATCGATAGCCAGACCAGTAATCGATCGGTCTAACGAACCAACGGTTTTAATAAATTCTATCTCATTGACTATGTCGCTAAGTAGTGTCATAAAATGTCAAAGAACATTATTTTTTAATCCGCGAATTTTCGCGCATTTAATTTTATTTTTTATCAACTTATTTCAAAGTCAATTGAATTCGTTTATCTGAAACCTTCACTCCCGGCTTCAAGGATTGTGCAGTCACACGACCGCGCCCATTTACTGATGTTTCATATCCTTGATTTTCTAAAACATACAATGCATCTCGCAAAGACATATTAACAACATTAGGTACTTCTTCTGTCGGAATGGACCGTGTTTTTATTTCAAGGCTATCTTGGCTCGCTGTCAACACGATGTAATCACTTTCTGTCCACTCTTCGTAATTCGTATCCATTTCATCAAGTACAATTTTCACATCTTTTCGATATCCAACATTAAATAATGGATATGTTTTTTTGCTACCATCTGCTAATTCAATATGCTCTGGTATTCGATTCATACATTTCAACGCGATTTCTCTAAATACTGGCCCTGCCACTTTCGATCCATAATACCCATTGATTCGCGGATCATTCACGAGGACAATGCAAGTGTATTGTGGGTCATCTGCTGGAAAAAATCCGGCAAAAGACGATTGATATTTAGTCTTAGCCGTTTTGTCCGTATAATTTATTTGCGATGTCCCTGTTTTTCCTGCGGTACTGAATGGTAGTTTTATTTTTTTACCTGTACCATTAAGCATGACACCCTTTAATAATTTTTGCGCTTTTTCAATCGTCTCTGGTCGTGCAATTTGTTCATCAAGTACCACTGGTGAAAAACATTTTATTGTTTCTCTATTTTTTAATACATCTGAAACCAAATACGGCTTCATGTATTTTCCATCGTTGGCTACCGCATTATAAAATGCTAAAATTTGCAGTGGTGTCATTGAAACCTCATATCCAAAAGACATCCATGGTGATGATAAACAACTCCAGTTTTCTTTAGTATCGTAAGCGTCTTTTACATAAGGTGCTGGTTCACCTTTAATTTCAATTCCAGTTTTTTTATCCAGATGAAATTGTCTGATGCGCTCAATAAACTTGTGTTCTTCACTCATACGCTTGTACTTTTCAGTCACTAAGCGTGCCATCCCCACATTAGATGAAATTTCAAAAGCATGTCTCGCCGTCGTTTCATTAAACTCATGAAATTCCGAATCGTAAACCATGCGGCCACAAAACTTATCTTTTCCACCGTAAATCCGAACGCTTTCGTCAAGATCAAGCCTGTTATCTTCCATAAGGGCCATCATAGTCGCGAGCTTAAATGTTGAGCCAGGTTCAACTTTGGTCCCGACAGCGTCATTATATATTTCGGCGTAGCCACCGCCCTGTGTTTTCCTTAAATTACTCAGGGCTTTTATGGCTCCGGTTTTGACTTCCATGACGATTGCTACACCATACTCAGCATCATGATGTTCCAACGACCGCATAAGCGCTGTATGGGCTACATCTTGAATACCAACATTTAATGTCGTTTTAATATCGTTTCCTTCGGTTGGCGTAATTTCTGTTAACTCATTTACGGGCAACCAAACAGACGGAGAAACCCGGTAGCGCAATTGCTTTCCTTCGTTCCCTTTTAAATATTCATTAAAATGACCTTCTAAACCAACCATCTGGGCATTGCTTCGATATTCACCGATGGTTCGATTCGCCAAATGTTTAAACGGTTTTTTTCGATCAACTTTTGGTTCAACAACTAACCCTCCGCGATATCGACCTTTTCGCAATAATGGAAATGATTTAATTAATTCAAGTTCTCGATAAGTCGCATCTCGCTTCAATAATAATGAGCGAGATCCTTCTTTTCGTTTTTTAATTAAATAATTCTTGTACCATGCCACAGATTTTGAAGGGTCAATATATTTCGATAAATGAATCGCCAACGAATCGACATTATCTTTAAAATCTTCGTCGCGCATGGCGGTCGAATTCAAATCAACTCTGATGTCAAAGAACTGTAGTGAGGTGGCTAGAAAACTTCCATCATCCGATAAAATATTTCCACGCTCAGCCTCGATAGACACATATTTTAAAAAGAGACTATCTCCTTCACTGCGCCATCTATCTCCCTCGATTACACTTATGTTAACCACGCGGGAGAATAATATAATCGCTACGACTACAAAGACAAATACTAGAATGTACGTCCGCTTGAGTATATCGAGCTTACGTTCCATTATAATTGATCTTCTATCGTCGTATCCTTTTCAATGATTCTAATACTTCCCTCGGATGCTTTCAAGCCGAGATCTTCAACACGATTTTGCGTTTGAGACTGGATGCCTTCGTACATCACATTAGACATTGATTCCCAGTATTGCCATTTACTCTTATCAATTTCACCTTGCAGTTTTTGAATTTTCCTAACTTTTTTTTCTGCTCGATGTGTATTGGCTATATATAGTATTCCGAGTAACGTGACAAAAATCACAAAAGACAAATTCTTAAAAAGGAGTTGCACTTCGAATAATTTTCCGAAGGAGAAACTTTTTTTATTTTTTGATCTTTTCGCCATTCTTTTCTGCTATCCTCAATTTTGCGCTACGCGCTCTTGGATTTACCTGAATTTCTTTTTCATCAGGTAAAATCGGTTTTTTGGTAATCACATGAAATGGTCGTTCTATGTTTCCATAATCGTCCTTTTGCTGTCGCCCATCCATGTTGCCACTTTTCATAAAGCGCTTGACCATCCGATCTTCCAAGGAGTGATAAGTCAATACGACTAATCGTCCTCCGGTATTAATCCGGTCCAGCGAGGTTTCCATCAATGCTTGCAATGCTTCCATCTCTCGATTGACTGCAATGCGAAGCGCTTGAAATACCTGAGCGTAATAGCGATGTTGATTTCCACGCCATGTGCGCTCCAATACTGAAGTGAGCTGTATCACAAGGCTGAACGGTTTGTCACTGCGTGCTGTCACGATGGCTCTGGCCAACGTTTTTGCATTGCGTACTTCCCCATACATGCTGAATATGTTCGTCAGTTCAGACTCTGATGTTTCGTTTAATATATCCGCCGCCGTTTTTCCGGCATCGTTCATACGCATATCGAGTACACCATCGAATCTAAAACTGAATCCACGGTGCTCATCGTCGATCTGCATGGAAGACATTCCGAGATCAGCAAAAATACCGTCGACATATTTCAGTCCCTTGTAATCTAAAAATCTGTCAATAAATCTGAAGTTCGAGTGAAGGAGTTGAAAGCGGGAGTCATCAAGAGTATTTCCCAATGCTTCTAAATCCTGATCGAAACCAATTAATTGCCCTTTGGCACTTAACCTATTTAATATTTCCCGAGAATGTCCACCGGCACCAAAGGTGACGTCGATGTAAATTCCATCGGGATTTGTAACCAGAGCATCAACGCATTTGTGAAGCAGTACGGGATCATGCTTCATTATGCATCCGTACTTTTTTCACCTGTCAAGCGGCCGAATAAGCGATCTGCAACTTCTGAAAAGTTTTCAGGCTCATTTTCGACCATAGCATCATATGCTTCTGGCGACCATATTTCAATTCTGTCGTTGAGAGGAGTAAGAATGACCTGTTTTTGAATTTCGGCAAATTCCATTTGCCGTTTTGAGAGAAGGATGCGATCCGAAGAATCTAGCGTAATAACGCTGGCACCTCTGAAAAAGTATCGCATGAATTTACGCTCTTCTTCATCCCAAAATTTAAACTGATCAAGTTCGATCATCACACGATCCCAAACTGGCTTTTCATATAAGACCAGACACTTTTCAAATCCCCTGTGAATCACAAACTCATAGACATTCGTACCCTGCATCTGCCTAATCAATTGACTAGGCAGTCGTAATCTCCCTTTGGAGTCTATTTTGCATTCGTACTCTCCGAAATAGGGCATATTCCCACCCTTTGTTAATAATCTTAATCAAATGTATGTTATTTCCCCACGATAATCCACAAATCTCCACAAAAAAAGTATAGATCAAGCATATGAATTTTCATTATATGTTGAATTTGATTTTGATATGTAAACATCTTGCTTACACTTATTATATAAATGTTTACAGTATAAATCATTAATTACTAATAACTTACCCAAATAGAACTTGAATTGAACAGATTCGTGAGATATCGGCATGTGAAGAATCTCATCCGCGTTTGTCAAAATGCAAAACCAACTCTTGGTTAAACACAGGAAAATTGGCTGGAATGTGGGGAATTGTGGGAGAAATGTAAGATTGGAATTTGTGGTGATGCACGCAAATGGAACATCTTGCTGCACTTGCTCAATGTTATAGCCGACACGGAGTTACTTCGCGCGGCCGGTCAACTGGTTCCAGCGCAACTTAAGCACGCCCATGATCGCTTCTTTGACAATGCCTTTAGACATTTTAGATGTGCCTTCGATCCGGTCTTTGAATTTTATCGGAACTTCTACGAGCTTGAATTTCTTGCAGTAGCTTTTGTATTTCATTTCGATTTGAAATGCGTAACCACGGAATTTCACACCATCGAGATCAAGAGCTTGAAGCACGCGTCGCCGATAACAGATGAAGCCGGCAGTCGGGTCTTTTATTGGCATCCATGTAATAGATCGAACATAGAGGGATGCTCCATAACTCATGACATGTCGATCTAAAGGCCAATTTTCAGTGGACCCACCTTTGGTATATCGTGAGCCAATAGCCAAATCTGCCCCGTCAAGACAAGCTTGCCTTAGTCGAGGGAGGTCCTTTGGGTCATGAGAAAAGTCAGCGTCCATTTCGAAAATAAACTCGTAGTCTTTTTCCAAAGCCCATTTGAATCCTCTGATGTACGCCGTTCCAAGACCCAACTTACCTTCACGCTCGATCAAATGTATACGTCGAGTATCGTCTGACTGCATCTGCTTAACCAGATCAGCAGTGCCATCGGGAGATCCATCATCCACTATCATGACATGATAGTCTTGCCCTAAATCAAGAACTGCACGCGTAATTTCACGTACATTCTCCTTTTCATTGTAGGTTGGAATGATGACAAGTGATAAATTCAAATCGTAATGGAAGGTTTCGTAAGCGCCCAAAGATAGGAGAATTGTTAATGTGTCTATGAGATTAAAAAAAGGTATATCTCATTTTATCGACTAAGACAATTTCTGTTTCAGGTTTTTGTGTTAAGCCGTAAGGGTCAAAAGGTCAGTGAATACAAAATACAAATCAAGAATTAGTTTCCGTTTAGGACAAATTCGGTTTTGAGAAAATCATGTCATTTTCTTGTTTAGTGCGTTTTTTGATTGTTCAACTCGAGGAATCTGAGCTGATTTTAAGTGATTTTTATTCAGCCCGTGGATAAAATGGGTGGATCAAAGGGAAAATGGAAGTCAAACGTTGATTTGACTAATTGACGTAGAACGTTAATTGCTGATCCAGCTATTTCCAGGCACCTCATCCCCAATTTAAGAACCAATTGTTTTTTCGATTCCAACTGTGCGCAGCCCATATAAATTGATTGCCTCTTCTTACTCTCGAAACGATACAAATCATTCGAAGGCTGATATCGTTCCAACTCCTGAGCTTGATCATATTTCAGTTCTAAAAGTTCTTGCTTGACCGTTTCTGCTTCTTCTACTGATTCAAAGACAAAGCGTTTGTAATTACCTCGTACTTTACCACCTATTCGGCCCGTATTTTCATTTGTCGCTTTCACATAGGTGCTCAATAGAATCCTGATTTGGTCCGACAATATTCTCCAAATTTCATGATGAGCACAGTCTTCATTGCATTTCTTCGATTGTTTTCTTCTGTTGTCATAGGCAGTTCGAATCGCTTCAGCTGAATTTGTTGTAATAATCATAACCCAGCCATCTCTATTGTTTTGAAAACAATTGATCATTAGATAGTCTGCTAAATACTTGTCCGCTAGAGATAGAAATAGTTTACAATCAGCCTCATTTTCAAAAAATGGAGAATTGGCTACACTGGCTCCTGCGATTAAATAGAGCTGGTCTGCTTGCATTTGTTTAATAGGTATCATATTAAATACTTTACAGGTAAGTGTCGCGAACTGCCAAAATATACCCATCAACATAAAAAATATTTTGAATTTTTTTGATTCATGTAGTTTTACTAACAATCGAATCGTCGAATTTCCAGATTGAATCAACTTTGTAAAGTGCCGATTTCATAAAATGAGTCTATTTTGGATGAGATTTACATTCTCCGAAAGTATTGCGCCAAGTACTAGCGATGCCTGAGCATCAGTGATTTGAGAAAATGGAAATATCGATAAAAGAGCCACTTTGGGTTTGATGACTTAACGGAGGTGACTCATCAAGGAAGCAAAAGTGGAGATGGACAAAATCGAGACAATGAAATGTCTCTAGAAAGAGTCTTCATTTCATCGAAAAAACCGCATGAGACAAGCTACAGCTCCGGATAGTAATCAGGCATAACCTCTCTCATGATGCCAACTACTTTTTCTACAAGATCTTCTGCATTAGGTTTGGTAAAGTAGTCGCCCTCTGATCCGAATGGCGTTCGGTGCGCATGTGCCGAAATGGTTTGAGGCGCTGAATCCAAATATTGATAGCCGCCTTGAGTCTCGAGCACTTCTCGCATCATATATGCCGTGCCGCCTCCGGGTACGTCTTCATCCAAAAATAATACACGGTTTGTTTTTTTAATGGAATGGACGATGACTGATTCCATATCGAATGGAAGCAATGTTTGAACATCAATCAGTTCTATGGATATATCAAATGGTTCTAAAAGCTCAATTGCTTTCTGCGCCACTCGGACGCAAGAGCCATATGTTACAAGCGTGATATCAGATCCTTCCTGCAAAACTTCGGGCGACCCCAACGGTACACAGAAGGAATTCAAATTATCGGGTCGTGTCTCGCGAATACGATAACCATTCAATGGTTCGATCACGAGCGCGGGATCATCGGCTTTTAGCAATGTATTGTACATCCCTGCGGCTTGCACCATATTTCTTGGTACGCAGACGTACATGCCACGTAAACTATTGACAATCATACCCATTGGCGAACCGGCGTGCCATATACCTTCGAGTCTGTGCCCTCGAGTTCGTATAATCGCTGGAGCAGATTGCAGTCCATTACTTCGATAGCGCAATGTTGCCAAATCATCAGAGAGCGGTTCCAAGCCGTATATTAAATAGTCTAGGTATTGAATTTCTGCTATCGGCCTAAATCCCCGCATTGCTGTTCCGATCGCCTGACCCATAATGGACCACTCACGAATACCGGTATCGAAAACGCGTTCTTTTCCATATTTCTCTTGCAATCCCGCAAATCCTTGATTGACATCACCAATCTGGCCGACGTCTTCACCGAAGGCGATCATCTCGGGGTACTCTTGCATTTTCTCGTCAAAAAACTGATTCAAAATCTGATACCCTGGAATTTTGACGGAGTCTTCAGAATAGACAGCAGGCTTCACATCAATTCGAGTAGCAGCATTTACTGTATTGCTATATAAGTGTGTATGATAATCTTGATCAGCCTTTGCCATCGTGACGTTCAACCAAAGTTTAATCTCGTCACTAAGCGAATGGCCATTTAATTTTAATTGATAGTAAAGTCTCCTGATCAAAGCAACCAACTCTGATAGTGAAGGGATGACTTGCATTTTCAATTCCGAAGAAATCTCCATCGCAAGTTGATCCATGCCATCGAGTGATTTTGAATCTTCTACCCATTGCGTCAAAGTAGCTTTTGTCTGCAACGGTCGTTCTTGAACTGCTTCCCAAGCACGTTGCTTGCCTTCACGTGCAGCATTGCGTGCTTTTTCCCGAATACCTTCTATTTTTTCATGACTTGCGAGTCCGGCATTGATCATCCAAGCCGCCATGCGTTCGATGCAGTCATATTCTTTTTCCCATTCGAGGCGATCTTTTGATTTATACCGCTCGTGTGAACCAGATGTCGAGTGACCCTGCGGCTGTGTGCAATCTTCTATATGAAACAGTGCAGGTATATGATTTTCACGAACTTGCTTGATGCCCTTTTCGTACATTTCTACCAAACCTGGATAATCATATGCTTTACCGACAAACATGAGCATTCCATCACGTTCATCTTCTTTGATCAGACCACGAGTTGCTTTAGAGATGCTTGCTTTTGCTGTTTGCAGATGTTTTGGCACAGATATTCCATACCCATCATCCCATACAGAAACGACCATTGGTACCTGTAATACACCGGCAGCATTTATGGTTTCCCAAAAAATTCCCTCAGAGGTGCTGGCATCTCCGATAGTTACAAAAGAGACTTCATTGCCATTTGCGCTAAAGTTGTTGTCTCCCAACTGTTTATTCAATGTTCTGTATTTCTTGGAAGCGAAAGCAAGACCGAGTCCTCTGGCCATTTGACCACCAGTACTAGAAATATCTGAAGAGGTGTTGTATTGATTTTTATGATCAAGCCATTGTCCGTTTTCGTCTACTGTAGGAGTAGCGAAGTGACTGTTCATCTGCCGGCCTCCGGAGAAAGGGTCATTATAGGTATCTGCATAGAGTTGGGCGAAGAACTGTTCTATGTTGGTAATGCCAAGAGCCATCATCATGGTTTGGTCT
>ENA-ORXU01001000-ORXU01001000.1-marine-metagenome-genome-assembly--contig:-NODE-1000-length-26430-cov-2.990893_pt1 | contig 26430 bp, 25 predicted proteins | sample MGYA00237869_ERZ511484 | MGnify/ENA metagenome assembly ERZ511484
GTTGTGTGCCGAACCTGTAATTTCAACAATACTATTATCCTTAATTCTAAGGTCAATTGCGGCAGCGACCTCTGAGTTATATATTTGGGAGATTGCCAATAACGGAAAACACAAAAGGCAAATAAGAAGATGTATTGAAGATTTCATTTGATGTGCGTTTATCAGTTGAAATTTCTGATGGTTACCGTTTTTAAACCCCCTTGCTGATTTATCATCAGCTTATCCGTTAATGAATTACTGCCAAAAATGACTACTCCCTGATTATTTCCGTCTTGAATAATTTGGCGATCTAAACTCAAATTCGGAGCAGAACCATATTCGAGAAAGAGATTGCCGTTTCCGTTTTGGAGTATATTGTGGGTTACCGATTCTCCCGACAGATCAATTTTGGTTGCGTTGGCGTGCCCGTTTTGAACAAGATTTAGTCCCTTGTTTTTGCCATAAATAGTGGCTGAAGCGGTATTACTTGAACCTATCTGCTGTATGTATATTGAATTATCATCGACCGCAGCACTATGCATCTGCACTTCTGAAGTTGATTGAAGGTTTTCGAGGTCCAGATTAGAAACTAGAGTTGAAGACGTTTTTTTAACGCTTTCACTTTGGGCATTCCCTTGGTAAAACCCTATACCAAATAGAAGAAACAAGATTCTATATTTTTTTGAATTCATGATTTATGTTTGTTCACAGATTGACCAATTGCCAGTATATCGCCGTTTTTAAAATGGGATGGCTGTGGGAACCATCCCATTAAAAATCAAAATTTGGGATTCTAGTTCGACTGCGTAACGTTTGCTACGTTGTTTGAACCGATTTGCATAATATCACTTGTAAGACCATAACCTGTTTGACTTACAGTCGCGATGTTTCCAATGCCATCCGTTTGAGTCACATTACTTAAGTGGTCATCACCGTATTGTTCTACTTCAACTACGCCCTCATCGCCATATTGGTAAATGTTGCTCGTACTCGAACCATCTTGATATACTGTGGCGCTATTGTAGTCTCCACTTTGAGATATCAAGCTTGAACCGTTATCACCTTCTTGACGCACGTCTGCAGTATTATAATCTCCGCTCTGATCGATTTCACTATAAGAAGCATAGCCATCTTGATAGACCACAGCTTCATTGTAATCTCCATCTTGAGTGACGTAGCTAACAACTTCTTCACCAGCCTGGTATACATCTGCCGTATTGTAGTCTCCGTATTGAGATATATAGCTTTCAGCATACCCACCTTCTTGAATGACGTTAGCGGTGTTGTAACTACCACCCTGATCGATATCACTGAAATTATATTCACCGATTTGATATACCTCTGCGCTATTTTCATCTCCGCTTTGATTCACGTAGCTTTCGTTATACTCACCACCTTGGTCAACGTTTGCGTAGTTGTAACTACCACTCTGATCAATATAACTATCATTGTAATAGCCATTTTGAGAAGAAGTTGCCTCATTCTCGTCTCCACTTTGATCTATATAGATTTCGCCATACTCGTTTGAATCACCTTGTAAGGCATTAGCGGTGTTTCGATCTCCTGATTGATCGATCTCAACGATATCATAAGAACCGGACTGCTCAACATTTGCATAGTTTTCGTCACCGGTAACGTTTACATTTGACGTGTTCTCATAACTACCATCCTGCAAAACATAGACTTCGTTCAAGTCACCCTCTATATTAACCGTAGATGTGTGGTTTTCTCCAATCTGCGTTACATCAGTAGAATTGTCATCACCATCTTGAGTTACTTCACTCGTACTTTGGGCCATTGCAATTGAACCCATCGAAAGCGCAATTGCGCAAAACATTACTTTTTTAGTCATAATTATTAATTTTAAAGATTAAAACTTTGTTTTTTCCGGTAACATAGCTGTCTCGGACATGACCAATACCGGTATTGGAATGTCCACTTTAATTAAAACCACTGCTAGCAGCAAACTGTTTTGCTTTTGTCTCTATCACGAATTTCAATTGACGTGGGAAAAGAAAAAGCCAAGCGTAATACATTAATTTTCCTACATTTTCTTCATAGATTTTTAAGATTAAAAAGGTTAATAAATACTATTCGATTGTCGAACACTTACCAGTGGCAAACACGTTGCTTAGGATGAACTACTATTGCATCCTAGAAGGTGTTTAAATGAAAAGCTAGCTTAGTCTAATTTTACAGGCACAAAAATAATATGGTAGGCAGTTTGAGGAGTAGAACATTCCCGCCCAATAGATGAAAAATTCCGACAGAATAGTATTACAAAACCGATGTGGCAGCACATACCCGACATATTCAGGTTATTCACGTTCTAATCAAATTATAGGAGCTATCGAATTTATTTTTTAGAAAAGAGATCTGAAAGTACCAAACACATTTAATAAAAAAACAAATGATACCATTACATATGATAAAGAGAAAAATGAAAGAGAACAAAATCTCAAAAAGCTATCTTTATTCCAATAGGAATTCCTAATTAAATATGTCTTTGACAAGCTTCGCTAATTTTAGCTTTTTTTCCAACTGTGTCTTATCCGAAAATCCATCGCTGCGCTATGCCACATTCTTCGGGTGGTACATCATGCAAGGCATACCTGCCGGTTTCGCCTTAACGGCACTGGCCAACTACCTCGCAGCGGAACAGATCAGCACTGGTGAAATTGGAGCTTTTGTCGCACTAATAGGGTTGCCATGGGGCCTTAAATTCGTTTGGGGACCGATTGTAGACCGATATACCTATCGGCCCATGGGGCATCGGCGGCCCTGGATCATCGCGTCTCAATTATTTGCCATGGTTACCATGGCAGGAATCGTTATGGTCGGAAATCCGACAACACATTTTAAAACGTTATCACTGCTATTCTGTATACATGCGCTATTCGCCTCCATTCAAGATGTCGTTGTCGATGCCTTGGCGATAGAGGTCGTTCCTGAAGATGAACGCGGCAAGACTACCGCATTCATGCGTTCCGGAATGGTATTGGGCACGGCAATCGGATCTGCAGGGCTCGGCTATCTGTTGCGAACTTTCGGCTTCGAATGGGCAGCATTGACCGAAGCCTTGTTACTAGGAAGCCTTACGATAGCTTCATTTTTTATCAGAGAGCGTCGCGAAGATTCGCTTTTCCCCCAGATTGGAAAGGTTGTAAAACATAATTACACACCAATTGACATTCCTGATTTTCGACATATTTTCCGTGAGCTCTTTCGGGGCATCTTTCAAAGAACTAGTATTTTTTTGACCTTGGCCATAAGCATTGTCTATGTCACCGAAAGTCTGTATCGCAGAGTGTTGGATGTATATCTTATTCAAAAAATAGGATGGACGGATATCGAACTCACTAGCTTAAAGGGTGTTCCCGGAACGCTATTGACGCTTGCTGCCGTGTTTTTGGGAGGATGGTTAGTCGACCGTTACGGCGGGCGACGTGTACTACTTTCCACTATGCTTTTTCTACTTGGGCTCTATGTTGGCTATAGTATACTCGAACCTTACTGGGCCGACCAATGGTTTACAAGCTCTTTTCTATTGCTCAAAGGAACAGTGGATGCGTTGGTAAACGTTTCCGCTATTCCCCTTTTCATGTATTTGGCCCGTCCCGGGGTGGAAGGATCGCAATTTGTCTTCTATATGGCACTTAGTAATCAAATGGATGTGCTGGGAGCGTCTTTGGCCGGATGGGCGACCGAATATACTTCCGCTACGCTACTGGGTTGGATCTGTGCCGGGGGAATCTTTCTAGGAATTATTCTGGTAGGAATCAGCAGAACATCCCATCGAGAAAACTGATATCGTGCTATCGACTAGCGATTTTCCCAAATTCTTTTTGGTTTCTGAATTCGCCGGTAATTCACACCAATCACATAAAAAATCACATATTTTTCGCCATTTAAGGCCATTTTCGCCAAAAAACGAAGAAAAACACCCATAAATTTGGATTTCCGATAAAATCCTGTAGGTTATATAGGTTCAACTTTAATAAACAGATATTTTATGCGCCAACTCAAGATTACGAAACAAATTACCAACAGAGATTCAAAATCCTTAGAAAAGTACTTTCAGGAAATTTCAAAGCTCGATATGATTACCGCCGATGAAGAAGTAGAATTGGCAAGAAGAATACGAAAAGGTGACGATCGCGCCCTCAATAAATTGGTAACCGCTAATCTTCGATTTGTCGTTTCAGCCGCAAAACAATATCAGGGTCGAGGCCTTCGACTTTCCGATTTGATCAACGAAGGAAATCTCGGATTAGTAAAAGCGGCCAAACGTTTCGATGAAACCAGAGGTTTCAAATTCATTTCTTATGCCGTTTGGTGGATACGGCAATCTATATTGCAGGCTATCGCACAACAGTCTAGAATGATTCGCCTGCCCCAGAACAAAATCGGTACGATGAGTAAAATATACAAGGCGTTCTCTAGACTTGAACAAAAACACGAACGTCCCCCGAGCGCCGAAGAAATAGCGAAGGAACTGGATATTACAGTGGCTCAAGTCAAAAGTACGATGAAAAGTTCTCCAAAACATGTATCTATGGATGCCCCTTTCAGAGAAGGTGAATCTTCGAATCTTTATAATGTAACAGCATCCAAAAAGGCATTAAAACCGGATGAAAACGTTATGAAAGAATCGTTATCAACAGATATAAATCAAGTTTTGAATACACTCCCTGACAAAGAACAAAGTGTCGTTCGCCTCTATTTTGGAATCGGAGAAAACAGCCCCCGTAGTCTGAACGAAATCAGTGAAATTTTTGATTTGACCCGAGAAAGGGTGAGACAAATTAAGGAGAAAGGTCTTCGAATCTTACGCAGAAAATCGCAAAACGGGGTACTTCAGGCCTATTTGTAAGCAAATGTCCAATCAAGATTGGATTTTTGCTTCGATACCTGGAATGTTTTAAACTCGGTGTAGGTTTGAATATATTCAAAGTCCATCCACTCCCTCAAAAGTCATTTGCACAGGTTTGATTGTACCATCGGCATTGAATTCCATATAATCCATACAGGTAACGCGATGGTCACGATCTTCATTGGGTATGGGGCGACGGTGGTAAACGATAATCCATTCGTCGGTATTAGGAATGTTGATCACGGAATGATGCCCCGCCCCGGTTGCAACGTTGGGGTCTGATTCCAAAATAGTTCCAACACGCTTGTAGGGGCCCGTAGCCTTATCGGCCATGGCGTAGGCAACTTTATAGGTTCCGTTCGTCCAACCGCCTTCCGACCACATAAAATAGTAGATACCGTTTCGTAGAAACATAAACGGACCCTCTACGTAGCCTTCGGGCGTAACTTCGTGGAAAAGCCCTCCATCTTCCCAAGGTACAAATCCGGTAAAATCATCATTGAGTTTTCCCAAATTGCAATGGCTCCATCCACCATAGAAAAAGTAATGGGTGCCATCGACGTCCTTAAATACAAATTGGTCGATAGGTTGGGCGTCGTTATAAAATTCGGAAATAAGGGGTTTGCCCAGATAGTCCGTGAACGGCCCGGCAGGATTGTTAGCTACTGCAATACCGATACCACCAAAATGGTTGATATCGTTATCGGGATCATAAGAGTCCCTACCCGGACGCTGGATATCGTTCGCACCGAAAAACAGGAAATATTGCCCTTCCTTTTCAATAACGGAAGGTGCCCACAGCGCCTGTCGCAACCATTTGATTTTCGTCGTATCTAAAATGCGTTCGTGTTTTTGCCAGTTGACCAAATCTTTTGACGAAAAGGCATCTAGAAACAACTGCTTTTCAAAATCGTCGGAATAGGTCGGATAGACCCAATATTCATCCCCGAAAACTAAGCCCTCGGGGTCAGCGTACCATCCTTCAAAAATCGGATTTCCCGAAGTTAGCAAGGTCGCGTTGTTAACTCTTGAAGTTTCTTTTTTGCCGTTATTTTTGCAGGCAATCGCAAAGAGAACCAGCACTGATAGCACTATTGATTTCGGTTTATTCATCAAGTCTGTTAATCTACGCGCAAGCTTAAAATAGAATCTTGGTAGTTCTTTAAACTAAAACTCCCGATACTCCGCATTTAAATACTGATTGGCCTCTTCTTCGGCAAATTGTGCCTTCTCAGCATCCCAATGTAGGGTCTGATTCGGAAACCGCCCAGCAATGGTACCTAAAAGAATGGTCTCCGTTAATTTTGCCGCATAGGAAAAGGGCGCTGTAGTTTCCGCTTTTCCCAAACAAGCGTCCACGAATTGGTGGTAGTGCTTTGGCCCTTCGGACTCATAATTACGTATCGGTTCACCCAAATTGTGCTTTTTTGAGACCTCGGCGATTTCCTTGCTTATGTCAACATATTTTCCCTTTACGATTTTCTTGGGTAGTTGCATAAAGTGGGGCAATAAAAGTCGCCCTTTTTTGCCAATGAACATGGCTCCCTGATCGGGGAGCTCGCCTTTTCCGGCAACCTTTGCGTCAAGAGACATTTTCTCTTCAACACTTTGCTCTTTCGTCGATTCTTTCATCGTACTTTTTGAGCCGGGCAATGCAAGTTCCTCATGTGCCGGTGGCATACCGGGGCCATCGTACCAAACCCATTTTAAGGTCTTTGTCGTATAAGGTGTCTGCGGAAATTCATAGGTGACTGTATTGTTCTCGGGATATCCGAATCCGTTCGGTTCGCGACATTCTGTTTTAATGGTCAAAGGAACATCTAACTGTAAAGCATTGTAAGGCGTATCGAAAATATGAACTCCCATATCACCCAAGGTACCGCAACCATAATCTAAAAGCTTTCGCCAATTGCCAGGGTGATAGTAGCCATCTTTATAAGGTCGTTTTTTCGAAGTGCCGAGCCAAAGGTTCCAATCCAGTTGTGGTGGCACCTCATCTTCTCCCTCTGGCTCCGGTCCGTTATAGCCCCATGATTTGGGAGACCATGCACGAACGGTATGCACTTTTCCAATAATACCGGATTGTATCAATAAAGTGGCCAATTTATAATCGTAAAAAGAATGTACCTGAATACCCATTTGGGTCACCAAGTTTTTTTCCTTGGCCATTTTCATCATATTCCGGGATTCTTCTACATAATGCGTCAATGGCTTTTGGCAGTAAACCGGTTTGCCCTTTTCCATGGCCAGCAATGAAGCAGGAGCATGGGTATGATCTGGAGTAGAAACTATTACCGCATCTATCTCATCGCCCATCTCATCGAGCATGGCCCGATAGTCAAAGAAAACCCTGGCCCCAGGATGTAGCTTATGCGCCTTTGCTAGATTTATGGAATCAACATCGCACAATGCTACTACGTCAACAGAAGAATGTGACGAAATGGCCTGAAGATCAGAGCCACCCATGTTACCAACGCCAATGTGGGCCGTACGTAAGCGTTTATCTTGTGAAAAGGCCCAAGCCCCATTAGGCAATAAAGCAAAGGACGATACAGCCGCCGCACGTTTAAGAAATTCTCTTTTATTCATTTTCAACTAGTTTGGATTAAGGCATATTTAGGATACTTACCTATTCTATAATTTTTTGATCTTGATATTCTTCAACCACAACGGACTATCGTGATCTTGGAAACCGATATAACCGGTTTTGAAGGTTCCGTATTTCGGGAAATCTTTCCATTTACCGCTATTTTTTCTTGCCTCCCAATCTTCGGTCCAGGGCACGAAAGACAATAGCATTTTTCCATTGAGCCAATGTTCTACACGTTCCGGAGTGAAAATGACCCGGGATGTATTCCACTCTCCGGCCGATTTTACGATTTTCTGGTTCTTGTCAGGTACATGCATCGCGTAATCGGCACCTGTTTTTTGCCATTCCTTCAATTTGGCATTATTAATTTCTTCCCATTTCAGGTCATCGAGCATTTGATACTCCGGGGAAACTTCGGGTGGGCCCCAGTCTCCTTCTTTAATGTGGTACAACATACCGCTATTACCCCCCTCGGGAATCTTCCATTCCCACGCAAGTTCAAAATTGTCGAACTCCTCTGCGGCATATACAATGTCTTTTCCGCCTTTTCTATTCTCCTCGGTTCTTTTCTCCGTGTCAAAAGTCAGCGTACTATCTTTAATGACCCACTGCGGAGGAAGGTCATCGCCATTATAGGCCCGCCAGCCTTCGGTGGTGGTACCGTCGAAAAGATAAATCCACTCATCCGCTTTGGCCGTGGCTTCTTTTTCAGCCATGGAAGTTTCGTCAGCGCCTTTTTTCTTTTCTGTTTTACAGGCATTCATTACAAATACCAATACTAATACAATGGCAATTCTTTTTTTCATCGTGTTTTTGATTATTTGGGTTCAAGCGTCATTACGAAATCATAGCTCTCATTGAGATATTCCGCAAGATGGTTTAAATCTAGCAACATTACTTCAGGAATCAAAACATAGCCCTGCATAACCGCTCCGTATGATTAATAAATGGTCGTATTCCATTCCTCCATGTATTTTTGCTGTACTTCCTTCGAAAATCGGATACCTATTTCACCGGCTTTATTGAACAATGAAAACATGTATCCGTTCGCAGAAGTATAGGGCATCGTAGATTTTTAGTTTTTCTTGCCACATTTCTATAAATCTTATTGATTAGTGCCGAACTGAACTTTCAAGTCCTTCTTATGCCGTAATCATAGGGCTTATCGATTACTCGTTTTATCAATGCGATTTGGCCGCAATGCCACATCGTATGCTTTACATTCCAGCTGATTGCCTCAAACTTTGTATTAGCTATAGGGTGTGGCATTTTTGTCGGTTCCAAATCGGTAGGTAAACTTTCAATCGGCAATGCGGTTATAACGGCTATAGATCGCGCTTCTATAATTTTTAAATGGGCTTTCAATTGCTCGGGATTAATTTGCCCGACCGCATTTTCCGGCTTTGTATCAAAAGCAAACAGTTTGGTATAGTGTCGCATAGGCAACTGTTCCATAATATCCTGCTGATGGCCCACTATGGTCATTATTGAATGGTAGTAATAGCTCAGGATAAGATGCCCGACCTGCCAAGCAAGGTTTGATGCCACCACCTCGGGAATCACATCCCACTTCTCCGATGGAATAGTATCAATTAAATTATGAACCCATTGATACGCGTCTTCTGTTTGTTTCGTAAGGATTTCGATTTCGGTCATGGCGTAATGCGGTAAGAATTCGGTTCAATTCATTACCCTAAAATTAAGCCTTTTCTTCTCACCCAGAAGTAGGCAAAAATAATATTGGGTACCCAACAAAGCCAAGCGACGATTCGGTATGCTGTCGTAAAATCCTGTAGTGATAAAGTCAGCAAAGGCAACCAAATACGTAGTGTCACCGCAGCGAAACATGCTGCATAACTATATATCATGAGGCCTTCGTGTAGAGCGATATCTCCTTCACGAACTGCAAAATAGGCTTTAAGGGTAGTATATAACCAAATGAGGCCGAGACTCATAAACCCTAAAGTCGTAACGAGGCCACCCGTCGCGTTGAACGCGATGAATACTCCGCAGCTCCCGCTAATGAGCACAGAAATAACATAAACTTTTCCAATAGTTCGATGCCTGCCCAAATTGGCATTACGGATTTTTTTACTGAATTGTACCCAGCCTATGGCCAATGCTAGACCACCAAGAAGAATATGGCCGTAGAAGCCGATGTTCCAAAATACGTCGGCCAATAACACATCACTTTTTGAGGCCAAAAGACCAAATTTACGGTCGACAAATAAATATAATAATGGATACAGGCCGACCCCAACCGCCAAAAAAGCAAAGACGAACCATGCTACTCTATTCGTATTATTCATACCGCCAACTTTTTAAATCTGCATCTTGTGGTGCACTCTCGGCAATACGTTTCATAATCTTGGGTACGTACATTGAATTGTAGCGCAAACGACTAATCGCATTGGGCTGGTCAGGGTCGCCGTTCCAGCAGTGTTCGGCCCGGTCGCCATACAAAACTTCACCTTCGTAGTAAGGTTCACTGGTATTCTCGAGAAAATCCTCCATCAAATAGACCGCGTTGTTCAGGTAATAATTGTCCATATCGCCACAGTAGATATGGATTTTACCTTTTAGATTTTCACCAAGTTCGGCCCAATCCCGTTCCAGGATATGGCGCAAATCATAGTTCTCTTTCCAATATTCGGCAACTTTATGGTCAATATCCCCGGTCATTTTGTTCCAAATACGAACGGGATAACCGTCTTCGCCTTGTGGGGAATAGGTAGCTTCCCAGATATCCCATTGTTGCCCCGAACGGCTTTTATCGCCCAATACCAGTTCTAAATGGTTTCCTTGGCGTAAGGTGGATTGTATCTGTCCCAAATAATCACGATGGGACGGGACTTCGAGTTTCTTGTGATCACTGTCATAGTAGTATGCATTTTTATCCTCGTAAAGATTGGTCAGGCAGTAGGCTCTAAAGTCAATGGGATCGGGGCAGGCAGCGAAACAGCCATTATATTCTTCCGGATATTTTACCTGTACGGCCAATGCTTCCCAACCGCCTGTAGAACCACCATATAAAAAGCGAGACCAGCCCTGGCCCATACCTCGAAACTGTTTCTCAATTTCAGGGATGAGTTCATAGGTAATCGCGTCGCCATACGGACCCTGACTTGCCGAATTCACCGCATATGAGTCATCGTAATAGGGAGTTGGATGTTGAATTTCGATAATAAGGAAACGAGGGAAATCGGGCTCGTTCCAACGTTTGTAAAAATCATAGGCTTCCTGCTGCTGAATAACGTTGTACCCTTCAAGATCAAAGCGTGACGAATATTCGGGCTTCAGGTCAGGGTCGGGTGGCGTAGTTCGAAATCCCCCGAAACCCGAGGGAAAATGACCGTGGAAAATCATTAGGGGATATTTTGCCTCGGGGTGCTCCTTAAACCCTTTGGGCAATAAAACATGGGCACCGAGATACATATCCCTTCCCCAAAATTTTGATAGCCTTTGCGATTTTACTTTGATATGTTTTATCCACTCGGTATCAATTGGTTCTTCAATCGGCGGAATGATTTGATCCATGACCACATCAGCGCCTTCAATGCCTTTTTCGGTTATTGTAATCAGAAAAGGTTTACTGTACAGGTTTCCGGGAGATTTGTTCCATTGTTGTCCCTCGCCATTATCCATAGGCAGTTTTACCGTTTGTCCGGTGGAGAGGTCGAATGTTTCATATACATGCAACAAGGCCTGTACCCAATACTGCCCCGGAGGAACCTCCGACAAACTCGGATAGGGATAGCCAAAAATTGTCGCATCGTATGTTTGGCTTTCGCCGGGAGCCATTGCATCGACATTCATCCCGAAAATCAGTTGGGTCTTTAATCCATCGTTGATCTGAAATCGGGGTTCTTTTTCATCATTGTCGGACAACATCAACAGGAGACGACCATCTTTTTTTTCGGTACTTGCGGTTTCCGAAAAAGAGACTTTTATATCAAACTTCGAAACATTTTGAGCAAAACCCGTGGCCATAAAAACGAGCAAAACAACATAGAAAAGAAATTTGTTCATCGTATGATAATTTAGGAATACTGTTTAAAGGAATAAGGTAAACATTTCGATGCAATTCACAAACCTTCGCCACCGCAACAGTATACCTTATTGTGGATTATTAGCCTTCACCGAAGCCAATGCGAGAAAGAGTAAAAATGCCAAACCTAAATAGCCCACTAAACTATAGGAACCAAGCGTCGTAAAGCAGAAACTAAAGATAGTCGGGGCCAGTGCGCTGCCCAAAATCAAAAAGGACATGATTTTTCCTGTAATCGCGCCTAAATGGTCACGCCCATAGAACCGGGGCCAAACCACGGCGTTGAGCACTGCGAAAAAACCGCCTAAAGTACCGAAACCGACAACCAGACAAGGAATACCGAAGGGTGTCGACAGAAACAAAAACCCGACGGAGGCCGTAATCCCTCCCAAAATCATGAGATAGAGATAGAGTTTCAGCTGCAGGTAATCACTGAGGAAATTAAAAATAATAGAAACGGTTACGGCCACGACCGATGCCGGTAAGAAAATTGAAATTGCATCCTCTTTCGGAAATCCTTCACTGGCAAAAATCGAGACTACATGAAAGGTGAGTCCAGTGATAAAAAAACTATTGAATGCCAGAATGAGGCCATACATCCAGAAGGCACGGGTACGCTGTGCTTCTTTGGCCGTATATTGTTTAGCTAATGGCACCCAGGCATCTTTATCGTCGCTTTTGACCGCCTCGCCATCGGGTAATAGCCCGTGTTCTTCGGGTTTGTTTTTGTAAAACTGCAATATGAAGAAGCTAAAGACCAGAAGACCAACAGCCAAAAACTGCCAAGCTGTTTGCCAAGAATACGATTCTATCAAGGCGTTCACCCATAAAGGGGATGATGAAAAACCGAATGAAATGGCCACACTACTGACAGCGTTCACCTTTCCTCGATTCTTGTCGAACCATATCATGATTACATTACGGGAGGCCATGGTCAAAACTCCTTGGCCCGAAAACCGGAGAAAAAAGAATAATACGGTCATCAGCAGAAAAGGGACCAGCCAAGTATCAATGTCCAAAAAGGTCTTTAGCGCCTCACTCATGTGAACGGACCAAGAGCAGAGCAACAGTGCCAAAGAAAGTGTTAGTGCAGCAAAAAAGGCTACATAACGGGCACCATACTTATCGAACCAGAGTCCAGCTCGACCGATGACCAATGAACTGCATATTGTTCCTATCATGTACGCATTACTGAACTGGTTTCGAGAAAGGCCCAACGCATCCTTTACCGGATCGGTAAAAACCGACACCCCTATGGTCTGGCCCGGTATACTACAACAAAAACCAATGGTACCAATGACCATGATTACATATCCGTAAAAAATAGGACTCTTGGCAGGGTCTATAAAGGAAAATCGGTTGACGGACATTGAAGCGCGAAAGCGGCAAAAGTAAAGGTTTTGGTAAGCGTATCGGTTTTTTCAAGCTTAAGATTGTAAAATTCATACGCAAATCGGCTTTTTTACGTTAGCGTTAAACGCATAGTTTCCCAATTAAACCCGAATCTTATGAAAAAACTTGCACTAGTAGCCTTTGTTCTCGTAACCGTAATCGCTATGGGAAGTTGCAGCGTCGATGACAGCAACGATATTGAAGTCATAAAGCCGGGTGATACGGTGATTATCGGAAAGAAAATGGAACGATTGCCCCTTTAACAAATCAGCTTCTAATTACGGCTACGGTGCCTTTCTCGCGCCAAAAGCGTATTCTTTAAAAGCATTGCAATAGTCATCGGCCCTACCCCACCAGGTACAGGTGTAATATAGGAAGCTTTCTTACTTACGTTTTCAAAATCGACGTCCCCGGTAATATAGTATCCTTTTTCTTTGGTGTCGTCAGGTACCCGCGTAATACCCACGTCGATTACTACGGCATCATCTTTCACCATTTCAGCCTTTAGAAAATTAGGGACACCGAGCGCAGAAATAATAATATCGGCTTGCGAAATAATCTGGGTGATGTTCTTTGTGCGACTATGGGTCAAAGTAACCGTCGAATTCCCCGGAAAACCCTTTCTGCCCATCAGTATACTCATAGGCCTCCCCACAATATGACTGCGACCAATTACCACAGTATGCTTACCTTGGGTCTCAACACCATAACGCTCTATCAGTTCAAGAATACCAAAAGGTGTGGCCGGAATAAACGTGCTCATATCCAACGCCATTTTACCGAAATTGGTCGGGTGAAATCCGTCGACATCTTTGTCAGGGTCTACGGCCATCAATACTTTTTGAGTGTCGATTTGTTCCGGTAATGGCAGTTGAACGATAAAGCCATCGATATCACTGTCTTGATTGAGTTCCTCGATTTTCTTTAACAGTTCAAGTTCAGAGGTCGTGCTCGGCATCTGTACCAAAGTAGATTCGAAACCAATGCGTTTACAAGAGCGAACTTTACTGCCGACATAAGTTAAGCTAGCGCCATCGTTACCGACCAGCACGGCGGCCAAATGCGGAACTTTTTCACCTCGTTCCCTCATCTTATCGACCTCGGCCGCGATTTCTTCTTTTATTTCGTTGGAAATCTTCTTTCCGTCTAATATCTTCATTTATTCAAAATTTAAAGTTCAAGTCTACCTAAAGGTAGATTTAAGGTTCAAGGTGGTCACCGTTTGTATTTTGAACCTTTGTACTCCGATTTTGCTAAATAGCTCATAAAACTGCTGATTTTTCTGCTTTCTAAGAGAACTTTTTGCTTTTGATCGTCAAAGACTTTTTGGTTAATATGTTTTCTATCAAAACATCGATATAGTTGTGAACGCAACTCGCCACATGAAGATTTCGCAATACTTAAAAAATGAATAAATTCTTTATTCCCATTTCGTTCAAAGCCTTCGGCTATGTTATCCATTATCGAGCCAGATGCCCTATCCATCTGATCTCTTAATGCAAAATTCTTTCCTAAAGATGTGGTCTCAATAAGTTCATAAATATCGTTGCAGATTTCTCGGGCCAGTTGCCATATTTCCAAATCCTCGAACATTTCAACCTTTGCCATTATTCTAAATGCTAAGCATTAAACCTTTAATTTTTTGAACTTTGGACCTGAAACTTTGAATTCAAAATATGCCTACCGCATATTTTGCATCATCTGCATCATTTTCTTGCCTCCGCCGCCTTGCATCATCTTCATCATTTTGCTCATCTGATCAAATTGCTTTAGAAGTTGATTGACTTCCTGTACTTCACGTCCGCTGCCTTTGGCAATTCTATTTTTACGGCTGTGGTTCAGTTTTGAGGGATTCGAGCGCTCATCGGGCGTCATGGAATGAATCATTGCCTCGATATGCTTAAAGGCATCATCATCGATATCGATACCTTTTAGGGCCTTGCCCATACCAGGAATCATGCCCATCAGGTCTTTCATATTTCCCATCTTTTTGATCTGTTGTATCTGGGAAAGGAAATCGTCAAAACCGAATTTATTCTTGGCAATCTTTTTCTGTATTTTTCGGGCCTCCTCTTCATCGAACTGCTCTTGCGCCCGTTCTACCAAAGAAATGACATCTCCCATACCCAAAATACGGTCTGCCATTCTCGAGGGATGAAATACATCGATAGCCTCCATCTTCTCGCCAGTACCGATAAACTTAATCGGCTTATCCACTACTGATTTGATGGAAATGGCCGCACCACCTCGTGTATCACCATCCAACTTGGTAAGTATTACCCCGTCGAAATTCAGTACATCGTTAAAGGTCTTGGCCGTGTTTACGGCATCTTGACCAGTCATCGAATCGACAACGAACAAGGTTTCTTGAGGATGAATGGCCGAATGAATGTTAGATATCTCGTTCATCATCATTTCGTCAACAGCCAAACGACCAGCGGTATCAATAATAACGACGTTAAAGCCTTCAGATTTGGCTTTGGCAATACCTGCTTGTGCGATGACTACAGGGTCGTTATTTTCACGGTCGGAATATACCTCGACTCCAATCTGTTCTCCGACTACGTGCAACTGATCAATTGCAGCAGGGCGGTATACGTCGCAAGCGACCAATAATGGTTTTTTGGATTTTTTAGTTTTTAAGAAATTGGCCAACTTTCCGGAAAAAGTAGTCTTACCCGAACCTTGCAGACCTGACATCAAAATGATTGAAGGGGTGCCCGAAAGATTGATTCCTTCTGTCTCACCGCCCATCAGCTCGGTAAGCTCGTCTTTCACGATTTTCACCATCAACTGGCCCGGTTGCAGCGTCGTCAATACGTTTTGACCCAGGGCTTTCTCCCTGACCCTATTGGTAAATTCTTTTGCGATTTTAAAGTTTACGTCGGCATCCAGCAATGCCCTTCGAACTTCTTTGGTGGTCTCGGCTACATTTATTTCGGTGATTTGCCCATGCCCACGAAGGGTGTGGAGGGCCTTATCCAGCTTTTCACTTAAATTATCGAACATGGTCTAACTTACTTTTGAAGAAAGGCAAATTTAAGAATAACTAAGGGAAAGCGGTAGGGATTATTGTAAAAAAGTCTCCTTTCAAAACCTCCTCTGTTGGTGTGTACATGAAGGCATAAAAAAAGCACCCATCTTCCGATGGATGCTCGTTAAAATATGGGGCAAAAAATTGATGTTATCTACCCTTCGGTAGTATCAGAAACTTCCTCTTCTTCGCATTTTTTTACCAGAATAATTGTTTCATCACCACGCTTCAGCTTAAACCGCTCTTCAGTACATTCTATTACCTCCCAATCGCCAATGTAATTGGCCAAGTTCATACTCAGATTGTGAAAAGTGACTTTGCTACCAGTTATTTCCCAGTATCCTTCATCGACAACGGTATCGTTCGGATTATGTACATGAATATTTCTGTTCGAAAAATCAATGTTCAGTTCTTCAAAGAACGTACCGTCTTCATTTGAGATCTTCCATCTGCAAACATCCAAACGATTCGAAATGAATTCTTCCGAGCAGGGCTGTATTTCATAGTCACATGCCAACTCTAAGATAATTTTGTCGGTATCGCCTTTAAACAATTTGATATGACCTTCCTTGATTTCATAGACATACCAAGTTTCGTTGAACGCAGTGTTCGCTTCAAAATCCATTTTAAGAACCACACGATATTCAGAAACTTCGGTACTCCATGCTCCTTCGATAGAATATCCATACCTGTTATCGGCTATGACTTTCCCATCTTCCAAAAAGGTCAAAATGTAGGTTCTATATTCTTCCGAACCGTTTATGCTGGTCCTTTCAAATTTATTAACCAACCAAGGACATTCTACTAGAAGGGTATCTAGGCGTTCTTCCGTAAAATCATCGTCGTTGTGGTCGTTGTCATCGTCTTCGTCACACGCTTCTTTCGCACGTTCCACCGCATCGGCCAGTTCGCTGTTACTATTTACCGTAACTTTTGTACCGTCAAAATGTTCGAAAGAAACCGGAAAATCAAAACTGATCAAATCCGTTGCTTCAAGGCCCGCAAAAAAGCGTCGCATTTGCATATCACTTTCAATCGATACGTTGGCCGTTTGCTGAAAATTGGGGTTATAGGTAAAAACCGTCACCGGATATACGACATCGATACACTCGATATCTTCATCGCCTCCACCCTCTATGCATTCATCGGCAAGTTCTCGAAGTTCTTGCGCACCGTTTATGGTGACCTCGGTATAATCTGCCTTGGTGATTGTTATCGGGAATACGATTTCCATGATATCCTCATTGTCATCTATGGAATCTAAGATTTCCTCGATTTCCTGTAGATCTTCCATAGCATTAATGGTAAGCTCAAGGCCATTGACCTCAACAGTGTAGGGAAAACGGATATCGAAACAACTTGCTCCGTCAACGATATTATCATAAGACCCATCGTTCGAAACGGTATTCTTCATAAGACTTACGGCTTCAGAACTCGCGGATAACGTCTGTTCTTCATCGATATCTTCTTGAAAGGGTTCCTCATTTTGGCAGGAGGAAATTGCCAACGCCGCACCCAGTAGGAAGGTATACAGCGAAAATTTAAAATACTTTTTCATAATGATTTGGAATTTGTTATAGTTCTAAAACAATCTATTTTTAAAATACCCTACTTTTTTGCCAGCTATCCGCCGAATATATTGGTATTTAAAAGCATCGGACCAGTATAAAATTTCAGTTGAAAATGGTGTTTCTATTCGCAATAGAACGATTTTTCAAATATCTTTGAAAAAAACCATCCCTTCCCTTGGAAACCAAAAATACAGGCAATGTTTGCGAAGAGCAAGTCTTCGGCACTATTTTCAAAGCTAATTCTAAAACGGTTTTCAACTACATATATTATAAATTCGGAAATGAGGAAAAGGCCTACGATGCAGTACAAGAGGCTTTTATGAAATTATGGGAGAATTGTGCCAAGGTTCCCCCCGAAAAGGCAAAGTCTTATGTGTACACGGTTGCCAATAATCTCTACCTAAATGTGATAAAAGCCGAAAAAGTACGTTTGAAGTATGCCGACAAGACGTTAAAGGCCACCCATGAATCGCCTGAATTTCTGATGGAAGAAAACGAATTCAAGGAAAAACTGGACCGGGCGTTGAACGGTCTGCCCGAAAATCAGCGTATCACTTTTCTATTAAACCGAATCGAAGGAAAGAAATATGCCGAAATCGCCGAAATGGAAGGCGTAAGCGTAAAGGCCATAGAAAAACGCATGCACTTGGCACTGAAATCGTTGCGGGAACAGATTGATGGAATCTAAAAGTAAGTATTCAGAAGCAGTAGGCAGTGATTTTCTTAAAAAAAGGCGCTACTAACTGCTACTGAAAACTGATTACTAAAAAAAGTAGGGTTTTTTCATATATAATTGTTACATAGAAGATAAGCTAGAAAAAATGCAGGAAAATTATTTGGCAAAGTGGCTGAACGATGAACTCACGGAGGCAGAGCTTGCGGAATTTAAAAAATCCGACGCGTATGCTTCGTATCAGCGTATTCTTGAGGTTTCCGGGCAATTGGAATCCCCCGATTTCGATGTTGATGAGGCTTTTATGGCGTTACGTAACAAGCGTACCCTCGAAAATCCCAAAGTGGTGCAGTTGCATCCTTTCAGGAAGTTTCTACGGGTCGCGGCCGCGGCTGCCGTTCTCATTTTTGGGTCTTATTTCTATCTAAATTCTCAGGCTGAATCTTTCTCGACGGCCTATGCCGAAAGCAAAGAAATTGTACTCCCCGATAGTTCAGAGGTTATTTTGAACGCCGATTCCGAATTGTCGTTCAGTGAACGTAATTGGGATGACAAACGGAATGTTGAACTCGATGGAGAGGCCTTTTTTAAAGTGGCCAAAGGAAAACGTTTTACAGTTGCTACAGACGCCGGTACCGTCGCAGTTTTAGGTACACAATTCAATGTCGAGCACAGAAACGGCTTTTTCGAAGTTACTTGTTTTGAAGGCTTGGTCAGTGTAACTTTTAATGGCAAAGAGACGAAACTGCCCGCAGGTAATTCTTTTATGGTCATCGAAGGTCGGCATATTGATATCGCTGCACCTCAAACTTCGCAGCCTTCTTGGCTAAACGATGAAAGTACGTTCAAAAGTGTGCCTTTAAAGTACGTTCTTGATGAGTTTGAACGCCAGCACGATACAAAAGTGGAGACCCAAAATGTAAATATGGATCAATTGTTTACGGGTACTTTTAGCAATACGGATATAAATCTTGCGCTACGGAGTATAAGTACACCTTCGCAAATAAAGTTTAAATTTGAGGGCAGTAAAGTGCTCTTCTATGGCGAAAAGACTCCGTAAACTTTTTCTCTTCTGTCTTAGTCTTACGTGTTTTTTTACTTCATATCGTATTGAGGCGCAAGAAACTGCTTCGAAAACCCCACTGATTTCCTTTCTCCAAAAATTGGAAAAAGATTTCGATATCAAATTCTCGTTTGCCGATGATGATATCCGCGAATTGATTATTAGTGTCCCAAAACCGAAAGATTTGCCCATTATTTTGGCTGATATTCAAGAACAGACCCAACTTCAGATTCAGAAACTGAACGAACGCTATTATACAATCAGTTTAAACCCCACACTGAATATTTGCGGACAGGTACTTGACAATTTTGAGAAGAATACGGTCGGCGGAGCGACTATTGAGGTTTTAGGAACCGATATTGCGGTCATCACCGATGCAAATGGCTCCTTTTCTTTGTCTGCCGTTCCCCGCGAAGCCACTTTACAAATTAAATATCTTGGGTACAAAACACTTTTTGTCGATGCCGAGAAATTAATCGAAAAAAAACCGTGTAAAACACTGTTGTTGGCCCAGTTCTACCAACAACTGCAAGAAGTCGTTGTCTATGAATTTCTAACCAAGGGTCTCATAAAACAGGCCGACGGAAGCATACAGATGAACAGTGAGGAATTCGGCATCCTCCCCGGTCTCATCGAACCCGATGTACTTCAGACGGTTCAGGCATTGCCCGGTATCGAGAGTATCGACGAGACCGTATCCGATATCAATATTCGGGGGGGCACCAATGATCAAAACCTAATTCTTTGGGATGGCATTAAAATGTACCAATCCGGACACTTTTTTGGTCTTATTTCGGCCTTTAACCCTTACCTTACCGATAAAGTTACCCTGATCAAAAACGGAACTAGCAGCCGATACGGCGATGGGGTAAGCGGTATTATCGACATGCGTACGACAGACGATATTGCCGATGCGTACTTTGGTGGTGCAGGCTTTAACCTCATCGGCGGCGATGTCTATGGGCATTTTCCCCTGACCGATAAATTGGCGGTTCAATTATCGGCTAGACGCTCGCTCACCGACTTTTTGAATACCCCGACCTACGAAAGGTTTTTTACTAGGGTCTTCGATGAAAACGAGGTGGCTCGAGACGGCAATTTCTACTTTTACGATTTTACGGGGAAAGTGCTCTACGATATCAACGAGAGACAAAAATTACGGTTTAGTTTTATTAACATAAATAATCTTTTGGACTACAAAGAGCGCGAAATGGATACCAATACCGAAACCCAAAGTGCCCTTGATCAGACCAACCTTTCTTTCGGAGGAAGTCTCCAAAGTAGCTGGAACAATAAGTTTTCCACCTTTTTGAATTTCTATTATACCCAATACGAGCTTGATGCCCGAAACATATCGGCCAATTCGGAACAAATTCTATTTCAAGACAATAAGGTAGAAGAAAGTGCATTGAAACTGAATACCAATTATAAGCTAAACGAAAAATTGGCATGGTCGAACGGTTATCAATTCATTGAAACCGGTATCGCCAACACTACGGATGTCACCCAGCCTCCCTTTCAAAGTAACGTTCGGAACATTATTCGTAATCATGCACTCTTCTCGGAAATCACATACGGGTCTGCCGATCAAAAGTTTTACCTCCGAAGTGGTTTACGTCTTAATTATTTGGAAAATCCCGATACGTTTCAAGAATGGATCGTCGAACCTCGCCTAAGCATGAACTATGCGATAACGCGCGAACTAAAAGTACAGGCCCTAGGGGAATTCAAAAGCCAGGCCATCAATCAGATTATCGATTTGGAGCAGAATTTTTTGGGTATCGAGAAAAGGCGTTGGATCGTTTCGGATGGAGAAACCCTACCTATCACCAAAAGCAGACAAGGTTCCTTGGGCATCAATTACGACCAAGAAAATCTATATGTTGGTCTAGAGGGGTTTTATAAGGAAGTCAACGGCATCAGTACCTCAACACAAGGTTTTCAAAACCAGGACCAATTTAATGGTGAAATCGGAAAATATGACGTCAAGGGCGTTGAATTTTTAATCAATAGAAAAACAGAAGCCTACAGTATCTGGGCGAGTTACACCTATAACTTCAATAATTACAGCTTTGAAGGTGTTTTGCCACCAGAGTTTCCCAACAATCTCGATATTCGGCATACCGCTACTTTTGCCGGCACCTATAGCTGGGGAAACCTGAAGTTCGGACTCGGCCTCAACTACCGAACCGGAAAACCGTTTACCGAACCCGACGTCGATGAACCTATCGACACTTCGTTTTTTCCAAACCGAATCAATTACCAAGAACCGAATAGTAGCCGTTTATCGGAATACCTGCGTGCCGATGCATCTGCCATCTATAATTTCGAACTTGGCGAGCGCATAAAAGCATCTGCAGGAATTTCCGTTTTAAACCTTACCGACAGACATAACATATTGGATACCTATTACCAACTAAATGATCAAAATGAAATCGAAACCATCGAGAATATTTCGTTGGGGCTCACGCCAAATTTTAGTTTTAGGGTCAGGTTCTAAAGACTATTTGGAAATGTATCGTTAGAATTGTCGTGGCCTATTTTTCCTGCCTGCCGACAGCCACCCTGTACCCACATCTTTTTTTGGTTTCTTCCCTTTGCAGGGGAAGGTGGCATCCTTCCGCCTTTGGCGGATAGGGATGACGGAAGGGGTAGAACCCAAGCGTTGCAGAAAAGACATAATTTCGGAGCTATGCCATTGGTCGGGGCTTTCCACCCGCCCCGTCTTCCAATCCCGCTCACGCGAGATGGAATCCACCCCGCCCTGTCTAGGGCGGGGAGCCCAAAATTCCCCTCTCGATATTTGTGAGACACCGTTACTGCCGACAGGTAGGTATGCGCAATTAAGCAAGAATACTCTCATGCCCTGAATCCTTTACAAAAAGACATGAACTTTTGGTCTTTTCCGCCATCTCGTTTACAAAATCGTGACGAAAATTTTGGTCCATTCCGAAGATATTCAAATCTGCTTTGGGAGCTGTCCCGATAATTTCCTTGAAATTACCTATAAAGACCGAAATCATCGTTTCCGGCAATCGTGCCAAATTGATTAAAGACGTCAAGAATTCCTTGGCTTTATCCTCATCCTCGGGGTCATTGATTACCATAATAATACGAATTTGGGCCTTCCAATTCATTTTGAGTTTGTAGGCAATCAAGGTGGAGAGGTCTAGACTACCAATATCAAAACCCAGTTCCCAATTACCCCGCCTATCGCTTACCCAAACATTAATGATGTTTCGTTGCCCCAACAAGGCGGTAGGATGCGAAGAAAAGAGAAGAACACCGATTTCCAACCGAATACTTTCTTTAATAACGGGCCGTATTTCCGTTTCGAAGTTATCGTGCTGTTGTAAATTTAGGAATACGATATTCGGCTTGAAAAAAGTGCCCTGCAAGGCTTGATTGCCATAATTCACGCCCTTGGCAAAATCATCGCTGTGAATAACGGCCCAAGAAGAGAAAACCCCTTTGTCATAAAAAGATTCGGACAATGATTTTAGTTCATTTACAAATTCTTTGTTTTCCGTCAAAGGGTCAACTCCAAGTAACTTAATCGAGCCTTTGGGGCCTGAAATATCCCTTAAAAATTGGAAATTACCCTTTACACCATAGACATCCCTGACCGGAACCATAAGATTGGGCTTCCATGCCCTTTGTTGCATACGTTTCATACCCCAAGTATGCTTCGCCGCCCATTCCGCAAAAGAAACGGAAAGACCAGATCTTACATCTTCGAAAGGAGTCTCTAAATTCTGACGGGACAAAAACCAATAGACCAAAAAAACAATGACAATGGAAACCAGACTGATTGTTGGGTTTATAATAAACATGGCGATAACCGATGACAATAAGCCCACCCAAGGTATCCATTTGTTCACCTTAAAAATCGGTCGATAACTGATCAGGCCCAATCTTTGTTCGATGATAACTACAATATTGAGCATAGCATAGGTAATCAAGAAAAAGAGGGTAACCAATGGTGCAACGGCATTGAGGTCACGAAGTAACATCGTCGCAAAAATCATAATACCGGTTACGATCATGGCATTTCTAGGTTGGCCGTTGGCACTTTGCCCTCCCAGAAAAGTGGAATAGGGCAATACCTTATGTTCGCCCATCGCAAAAAGTATTCGGGAGGAACCCACAATAGAGGCCAATGCCGAAGAAAATGTGGCGCCAAGGACACCGGCAATAATAAGCGGTCCGAAATATGATTTTTCAATAATAATATTGTAGTTTGAAATCAGTTCTTGCTCTGATGCCGAACGCGCCAACCAATAGGCAAGAACCATATAAATGACAAAACTGACACCAATGGCCCAAAGTGTGCCTAACGGGATACTTTTTTTAGGGTTTTTCAGCTCTCCGGACATATTCGCACCTGCCATGATACCGGTCGCCGCCGGAAAAAATACGGCAAAGACTATCCAAAAACTGCTGCCACTAAAGCCGTTTTCGGGCGACCCTTTAAAAGAGCCCCAACGCAACGCCTCCTCTGTTGATTGGTACATTGACCCATCGTATGCCGCCATGACAATCGAAATGAGGGACAGTATAATAATAACCATGATAAAAAACTGGGTCTTAATGGCGAGGTCTGCACTAATGTAAGCAATCGTAAATAAAAGTGCAAATGCCGTAATATCTACCAGAAAAGGGTCATGTGTGGGAAAAATACCGAGCCACCCTTCCCGAAAACCAAAAATGTACATGGTAACGGCCAACCCCTGTGAAATATATCTGGGAATACCGAGGCTTCCCCCGACCTCTAGACCCAATGCCTGTGAGATAATGGCGTAGGCGCCCCCCGCACCGATTCTAATGTTCGTGGTTATGGCCGACATAGAAAGCGCGGTACAAAGCGTAATCGCAAAAGAAAGAATAATGATAAACCAGGCGCCCAGCAGACCGGCGTTGCCCACGACCCAGCCCATTCTCAAATACATAATCACACCTAAAATGGTGAGCAGCGTGGGCGTAAACACCCCGCCGAATGTTCCGAATTTCTTGAGTTTTGATACTTGGTCTTGCAAAGCTCTGGTATGACGACCTATACAATATAAAAGATTTAGCGCAATTTAGGATTATATGACATCGATTTAAATACGCCGCTATCATTTTATAATTAGTATACGCTTGTTAAAGTACCCTAGTACAATTTATAAATAGGCATACATAACTACGGGTAATGAGATGATCTCCGCGGTAGCCTTACCAAGTTCTATTTCAAAAATTGAATCTATCGATTATTCAACCTGCTTATCACCAAAACATGCGGAAAAGTAATAGCTGCGAGAAAAGAGAAGAAAAAAGAAAGTGACGTTTCAAAATTATTACGAAAAATAAATAATAAAAGACCTAGGCCTATCACTGAAACAAACCAGTACGGAAAGGATGACATGATATACTTCTTAATACTCTTCTTAGAAAGGTTTCCATGGAGAAAAAGTATTTGCTCGGCTAAAGATGGTAAGGAATGCCATAAAATGAAATAAATGGCAAATGCCCACAATAGGGAAGCTGTATTGAAAACAATAAAGAAAACGAACAGAACGAAAACTTCGAATGGAACGACAGATTTAAGAGCATTTCTGACATAAGCTATACCAAAAAGCAATACTGCAATAACTCCGCAACAGATGGAAGCAGCAAAATAAGCGTTTTGCCAAACTTCATATCCGGTAATCTTCTCTATGATACCACTTACGGCCTCTTCATGTGCATTGAATAGGATAAAGAGAATGAAAAGGCCGTAAAAAGTGTAAAATGCATGTAGTACAGGAGCGGGATTTTGGACTTTGGATACCCAATGTTGCTCACCAAAATGATATCCACTGAACGCTATAAAGAGCAATAAAGCAACTACAGGTATAAAATAAAATATCGTCAAACTCAGAAGTACAAAAGAGATATAATATGAAATCAATTTAATAAATTTTCTTCCTGACCATGAATCACCTTTTGATTTCTGCAGTAGTTTCAGGTCATTGGCCCCATGTAAAATACCAAAAGATAGAATGAGTATATAGGCAAATATGTTTTCTACACGCTCTTCAAAAAAAACCGCTAGCCACAAAAAGAAAAAGGTGGCCACGATAGTAATATTATCCATTCTGGTAATAATCGTATTTGATTTTTTCATTTTGTTTAAAATTTTAACAAAATACTTAAACAAAAATTGTTTAACCTTTTGTAAATTTACTTAAACAAAAACATAAAAAGATACACTATGACAAATTTTTTCAATTCAATTCAATTGGTTTCGCGAATTGCAACCGATGACTATGTAGGTTTTACCTTCTTCGTAGGTTGTATGGCCATGATGGCCGCATCGGCCTTCTTTTTTTTATCGATGAACAGTTTTGATCGCAAATGGCGGACTTCAATTCTTGTTTCAGGCCTAATAACATTTATAGCAGCCGTACATTACTGGTACATGAGAGATTACTGGGCCGGTTTTGCAGAGTCTCCCACTTTCTTCAGGTACGTTGATTGGATTCTGACCGTTCCATTAATGTGCGTTGAATTCTTTTTAATCTTACGAGTGGCCGGGGCCAAAACGTCTCTGATGTGGCGACTTATCGTACTCTCCGTTATTATGTTGGTGACCGGTTACATCGGTGAAGCCGTTAATCGAGACCAAGCATGGTTATGGGGTCTCATATCGGGTATTGCTTATTTTGTAATTGTTTATGACATATGGTTAGGCAAAGCAAAGAAGCTTGCCGTAGAAGCCGGAGGTTCTGTTTTGAAAGCGCATAAAACTTTATGTTGGTTCGTATTAGTAGGTTGGGCTATCTACCCCATCGGTTACATGGCCGGTACACCTGGTTGGTACGAGGGTATTTTCGGTGGTTTTGACTTAGATGTGGTCTACAATATTGGGGATGCCATCAACAAAATCGGCTTTGGTTTGGTAATTTATGGCCTTGCCGTATCTCAAAGTTCCGAAAGTCTTAAAATAGAAAAGTCTTAAAAGGAGAGTCCCCCAATCCTTTTTGGTTAGTTAGTTGATGAAAAGACCGTTCTTCAGAGCGGTCTTTTTTATGGTATATGGCAAAAACGAAAAAATACCAATGATATATAACAAAATCTTTCAGTATTACTAAGAGGAAAAAAATGTAATAACTTTCAATTGGAAAGTTAAATAAAATAGATATTAAGGTCGAAAATCAAACCCCAACATTTTCTTTATGATTTCGTA
>ENA-ORXU01001002-ORXU01001002.1-marine-metagenome-genome-assembly--contig:-NODE-1002-length-26425-cov-3.769053_pt1 | contig 26425 bp, 22 predicted proteins | sample MGYA00237869_ERZ511484 | MGnify/ENA metagenome assembly ERZ511484
AGAGGAATCCGGCGGCACCATCACCCGCCAGCTACGGCGGCTGGGCTGCTCTATGGATTGGAGCCGCGAACAGTTCACTATGGACGAGCACTTCACCAAAGCTGTGCTCAAGGTGTTTGTTGATCTGTACAACACCAAGGATTCTCAGGGAAAACGCCTGATGTACCGCGACAAGCGGCTGGTGAACTGGGATCCCAAGCTGAAAACCGCGATCTCCGATCTGGAAGTCGAAACGCAGACCATTCCGGGGCACTTCTGGCACTTCAAATACCCGCTCGAAGACGGCGTGACACTGGCGGACGGGCGCGACTACATTGAAGTCGCCACCACCCGGCCTGAAACCATGCTCGCCGATATGGCCGTGGCGGTGCATCCCGATGATGAGCGCTACGCCAGCGTGGTCGGCAAACATGTCGTGCTGCCGATCACGGGCCGCACCGTTCCCATCGTGGCGGACGAGCACGCCGATCCGGAGCTTGGCTCTGGCGCGGTGAAGATCACCCCAGGGCATGACTTCAACGATTTCGATGTCGGCAAGCGCGCCGGGTTCGCCCCGGCAGAGATGCTCAACATGCTCGATGGCGAAGCCAATGTTTGCCAGACGGCGGACGGTCTGGTGCCAGACGAGTTCCTTGGCCTGCACCGTTTCAAACGCGATGGCGTCAATGGTGCACGAGAGGCTGTGGTCGCCCGGCTTAAGGCGGATGGCTATCTGATCCCGCACATCACCAAGACCAAAAAGGGCGAGGAGCAAGAGCTCGACGCAGAACCGCGCCAGATCGCCACCCCTTTCGGGGACCGCGGCGGCGTGGTGATCGAACCGTGGCTGACCGACCAATGGTACGTGAACGCCGAGGAACTGGCCAAGAAGCCCATTGAAGCGGTCAAATCCGGCGAGATCGAGATCGTCCCCAAGACGTGGGAGAAAACCTTCTTCAACTGGATGGAAAACATCCAGCCATGGTGCGTGTCTCGCCAATTGTGGTGGGGCCACCGCATTCCGGCTTGGTATGGCGATGATGGCAAATGTTATGTCGCCCTGTCAGAAAATGAAGCTCAGGAGCAAGCAGGCGCGGGCGTTACGCTGACGCAGGACAGCGACGTCCTCGACACATGGTTCTCCTCCGCCCTGTGGCCCTTCGCCACGCTCGGTTGGCCGGATGATACGGCGCTGCTGGACAGGCATTATCCCAACGATCTGCTGATCAGCGGGTTCGACATCCTGTTCTTCTGGGATGCGCGGATGATGATGGCAGGCTATTTCAACACCGATCATGCGCCGTGGCCCAAGCTCTATCTCCACGGTCTGGTGCGCGCGGCAGATGGCGCAAAAATGTCCAAGTCCAAGGGCAATGTCGTCGATCCGCTCGGCCTGATTGACCAGTACGGCGCCGATGCGCTGCGCTTTTTCATGGCATCCATGGAAAGTCAGGGCCGCGACATCAAAATGGATGAAAAGCGGGTTGAGGGTTACCGCAACTTCGCCACCAAGCTGTGGAACGCCACTCGCTTCTGCCAATCTAACGGCATTGGCAAAAGCACCACGATCAAGGCTCCCGTGGCGAAGCTTGCCGCGAACCAGTGGATCATCGGCGAAGTGCAACAAACCGTTGAAGCGCTGGAAGCCGCGATGGCAGACCTGCGCTTCGACGCGGCCTCCAACACCATCTACCAGTTCGCATGGTCGCGCTTTTGCGACTGGTATCTGGAATTGATCAAGCCTGTGTTCGGCCAAGACGGCTCAGGCGACGCAGACAGCCCGGCAGCGGTGGAAACCCGCGCAGTGGCCGGATGGGCGCTCGACCAGATTCTCGTCATGCTGCATCCCTTCATGCCCTTCGTGACCGAAGAGCTTTGGCATTCGCAAGGGGATCGCAGTTACGATCTGATTGAGGCGAAATGGCCCGACCCACGAGCCGAAGTGAGCAAGCAGGCCACCGATGCCATCAACTGGACCATTGCGCTGACCACCGCGACCAGAGGCGCGCGCAATGAATTGGGCATTTCGCCGGGCGAGAAATTGCCCGCTTTCTGCCCCGCTCCTTCCGATCTGGCGCGCAGTGTAATCGAACGCAGTGCAGCTGCGATCGAGCGGCTTGCACGCCTTACACCGGTTGAGTTTTCCGAAGCCCCAGAAGGCGCAGCGATGCAGGTTGTAGCCGGAGATGATGTGTTCATCGTGCCGCTTGCAGGCGTGATTGATATCGACGCAGAACGGGCGCGGCTCCAGAAGGCTCTCGAAGCATCACAGAAAGAGGCAAAGTCGCTCGAAGGGCGGCTTGGCAATGCCAATTTCGTGGACCGTGCGAAGCCTGAAGCGGTAGAAAAGGCGCGCGAAGATCTGGCGCATCACACAGGCGAAATGGCGCGGCTGAACGACGCGCTGACACGGCTGGGATGACGTGCCTCTAGTCCTCGCCACAGATGACACTGGCGGGCCGGAAATCTTCGCCAGCATTCAGGGCGAAGGCCCTTCTGCCGGAATGCCGGTCGCTTTCGTGCGCCTTTCGCGCTGCAACCTTGCCTGCGTGTGGTGCGACACGGCCTATACCTGGCATTTTGACGGTGATGAGCGCCCGCACCGCGATGGCAAGACGTTCACGCGCACTGCCAATCAGCTTTCGCTGAAGACCGAGGATGTCGCGGCGCGCATTGCTGCGCTCGGCCAGAGCCGCCTTGTCATCACGGGCGGTGAACCGCTGATGCAAGCGGGCAGACTGGCGGACATGCTGGAGCATCTGCCGGACATGACGGTGGAGATAGAAACGAACGGCACAGTCGATCCGCCAGCGCGGATGGACGTGCGGGTCGATCAATACAATGTCAGTCCCAAACTGGCGCACAGCGGCAATCCTGCGGAACTGGCGCTAAAGCCCGACATGCTGGACCGCTGGGCCACCGATCCGCGTGCATGGTTCAAATTCGTGATTGCAGAGCCGGATGATGTGGCGGAAGTGCAGGCCCTCGCCCGAACCCATGCGATCCCGGCCAGCCGGATCTTTTTGATGCCCGAAGGCACGACAAGCACAGTGCTCCGCGAGCGCGAGGAATGGCTCGTGCCGCTATGTCTGGATAACGGCTTCCGCATGAGTGATCGGCTGCATATCCACCTGTTCGGGGATAGCCGCGGAACTTAACTGCCTTGAGCGCGCCAGCGTTGGACGGTGCGTTTGACCATGTCCTCTTCACCGCCACCGGTGTTCCACAGATCCACGAAGCTCGGGTCTTCGGATGCCGGACGCTTGCTTTCTTCGAGGTTGTCGAAGCTGACGCGGATAGGAATTGAAACACCTTCACCGCAAACAATACACTCACGGTTGCGTAGCGCCGGAATACTGTCGAGGAAGCCGCGCGCACCTTCGGGCATGGCCGCTTTCACGAAAGCCTGATCTCGGTCGTTGTTCAGACGCATGGAAATGATCGTACCGCATTGCGAAAGCACGCCTTCGGCAAGGTCGGATGGTCTTTGCGTAATTAGGCCAAGCGAAATCCCGTATTTACGGCCTTCCTTGGCGATACGGCTGAGAACGGTGCCAACCGAGTTACCGTCTGCATTGCGTTCATTGGGCACATAACGGTGCGCCTCTTCACAAACGAGCAGGATCGGGCTGGTTTTTTCGTTCCGGCCCCAGATCGCAAAGTCGAACACAAGACGGCTGAGAACGGCCACCACCGTGCTGGTAATGTCCGATGGAACGCCAGACACGTCGATAATCGAAATCGGCTTGCCACCCGATGGCATGCGGAAAATCTTGCCGATGAAATCAGCCATCGTATCGCTGACCAACATGCCAGAAAACATGAACTGGTAACGCGGATCGGACTTCAGCTCATCGACCTTGGTCTTGATGCGCATATAGGGCGCGGTGTTGGTAGCTTTGTCCAGCTTGCCCATCTCATCCTGAATCATGCCAGTCAGGTCAGACAGCAGATAAGGAATTGGCGAATCGACCGTGATCTTGCCCAATTGCTCGGCCAAACGGTTCTTTGCGCGGGCCGCAAGCAGACATTTAGCGAGAATATCGCGATCATTTTGCAGATCATTGCCACTGGATTTGAGGATCACTTCGCAATGCTCTTCAAAATTCATCAGCCAGTACGGCATTTGCAAGTTGGAAACGTCAAAGATTTGGCCCGTGTTACGGAACGCGGCGGAGTATTCGCCATGCGGGTCAATCATCAGGATATGGCCCTGCGGCGCGGCCTGACAGATGCGGTGCAGGATCAGGGCGGCACTGGTCGATTTACCCGTACCAGTTGATCCGAGCAGCGCAAAGTGCTTGCCCAGCATGGCATCGATATACATGCCCGCACGGATATCGCTGGTGGGGTAGACCGTACCGATCTGAATGGCGCTGCGCCCGTCAGATGCATAAATCTGGCGCAAATCTTCCGAAGTCGCCGGGAAAACCAATGCGCCCGGAATCGGGTAACGCGTGACACCGCGGCGGAAGCTGTGAATTTTGCCGGTCAGCCGTTCTTCAAGGCCCTCACCCAGAAAATCGATGTTGGCGACAATGGAATTGCCATCCCCGCGGCGGTCCTGTCGTTGGTTGCGCACTGATGCGAGCAGCCAGCCGTCATTGGTTTTAATCTTGATCTGTGAACCGACCTGACCAGCCAAGGCGATCGAGGGATCAATGTCAGCCATGCATTCATTGAGGCGTTCAAGGTCCAGCGCAATGGCAGAGCCTGAGCCCGCGATTTCCAGCACCACGCCAATAGGCTGGCGAGCGCATTCGACGCTTTGGGCTTCACGCAGATCGCGCGCCTGATCTTCAGAATTCCCCAAATTCGACTGGTCCACGGGGGTCGCGTCAGCGATTGGGCTTCCATGCATATCGGTCATAAACGGCTCACAGGGCTGTTAAAGTGCCTGATCACCTAGCGCGGACAAGGTTAAGATCGCGTCAATTACGCCGCTGACAGCGGTATCAAACAAGCGCGAAAAGCCGTCCTGCCGCCCACCCCATGAAAACCGATAACGCCACGGCGAACAATCCGTAGAAGAAGGAATTGTCCACCGCCTCTTCCGCGATAACACCTTCAAACCCCTCTTTGCGCACATCAACTTCGGACGTGGCAGAAGTGATGACGCGGCCATCGGCAATGGCAAAGGTTTCGGCCACATAGCGGCCCGGGATCACATTTGAGGGGATGGGCAAGCGTGCGCGGTACAGCACGCCTTCGCTTACCGTTACGCCGTTATCATATTGCGCATAAAGTCCCTGCCGTTCCCGCAGATCAACCAGTCCAGCCGAAAAACGCGCCTGTTCTTCCGGGTCGATTGAGCCGGTCGGCGAAAGCTGGAGATAGGGCAAGCCAAGTTCGTAAATGGCAGCGGTCCGCTCATCGACGATTTCGGCAATGGGGCGGGAACTGGCGACGGCGTAGAAGCTTGGCACGGACCGGTAGGCGGTGCTGTCGGCATTGACCCAGATTGTGCCAAGAAGCCGCTCTTTTTCGCGCAAGCGAATTTCCTCTGACGGGCCTTTCAGCACCACGACCACATCGTATTCGCTTTGCATACGGCCGCCGCCGGGATCAAGGATGACGCCGAACAGCAGGAGATCAGCTCCGGTAAAGCCTTGCCGCAGCACGATATCGTGTTCGGAGATATCGGGCACCAAGATAGGATCGCGGCTTTGCCCCGCTGCCGGGGCAACGCCGGTTAAAGCGAGCGCGGCAAAGCACAGCAAGCTGAAAAAACGCCGGATCATAGCGGCACCACTGAATACACTTCATCGGGCGTTACCGTCAGTCCGTAGGCCATCCGCAGCGCGATCACGACAACGATCAGACCGAGGCCGAGGCGCAAATGTTCAGGCTTTGCAAATTGCGCGATCTTCGTACCGAATTGCGCGCCCGTCACTGAACCGAGCAGAAGCAGGCCTGCCAGAACGATGTCGACGGCGCGCGTGGTGAACGCGTGAACCATTGTCACCAGCATGGTGATGAACAGGATGTTGAACAGGCTGGTGCCGACCACAACTTTCGCGCTCATGCCAAGGATGTAGAGCATGGCAGGCACCAGGATGAAACCGCCGCCAACACCCATCAGCATTGTCAGTACACCCACGATCAGACCAAGAACCAATGGTCCGATGGGTGAGATGTAAAGGCCCGAGCGGTAAAAGCGCCAGCGATATGGCAGCGCCGCAATCCATGGATGGTGGCGGCGCTTGGCCGCGCGGGTCTGATCGCCCTTTACTGCGACTAGGCCCAGCGCCTGCAAAGCCTCGCGCAGCATCAGTCCGCCGATCGTACCCAGAAGCACAACGTACAGGATGTTGATGACCGTATCGATCTGGCCGAGCGCGCGCAGTACATTGAAGAGGCCCGCTCCCAGCAAGGCGCCCAGCATACCTCCCGCCACGATGACAAGCCCGATCTCGTAATCGACGCCCTTGTTGCGGCTATGCGCAAAAACGCCCGAAACACTTGCGCCCGTCACCTGCGTCGCAGCAGAGGCAGCAGCCACCGTTGGCGGGATGCCATAAAAGATCAGCAATGGCGTTGTCAGGAAGCCGCCGCCCACGCCGAATACGCCGGACAATATCCCCGTTGCCAGCCCAAGCAGGATAATAACCAGCCCGTCGACCGCAAGATTGGCAATGGGAAGGTAAACATCCATATGCTTCGCCTAACCCAAGCAGAGCCGGGATAGAAGGCGAATGACGATGCGTGCCTAAAATCCGGCGGATAGTGTGAGCGCAGGGCCACTAGAAGGCTCCGCAGCGCCTGCCACACGAAAGCGGTAATCTGCCGATACACGCCCACGGGCCGGACCTATGCGGAAGTTCACACCTGCGCTTGGCCCGACATCAAGCCGCTGTGCATCATCCTGCGCGCCGCCCCATGCGCCAGCGCCAGCCGACAATTGGAAATTGTCAGTGCCCGCCAGCTCCCGCGTGATGCGCGCCTGCCCATCGACAAATGGCGTGGCAAAATCGCCTGTAACGTAGCCGCCCTGGACATAGGCCTCTCCGGTCATTCCGGCTGGCAAATCAACAGGGGGGAACTCGCTGACCACATACGCTGCTGCGCGTGGCTCTGTCCGGCGATCCGTTTCGCTGACCCGCGCTTCTGCCGCCAGACGCACGGGAATGCCGGGTATAGGACGGGCCGATGCGCCAAGCGCGACTTCGCGTTCGTTCCGTCCTTCGATCGCTGCGCTGGCGCGCAGATGCACTTGCGGAGCGTGACCGCTCGAAGGCGCAAGATTGTACCGCATGACAGCACCGATCTGGCTCCGGCCATAGCTTGGTCTGCCCGAAAGCAGCGGCGTATCATTGCTTTGCCGCCACAGAGCCCAGGCATCCATGGCCCAGCGCGATGGTCCCTGCGCCTCTCGCATCGCCTCTGCTGCACGCGGTGCGTAGACTGGCACGGGCAACCCGGATGCTCGCGTGTTCCCTGCAAAGGTGGCGCCGCGATCCGATTGCTGCGGCATGCGGCCAGAGCTGCGGTACCCGGCGCTCAGCAGGTAGGCATGTGCAGCAAGAACGTTCGCACCGGCAAACCCGCGCCGTGACACAGCGGAACCACCAGCACGAAACTGCGAATAGGCGACCGGCGTGACCGGTATCGGTGCCTCGATCCGGGGCGCGTCGATACGAAGCGCGTCGATTCGGGGCGCGTCGATTCGGGGCGGGTCGATACGGGGCGAGAGCGACGGCATATGCCAAACCGGCTCGGCAGGTCGGGCGTACGGCGCCAAGCGCTGAGTCCCGGCGTTTTCCGATGTGGCTTGCGCGGGTTTAACGGGGTTGGCCGTCTCGGCAAGTTGCGGCGCGCCCAATGGCAAGACGGTCAGTGACGCCGGTGCAAAGGGAGGTTGCCAGACGGCAACACGCACCAGCAGCCACAGTGCCAGAACGCCGCCAAGGGTAAGCAAAGCGCCGCCGCGACGCGCCGATGACATGATCGCAGCTTGCCTCATGCGGCGTGCCCGGCTGCAGGCGAAAGATCGTGCGGCAGCGCGGGGTGGTCGTGATGCGCGGTCTTGTCCCATTCCAGATCGGCTCCGCGCAAAGTCCTGCCATACGCAAACATGGCGCGCCTTCCGGCCATGATCGCGATGATGTTCGACAGCGGAATACGAAGAATGGCGTGCAATCCCTCCATCACGCCATATTCTCTTGTGGTGAAAGCAAATCGCATGACTGCGCGCCAAACGAACGCCGCCATGTTGATGCCAAGCAATGCCAGCAGCAGCGGTGTCGGCTCCCACGGTCTGTCATAACCGGCAAAGTCCAGTGCCGTCAGGCCAACAGCGACCACAAGCAGGCTGTACCCTATCAGAAGAACAACAGCCGACAGTGGCCCGCGGCGATCGCGCATCCGCATCCAGTTTTCTACCAGAGTGCCGCTCCAGCCGAGCCGGTCCCAGCCTTGAAAGGCAATTCCGTGTACCCAGCGCGACTTCTGCCGAACAGCGCTTGCAAGGGTTGGCGGGAAGTAAGAACGCGTAGCGATCAACTGGCCATCGTCTCCGCGCACGCGCAGGAAGCGAGACCGGCCGCCTGCTGCAGAAACCATCAGGCCAAGCTCGTAATCTTCCGTTAAGGACAGGCCGGAGAATGGCCCTGCTTCACCCGTTTCAGGATCGCCTGCGGGCACCATCTTTGCCAGCAAGCTTCGGCGGAAAGCACAGCCGACACCCGCTGCCGGAATACCAGCGCCCAAAGCATCGCGCACGACCATTGCCTTACCGTGCGATTCGGCAAATTCTTCGCAATAATGGCTGCCCACCCAAGGCGACGCAGGATGAGGAAGCGGCAAAACCGGCAATTGCACAAATTCGCAATCGTCGATGGCGCGGTCGATCAGTCCGAGCGCGGCGGGATCAACCATGTCCTCTGCATCGTGCAGCACGACCGTGCGCACTGGTCTGCCGCGCCGTGATTCGTCCTGTTCCATGGCGCAATAAAGTCGGTTGAGACAGTCAGCTTTGGTCGATGGCCCCTCCCGATCATGCACCACCAGCCGGACGCGAGGATCGCCAGCAGCCGCGGCAAGCGCGGCCTGTAGGCTGGCGGGGTCATTACGATAAAAGCCGAGGTAAAAGATCAGATTATTCTGCAACCACGCCTTGCGCGCGTGCTTCAACGTCTGGCCGATAACCTGCGCTTCCTGCCAAGCCGGAATGAACACGGCGACTGTTCCAGAAAGGCGGCGATGTTGCACATCAGCGCGCGTTACTGTGTGGGATTTGCTGCGCCCGGTGGCCCGCAACCAAAGCCAGATTGCATCCATTGCGAATTCGTCAAGCGCGCCAAGCAGGAAGAAAAAGCCTGCAAACAGCAGCAGCTCATACTCGATCAGCGCCAGCCACTCTAAAGCAGACCAATCCGCCAAATCCATGTGTCAGCCCCCAACCTTCCCCGTTTAGCGGTAGGTATCTGTACCTAAGGAAGGATTTGCAACGTGAATGTGACATGCCCGGTGTGTTTTTTCGGCAAAGTGAGCTTACAAGCGCCTCAGCACTTGAAATGATCGGCACTTTCGGAAAGGGACATCCCCCATGGCCGAACCCTCTATTCTCAAGTCCGCTGTCCGCAACTTCACCGCCCTGTTCAAGGCCGATGCATTTGAAGGCATCCTGCTCATCGCAGTGGCCATTGTGGCGCTGGTGGTGGCCAATTCAGGCGTAGCGCCTGCCTATTTTGAACTGTTCAACGGCTATCTTTGGCCGAAAGAGACTTTCTATCTCAACACCATCCACCTCTGGGTGAATGATGGTTTAATGGTGATCTTCTTCTTCGTCGTCGGGTTGGAAGTGAAGCGAGAGATATATCGCGGCAATCTGGCTGATCCCAAGGCGCGCACTTTGCCCATCGTGGCAGCGGCTGCGGGTATGGCCGCTCCTGCGGCGGTCTACATGCTGATCGCTGGCGGAGAGCCAGAGCTAATCCGCGGCTGGGCCATTCCGGCTGCAACGGATATTGCCTTTGCCATGGGCGTGGTCGGCTTGCTCGGCACGCGCGTTCCTCCGCCGCTGCGCCTGTTCCTGCTGACCGTCGCCATTGTGGACGATATTGGCGCGGTAACAATCATCGCGATTTTCTATACCGAAGAAATCAAAATGATGTTCCTCGCCGCATCCGCCGTAGTGCTGGGTCTGATGTTCGTGCTGAACAAGATGCGGGTCATGCATATGGCGCCCTATGTGCTGCTCAGTATCGTGCTGTGGTATTGCGTCCTGTATTCAGGTGTTCATGCGACCATTGCAGGCGTTTTGGCGGCGCTGGCTATCCCGATGTACGGCAAGAACGGTGGTTGCATGTTGGAAGACATGGAGCATTCGCTAGTACCGTGGAACGCCTATATGGTCGTGCCGATATTTGGCTTTGCCAATGCAGGCGTGGATATATCGGGCATTGGTATGGATGAACTGCTGGCACCGCTGCCCCTGGCAGTTGGGGCGGGCCTGGTGCTCGGCAAACAGGTAGGCATCTTTGCCACGGTGTTTGCGCTCGTGAAACTGAAGATCGTGTCCAAACCGCCGGGCTGCAGCTGGGCCGAAATCTGGGGCGTGACGATTCTTTGCGGTATCGGCTTCACGATGAGCCTGTTTATCGGCGAGTTGGCCTTCACCGGCACGGACGAAGCTGCGCGCTTGTTGCGCGACGAAGCCAAAATCGGTGTTCTCTTGGGCTCATTGATCTCTGCAGTGCTGGGTTACACAGTGCTGCGGATGACCGGGAAACACACAGGCGAAAAGGACGATCCCAACAGCCCGGTTGTGTGATTGAAGAACGGCGGCGCGCCCCAATGGGATGCGCACCGCTTGTTCGCTCTAGTCTTTTTTAGCGACGGGCGCGTCTTCGCCCAGATCTTCGAACCATGCCTCGACTGGTCCGTTCAGCTTGATCGTCAACGGGCGGCCTCTGCGATCTACCGTCTTGCCGGCTTGCACGCGGACCCAGCCTTCGGAAATCGAATATTCTTCAATATCGACTCGTTCGCGCCCTTTGAATCGGATCGCAACGCCGCGTTGCAGCAGATCAGCATTGAAGTGCTTGCTGCGCGGATCGATGGAGAGGTGATCGGGCGGAGTGTCGGTGCCGTTTTCCGGCGCGCTTGGGGTTTCATGTTCGCTCATGAGGCAAGGCCACTAACCGTGCGGACGCAAAAATCAATCGGAATGGCCATTCAACCCACACTGCGCCTTGCCCTTTTGCGCCGCCCCTTCTAAGGGCGGCGCTTCGTTCCGCAGGCTCTGTGCTTGCGGGTTCGCTTGGCTGCGGGCGTGGCGGAATTGGTAGACGCGCTGGTTTTAGGTACCAGTATCGCAAGATGTGGGGGTTCGAGTCCCTTCGCCCGCACCAGTTCGCCCTGTATCCGTACAGGCGCGGCACTGGTCGTTACCGCCAAAGTCGAACCGTTTGAGAGAGATATAAAGGCTGGACATGGAAATCGTCGAAAACACTAATGAAGGCCTCAAGCGCGCCTACACGCTGAAAATTCCTGCAAAGGATATCGATGCGCGCGTCGAAGCAGAAATCAAAAAAGTCGCTCCGCAAGTGCGGATGCCCGGCTTCCGCCCGGGCAAGGTTCCCGCCAACCTCGTGCGCAAGATGCACGGTGAGGCGATGCATGCCGATGTGCTGAACAACACGCTGCGCGAATCAGTTGAAAACCTGCTGCGCGAAAAGAAGCTGCGCCCTGCCCTTCAGCCGAAGGTCGAAATGGGCGAAGGTTATGAGCAGGGCAAAGATGCCGAACTGACCGTCGAAGTTGAAGTGCTGCCCGAGATCGAGGCCCCTTCGATTGACGGAATGAAGCTGGAAAAGCTCAATGTTCCTGTCAGCGACGATCAGCTTGACGAAGCCTTGGGCAAAATTGCCGAGGGCCAGAAGAGCTATAAAGACGCGCCAAAGACCAAGAAGGCTGCCGATGGCAACCAACTGATCGTCGATTTCGTGGGCCGCGTTGACGGTATCGAATTCGAAGGCGGCAAAGCAGAAGATGCCCCGCTCGTGATCGGTTCAGGTCAGTTCATTCCCGGCTTTGAAGAACAGCTTGTTGGCGTGAAAACCGGCGATACCAAAACGATCAAGGTGACGTTCCCTGCTGATTATCAGGCAACCCACCTCGCCGCGAAGGACGCCGAATTCGACGTCACGGTAAAGCAGGTGAAGGTCGAAGCCGAAACCAAGATTGATGATGACTTTGCCAAGCAACTTGGCCTTGAAGGCATCGATAAGCTGAAGGAACTGGTCAAAGGACAGATCGAGCAGGAAAGCGCCGGTCTTACCCGCACACAGATGAAGCGTCAGCTGCTCGACACGTTGGCTGCTGATCATGACTTCGATGTTCCGCCGTCCATGGTTGATGCCGAATTCGACCAAATCTGGAACCAGCTGACGCAGGAAGCTGCCAAGGAAGACGATCCTGATGCAGCGATGAAGGAAATCGAAGCCGACAAGGATGACTACAAGCGCATTGCCGAACGCCGCGTGCGTCTTGGCCTGCTGCTTTCCGAAATTGGCCAGGCCAATGACGTCGAAATCAGCCAGCAAGAAATGCAGATGCTGATCCAGCAGGCTGCTCAGCAGTATCGCCCGGAAGACCGTGACCGGTTCATGGAGTATGTCCGTAACGAGCCAATGGCTCAGGCTCAGCTTCGCGCACCTCTGTACGAAGACAAGGTCGTCGATTTCCTGTTCGAGAAAGCTGAAGTCACCGAGCGTGATGTAACGCGCGAGGAACTGGAAGCTGCAATCGAAGCGGAAGAAGCTGCGCCCGCTCCGGCAAAGAAAAAGGCTCCGGCCAAGAAAAAGCCTGCAGCGGAAAAGACGCCTGCGAAAAAGAAGGCGCCTGCGAAGAAAGCTGCTGACGAGAAAGCTCCGGCCAAGAAAGCCGCCGCAAAGCCAGCCGCCAAGAAGGCACCAGCTAAAAAGGCTCCGGCCAAGAAAGCTAATGCCAAGCCCGCGGCAAAGAAAGCCCCGGCGAAGAAGGCTCCTGCAAAGAAGCCTGCCGCTAAGAAAGCGCCTGCCAAAAAGTAAGCTGGCAGCCAAGCGATCAAAAAGAGCCCTCTCAGCGCAGGCTGCGGGGGCTCTTTTTTGTGCCTAAAAGCTGCCGGTCAATGTAAGAGTAATCGTCTGCCCGCGATCCCGGCGGCGGTCTTCGGTGAACAGCACAGGCGAACTGCCGCGCGGCCCGTCGAATACGGTGCGAAGCAGAGTTTCGCCGCCATTGAAGATATTGCCCAATCGCACATTGGCCGTCGCGCCGAACACATCCTTATGCTCAATGAACAGCGCGCCAAATGTGCTGGGGCCAAATTCGAACGCCTCCTGCTCGACGCGGAAAAATGGTGCGCGTTCGGTGTCCTGAAAGAACCAGCCATAGGCCCACTCTGTGCTGGGAATGTCATGGCGGAAATCCAGACTGACTTCGAACGGGTCATTCCCGTCAAAGCGCCGCTCGGTCAGCGTCACAGGATCGATCAGTTCCGAAGTCTCCCACCTGAGCGAGACTTCCAGTTGCGCCCCTGCAAGGCCCAACGGCGCGAATTGCAGCGTGCCGAGCAAATTGGCACCCGTGCGCCGTGACGTGTCGATATTGCCCCGCGCTTCTCCGCCGCCTGCCACTGGCAAAATCAGCACAAGATCTTCAATTTGTTCGTCAAACAGCGTCAGCGTGGCAGAGCCGAAATCGCCAAAATTCTTGGAGACTTCCAGCGTCACATCCCAGTTTTGTTGCGGGCGCAAGTCGCTGTTCCCGGCGTTTTCCTGTTCATCGGACAAGTCCACACTGGCCAGAAAATCGCCGAAGGAAAGCTGCCCCACGCGGCGCGCAACTTCAAAATTGATATCCAGCCCATCGGCAGGCGCCCATGCAATCCCGACAGAGCCCTTGGGCCGCTGGAATGTCCGGGAGCGTGCGGCGGCCCCTGTTTGCGCAATCTGCGCATATTCGCCGCCGCCAACAAGTTGGATGGAAAGGTTGTCAGTCAGCGCGAAGCCCACCGAAAGCGAAGCTTCATAACGGTCTTCCCGCACGCCGCCTGCACCGCCGGGAAAATCAACTTCGCTGAAACTTTCGGAGGCAGAATCATAGTCGAACAACCTGCCGACCTGATCCAGCCGGTTGAACGCGGCCTCTGCCGAAAGCTGAAAATCTGCACCCCACATGCCCCAACTGTATTCGCCGCGCCCGATCCGTTCGCCTTCATCGGCCACGCGGATGAACTGCGTTCCGCTAGTGGGCAGGCCCGCTGTGTCGAGGAAAGAAACGGAAGTACGGTCGCGGTGGTCATAACTTTCCAGCGCGATCAGCTTCAGCTCTCCGGGGCCAACGGGGAAGGTGATGTCACCGCCAATTTCATAAAACCATTCGTCGCTGTCGGTATCGAACCGCTGGGAGAGTGGCGGCAGCGGGCTGTCCGCCTTGCGAAACTCCAATTCTTCAGCATTGAAGATTTCAATACCGCCAGTCAGGTTCAGATTGACCGCAACTTCCGGTGCGATGTCAAAGCTGAAAAAGCCGCTGATATCGGGCCTGTTGAAGAGGTTCGACGCTTCATTGATCCGCGCGTCTACGACCCCATCTGCACCGGTGATGATGGATGGGCCGATCCGGCCACGGGCAAAATCCCGGTTTTCCAACGCCAGCGTATAATCCACACCGCCCATGCTGCCGGTTAGCGAAATTTCGCCTTCAAACCACTGCGCTGGCGCGCTCAGCGTGTTCCACTCAGGGCGCCAGCGGAATTGGCCCGAGACAGCACCCTGCACCACAATGATGTTGGCCACGCGGCCAGACAGGCCGGGAATGTCGAGCATTGCGCCGTCAACCACTTCGATCCGCACGACATTTTCCACCGATATGCGCGACAGCAGATCAGCTGTGCTGGTGGATTTGCTCGATACCCGCTCGCCATTGATCAGCAGGTTTTCTGAGGCTTGGCCAAATCCGCGTCCACCGCTACCTCCGTCGTCGACGTCGAAGCCGGGAATTTGCTCTATCAGGTCGAGCGCGTTGCGCGGTGCGAAGCGGGCGAAATCTGCGGCGGTGAAAACTTCCCGGGCCATTGCTCGGGTTTCAGGCGCTTCTTCCTGCACACTCACGGCTTCGGGTATCGCAAGCTCGCCGCCTTCATCCTGCGCATGGGCAATGGCTGGCTGGCCTGCCAAAACGGCAGCCAGCGCCAGCAGTCCCGTGTGAGAGCGGCGAATATGCAAGTCTGGTCCAGTTCCGGCGATTGTAAGCGAGCGGCTAGAAGAAAGCCGCCGAGTCAGCAAGGCGACCCGTTAATTACTCTCGGCAGTCGGCGAAGGTTCCCAAGGCGCGAAACGCGGCTGAGCAAGATCGTGACTGCGCGACCGTTCATAAGCCGCACCCGCCTGTAGAATGGCATGATCGCGCCCGTTCGCGCCGATGAAAGAGAGGCCCACAGGCAATCCTTCGATATGGCCCATGGGCACAGTCAAATGCGGATAGCCAGCAATCGCGGCGAGCGAGCCAATGCCGATGCCGCCGCGGAAATTGTCGCCATTCACAAGATCAGTCGTCCATGCGGGGCCGCGTGTCGGCGCAATCAGGAAAGCGACTTCATGTTCTGCCAGCATGGCGTCGATGCCTTCAGGCCCGGCGAGATTGAAGCTGTTGGCGCGTGCGGCCTCATAGGCTTCCTGATCGGTTGTCTGCGCGGCGAGTTCGAAGATGTCTTGGCCGAACCAGCGCATCTCCGTTTCCGCATTGGCGTTGTTAAACGCGATCAAATCATCCAGCGAGCGCACCGGAATGTCAGCGGGAGAACCTGCCAGATAGGCGTTGATACCTTCGCGAAATTCATACAGCAGGACGGTGTATTCATCGCGGCCCATTGTCGGATCGCCCTGATAGGTCACATCCACCAGCACCGCGCCTGCCGCCTCTAGGTCAGCAACGGCCTGCTGATAAACTGCGCAAAGCGGCGCGTAGCTGCCGCAACGATCCCGCAAAACGCCAATGCGTACGCCTTCGAGCGACGCGGTTTCTACCCCTTGCGTAAAATCGTACTGCAAATCACCGGGGCCAAGGATGCCGTAGTCCGGACCTGCGATTGCCGTGAGCAACATTGCCGCATCCGCCACGCTGCGCGCCATCGGACCGGCTGTGTCCTGGCTGGCGCTGATCGGAACGATATGCGTTTGGCTGACAAGGCCGACGCTGGGTTTGAAACCAACCACACCGTTGAGACTGGCAGGGCAAGTGATCGACCCGTCGGTCTCCGTGCCGATGGCCGCCCAACTGAAGCCCGCCGCAACGGCCGCGCCGCTGCCGCTGGATGATCCGCAGGAATTGCGATCGGTGGCGTAGGGGTTGCGGGTGATGCCGCCCACAGCGCTCCACCCACTCGTGCTTTCGGACGAGCGGAAGTTGGCCCACTCGCTAAGGTTGGTCTTGCCCAGCACCACGCCGCCACTGTCGCGCAAACGGGCGATCAGGGGCGCATCGCGGCCAGTGTCGTTATCTTCGAGGGCGAGACTGCCTGCGGTTGTGGGCAATTCACGCGTTTCGATATTGTCTTTGATTAGCACCGTACGGCCCGCCAGAAGGCTAGCGCCATTGATAATGGAAGCGTCGTCGGCGGCTTCAGGATGGTGAGCGATCACAGAATTGAGTTCGTGATCAAGCGCTTCTATACGCTCAAGATTTACCTCCGCATTGCCACGCGCGTCGTAAATAACTGACGCATTCGGGTCAGCCTGGGTAACCGGCGGCACAGCCTGATGCTGAGCAGCAGCCGAAGCAGGAAGTACAGAAGCAAACGCAACGAAAAAAGGTAGGCAATGATTCATGCTCGCCTTACTGGCCGCAGCCCCGCCCACTGGCAATACCGTTAGAAATCCCCGCTCAAGCGAAAATTGAAGATCGGCTGCACCGACAGTGGCTAAATCGCGCTGCTGATTGTCGCGGTAATTCTCGTAGGCACGCCGATAATTGGCATTGAAATTGACGATTGTTTCGCCGGGGCTGGTCCACTGCGCATTTCCGGATATGCGCGGCTGATTAGCGATGCATTGCATCCGGATGTCGCGGGTTTCGACCACAATGCCTTGCGGATCGAAGACAAATGCATCTCCCCCGGCCTCTGCACCGCGCCCAACGCTGCGCCGCCCATTATCCGCTGCTTGCGCCTCTGGCAGCGCGACAATCTCTGCAGCGCTACTTTCTTGGGCCAGCGCCTGAGCAGGCAGGCCAGCAGTTAGAGCCGCAGCAGCGGCCGTGAAAAGAAGGTTCCGCAAAATATTCCCCATCCCGCAATGACATTTGTAATCGTTGTAGTCACACAGGAAACCAAGCCTTGCCGCTTGCCCGATTCGACCAAAGGCAATTGCTTGCCGATCAGAGGATTCACCATTGCGTTAAAGCTGCCTCTTGAACTTGGGCGCTTTGGGGGCGACATAGGCGCACTATCAGCGACACGAGAGGAAGCCTGCGCATGTTCGACCTGTTCGGCGACAACAAAGACCAATTTACCACCGACCCCATGACCGGCGCACTTGTGCCTGTTGTTGTCGAATCGACCAGTCGCGGCGAACGCAGCTTCGACATTTTCAGCCGCTTGCTGCGCGAACGCATCGTGTTCGTGACGGGTCAAGTGGAAGACAACATGGCGAGCCTGATCGTCGCCCAGCTGCTGTTCCTCGAAAGTGAAAACAGCAATGATATCAGCATGTATATCAATTCGCCCGGCGGCGTAGTGACGGCTGGCATGGCGATCCATGACACCATGCAGTACATCAAACCCAAGGTTCGCACCGTTTGCATCGGTCAAGCCGCCTCGATGGGGTCTTTCCTGCTTGCAGCGGGTGAACCCGGCATGCGGGTTGCCCTGCCCAATGCCCGCATCATGGTCCACCAGCCCAGCGGCGGCGCGCGTGGCATGGCATCCGATATTGAAATTCAGGCCAAGGAAATCCTGCGTATTCGCAAGCGTCTGAACGACCTTTATGTGGAATATACCGGCCAAAGCCTCGACGACATTGAAAAGGCGATGGACCGCGACACCTTCCTTGAAGCGGAAGAAGCGAAGACGTTTGGCCTTGTCGATAAGGTTTTTGCGCACCGGCCGAAGGATGAAGAAGGCAAGGAGCCAACCGGCTCTGGCGGCGCACCAGACAAAGATTCCTGACAATTATCGCGCGCCCGATGCGTAAAGCTTCGTCTTTTTGCACCGGGCCGCGCGAATTGTAGCATTTTGGCAACCCTGCCCCTTCAGGATGGAGCAACCCGTGTATGCTAGCTATGACATGATTGAAATTGTGTCATGCTGCCCTACGGTGAGTAGCTGATTCCCGCGCCTTGCGCATAACGGCGCCGAGTCGCACTGGATTTAAGGATTATGACGAAGTTGAGCGGATCCGATAGCAAGAGCACCCTGTACTGCAGCTTCTGCGGGAAGTCGCAGCATGAAGTGCGTAAGCTCATCGCTGGCCCCACAGTGTTCATCTGTGATGAATGTGTGGAACTGTGCAATGACATTATCCGCGAAGAGGCCAAAAGCGGCCTTAGCGGGCGCAAGGATGGCGGCGTACCCACTCCGCAGGACATTTGCGACACGTTGAACGATTATGTCATCGGTCAGGATCGCGCCAAGCGCGTCCTCTCCGTGGCGGTTCACAATCACTACAAGCGCCTTCAGCATACCGGCAAGGGCAATGACGAAGTTGAATTGGCCAAGTCCAATATCCTGCTCGTCGGCCCTACTGGTTCGGGTAAGACGCTGCTGGCGCAAACGCTGGCGCGGACACTTGATGTGCCCTTCACCATGGCGGATGCCACCACGCTGACCGAAGCGGGTTACGTGGGTGAGGATGTTGAGAACATCATTCTGAAACTGCTCCAGTCTTCCGACTACAATGTCGAAAAGGCGCAGCATGGCATCGTCTATATCGACGAAATCGACAAGATTACCCGCAAGGCTGAAAACCCCTCCATCACTCGTGATGTTTCGGGCGAAGGCGTGCAGCAGGCGCTGCTAAAGCTGATGGAAGGCACGACCGCATCCGTCCCGCCGCAGGGCGGGCGCAAGCATCCGCAGCAGGAATTCCTGCAAGTCGACACCACAAATATCCTGTTCGTCGTCGGCGGCGCATTCGCCGGGCTGGACAAGATCATCGGTGACCGTTTGCAGAAACGTTCGATCGGCTTCGGTGCCAATGTGGACGAGCCCAGCAAGGCCAAGATTGGCGAAATGCTGGAGAAATGTGAGCCGGAAGATCTGCTGAAATTCGGCCTGATCCCGGAATTCGTTGGCCGTTTGCCAGTGATCGCTACCCTGCATGATCTGGATGAAAGCGCTCTGGTCACCATTTTGAAAGAGCCGAAGAATGCTCTGGTGAAACAATATGCCAAGCTGTTCGAGCTGGAAGATTTGGAACTCACCTTCACAGATGATGCCCTGATCGCCATCGCCAAGCGGGCCATTGCCCGCAAGACCGGTGCGCGCGGCCTGCGGTCCATCGTTGAAGGTATCCTGCTCGACACCATGTTCGATCTTCCCAGCATGGAAGGCGTGTCCGAAGTGGTAGTTGACGCAGATGTCGTCGGCGGCCGCAAGGAACCCGTCCGCGTCATGGACGGCAAGAAGGGCAAGCAAAAGGAAGAGGCGGCGTAATCTCGCCGCACTTCGCCCGCCCACCGGCCCATATCTGTCGGAATTCTGAAAAACCCTTCTGGGTTTCAATAACGGTACGCGCTGAGTAGCCAGCTTCGCCGCCGGGTCCCGTATGCACTGCGTAGCGGGCACAACAGGAGACAATGATGCCAACCAATGCCGAACTCGCCGCCAAGATGCTTCACGACGCCAGCATGTTCTTCCGCCAGGTTGGCGAGCAGAACCCTGCCGTTGCGGATCAGATGAACCAGAATGCGGAAGTTTACGCCCACGTTGCGCAATTGGTTAGCACGGACCCGACTGGCGAAGTCCCAGCGCAGCCGCCCGAAGGCATGGGCGCAGAGGGCGGCGAACCGCAGGAATAGCCGCGCCCACGCCGCGCACCCGAGCCCGAAAAGCAAAACCCCGCCCGGCAAAATGCCGAACGGGGCCTTGGTGCGCCGCCAGAGTGAGGGGGATGAGCGGCGCAGGGGGGGATGTTGTCACGCTCAGCCTGGCAGCAGCACTCGGTCCAGCACGTGAATCACGCCGTTTGATGTGTTGATGTCCGTTGCCGTCACCAGCACCTGACGACCTGCGCCGTCGGTCAGCACGACATTGCCGTTGTTGAGCCGAGCGATCAGCGTTTCACCGCCAAGTGTCGTGATGCGGGCATGGCCATCGCCGGCCTGAATCAGGCCGATCAAATCGTGAGCGCTCACACGCCCTGCGACCACATGATAGGTCAGCACGCTCGTCAGAGCGCCCTTGTTTTCCGGCTGCAGCAGCGTTTGCACAGTGCCAGCGGGAAGCGCGTCAAACGCCGTATCTGTCGGCGCGAACACGGTGAATGGGCCGTCGCCCGACAATGCCCCTGCCAGATCGGCGGCCTGCACGGCTGCGACCAGCGTTTCGAAATCATCGTTTGCGGCAGCAGCCTGAACGAGATTGGGCGTTGCATCGTGGTGATGTTGCGCGGCAGCAGGAGCAGCGAGCGCGAGAGCGGTGGCACCTGCCAGAGTGGCGGCGAAACGAGCGGTAGACTTGAACATAAGAAAATCTCTCCTTTTTTGCGCAAGCCCGTCCGGTCTTGCAAAAGGAGTTACGGAAGCGGTTGGCGGAAGGTCGCAAATAATCTGAAAAAAATTTTCGGGACCTCCGAAACAGCCGTGCGGCCTAGATCGCCTGAAACGCGCCTTCGGCCACGACTGGTCCGGCATCAGCATCGGCAGGTTTCCCGCCCAGCGGCTCCCGGGTCAGCACCAGCCGCGTCCCATCGCCAAACTCATCGGACAGATCGGGCGCGACAGCAAAGCGTGCTTCGCCGCCTGGCGCAATCACGCCAAGCGAATGCAGATCGCCCTGCCGGTCTATCAGCCACAATTCGTGATCATGCACACCGTCGGGCGTAAGGCCGGCAGACGACACGCTCAGCTCATCACGGCCCGGTACATAAGTCAGCGCGAGGCGCAGCGGAGTATCGCCAATGGGGATATTCGCAGCCAGCAGCGGCGCTTCAGCCGTGGTAACGGGCGGCGATGTTTGCTGCATGATTGGACCGGTCGCAATCACCACAGCCAGCGCAGCCGCTGCGGCGACGGAAAAACCGCCGATCATCCGCCAGCGGTCGCGGCTCTTTCTCAGGCCGTCCAGATCAGTGACTGGAGCGGGAAGTGCAGCGGTGGGCGCAGTGGCCGCGTCTATCCGGTCCCACACAGCAGGCGGCGGAGCTTGGTCGTCCCAGTTTTCCAGCAAAGGTGCAAAATGCTCTTCCCAGCGCGCCACATCAGCGGCGAAGGCGGGATCGCGCGCCAACATGCCGCGAGCACGCAGCAAGTCCTCACCATCCAGCAGACCAAGCACCAGCTCAGCAGCCAGTGTTTCTTGGTCGGACAATTCCGTAGGAGGGGCAATCGGGTCGGTCACAATCTCTCAATACACTTCTTTAATGCGGCAAGCCCGCGATGCACACGCGACTTTACAGTACTCAAAGGCACAGCGTCCTCTTCCGCAAGCTGGACATAAGTTGCCCCGCCAAAAAAGGCCCGCTGAATAGCGCTGCCTTGCCGGTCTTCCAATTTGCCAAGGCAGTGCCGGATACCCGCATCGCGTTCGTCCAGTTCCAGCTTGGCATCGGCAGGCAGTTCACCGTCAGCAACATCGCTTGCCGCCTCCTCTGCGACGGCTCCCGCACGCACTTTGCCGCCGGCGCGCAGCCTGTCGACAGCACGGTTGCGCGCCATACAGGCAAGCCAGCTGATCGGACTGGCGCGCGCCGGATCGTAGCGGTCTGCACGCTTCCACAAGTCGACATAGACTTCCTGCAAGGCATCTTCGGCTTCCCGGTCATCCCCCAAGATACGCAGGCAAATCCCGAAAAGTTTCGCCGAAGTTGCACGGTAGATCGATTCCAGCGCCGCGCGGTCGCCGTTTGCCAGCCGCGCAATATCGGCGCGCAAGGCTTCACGGGCCTGTATGGCATCATCGTCGCTCATGCTGGGGGTTGGTTCTCACGCGTTCTGGTCAAGCGCAAGGTTTTAGTGGTCGTTTGGCGTCGGAGGCGGCGGTATCCGCTCGATCTCAACGCCTTCCGGCAATCGGGGCGGGCCAAGCAAATCGGCGAGCCTTTCCCGCTCACGTCTGCAACCGCCGCTGACAGCATTGCCCGCTGCAAGGCAGCCGTTCCGCTGCTCGCGCTGCAATTGCTCTGCCAGCGTTTCGTTTTGCCGGGGCGCTTCCAGCAGATCGTCATTGCGATCAACATAGCCATCTGTCGAGGCGCAGCCGGTAAGCGTAAGGCCAGCCAATGCAAAGGCGATATACCTCATAAACAGTCCCCTTTCGCGCAATCCTTATCCGTCTCAACCTGAATGGTAACATGAACGATGCCGTGATGATGCTCCAAGCCATGCGCCGCATCGTGCAGGAATTGATCACCGGGATGGCCGCCGGGCATAATCAGATGCGCTGTCAGCGCGGTTTCAGTCGTCGACATCGGCCAGATGTGCAGATCATGCACCCCCTCCACGCCTGGCAGATCATCAAGATAGCTGCGCACTGCACCTTCCTCGATCCCTTCAGGCACGGCAAGCAGGCCCATCTTCACGCTGTCTCTCAGCAGCCCCCACGTGCCCCAGCCGATCACGGCCACGATAATCAGGCTGACGATCGGATCGATCAGGACATACCCCGTCATCAAAATCGCCACACCCGCAATCACCACGCCCACGCTGACCAGCGCGTCAGCGGCCATGTGCAGGAATGCGCCGCGAATATTGAGATCGTCCTTGCGCCCACGCATGAACATCAGCGCGGTGACGGTATTGATGACGATGCCGATACCGGCGACCCAGATCATCGTCCACCCGTCCGGCTGTACCGGATCGACAAAGCGGTGGATCGTCTCGAACAATATCGCACCAATGGCAATCAGCAGCAGAATGCCATTGGCAAATGCGGCGAGTATGGTGGAGCTTTTCAGGCCATAGGTGAAGCGGGCCGAAGGTGGCTTCTTGGCGGCGATGCTTGCACCCCAGGCAATCAGCAGACCGAGAACGTCAGACAGATTATGCCCTGCATCCGCCACAAGAGCCATCGAACCGGAGAGAAAACCATAAGTCGCCTCAACGATCACAAACGCAGTATTGAGCACCACACCAATGGCAAAAGCACGACCGAAGTCGGCAGGCGCATGGCAATGACCGTGGCCCAGACTCCCGCGCCCATGATCATGCGCGTGATCGTGCGCTTGGTGGTTATGTGTGTGCCCCGAACCCATCGCGCCTATTCGTAGACGCAAGTATCAAGCCCGTCACGCCTCACAACGCCAATGCGCGCTTCGATGGTGTTGCCATAGCGGGCCGTAAAGCCTGACGGATTGATCGCAGCTCGCGTTTTGGGGCTTGGCAAAACAGCGGCGATGCGGCTCGCCTCATCAGCGGAGAGCGACGCTGCTGAATGCCCGAAATATCGCTGTGCGCCGCTTTCCACGCCATAAGTGCCCAGCCCCGTTTCTGCGATGTTGAGATAGACTTCCATGATCCGGCGCTTGGTCCACAAATTCTCGATCAGGAAAGTGAACCATGTTTCCAGCCCCTTGCGAAACCAGCCGCCGCCTTGCCACAGGAACACGTTTTTCGCGGTCTGCTGGCTGATCGTGGACGCGCCGCGCTGCCGTCCACCTGCCGCGCGCTCTTCCAGCGCCTCTTCTATCGCTTCCACGTCGAACCCGTCATGCTGGCAGAACTTGCTATCCTCCGCTGCGATAACGGCGCTTACCATATTGCGGTCGATGCGGCTCAGCGGCTCCCAATCGCGGGTGACGGAATGCTCGTCCATCAGCATGGTCGCGGTGTAAGTGACCGGCACAAAGCGCAGCAGCAGCACCAGCACGAGGCTAAGCAGCACGAAGAAGACGATCGCCTTTAGAATGATGCGAAGGATGCGCAGGACCATAGATCAGCCATAATACCCCGGCAGCTTGCCAGCAATCAAAAGGACGCGCCCATAGCAAAAGGGCCGAGCGTCTCCGCCCGGCCCTTCCAGTTGTCTTAATTGGCGTTGCGCGGTTTACGCAGCGACTGGCATCAACCTGTCACCAGCGATCCGCTGCATTGCCTTTTGAATTTTCTCAAAGGCGCGCACTTCGATCTGGCGAATGCGTTCGCGGCTGACTTCGTAAACCTGTGACAGTTCTTCCAAAGTCTGCGGGCTTTCGGTCAGGCGGCGTTCGGTCAGGATGTGCTTTTCGCGGTCGTTGAGCGAATCCATCGCTTCGACCAGCATTTCCCGGCGAACGTCGGCCTCTTCCGCATCGGCGACGGTTTCGTCTTGCAGCGGACGGTCATCCGTCAGCCAGTCCATCCATTCGCCGCTGCCATCTTCGCCATTGCGCATCGGTGTGTTGAGCGAGCCATCGCCGCCCATCATCATCCGGCGGTTCATGTTGACAACTTCCTGCTCTGGCACGCCGAGATCGGTCGCAATCTTGGCAACATCCTCTGGATGCAGGTCCGAATCCTCATAGGCCTCGAGCTGCTTTTTCATCCGGCGCAGGTTGAAAAACAGTTTCTTCTGCGCAGCGGTTGTGCCCATTTTCACAAGGCTCCACGAACGCAGGATGTATTCCTGAATGCTCGCCTTGATCCACCACATTGCGTAGGTCGCGAGGCGGAAGCCGCGTTCCGGCTCAAACTTCTTCACGCCCTGCATCAGGCCGACGTTGCCTTCGGAAATGAGATCCGAGACGGGCAGGCCGTATCCGCGATAGCCCATGGCAAGCTTTGCCACGAGGCGCAGGTGGCTTGTCACCAATTGCGCGGCCGCGTCCTGATCTTCGTGTTCGGCATAGGCCTTGGCGAGCATATATTCCTGCTCTGCCGTCAACACGGGGAATTTCTTGATTTCACCGAGGTAGCGATTGAGGCTCTGCTCTCCGCTAAGTGCCGGTACACTTGGTTTTCTAGTACTCACGTTGTCCCAAACCTTTCTATCGTCGACCGCAGTTTCCGGGCCCCTGCTGGGCACCCGACCTTTGCAGCCACATTGGTGCGTTAGCTTTACTCTTATACACGCACTCACCGCAATATAGCGCGCGTTTCATCGATTAAAACGACCCATTTCGTCGATCAGTTCCCGCATATCGGAAGGTATTTCGCTCGAAAAACGGCATTGGTTACCGGTAATGGGGTGAACAAAGCCAAGAATCGCCGCATGCAGAGCCTGACGGCCAAATCCAAGCGATTTGAGAATCGGCCTGAGCGGTGCGGGGGTGCGTCCATATACAGGGTCTCCCAATAGCGCATGGCCAATTGATGCAAGGTGAACCCGCACCTGGTGGGTTCGCCCTGTTTCCAGCCGGCATTCGATCAATGCGCCGTGATCCAGCCGCTCCATCGTCTTGTAATGCGTGATCGCGTGTTTGCCGCGCGAGGAATCCTTGGGCAGCACAGCCATTTTCTTTCTGTTGGCATCGCTGCGGCCCAGCTTTTCATCAATCGTGCCTTGCCCCGGGCGCGGATGACCACCGCATACTGCCAGATAGGCGCGTTCCAATGAATGATCGGCAAACTGCTTCGCCAGCCCTTCATGCGCGGCATCGGATTTCGCAACCACCAGCAGGCCGGAGGTGTCTTTGTCGATCCGGTGGACAATACCGGGCCGAGCCACACCGCCAATACCGCTGAGACTACCATCGCAATGATGCAGCAGTGCATTGACCAACGTGCCATCCGGATTGCCCGCAGCAGGATGCACGACCATGCCGGCGGGCTTGTCGACCACGATCAAATGCACATCCTCATAAGCCACCACGATGGGGATATCTTGTGGAAGAGCCTGTGGATTATCTGGGGGTGGAATGTGGACAATAAAGCCAGAGCCAGCTTTAGCCTTGGCGGACGGACTGGTGGCGAGTTGGCCATCAATGGCGATCTTGCCGTCTGCAATCAGCGCCTTCACCCGCTCACGGGACAATTCCGTAATGTCAGCCAGCGCTTTGTCGAGGCGGGCGGCGGCTGGAATAGTGCCGGATAGGGTTTGGGTTCCTTGCATGCTAAATCTAGTGCAATATGGCCGTCCAAGTCTCAAGCGAAGTGTTGATCGAACTCCGTTCCGAAGCTGTTTACGCGCATCCAAACGAATGCTGCGGACTCCTGCTGGGCACCGGGTGCCGCATCACGGCCGCCCTTCCCTCCCGGAACATACACCCCACCCCGCAGACCCATTTCGAGATTGATCCGCAGACGCTTGTCGATGCGCACAGGGCGCAGCGCGCTGGTGGGCCAGAAGTGCTTGGCTATTACCATTCTCACCCACAAGGCCCCGGAG
>ENA-ORXU01001004-ORXU01001004.1-marine-metagenome-genome-assembly--contig:-NODE-1004-length-26368-cov-3.427561_pt1 | contig 26368 bp, 27 predicted proteins | sample MGYA00237869_ERZ511484 | MGnify/ENA metagenome assembly ERZ511484
GCCACGGTATGCGCGCGTTTCGGCCTGCCCTGCTTTGTCTATATGGGCAGCAAGGATATCGAGAGGCAAAGCCCGAACCTGTTTCGTATGAAGCTGCTGGGCGCGGAAGTTATCCCATGCGAATCGGGCACGGGCACGTTGAAGGATGCGATGAATGATGCGCTGCGTGATTGGGTCGCGAATGTGCATGATACATTCTACATCATCGGCACCGCCGCCGGGCCGCATCCCTATCCTGAACTGGTCCGCGATTTCCAAAGCGTGATTGGCAAGGAAGCGCGCGCGCAATTGCTGGCCCGCACGGGCCGTTTGCCGGATAAGCTGGTCGCAGCAATCGGCGGCGGATCAAACGCGATTGGGCTGTTCCACCCCTTCCTTGACGATGCTGACGTGACAATGCTGGGAGTTGAGGCGGCGGGCGAAGGTTTGGGAGCGCGCCACGCCGCCTCGCTCTCGGGGGGGAGACCCGGTATATTGCATGGGAACAAGACACATTTATTACAGGATGACGATGGCCAGATTACCGAGGCGCATTCGATTTCGGCGGGTCTTGATTATCCCGGCATCGGGCCGGAACATAGCTGGTTGAAAGACACTGGCCGCGTGGCATATACCAGCGTCACCGACATAGAGGCGCTCGACGCCTTTCAATTGCTGTGCCGCACGGAAGGCATCATACCCGCACTCGAACCCGCACACGCGATTGCAGCGGTGGCGCGCGAAGCTGCAAAAATGGACAAAGACCAGATTATTCTGGCGAACCTGTGCGGACGCGGTGACAAGGATATTTTCACGGTGGCCGAAGCATTGGGCGTGGAAATATGAGCGCGAATTACTGGCAGGATATTGCCATAGCCGGGCGCGCAGCATGACCCGCCTCACCGATGCCTTTGCCAAAACGCACCCTGCCTTTGTCGCCTTCGTCACCGCGGGCGATCCTGACGTGGCATCTACGCCTGCGATCCTTGATGCGCTGGTCGAAGGCGGCGCGGATGTGATCGAACTGGGCATGCCCTTTACCGATCCGATGGCCGATGGCCCCGCAATTCAGCAAGCCAATATCCGCAGCCTCGCGAACGGCATTACCACTGCCGATATCTTCGCCATCGCGGCAGCTTTTCGCCAGCGCCATCCCGCCGTCCCGCTCGTCCTGATGGGCTATGCCAATCCGATGACGATCCGCGGCGGCGACTGGTTTGCCAGCGAATGCAACAAAGCGGGCGTCGACGGGGTAATCTGTGTCGATCTGCCGCCCGAAGAAGACGGCGAGCTCGGCCCTGCGCTGCGCAGCGCGGGCATAGATTTCATCCGCCTTGCCACACCGACCAGCGATGCTGCGCGCCTGCCGCAAATTTTGTCCGGTGCGTCAGGCTTTCTCTATTATGTCAGCGTCGCGGGTATCACCGGCCAGCAGCAGGCGGCACAGGCCAGCATCGCGGAAGCCGTGGCGCGCTTCAAACACAGTACCGATCTGCCGATTGCGGTTGGCTTTGGTATTCGTACGCCTGCGCAGGCGGCCGATGTCGCGCGCGTGGCCGACGGGGTGGTTGTCGGCAGCGCCATCGTTGATCTTGTCGCCGAACATGGTGCCGGCGCCGCCGCCGCAGTGCGCAACTACGCCTCCGAATTGAAGGCCGCTATTGTGGCGGCACGCGAATAGGCATAGGCTCGCGTGTCTTCGTGCAGAATGGATAAATAGGAAGTAGATTATGAGCTGGATCAACAGGGTGCGGAACGCGATGCCCTTTATCGTCAAGCGCGAAACGGCAGAGACCTTGTGGCACAAATGCCGGGGCTGCGACAATATGATCTTCCTCAAAGAATATGAAGATAGCCAGTCGGTTTGCCCGAAGTGCCAGCATCATGGGCGCATTGGTGCAAAGGCGCGATTTACCTCGCTGTTTGACGACAAGAAATGGGAGGCCCTGCCCGCCCCCAAGGTTTCCGATGATCCGTTAAAATTCCGCGATACCAAAAAATATACTGACCGGATGAAAGCAGCGCGCGCCAAAACCGGCGACGTGGATGCCATGCAAAGCGCGCAGGGGAAAATTGACGGCTACGATGCTATCGTCAGTGTGCAGGATTTCGCCTTCATGGGCGGATCAATGGGGCTGGCCGTCGGCGAAAGCTTTATTATTGCAGTAAAGGCCGCGATTAAGGCAAACTGCCCTTACATCATTTTCACGGCCGCTGGCGGCGCGCGGATGCAGGAGGGTATTCTCAGCCTGATGCAAATGCCGCGCGCGACCGTCGCGATCCAGATGCTGAAAGAGGCGGGCCTACCCTATATCGTGGTACTGACCGATCCGACAACCGGCGGCGTCACCGCCAGCTATGCAATGCTGGGCGATGTGCAAATTGCCGAGCCGGGCGCGCTTATCGGATTTGCCGGACAGCGCGTGATACAGGACACCATCCGCGAAAAATTGCCCGACGGGTTTCAGCGCGCGGAATATCTGCTGGAACATGGCATGATCGATATGGTGAAGCACCGGCATGAATTGCGCGATACGCTGGCAAAGCTGATTGATTATATGATGGCGGGGGCAAAGGCGGCCTAGACGCGCTTTGCCAGACCATGCAACATCGACCCATGCCGGGGTTCAGGCGCAGCTGGACCGGCTGACTATGCTTTCGCCGGGCCGCGACATATTGGGGCTGGAACGCATTACCGAATTATGCGCGCGGCTGGGCAATCCTCACAACGCGCTGCCACCGGTGTTCCATGTCGCCGGAACCAATGGCAAAGGTTCGACCTGCGCCTTCCTGCGCGCGGCGATAGAGGCAGCGGGAATGCGGTGCCATGTCTATACCAGCCCGCATCTCGTGCGGTTCAACGAACGGATACGCCTTGCCGGAAAATTGATAGACGATGATGCGCTGGCCGCTTTGCTTGGCGAAGTGCTTGATCATGCAGAGGGGTTGCAGGCGAGCTTTTTCGAAGTGACGACGGCAGCGGCGTTTCTTGGCTTCTCACGATCCGATGCCGATGCCTGCATTGTTGAGGTCGGCCTTGGCGGCAGGCTGGATGCTACCAATATTATTGCCCGCCCGGCCGCCTGCGGTATCGCGTCGCTCGGCATAGATCATGAGGCCTTTCTGTTAAGCGATGATGATGCGGCGCCCGCGGGCCTATCACCGATTGAGCGTATTGCATGGGAGAAGGCGGGTATCGCAAAGGAAGGCGTGCCGTTGCTGGTGGCGAGTAACCCCGAAGCTGCTGTATCGGTTATCCGCGATGTCGCACGGCAGAAAGGCGCGCATTATCTGCCCGCTGGGCGTAAATGGAACGGGTGGGGTATTCGCGATGGGCGCGGCGGCGTTGGCGGCATGCGATACCGCGATAACCGCGTTCAGCTTGATCTGCCACCAGCGCGGTCCGAGGGGAATTTTCAGTCATCAAATGCGGGGCTGGCCTTCGCCATGCTGCGGCATCAGCGAGAGTTGACGGTGCCGCTGGAGGCATTGGAGGCGTCGCTGCGCAATATAAGCTGGCCCGGCAGATTACAGCCCTTGGACGATGGGCCGCTCAGCCGCCTGTTGCCCGAAGGCACGCCGCTGTATCTGGATGGCGGACACAACGCTGCGGCTGCGCGCGAAATATCGCAGTGGATCGGCAAACGCAGCCGCATCAATCTTGTCATGGGCATGCTGTCCAACAAGGATGCCGAGGCTTTTCTTGGCGTATTGAAGGACCAGCTGCGCCATTTTTGTGCTGTGCCAATACGCGCGCATGATTGCTGGCCGCCTGCGCAATTGGCCGCCTTTGCATGGGATGCCGGCGCATCGACGGCCTTCGCATACGATAGCGTGGAAAACGCATTGCACTATATCAACGATGTGGCGCAGCACGAACCGCCCGTATCCAACGAGCCAAACGACCAGATAACGCTTATCTGCGGCTCGCTGTATCTGGCGGGCGAAGTGCTAGATGCCAATGGCCAGCGGCCTGAATAGCAAAAGCGATCAAACCGGATCTGCGGCCAGATCCTTTGGCTGTTTATCCGCGATCCCCGCGCGCGCCTGACGCACCCATTCGATCCCGACCAATACAACCGCCAACAGGCCGATGGATGCAGTGAATATAAACACGGTAAAATAACCCTGCGTCTTGATCATCTCGCCCAGCGCGCCGCGCCCCAACGTGCCGACCAGAAAAGTGAGCGAGGACAACAGCGCATATTGCACCGCGCTGTAACGCTGACTGGTAATTGCGGAAAGATAGGCGACAAAGGCCGCACCCGCCAGGCCGCCTGCCAAATTCTCACCTGTAATCGCCAGCATCAATCGCGCCATTCTGTCATCCGCGCCAAACAACCCGACGAGCCAGCTGAAACCCGAATATTGCGACACGATATCGATCAATTTGCCGCCAGCCGCCAGCTCCGCATATAGCAGATTGCTCGCCGCTGCCGTCAATGCGCCGACAAAAAGCGTCGCCATCCGGCCAACATAAGTGAACAGCACACCGCCCAGCGCGATGCCGAGCATCGTCATGCCCACGCCGAAGAATTTGGATGCGACCGCTACTTCGCTTTTGGTATATTGCAGTTCGTCGAGATAGAAAGGATACGCAAAGCTGCCCCAGATATTGTCCGTAATCCGGTAGCTCAGCACCAGTGCAAGCACCAGAATGGCGGCCATGCCCAGCCGCCCGATAATGTCCGTCAGCGGCAGGAGAAGCGCGCGGTAGCCATGATCGATAATCCGGTCGCCGCGTGATGCCGCCACGCTGCGCTGCGCCACGACATGTTTGCCGCTGCGCCGCCAATTTTCCAGCACCGCAGCGATAACTGACGGGATGATGACCGTGGCGACAACAATCAATGGGCCGTAAAGCTGAATGAATGCAACCGAATCGGGCCGCTGGTCAGGATCACTCCCCAGCGATTGCACCATGAATATGCCGACCGTAATAAGCGCCCAAGCCCAAAATACCCCGACAATTACAAGTGCAATCGCGCGAACTTTCGGGGTCAGTTGGCCCGGTTCGCGCAATTCGTCATGCGTGTCATTCGTATCCATCGCCTCTGTATCGGGCGCAAAGAATGTCACCGCGGTCACGGCCAGCATCATCACGCCCATCACGACATAAACGAACGGCCAGTCATACGCATCCGCCAGAAACAGCGCGAGCGCCCCGCCCGCCAGCGCGGCGATACGATATCCCAGCTGATACACCGTCGACAGCATTTCCACCGTCGCAACCTCATCCGCCACGTCGACGCGCCATGCATCGATCACCACATCCTGTGTGGCCGATGCAAATGCGCCGAAGCCTGCCAATAGCGAGAACCAGCCCAGCGACGTCTGCGGATTGAGCGTCGCCAGCACGATAAAGATGATCCCCAGAGAAAGCTGCGCGGGGATGAGCCAGCTTTTCCGGCGGCCCAGCTTGAACAGCCCCGGTATCTTCACCCGGTCCACCACCGGCGACCACAGGAATTTGAACGCATAGGCAAGGCCGATGAGCGAGAATACGCCCATCGTTTCCAGATCGACCTTGGCGTCGGAAAGCCAGGCATACAAAGTGCCCAGCAGCAGCGCATACGGAAGCCCGGCAGAAAAACCGAAAACGAACATGATACCCGTTTTGCGTTGCCCCAATGAAGCAATCAGCTTTCTGAAGCCGGGTTTTTCAGCGGTCGCTTCGGCCATAATGTTCCCTCCCGATAAGCAGGCCTTCTAATTAACGGGCTTTTCCTGAATAGCCAGTGACTTTTGCCCGCTGATACGCCAAGGCATCAGCATGGCTCAACCACCGAAACGATCTGGCCCCCGCGGCAATAACGGTCCGGCAAAATCCCCGCCGCATGTGCGCGGCTCTGCCAAGTTTCCTGCGCGCCACAGCTATGCGAAAAAGAAATCGCGCGGCCCCACCAAAACCGACAATCCCCTGCCGCGTGCAGATGGCGAGGAACGGATTGCCAAATTGCTGGCGCGTGCAGGCGTTGCCAGCCGCCGCGAAGTTGAACGCATGATCGCAGACGGGCGGATCGCGATTGATGACGAAGTGGTGAAAACGCCGGCGACGCTGCTTAAATCGCTCCACGGGGTCAGTGTTGATGGTAAGCTGGTAAAACAGGCGACCCCGACCACATTGTTCCTGTTCAACAAACCTGCCGGATGCCTGACTGCAGAACGCGATCCGAAGGGACGCAAAACAATCTATGACGTGATGCCCGAAGGCCTGCCCCGGCTGATGCCGATTGGCCGGCTGGATTACAATACCGAAGGGCTGTTGCTGCTCACCAACGATGGCGAATTCAAACGGCAGATGGAGCTGCCATCCAGCGGTGTCGAGCGCAGCTACCGCGCCCGCGCGCTTGGCAAAATCAGCCAGGCGCAGCTTGAAGAACTCGTTCAGGGAATTGAGATTGACGGCGTGCGCTATGGCAAGATCGATGCCAATCTGGAACGGCGCACCGGCGCGAACCAATGGATTGAAATGACGCTGACCGAAGGCAAGAACCGCGAAGTGCGCCGCGTGTTGGAACATTTCGGGCTGCAGGTGAACCGGCTGATCCGCACCCGATATGGCGTGTTTGAACTCGCCGATTTGCAGGGCGAAACGATAGCGCCGGTGCGCCGTGCGGATCTGGTGCGGTTTCGCGGCGAACTTGGCAGCGCGGAATAAGCCGGGGGCAGCGCTCCGTGCGCCGCCGTTAGCTCTTGGTCGCTACTCGCTATGCGGCGCCGCGTTCAGACTGCGCTGCACCGATCCAACCAGACTGGCGCGTTGATGCCGCACAACAGCGGCCCATGCCGAATCTTTTGGCGCAAGTTTCAGTGCCGCATCCCATTTGCGCAGCGCATCGAGCAGCCTGCCGTCGACGAGCGCATTTAGTCCTTCGAAATAATCGGGTGCGGCAAGATTGGCATTAAACTCGCGCGCTTTGGTAAAGGCCAGCGCACTGGGCGCGCCGATCCGGCCATTATTCGCGAGCATGGCATAAACACCCTGCGCCGCCCATAAATCCGCGTTTTTCGGCTGTTGCTTCAAACCCTGCCCCGTGACGGCCATGGCCAGTTTATAGTTGCCCTGCCGCGCGAAGGAATCGGCCAGAATGGTCCAGCGTTTTGATCCTGCAAAAGTCGCGGCCATCTGCGCCCGCATTTCAATCAGCTGCGCCGCCGCAGCATTATCGCGCATAGGCTCTGCCTGCGGTGCGGCCTTCAAACCGGGGCTTCCCTGAAAGGCATAACCCACCAGCCCAAGCACGAGAAACGCCGCACACAGCTCCCACAATTTACGCGGAAGACGGCTGGCCAGAATGATGGCTATGCACAAAATAAGCGCGACTGGAGTAATGAAGACCCACGCGTTCATCGCCGCTTTGCCCTGAAAAGCCGCAGCGAGATTAATATCGCGGCGATCAGCATGATGGCAGGCGCGATCCACAGTATTAGCCCGGCCCCGCGCGACGGCGGATCGAAACTGATATATTCGCCGTAGCGCGATATGAAGAAGGCACGAATGGCGTCCGGGCTTTCACCCGCCATGATCCGGGCGCGCACTTCATGCCGCATTGCGCCTGCAATCGGCGCATCGCTGTCGCCAATGGATTGCCCGTCGCATTGCACACAGCGCAGATCGAACATCAGATCATATGCCGTGGCTTCCAGCGCGGGATCGGCGAGCTGTTCATTCGCATATTGCAGCCCTTGCGCCGGGGCCTGCGCGGCGGCAGGAACAGCGAGCGCAAATAGCGCGAACAAGACGGCGAGATATTTCACCGCGCTTCTTCCAGTTTCTCAAGCAGCATCGCCACGTCATCTTCGCGGATGTCGCCGATATGCTGATATGTCATCGTCCCGTCGCCCGCGATGACGTAGGTTTCCGGCACGCCTGTCGCGCCGAGCAGCAACTGCGTTCGCATTTCCATATCTGCCCCGATCCGCGCAAACGGATTGCCATAGTCCGCCAGGAATTTAGCCACATCCTCCGGCTTATCGCGCAGCGCGATGCCGTGAATCTCCGCGCCCTGTTCTTTCAGCTGTTCAAGAAATACAGCCTCCTCCCGGCAGGGAATACACCAGCTGCCAAACACGTTGAGCAGCCGCGGTTTGCCGTCGGTAAAATCATCGGATGACAGCGGCAGCACGCCTTGCATCGCAGCGGGCAATTCAAATTGTGGCAGCTTCGCACCGACGACCTGTGACCGCACGAAATCGGATTTCGGCTGGGTCAGCTGATACAGCCATAGCCCGCCGAGCAGGCAGACAATGGCGAGCGGGACCCAGAAGATGAAACGCTGCATCAATATCCCCCTGCCGCTTTTGGTTTGGCATATCCGCCGGTGCTGTTTCGCTGCTGCAATCTTTTGCGCAATCGTTGCCAAATTGCGCTGCGCCCCACCATCGCCAGCACACCGCCCAGCGCGATAATCAGCGCGCCATACCAGATGAGCGTCACAAACGGCTTCCACCAGATACGGATTTGATACCGGCTGCTGTTGCCTTCAACCGGCGCAATCGCGGTAAAGATCTGGCCGTTCCACATCGTCTGAATATCCGCTTCGGTGGTCTGTTGCTGCGGTTGCGCGAAATAGCGGATTTGCGGCCGCAATGTCATTTGCTGCCCGTTTGCCGTATGAGAAATTTCCGCCTGCAGCGCCGTCCAGTTGTCACCCGCCACCGGCATGATACTGTTGAGCGTGATCGGCCCGGCGCTGGTTTGTTTTGTCTCGCCCGTTTCCAGCGCGGCCAGTGTCTCGGTTGAAAAGCCGCGCTCGCTTGCCATTCCGGCAACGCTCACTGCAACACCGAAATGCGCGATTACCATGCCCCATACCGGCAACGGTGTACGCGCCAAATTGCGCCCTGCCAGTGGCAGCCATGCCGCAACCGCCAGCCCCGCCGCCATCGCCAGCCCCAATATCGGCAGTAGCCCGGCCTGCGGTGCAGCGATCCATAGCGTTATGGCCACTATCGCTGACAACGCGAGCGCCGCGAAGGCCAGCTTAGGCAACCGGTGCCCGCCCGCATCCTCCCGCGCCCCGCGCCAACGCAGCATCGGGCCGAATATTAAAAGCAGCATGATAATGATTGCCAGCGGAACGGTTGTCTTGTCAAAATAAGGCGGGCCGACCGACAGCCTCTCCCCCATAGCTTCTGCTGCAATTGGCCATAAAGTACCGATCAGCACGATCCCGAGGATGACAGACAGCAAAATATTATTGGCAACGATGGCGCCTTCACGGCTGATGAAGTTGAAGTGTTTTCCGGCACTGACATTGCCGATTCTCAGCGCGAACAGAACGAATGCACCGCCAGTGTAGAACAGCATCAATGCCAGCAGATATGCCCCGCGTTCAGGATCGACGGCAAAGGTATGCACGCTCGTCAATATGCCGGAACGCACCAAAAACGTGCCCGCCATCGACATCGAAAATGCCACCAGCGCCAGCATGATTGTCCATGCGCGTAACGCATCACGGGTCGCCAGCACGCTGACCGAATGTAGCAATGCCGTCGCGGCGAGCCATGGCAACAGTGACGCATTTTCAACCGGATCCCAGAACCACCAGCCGCCCCAGCCAAGCTCATAATATGCCCAATAGCTGCCCGCCGCGATTCCGATCGTCAGAAATATCCACGATAGCAACACCCATGGCCGCATCGCGCGGGCAAAATGCGGGCCCGTTTTACCGGTGACAAGCGCGCCGACGGCAAAGCTGAACGCAATCGACAGCCCGACATAGCCGATATACAAAGTGGGCGGATGGAAGGCGAGGCCGATATCCTGAAGCAGCGGATTGAGCCCTGCCCCTGTAACCGCTGCTGGATTGATCCGTTCAAAGGGATTTGATGCGAACAGCAGGAATGCGAAAAAGCCCAGCGCGATGAAAGACTGCGCCGCCAGCGTGGCCGACATCGTCCGCGCGTCTATGCGCCGTTCAAACAGCGAAATCGCAGCACCGGCCAGTGACAATATCGTCACCCATAACAGCATCGATCCTTCGTGATTGCCCCATGTTCCGGCCAGTTTAAATATGGCAGGCTTATCCACATGGCTATTATTGGCGACCAGCAGCACAGACAGATCGGTAATCCAGAACAGCCAGCACAGCGCCGCAAAAGCCGCAAGTGTCAAAGCGCCCTGCGCCACCGAGGCGGGTTTGATGATCGGTGCGGTGTCTTCGGCCCGGCTGGAAAATTGCATCAGCCCGGCCGTAAACTGCAACAGCGCCATCGCAGCGGCCATCCATAACAGCGCCAGACCAATCTCGGCAATCATTGCGTATAAGGCTCCGGTGCCAGCGTATTGCCGCTCGCTGCTGCTGCAGACATGTCGATATCCTCAAGCTCCCGCGGGATGTAATTCTCGTCATGCCGGGCGAGCAGGCTGTCTGCAACGAAAACGCCGTCGGAGCCTATCCGTCCATCGGCCACCACGCCGGACCCTTCGACGAACAGATCAGGCGTTATACCGCGATATTGCACGTCAATAGTTGCGCCGCCATCGCGCACGGTGAAGCGCACAGTCGCTCCATCGTCACTGCGGCTGATCGAACCCTTCTGCACCATACCGCCCAGCCGGATCGCATCACCAGGCGTCACCGACGCTTCTTTCAAGGTGGCGGGCGTGTAGAAATAGGATGCCTCCTCCTGCAACGCTTTTGCCGCAATGGCCGCAGCGCCGATCAACGCTGCCACCGCGATCAGGATCAGGATCAGCCGTTGATGTTTAGCTTTCAATGTAGCCATTATGCGGCATCCGTTTCGCTGCGCGCGGACACGTCTTTGGCCAGCTGTTCGGCCCGCCGCATCGCAACATAGCTGCTGATGATCAGCCAGCCCATTCCACCAACAGTCAGCGCGAAGGCAGCGACAATAAACGGTGTGTGATCCATCATCGCTATCCCTGTGCCAATCGCCGCATCCGGGCTTCCACCCGGTTATCGGCAAGCGCACGGCGCATACGCATCAAAATGATTGCACCAAACAATAGCGAAAAACCGGCCACCGATGCAAATAACGGACCCAGATATGCACCGTCGATCGAAGAACCGCCCAGCGTAATGCTCGCCTTTTGATGCTGGCTTTCCCACCATACAACACTGCGATTGATGATCGGGATATTTACCGCGCCGATCACGCCGAAGACAGCGGCAACGCGGCTGACATTGCCGCGCTCGCTCGACGCATTGGCCAGCGCGATAAAGCCGAGATAGAGGAAGAACAGGATCAACATCGATGTCAAACGCCCGTCCCAAACCCACCATGTGCCCCATGCCGGGCGGCCCCAGATTGATCCGGTGAGCAGGCACAGCCCGGCAAAAACCGCGCCCGGCACCGCAATTGCCCGCGCCGAAATTCCGGCCAGTGGATGACGCCAGACCAGCTGTATAATACTGGCCACCGCAATACCGACCCAGCCGCCCATGCCCAGCCATGCAGCAGGCACGTGGACAAAAATAATCTTCACGCTTTCGCCCTGCAGACGTTCGGCCGGCGTTCCCCAAATGCCCCATGCCAACGCGCCCAGCGTCAGAAACAGCCCCGGCCAAAACAGGGCCGGCGTCAGCGGGCGCGCAAGGCGCAGAAATTGGGCAGGGTTGGCATATTTATGCATGGGCGATTCTCTTGGAGACAGCGTCTAGCAGGCCCGGTAATACGCGCCAATGAATATCGCCCGTTATCCGTTTTCGGAAATTGCAAACGCGAAAGCAGCGCGGCCTTAACCGCTCCAGCCGGCACCCGCCTTTTCATTCTGCAAATCGCGCACTTCTTCCAGGCTGGCGGGCGGAGTCAACCACATCGGTTTCTCCTTCGCCACCCAATCGCGGATATTGGCTGGAATGTCGTCCGCGCTTTCAACCCGCCATGAATATAGATGGGTAATCACGGTTTGCCCGCCCGCCCATGCCGGCAGCTTTCCATAACGCTGCCAGCTCATCTGGTGCGGTTCATCAACGCTGCCTTCGGGATGCATGAAGAAATCATAATTTTCCCATGCCTGATATTGATTGCCCGATGGTAACGGAAAATCGAGCCATACCGACGCGTTATAGACATATGTGTTGCCCATTTTGCGGAAGGGAATGCCGTTGGTCGCTTTTATTGTGCGGATATTTTTGCCAACGCCCTGCTCGACATCACCATAGATCAGATCATTTTCCAGCCGGTACCGGATCAGCTGATATGGATAGGCAATCGGCTCAACCTTCTTGCCGTTATATTCGGTGATAACCTTGCCTGTATCCTTATCGGTATAGGCGAAGGTTTTGCGCGTGAGATGGATGATCTCCTCACCCGATTTTTCCGGCCAAATGACGGTTGAACTGTCCATACCGATCAGGCCGAACAGCTTCTCACCCGACGGATAAGCAAAAACGCCGCCAGCGGAAACCCAATGTACCGGATCGCCAGTGCCTGCTCGCCCCGTCACCCAAATCTTCAAGGCTTCGGGCGCCGCTTCATATGAAGCTGTCGTCAAATTGGTGTTCGGCTGATCCTCGGCCTGAACCGGCGCAATAACCAGAGCAGCCGTCATCAGCAGCGTTGCAGCGAAGGAAAATTTCACGTCATATCTCCATATGCCAGGACTTATCCGGGCAACATAGAAGGTATCCGCCAATACTCAACCGAAACCGGCAAAGCGGTGGACGGTATCAAGCGGCGCGGCCGATCAGCCGCTGCGCCATGCGATCAGCGATCGTCGCGGCGGGCAGTTTCTCCGCTGCGCTTTCTTCCCAGATTTCGGTGAGGCGCGCAGGGATAATATCTATCCGGCTGTTCACATCGCCAACCGTATAATCGCCCAGATATTCGAGCCCCACATTTATGATGCCCGCTGCATTAATGACATAATCGGGTGCATATAAAATGCCGCGATCAAACAGCCGTTTTTCATCGCCATTGCCCGCCATCTGGTTATTCGCGCCGCCCGCCACGATGGCCACATTTAGCGCGGCGATACTGTCCGGCGTTAATATCGCGCCCAGCGCGTTGGGGCTGAAAATATCCGCTTTGATCGACATAATGTCGCCGAGCGCCGCTACATCGGCCCCGGTTTCTGCCGCTATGCTGCGTGCCTTGTCGCCATCGAAATCCGCTATAGTCAGCTTCGCCCCGTCACCCGCCAGCAGCCGCGCGACACCGCCGCCAACGCTGCCAACGCCCTGTATGGCAACATGGACATCGGACATATTCTGGCTACCCAAACGGAACCGCGCGGCAGCCTTAATACCCAAATACACGCCGCGCGCCGTGTATGGCCCCGGATCGCCGCCGGCCTTGGCAGGATCGCTTACAGGCAAGCCTGCGACATGGGCAGTCTCGGCAGAAATCGCGACCATATCGGCGTCGCGCATCCCGACATCTTCTGCCGTCACATACCGCCCGCCAAGCTGCTCTATCGCACGCCCGAAGGCCGCTAACAGTTCGGGTGTTTTTTGCTTGTCAGCAGGCGCGAGGATCACGCCCTTCCCGCCCCCCAGCGGCAAACCGGCCAGTGCATTCTTGTAACTCATCCCACGTGACAGGCGCAGCGCATCAGTCACCGCAGCCGCATTATCCGCATAATGCCAAAATCGCGTGCCGCCCGCCGCCGGGCCCAGATGCGTGGAATGCACTGCGATAATCGCGCGCAGACCTGACGCGCTGTCTTCAAACACATGGACGGCCTCATGTGCGTCAAAATCGGGGTAGTCCCAAACGGCCGTCATCGCAGAAATCCAATTATTCAGGGGAGATGGGGAGATAAAAATGGGGCGACCGAGGGGACTTGAACCCCCGACCTCCGGTACCACAAACCGGCGCTCTAACCAACTGAGCTACGATCGCCACAATCGCCATATCCACAGCCGACTATATGCGTCTGCTGCCAACCATTGGCTGGCGCGGTCCTTAATGGCAAGCAGCGTATGAGGTCAAGCATTAAGCACCGGCAGACCTGTTGTAGCAGGCCTCTTGCGCCGCCAGATTGCGCCGCACCTATCGCGCTTGGCCCACGTTGCTGCTAAGCCGATGGGGTGGTTGATACAATAGATCTCAATGCCGATTTGGGCGAAAGCACGCACGGCGACGCTATGGCGCGCGATGCGGCCATTATGCAAATGATCAGCAGCGCCAACATTGCGTGCGGCGGCCATGCGGGCGACGCGGCGACTATGCAGGCGATGGTAACCGCTGCAAAGGCGCACGGCGTGGCCGCTGGCGCGCATCCATCCTACCCCGATCGCGCGAATTTCGGCAGAGTATCAATCGCCATTGCACCGCACGATTTGCAAAGCGCGATCGAAATGCAGATAGCGCAGCTGCGCGCAATAACGGCAGCGCAGAATATCGCACTGACGCATGTGAAGCCGCATGGCGCGCTGTATAATGATGCGGCGGATGATCCTGCGCTTGCCAACATCATCGCTGCTGCTGTTAAAAATGCTGTGCCTGATGCGGCTCTGGTCGGGCTGGCACAGGGCGCGATGGCAGGCGCGGCGGCGCGTTATGGCCTGCTGTTTATCGGTGAGGCATTCGTCGACCGGCGCTACACTGCACAGGGCCGTTTGGTCCCGCGCGATCAGGCCGGAGCGGTTATAGAATCACAGACGGAGCGCATTGCGCAAGGCCTGTCGCTCGCGCAGGGCAAGCCGGTCGCGCCTGTTATCGGCGAGCCAATAACGATCACCGCGCAATCGCTTTGCCTGCATTCGGACAGCGCAGGCGCGCTGGAAAGCGCAGCCGCCATGCGCGCCGCATTGCAGGCGGCGGGCATTGAAATTTGCGCTGCGGCATAATGTATATCGGTGAGGATACATTGTCAGTGCGCATCGCCGATCCTGCCAGGCGCGCTGCTGTGGTCGCTGCGCTGCGCAAAGACGATTTCTGGACGGAGCTTGTTCCCGGACTGGCCGATGTTACCGTGCGGTTTGATCCTGCCGTTATCGCCCTCCGGCTGGCGGTGGACGCGTTTGCCAATGCGGTTGCCGCGCCCGCTTGCACCGAACAAGCTGACATGTCGGCCATCGTCCTGCCCGCGCTTTTCGACGCTGATAATGCGCCTGATGCTGCGTTGGTTGCAGACAGCATCGGTATCGCGCCGGACGCTCTGCCCGAATGGATAACCGCGCGCAGTTACCGCGTTGCGATGATGGGATTTCAGCCCGGTTTCGCCTATCTGGAAGACACAGGCGAAGACGATCTGCCCGACATATCAAGGCTCGCCATACCGCGGCAGAATGTTGCGGCGGGCAGCATCGGGATGCTGGGCAGGCGGGCCTGTATCTATGCGCTCGGCGGACCCGGCGGTTGGCCGATTGTAGGGCGGGTGACGCGCCCTGTCTTTGAGCCGCTGAACAGCGCACAGCCATTTGTGTTGCACTCATCGATGTCGGTCAAATTCACGGCCCACATGCGTGCAAACAATGATTGAAATTCGCAACCCCGGTATTGGCACGTCGATACAGGGGCGCGGCTTTCGCGGGCATCGGCATACCGCAGTGCCTTTATGCGGCCCGGCAGATGCGCTGTCATTGGCGCTTGCGAATTATCTGGCAGGCAATCCATGCGACGCAGCAGGCATAGAGACCGCATATGCGCCCTTCAGCTTTCGCGTTCATTCTGCTGCCCATATCGGCATTCAGGGCGCCCCGCGTGATATCAGCCTGAACGATATGCCTTGCGATCCGCATCGCAGCATATCGGCCAAGCCCGGCGATGTTATATCGCTATCGGCTGCCGTATCGGGGTGCCATAGCTATATCGCCATATCCGGCGGGCTGCGCGCAGCAGAGATTTTCGGCGGAAACTCCACCTATGTACCGGCGCGGCTTGGCGGCTCTGCGGGCATTGATAACTATGCCAATGCGCGGTTGCCCATTTCGCAGGATCGTCCGCCCATTATCAGCTTGCGCGAAATACCGGCACATTATCGGATAGCATATGGCCACCGCTTCATCCTGCGCTGCGTTATCGGACCGGAATTTGAATGGCTTAGTGCCGCGTCACGCGATCAGCTGTCGGCGCGCGATTGGCAAATCAGTGCCCGGTCAAATCGGATCGGATCGCAGCTTGCGGGCGAGGCATTAACGCTCGCCAGTGACAAGCAGATCGATAGCAGCGCAGTTTTCCCCGGCACTGTTCAATGTCCGCCGTCGGGCATTCCGTTCCTGCTTGGCCCCGATGCGCAGACCACGGGCGGTTACCCGCGTATCGCGCAGATCATCCGTGCCGATCGCCATGTAATCGGCCAGCTGCGCGCCGGTTCGGTGACAAAGTTTCAGCTGACCACGCCGGATAAAGCGGCGCGGATATACCTGTCAAAACTGTCGCTATTGCGGAAATTGCTGCGCGATATTCAGCTCGATTGACCACCGCCAAACGCGCAGGCAAACGCCCGGTTTCAGTCCTCTTTTTTCTTGAGGCTCAAACCACCAAAACGTTTGTTGAACTGGGCAACACGGCCGCCGCTGTCCATCAGACGCGAATTACCGCCGGTCCATGCAGGATGCGATGTCGGATCGATATCGAGGCTCAGCTTATCGCCTTCTTTGCCCCAGGTCGAGCGCGTTTCAAACGTGCTGCCATCGGTCATTTGCACCGTTATCATATGGTAATCGGGATGCGCGTCTTTTTTCATGTCGTTGCTCCATTGCGCCGCTGATACGACCAGCAGCTTTCGTGCGAAGCGAAGCCATTAACGGCTGCAACGCGGTTTCGCAAGTGTTGTTGTGTGGTGCCTATACGTCGGCAGGCGGATCAGCGATCATCGCCATGAAATCGGCTTGCGAAGCGATCTTGTCACCAAGCATCGCCTTGCCGGCGAATTTGCAGGCGCGCTTGCTGACTTGGGTAAATTCTACATTGAGGTGCAGCAGGCATCCCGGCTCCACCGGCGTGCGGAATTTCGCATTGTCGATCGACATGAAATACACCAGCTTGCCCGATCCTGCCAAACCAAGGCTTTCCATGGCCAGCACGCCAGCGGCCTGCGCCAGCGCCTCTATCTGCATGACGCCGGGCATGATCGGACGGCCGGGAAAATGCCCCTGAAAATAGGGCTCATTCATGGTCACTGCTTTGACCGCGCTGATTCGCTCGTTAATCAACAGCTCTTCAACGCGGTCGACAAGCAACATGGGATAGCGATGCGGCAGCACCGCCATAACCCGGCGAACATCATAATTGCTGAAATCGCTCATGTGCCCGCCCCCTGAAAAATTACGACGCTAAGTGTTACCTGCCGCCGGGCTGCGCCGCGGCGGGTTGCGCCTGCGCGGCTTGAGCGGCCTGCGCACGGCGGCTAAGCGTGATGACCTGCTGAATCTGCTGATACAGCCCTATACTCTGCCGGCTTGCGCGCCAATCTGCTGGCGGTGCGATATTCACGGCCGGCAAGATGCGGTCCAGTTCAGCGGTAATCGCGCTGCTGACATCCACCGAATCCGGCGCGTAGAGAAACGCATCAGGCGCCAGCATCAGGCTGATTTTCTTTGACCGAATCACGTTGCTTTGCGCTGTGCCATATTGCTTGACGATTTGGTCAATCGCATAGACACGCGCTTTTTCAATCGGCGCGGCCAGATCGTTGATCTCTTTCGTCTTGGCACGAATTTGCGCGAGCACAGGATTTTTTGCGCGAACCGCATTGTCCATTTCCTGCTGATTCACTTCTTTATCGCCATTGGTGTCCAGCTTCGCATTCATGGCATTCAGTTCCACGCTTTTCGCCTGAATCTGATCGGCGAAACTTTTATACTGCGTCTGAATTTGGTTATATGCGTTCTGAAACGATTTCGTCTGCGCGACCACGTTAACCGTGTCGGCGGTTGCGATACCTTGCACCTGTGCAGATGCTGCGAATGGGATGGCAGATGCCGTCAGAATCGACGCGGCTGCCGCTGCTTTAGCAAAATATTTCATCAGAATTGTGTTCCTACATTAAATGTAATCAATTTCGTGTCGTCGCCTTCCTGCGTTATAAGCGCCTTAGCTATATCAATCCTGAACGGACCGAAAGGCGAGTTCCAGTTTACGCCGAAACCTACCGAAACGCGTGGCTTCCAGGTGTCGCCGACAAATCTTTCCTCGAACGGACGAATGCTGCGCGCGCCATCGCAATTGTTAAATTCAGGCAGCGTGACAAATGTGCCGGGATTGGCCGGGTCCTCCAGCGTGTTGGTCGCAAAGGTCTGGCCAGTATTTGTCAGGCACAGATTTTTAACATTGCCATCGGTGGGGTCGCGGAAATCTTCCAGCGTGGTCAAATTGGGCCGGCGCACGCCGAACACTGAACCTACATCGGCAAAGATGGATGGCCGCAAGCCCAGTTCCTTTGCGCCGCTGCCCAGCGGAATCTCAATCTCGGCCCGCCCCAGATAATAGGCACGGCCGCCAATCGCATCGTCAATCACGCCATTGCGCCGCCCGCCATCGGTAACAACAACCGGGGTCGCCGGATCGGTGAGATCAACATTGGTGAAGCGCAGCACGCGCGGGCCGACGCCGCGAATATCAAAGCCTCGTATCTGTGGTTCGCCGAGATAGAAACGGTCGGTCAAACGGATATTGTCGATGTTTTGGCCATCGGCATCGGTGCGTTTCTGCAACGATTTAATATAGCCGCCTTCTCCAAATATGCTGAAGATAAAGCCGCTGTCGGTTAACCGCCAATGCTTCGATGCATTCAGCCGCCCGCGCAGATATTTCACATTGCCGCCAAGGCCTGCGAAATCGACGCTGCCGCTCACCTGGTGTCCGCGCGTCGGCCGCAGGCGATTGTTGCGCGTATCATACAGCAATGTTGCGCCCAGCGTGGACGATGTTCGTTTGCCGATCGCATCACATAGGAAGCGGCCTGCAATAAACGGATCACAGGCCGGCGCGCCGCCGCCAAGCCGCGTGCTGAAGAAACGATCTTCATCAAGCGACACATCTTCAAAGCTCAACCCGTAACGCGCCTGAAAATACAGAAACTCGTTGACCGGTACGCCGGTGCGGACTTGAAAACCGGTGGTGGATTGTTCGTAAGTGGTATTGCGGTCGCCATTTTGCAGGAAATTGAAACTGTTCAGATCGCGCCGGAAAATATCGCCGGACAGCGAGATTGAACGGTCGAACAGATAGGGTTCGGTAAAGCCCAGTTCCACGCTCTGCGAGAAATTGGAATAGGATATGCTGGTGCGCAATTCCTGCCCCATACCGCGGAAATTGCGATTGCGGATCGAACCTTGAAAGATAAAGTTTTCAATACTGGAAAAACCGGCAGACAGCGAAAGCTCGCCGGTGGGGCGTTCTTCGACATTGGTGGTCAATATAATCCGGTCGGGCGTGCTGCCCTGCGATTGCTCGACCTCCAGCCCTTCCTGAAAATAGCCCAGCGACTTGATACGGTTTGCCGTCCGCTTCACCTGAAAACTGTTGAAAGCGTCGCCTTCATTCAGGCGAAATTCGCGGCGGATGACCTTATCGACTGTTTGGGTGTTGCCGTTGATATCGATGCGTTCGACAAAGACACGCGGGCTTTGCGCGATCTGGAATTCGATGCCCATCGTTTTGGTTTCTTTGTCGCGGTTGAACCGCGGACTTACCTGCGCGAAAGCATAGCCGAACAGACCTGCGCTTTCGGACAGGGATTCGACCGTATCCTCAACCTCTTTGGCATTGTACCAATCGCCCTTTTCCATCGGCAGGCGCTCGGCCAGAACAACGCCGTCGAAATCGCGTATCTGGCTGTCAATAGTCACATCGCCGAATTTGTAACGCTCGCCTTCTTCCACCACATAGGTGATGATGAAATCCTGCTTATCCGGCGTCAATTCCGCCACGGCAGATACCACGCGGAAATCGGCATAGCCTTCTGTCAGATAGAATTGGCGCAGCTTCTGCTGATCAAACGCAAGACGATCGGGATCATAGCTGGTGCCGGAGGAAAAAATGCGGAAGAAACGCGCCTGCTTCGTAACCATTTCGCTGCGCAGTTTGCTGTCCGAAAATTCGTCATTGCCGATAATGTTTATCTGGCGCACCTTTGATTTGGGGCCTTCGGTAATTTCAAAAACGATATCCACACGGTTCTGATCGAGCTGCACCTGTTTTGGTTCTACAGTTGCGGCAAAGCGGCCCTGCCGTTTATACAGCTCGACAATACGGGCAACATCGGCGCGCACCTTTGAACGTGAATAAATCTGACGCGGGGCCAGTTTAATCTCGGGCAGGATCTTGTCATTCTTGATCTTTTTATTGCCTTCAAGGATGATCCGGTTGACCACCGGATTTTCCTTCACCTCGATCATGACCGCACCGTTATTGTTGCGGATCGAAACATCGGCGAACAGCTCTGTTGCGAACAGATCCTTCAAAGCCTGATCGGCGCTTGCCTGGCTCCATTGCTGCCCGGTGCGCAGTTTGATGTAGGTCCGCACGGTTTGCGGTTCCAGCCGCTGCGTCCCCACGACGGAAATTGACTGGATGATCGGCGATTGCTGGTCAGCTTGCACCGATTGGGATTGCGAAACCGCGCCTGCATCCTGCGCCAAAGCAGCGGCGCCCATGCTGGTTGCCATCACTAACGCTGAAGTTCCCAACAGCCGGGATGTAAAAGAAAATAGCATCATAATGTTCCGATCCGCTTCTTCGCCCCCGCCAGTAATGGCGATCATTAACCCTGCCCGCAAAAGCAGTCCCGAATTCTTTGCCGTCCCTGCCCTAAGCAGCCATCTTTATCAACCCGCCCCGCGCTTTAATTTGCCGCCTGCCTGCCGCTTCAACCGAACAGCCCGAAACTGTCGAGATCATTGAAAGTGACGAGCAGCATGAAGGCAACCACCGCAGCAAAGCCAGTACGAAACGCCCATTCCTGCACCTTCGGCGATGTTGGCCGTCTGCGCACAGCTTCGATACCGTAGAGAAGAAGATGACCACCATCGAGCATCGGGATTGGCAGCAGATTGATGAACCCTAAATTAATCGAGATCAGTGCCGCCAGCGAGATGAAGCTGACAAGCCCCAAAGTGAAAACCTCACCCGATATCTTCGCGATCTTCAATGGTCCGCCCAATTCCTTTACCGAACGGCGGCCCGATATGATTTGCCCGATCCCGCGTATCTGCTGTTTTACGATGCTGCCCGTTTGCTGCACGGCGAGCCATGGCGATTCGATCAGCGATATCTCGCGCACCGCCCGTTCTGTGCCCGCTACGCCAATCTGGCCGATCCGGTACATATTGCCGAACCGGTCAATCTCCTCGCGCTCGGCAACGCGGATTTCTTTCGCGATTTGCTGCCCGCCGCGATCAATAACCATCGGCACGGTCTCATTGGGAATCATGATTACTTCATTGACCAATTCTTCGAAGCTCTCGATCTGTTCCCCGTTAAAGGAAACGAAGCTGTCGCCCGGTTGCAATCCCGCTTTGGCAGCGGCGCTGTTTTCGACAATTTGATCGGCGACCGGCGGCGTATAGCTTTGTCCATAAGCCAGCAGCAGTCCCAAGAATATCGCGATTGCCAGCAGGAAATTCACCGCTGGCCCTGCAAAGACGATGAGCGATTTTTGCCATAGCGCCTTCGATTGAAACGTCTCGTTACGCTGCGCCTCGGACAGTTTCAGATAGTCTGGATCAGGCTGGCTCGCCGGGCTCATATCGCCTGCAAACTGGACATATCCGCCCAGCGGCAAGGCACCGATACGCCACAATGTCCCGCGCTTATCCACCCGGCCCCAAATTTGCGGGCCAAAGCCCACCGAGAATTTTTCCGCCTTCACGCCGAAATAGCGCCCGACGAGATAATGGCCCAGCTCATGCACTACCACCAACGTGCCGATCAACAGCACAAAGGCAAAGATATATATCAAAAAATGGGGAGCCTCACCGGCCATCAGTATATCCTATCGGGTTATGTCGCTCGGGTTATGTCGCTGTGCGCTCAATCGCATATCGCCTTGCATCTTCATCCACGATGAACAAATCCGCCAGACTGGCAGGAGCAGCAGGTTGGTAATTGGCGAGTATATCGCCAACGATTGCGGCGATTTCAAGGAAGCCGATCCGCCCTTTCAAAAAGGCGGCAACCGCAATCTCGTTCGCCGCGTTCAATATCGCGGGCCTGCCGCCGCCCGCCGATATCGCATCGCGCGCAATCCGCGTGGCGGGAAAGCGTGCTTCATCGGGCGCTTCAAATGTCAGTTCGCCAATCGCTGCAAGATCAAGCGGCGCGCAATCCGTTACCACCCGTTCGGGCCATGCAAGCGCGCTGGCAATCGGGATCTTCATATCCGGTGATCCAAGCTGCGCGAGCGTGGACCGATCGGCATATTCAACCATCGAATGGATCACCGATTGCGGATGCACCAGAATGTCTATTTTTGCCAGGCCGACAGGAAACAGATGATGCGCCTCTATCAGTTCCAGCCCCTTGTTCATCATCGTCGCGCTATCGACGCTGATCTTCGCGCCCATATCCCAGTTGGGATGCGCCACGGCCTGCTGCGGCGTAACCTTCTCCATCTGTTCAGAGGTAAAGGCGCGAAAAGGCCCGCCGCTTGCCGTCAGCGTTATTTTGCGCACCTGTTCTATCCGGCCGCCCTGCAGACATTGGAAAATCGCGTTATGCTCGCTGTCCACGGGCAACAGCTTGGCCCCGCTGCGCGCGACCGCAGCCATCATCAATTCCCCCGCCGACACCAGCGATTCCTTATTCGCGAGCGCCACCGTCTTGCCTTGCTCCATCGCTGCCAATGTTGGTTTCAGCCCGGCCGTCCCGACAATAGCAGCCATCGTCCAGTCCGCATCCATGCGCGCCGCATCAATCAACGCATCCTCGCCCGCAGCGGCCTTAGTATTCGAACCTGACAGCGCGGCTTTCAACCCGTCATAGGCAGCATCATCGGCGCATACCGCAACCTCGGCATCAAATTCGCGCGCCAGCTTTGCCAGATCGTCGCAATTGCCATTCGCGGTAAGCGCCACCACGCGGTAATCATCGCGGTTCGCACGGATCAGATCGAGCGTGGACAGTCCCACCGAGCCGGTGGCTCCGAATATCGAGATAGAGCGCGTCACCAGTAAACCTCGCCGCCCGCAATCAGGAAAACGAACAGGCCATAGACGAACAATACCGCCATCAGGCCATCGGTGCGATCAAACAGGCCGCCATGTCCGGGGATCAGCCGCCCTGAATCCTTCACCCCTGCGCGCCGCTTCATATAGCTTTCGAAGAAATCGCCCATTTGCGCCAATACAGCAACTGCCGCGCCGACAAGGATCACCGTGCCAAATCGCGGCGACAGAGGATCGCCGTCAATGCCGATATATCCCTGCGCCAGATACGTTATCTTAATCTGCTCCATCATCACAGCCAACAGCGCCGATGCCGCCATCCCGCCATACAGCCCGGCCCATGTTTTGCTGGGGCTGATCCGCGGGGCGATTTTTGCGCCGCCAAATTTGCGTCCCGAAAAATACGCGCCTACGTCGGTTGCGATGACGAGTATGATCGGTGTCAGCGTATTGAAGATGCCCATTTCATCAGGTTGCTGCGTGCGCAGTTCGATCAGCATAAAACCGGCCAGCCCGATATAGAATAACCCGAATATTATCAGCGCAAGCTGCGCCGCATTGCCCATCCGCATCCGGAATACCAGCTTGCCGAATTCGGCTATCAGGCCAATCGAAACCAACCCGACAAAGCCTGCAAAAATCCATCCGCCCGCAAACAGCGCCGCGCCGGCAATGCAGATCATCACAAAAGCCGAACTCGCCCGTGCCGGCAAATCCGATTTCGGCTTGCGCGGCCCGCCGGGTACGGGATCGAGAATGCCGGGTTCATTCGCGGTCATGCACGCGTCCCTACATCGCCGGACCGCAAGACTATATCCCGGCACAGTATCGGCATAGCGTGATGCAGTTGAAGGACAATCGTTTCACCGGCCCCCAAAGCGCCGCTCCCGGTTTGAAAATTCGCTGATCGCATCGGCAAATTCCTGCGGAGTGAAATCAGGCCACAGCGTGTCGGTAAACCACAGCTCTGCATAGGCCGCCTGCCACAGCATGAAATTAGACAGCCGATGTTCGCCCGAAGTGCGGATGACGAGATCGAGCGGCGGCAAATCTGCAGTATCAAGCTCGGCCTCTATCGCCGCTTCGTCAATATCGCCCTTCGCTGCTGCGGCTGCGGCGGCCCGCGCCAATTCATTGCGCGATCCGTAATTTAGCGCCACCGCCAGCGTTGTCCGTTTGTTGCCCGCCGTGCGCGCCATCGCGTCTTCGATTAAATCTACAATGTCGGGCGCAAGAACGCTGTAATCACCCAGTATTTTTAGCCGCACATCATTGGCCGCAAATTCATCAATATCCGATTTGATGAAACTGCGCAGTAAGCCCATCAGATCATTCACTTCTTCTTCGGGACGTTTCCAGTTTTCGCTGGAAAATGCATAGAGCGACAACGCCTCCAGCTGCAATTCCTCGCAGGACCGCACGATAGCGCGAACTGCCTCGACACCCTTCTTATGCCCCATCGCGCGCGGCAGATGGCGCTTCTTGGCCCACCGTCCATTGCCATCCATAATGATGGCAACATGGCGGGGATGCGATCCGGAGCCGCCTTGCGCTGGATCAGGTATATCCATTCGGGCGGCAGCCTTGCTCACTGGCTCATGATTTCCTTTTCCTTGGCTTCCGCCGCTTTATCGACGGCGGCAATCATGTCATCGGTCATCTTCTGTACTTCGGTTTCCAGTCGCTTGCGATCATCCTCGCTGATTTCCTTTTTATTTTCATCGGCTTTCAGCGCATCATTGCCATCACGCCGGACATTGCGAATGGCGATTTTCGCTTTTTCGGCATATTGCCCGGCCAGCTTCGCCAGCTCCTTGCGCCGCTCCTCGGTCAAATCGGGGATCGGCAGGCGGATCATTTGGCCATCAATAACCGGGTTCAGCCCCAATCCTGCTTGATTGATGGCTTTTTCCACCGCGTTCATATTGCTCTTGTCCCAGACCTGCACCGACAGCAGGCGCGGTTCGGGCGCGCTGACAGTCGCCACCTGATTGATCGGCATATTCGCGCCGTAGACATCCACAACTACAGGATCGAGCAATGTCGTATTCGCGCGCCCCGTGCGCAGCCCGCCCAGATCGCTTTTGAAGCTGTCCACCGCGCCCTGCATCCGGCGTTCAATATCGGCTTTGTCATATTGCGGCATAATGCCCTCCTGTTTGCTGGCTGCACTCAGCCTTGATTGGATACTCTGGTCGATACGCTGTCACCGGTCAGCACTTTTGCAAGATTGCCCTGCTCGCGGATCGAAAACACGATGATGGGAATGTCGTTATCGCGGCACAAGGCCACTGCGCTGGCATCCATCACCTTCAGATTGTCCTGCAACACCCGGTCAAAAGTCACTGTATCGAAACGCTTTGCATTAGCATCTTTTTTTGGATCGGCATTGTATATCCCATCGACACTGGTGCCTTTGAACAGCGCATCGCAGCGCATTTCGGCGGCACGCAACGCTGCGCCGCTGTCAGTAGTGAAATATGGTGCGCCGACGCCTGCTGCGAAGATCACAACGCGGCCCTTTTCAAGATGGCGTTCGGCGCGGCGGCGGATCACGGGTTCGCATACGCTGTCCATTTGGATCGCCGATTGCACGCGCGTCGGCACGCCGATCTGCTCCAGCGCATTTTGCATCGCCAGCGCATTCATGACGGTGGCCAGCATGCCCATATAATCGGCCTGCGCCCTGTCCATTCCCTTTGCCGCCCCGGCCATTCCGCGAAAGATATTCCCCCCGCCGATGACAAGGCAAAGCTCCAGCCCGGTATCCTTTGCCGCTTTCACTTCACCGGCGACGCGTGCGACGGTATCGGGATCGATCCCGAACGCCTGCTCGCCCATCAGCACCTCGCCCGACAGTTTCAACAATATGCGTTTGTAAACCGGTGCGCCCATGGCAGGTTGATCTCTCTTCGCCCAAATGAATATGGCGCACAGCTATAGAAGCCATGCGCCATATATCCAATAGGCTGCTGGCAGTTTTCCGCCAGCAAATTGTTGATCGGATTAGCCGCCGACGGCTTGCGCCACCTCTGCTGCAAAATCGCTTTCCTCAACCTCGATACCTTCGCCAAGTTGAAAGCGCACATAGTCTTTCAGTGTAATGTCGCTACCGGCTTCCTTACCAGCCTGCGCCACAACGTCGGCAATCGGGGTTTTGTTGTCCATCACGAACAGCTGTGACAGAAGCGCGTTTTCTTTGGCAAATTTCTTGATCGCGCCTTCCACCATCTTTTCGACGATTTCGGGCGGCTTACCGGATTCGCCGGCTTTCTCGGTTGCGATGCCGCGTTCACGCGCGATAACATCCTGATCCAGATCATCCGCATTCAGCGCCAGCGGATATGCCGCTGCGATATGCA
>ENA-ORXU01001008-ORXU01001008.1-marine-metagenome-genome-assembly--contig:-NODE-1008-length-26297-cov-4.171777_pt1 | contig 26297 bp, 11 predicted proteins | sample MGYA00237869_ERZ511484 | MGnify/ENA metagenome assembly ERZ511484
GCGATCTCACTGACCACTACCATACCCGAATTCGGGATAACTTTTAAAGCCTTTCGTTGAGAATCGCGAAGATATGCTCCCTCTTCAGGTGCCTCGTACTTGTAAGGTGCGATCTGCACATAAAAAAAGGGAAACTCATACCCCCACGCGCTACGCCAAGAGGCCACCATTTCTGAAAATAATTTTTTATAATGCATATGACGGCTTACGTTCGATTCGCCTTGATACCAGATTGTACCAGCGATTTGAAAAGGAGTAATAGGGTGTACCATACCGTTATACAGATATGATGGCACTACCGGACTCCATGTGCTTTCTGCCAAGGCCTTGGTAGCCGTCTCGAGATCTGCATTTTCATCAAAGACCGATTTCGCGGCCCAAACTTCTGCGGGTGTACCTCCCCAGGCATTATCTATTAACCCGATGGGTACATCAAGTTCACCTTGTAGCCTACGTGCAAAAAAGTAGGCAATCGCGCTAAAATCTTTCATAGTTTCAGGTGTACATACCTCCCAAGTACCGGGCAAATCCTCTTGTGGATATTCGGCAGTTCGCCTTTCTACAGTAAAAAAACGGATATTGGGGTAATTGGCCCCTTTTATTTCTTCTTGTGCGTTATCGATACCCGCATTCGTGGTAGCACTCCACTGCATATTTGATTGGCCTGAACAGAGCCAGACTTCACCTATCAAAATATTTTCGAGTATGATTTCATTATCATTCCCTTTAAAGTTAATGATAAACGGGCCTCCGGCTTCTGGTGTTTCTACTTCGATTTCCCATTTTGCGGTAATCGCGGTTTTGGTTACATACTCCTTATTATCCCAACTTGTGGTAATGGTTATTTCTTCACCAGTATTTCCCCAGCCCCAGAGCAACACCGTTTCGCTACGTTGTAAGACCATATTATCTGAAAATATATTGGGCAATGTAATTTTTGCCAATATAGATTGGCAAGTGAAGACGGCGAAAAAAAGAATTAATGTAAACTTGATTTTCATATTGTTCAATTTTAAAAGTATGTTTAGTTGTTTTGGCTTTGTCAAAGAGCCTGTTCTATTCCAACTCTCTAATCCGAATATTTCTAAAAGACACCCTACCGGGATGGTCTTGAAAGCAAATACGTCCTTTCTCAAATTTGCCAAAGTCATACCAACGGGCGTCTCCCAGATATGGGTAAGCTTCAGATTTGCTAAACTTGCTTTCTTGTAACATCGCTTGCCATTCAGCCCCTTTCAAACGAAATGAATTAATCAGAACCTTATTAAGCGTTACTTCGCCAAGATTGGCTTCGTAATCTATTTTAATGTGGTATGAATTCCAGTGCCCTGCAGGCTTTGCGGCATTTAAATTTGTTGGTGGAGATAAATCATAGAGCGCCCCGACAAAATGTTTCCGTGCCTTGAGGTCTTCAATCGCATTTTGAATCTCGATATCCCCTCCCAGCGCAATTTCAGGATTCTCGTAAATAGCGGAATCTAGAATTTGTATTTCTTGTCCCGTTTGATACGGGTATTTATACTTGTCATCTTCTTGCACGCCCCACATAAAACCACTATTGCCGCCTTCGATAATTTTCCAATCGAATTGGATTTCAAAGTTTCCGTATATCTTATTTGATAAGAGACTTGCATCACCTTCACCAGATTCCATATCTGAAATCCCACTAAAAATCAACACATTATCTTCAACAACCCAACCTCTTGTAGAATTTTTATTTTGGAAACCATGCCAACCCTCTAGCGAATCATCGACGATTAGGTCGTTCCATTCCTGACTTTCTGAATTGCAACCAATAAGTAGCAAGCAGCCTAAAAAGTATATTGTGTTTTGAAAAATTTCAACCATTATGTACTGGTTTTTCAAATAATCAAGACTATTACCTTCTTTCCTGTACATAACACTAAATATAGTATTTTAAATAGTATTAGCCATTGAAAGATTATCTACAGGGATAGACCATACCAAGAATGCTCACAGCTATTTTAAACAGTAGTTGTTTATTTAGAAAAACTGCTCGAATTCATGTTAAATAAAGGGTCAGGACTTTGAGAAAGGACAATATAAGGTTTGAAATTTTGTTTTTAGTCAACGTTACAAAGTCAGATTTTACACAAAAAAGGCAAAGACCTACTTGGGTCTTTGCCTTTTTATTGACATTAAATTTATGTTATCGTTGAATCAAAAGCCTTTTATTGACTTCGTCTCCATTGGTATCTCTGGTTTTTACGATATAAAAACCAGAAGGTAAATTAATGACGTTAAGCTCATAATTTCTACCATTACTAACATCTTTTGCGTTAACTTTCAACACCAATTTTCCGGTCATGTCGTAAATGGATATGGTATCTAAGTTTACCGACTTTCCAAAACCTACAGATACACTAACAGAAGCTGGATTCGGAAATAACCTGAACTCATCTAAGACCTCGGTCGAAGACGGCTCATTTATAGTGATTGTAATCGAATCTGTTGCAATATCGCCATTATCATCTTCGACGGTCAGGGTTGCGGTATATACACCTGCTTTAGTATAGGTATGGGAAACCAAGATACCTGTGGCCAGTGGCGAATCATCTCCAAAATCCCAAGAGTAACTTACGATACCAGTATCATCGGTAGATTCATCGCCATCAAAATTCACCAATAGCGGTGCCAGGCCAATTTTGACATCGACAGCGGCTACTGCCTTTGGCGGATCATTAGGAATTTCCTCAAAAACCACATGAATTGAATGGTTCTCTGAAACATTAACGAACGTATATTCTTCAACAAGTGCTATCGAGGTTTCATCAATTAGAATATCTGCCACACGGAAGCCTTCGTTCGCCAATAGTATAAAATTCTGTTCTTGACCTTCGGCCACTTCAATCGCACCATTTGGAGATAGTGTACCACCCTCAGTCACTGTGGCAGTTATGGTATATGTATTACCTTCTACGATAGTCTTAAAAACCGCTTCAAGTGTATGGTTTTCTGAAATATCTTCAAAAGTATACGCTGACTGACCTTGCACAATCGTACCGTCCACAATTAGATGCTCTATTTCATAGCCGACATTAGCTGTTACAGAAAAGCTAATATTTTCACCTTCGACAACTATATGCTCTCCATCGGGCGATATCGTTCCACCTTCACCTGAAATGGCCGAAACGGTATACTCGTTAATTTCAATTTCTGTAAATACCGCTTCAATTGTGTGGTTATCGTAGACATTCTCGAATGCATAATCAGGTTCTGCAACAGTAAAGCTATTGTCCACAATAAAATAATCGAACCTATAACCCTCGTTTGGTGTTGCGGTAAACCATTGATCTTCTCCTCGTGCTAGGGAAATTTCACCACTAGGAGAAATTGTTCCGCCTAAAGTAGAGGATGCCGTAATTACACTGAAAATTTCTTCGAACGAAGCCTCAATAGTGTGATTAGTAGAAACCGCCTCAAAAGTGAAGCTTTCAACAGCTCCTTGTGATATACCATCGACCAACACGTCGGCAATTTTATACCCCGTATTCGCGATTATGGCAAATTGTTGATCAACACCTTCTACTACTTCCACTTCGCCAGTTGGAGAAATTGTTCCGTTTTCACCTGCATTTACTGTAATAATATGCGTTGTTGGGGCGGTAACAGTTATATCAATAGTCTCCGTATGTTGGTTTCCATCGCCATCGGTGACCCTCAGCAGTACGTTATATATACCCGCTTCGGTAAACGTAAATGATGGGTCGGCAAAGTCTGATATAGAGGAAAGGGCATCGCCAAACTCCCAACTGTAATCGACTATACCTACATCATCAACCGATTCACTACCCTTAAAGTCGACTTCTAACGGAGCCTGACCCTCGAGTGGTGTTGCACTTGCGATGGCTACAGGATTTCCTGTATTATCGATAATCCATGTAAATTCAACAGTACTAGAGTTCGTTGGGTCGTTATCATCTGAGGCAGTAACCACAACGCTATATGGACTATTCTCAGCGGCACCTATACTAGCCTCTGCCCTATCCGATTCATCGGCAACGGTCAGTTGATTATCTGAAAACGAAGTCCCATCTACTTTGTACAGTGCAATTTTATCAATGGCATGACCGGCCGAGCGTTCCGATACCTCCATGGTATACGTACCTGCGTTTACAAACCAAACATATACATTATGAGAATCGTTATCACTTGTTCTGGCCTGCCAGTCGTAGGTTTCGGGCAAACCACCACTTCTGTATATCTTGAAATAGCCGTTATTTCCGCTACCTTCAGGAGTAGTTTCCGGTGTTACCCTCGAACTTCCTTTAGGAAAGACCACATTTAACTGCTCGCCCTGTACATTTGAGATCAAACTAGCCTCATCACCGGGATTTCCTTTATACCCGAAGAACCAGACATCATCATTGTTCGGAAAGCGCAACCAGTTATCGTTCTCATCCGTCGCGGATTCACCACTATAGAAACTTCTCCAATCAAACCGATAAACGCCCGGAGTACTTACGTTAATTTGATAGGGAATCGTTCCACCGTTTTGTCCTCCTAAGCTATTCGTACTTGCCAAGACTCCATTAGCACCATCTATGGCGGTTTCCACCCAACCTGGTACTATATTCCCGGATTCAGCTTCAATAACTATTAGGCCATTTTCTTCAATGAAAGCACCTCCATTTAAAACCTCGGAAGAAAGCACTGTTCCATCTATAAGACCAGTAGTCGGATTAATCTCTAAGGTCGGCGGAAGTCCGGTCGCACTAAACGTTAAATTACTTCCATCACCTTCGGTCAGTATCTGTAGTGATACCTCATCTCCTTCCGCATTATATTGCGTACCCGGATCAATAATACCCGAAACAAGCTCGCCATTCTTCAGGATAATATCTGTAGATGAGGATGCTCCGTGCCGAATGGTCAAGATAGCATTTGTATTCTCCCCAGAACCGTCTAAAGAAACCGTTACTTGGCGTAAACTTCCCGCATCTAAAAATATGTTTTCCAAAGTACCGGAGGTAATCGTATAACTAGCGGCATCTGCGCCGGATAATTCCACGGAGCGGATAAACATTCCTATATTTCCGCCTGTTACCTCTATATTAAATGAGTTGGAACCGCCCATTTCAAGGTCCACCACACTAGGAACGGACAGCGTGCTTGCAATACTAGCAGTGCCAACAGGTGCATCTTCACCAAGATATTCCATATTTTTCTGGTTGCCCCCACCTAACTTGGGAGATCCTCCCAGAACAAAGAAACCATTACCTGAGACGATAGCTTGCGTACCATGACGGGCATGGTTCAAATCTGCCAATCGTGACCAGGTTTGTGTAACGGGATCGTAGGCCTCCGTAATTTTAAGGGCGTTCGACGTAAGTTGACCATCTACTTCTTGGTCTTTTACCTCACCCCCGGCCACTATAAGTTTACCGTTGAAACTGGCCACTACTGGCGCTGCCCTCGGCGTGGGAATATTCTGGTCTGTTGGAAGTGTGCTCCACGTACCCGAACCAAAATCATAAACATCGACCTCTGCAATCGTCGGATTAAAGACGCCTCCGGCATCTCCGGAAAGTCGACCTCCAACCAAATACATCTTGTCACCGACTACACCGGCATGAAAATGGTCCCTAGCCCTAGGGGCATCATTTAAGGAAGTCCAAATACCAGTTGCAGGGTCGTATTGATCGAACCAATTGACGTAACCGCCATTGTGGCCAATGGTATTTCCTCCAGAGATGTAAAATTTATCGTTATAAACTACCAAGCCTGTAGATCCTCTTCGTCTGTTTTCAGGTATTTCAGGCCCCTGGATCCACTCTTCGTTCGCCGGGTCGAAAGCCCAAACATATTCGGCAGGCTGTTCATTGGGGAAAGAATTGTTCTTAAACGCCCCAATAACCCATATCAACCCCTTATATTCAGTTGCCTGAAAATGGTTGAATTCTTCGGGAGGCGAATTTGGAATCTGGGTCCATGTATTTTTCGTGTAATCATATACATCGATAGTTTTGGCATTCTCACGACCACCCATTAAATAAAACTTATCGCCTGCTTGTACCAATGAGCATTCATGACGGGCCGTATAATTTTCGGCCTCATCCTTATTTTTCCAAAGTAAGTTATCGACCGTCCAATTAAAGGAAATGCTTTCGGTAGCAGAACCCGGTTTACTTACGGCAATATTAACGTTATGTACACCATCATTGTTCGGTCCGCCAGCAGTTGCATTCGTTGCTATCGCACCGAATATCTGTCCGTTGGTCGGCTCGATATCAATACCATCCGGTTGACCAGAAATAGCATATGTAAAGTTTTCTTGGGGATTTCCGCCTACCGCGGAAACCGTTAAGGCACTTTGATCACCAACCGCATTAAATTGATCTGCAATCGGAGTTATGGATATCGCATCATTCTCTGAAGTACTTACCATAACTTCTATCGCCTGTAAAACAGGGTTTTCAACTCCGGCATGCTCGAACAATATATTAAGTTCACCATCGGATACCGTAACCGTATACGAAAGCATACCCGCATGAAATACGGTACCACTGCCGCCGAACAGTGCTACTACGTCTATATCGTCTCCTTTCAATTCTGTTTCCAGGGATACATCGAAAATTCTCGATCCAACGCTATTTGCCGGTCCATAACCATTACCCGTATAAATATTGACCAGATAATCTCCATTGGCTACCGGAAACTTGAATTCCATTTCGGGACCACTGTTGACATCATAACGTTCTTTACCATATAAGGCGTTGAACGTGTTCTCGTCGATATAATCAGGAACGGATGTATGCCTGTTTTCATAAAGGAAGGTATTAGTACCACCCGGAATGTTTCCAGTATTTACAGAATAGTTAGTTCCTGAAACTGCACCGTTACCCAAATTAGCTTCCCAATCCATATTTCCATCAACGGCAGTTACCGGGTTTCCTCCTGCATTTATTCTTGCAACTACGGTATAGTTAGGTTCGCTAAATTCTTCTAAAATTGCAGTCAAGGGAACTACGAACGGAGAGTTTGCCCCAGTATGAACGATTTGTAAGTTAGCAGATTTCGTTCCTGAAACAGCGTTCGGGAAAAAATTCAAGGGTAAGGTCTTGTTCGCCCCAGGACCGATTACCAATGGTAGCGTTAGGCTATGGCTAAAAAGTGCAGTATCGGTACCTGTGATGTTTATCGCGGTAATTTCTATGGATCCGGCCGATGGCCCACCTTCGTTGGTTAGCGTAGGAATAAGCTGTACTTGGCCTGAATCGGTTTCCAAAATACCAAAATCAACTGGATTTTCTGAAAGTACAAGGTTTGCGTCCGCATTCTCGGTCACCTTTAAAAAGTCCCAAGTTGCGGTAAATGCCTCTCCGGTTCCCGAAGTCGAAATAAGACCTACTGCCAGCCCTTTGAAATCGTTTGTATTTAGCAACTCGATAGGTAATACAACGGCATCGCCCAATAAGATTACATTTTCACCACCGTCAATGGAATAATAGGGTTGAGCCGTATTTGTACCTGGGTCAACATTGATATAAATATCAACGGCAGTAGCATCATCGAGTCCGCTAACATCATATTTTTGAGAATCCGCGTTAGATGGCCCATCTTCCTTTACTACTTCAAATCCGTAAAGATTATCGTTTTCTGTTACTCCATCCGTGATCACTACCTTAACATAATGATCCTGGTCTCCATTACCGATATAGATACCATAAGAAAGGCTTGCCGCCGAAGAAACGTTAGCAAAAGGTGTCTCAATTTTGGAATGTACCGTAAACGGTTTTGAGTTGTTGGTAACATTGACCCCAAATTGAAACGCATTCTCTTGAGAGTTGGCACCTTGATATGCACTACCGGGAGTAACTGAATCAATTGTTGCCTTACCTCCGGCACCGCCAAAAGATAAATTATTTTCGTCGTATTGATCAAGGTATTCAGTATTGCCACTAGGGTCTAACATCAAACCGGTAAAACCAAGACCGAAAAAGCCTGTGCCAGGGTCATTGTTCCAAAACGGATAATCAATAGGGAGGTTTGTCGTAGTACCATTATTGGCATCGATGGCAAATACATCCTGATTATCTGTGATACCGTCATTGTCATCGTCGGGGTCGTTCAAATCGGATACAAAATCGCCATCATAATCATTCGGCTTGCTGCCTCCTGAACAAATATCGGTACCGTTCGCTACTTCATCATCATTTGAATACCCATCGGAATCATAGTCCTCTGACCCCACATATCCGGGATCATTGGGCTGCGTACAATTCGTAAAATCTGTTGGTTCAAAAACGGTGATATTATCCGCACCATAGGTCGCTGCCCATATCGTACCGGGAAAAGGGTCGGTGTCACCTTGCGCGATAACATCTAAAGGTGTAGAGCCAAAACCTGTAAGGAAATTATTATTTTTAGATACTATTCCATCGCCACTTGTATTTAAGTGATACCGATTTATCTTACCATTGAACGAAGCCGTCAAAAGGTCGCCCTGCATGGCTCCTCCAAAATTACTGGCCGTATATTCGCACATACCGTTCGTAGAAGAATTTACGATATCGAAAATGCGCATTCGAGGATCCGAAGTAGCGATTGCAAGGTATTCTCCCTGTATCGAATCATCCGGAAAATCGGAAATATCGAAAGTCGTGTTGAAATATCCCGAGACCCCGGCGAGCAACGTACCAAAATTATGATCGGCAGTGAGCACCCAATTCGAACCGTCAAACGTATAAACCTTTACCCCTGCACGAGATGGAAATGCCCTAATAGGTGCTGGGTGCCCTGAGTAATAACTACCGTTTGCATCGCTTATATTACCCACATAGTGCAGCGCATCACCATGACCGGCACTACCGACTTCATTAAAATCGTTGGTTACATAATCTCCGGCAGCGGGATTGTATGTTGTATTACTTTGATCGCCTTTGAGCTGCCCGTTAGTATCATAAATTATAGGCAGCCCGCCCCAAGTTGTATTCGGACCGTTATCAACAGAATATATTCGGCCATCGGCAGTTATCGTAACGTCGTAACCGTTTCGCCACCCAGTCGAGAAAATTTGAACGGGGCCGCCGACCTCTGGAAATGCCTGATTTAACCCATTGTTTCCACCAAAAGGATCGCCCAGGTCTATGGTCGAATTGTACAAGGGATGCCCAACTTGGTATGGGAAACTGGAATCGGTATTGTCGATATCGGGCCTTTCAGGATCGTTCAGCGTTGGCAAATCATAAATATATTTTACATTGCCCTGTCGCGTATCAAAATACGGCCCACCGTTGGCCGCTTCCATCTGCTCTAATTGGGTAAGATCGACAATCAGTAAAGTACCGGATAAATAGGTTTCAGAAGTACCGGCAAAATTATTGCTCGGGGCACCTTTGTTTGCATTACCTCCCTGTTGCAACAACAAATAAGTACTACCATTACGCTCGAAAATTTCCATTCCGTTGGTGGAATGGTTTTCTTCACATCGAGGAAGTCCCCTTACCAAATCTACTTTGTCCCAAGTACTTCCTGTCCATGTCAATCGGGATAGAACCCCTGAATTAGTATCCAAATTTTTATCGTTACCGCTGCCGCCACCACCAATTCTGGAATCAGAAGAACTTACATAAAGAATGGGAGTCGTTTGCGTACCTGTGGCGAGAAGCCCGGTTACCTGACGTTTATTTGATGTATTTATGGTACCATCATCATTATGATTCGGTGTGCCTGTCTTAACAATATTGATGCTATTGGAATTTATGGCAGTATAAGTACCTGAACCGGCTTGAGCATTATCCCGTAGAACCGTGTATTCGAAAATAGTCCCATCTTGTTGTGAGACGTATAGTTTTCCATTCGGCCCAAAATCCAACGAAGTCGGATTATTCAGGTTTTCACCATTAAGACCCGTGGCGTTAAAGCTTTGGGCATTTGTAAATACGGTAAAAGAGAATGAGATGAATAAGCAGGCCAGTAGGCGCTGCATAGCGTAATATTTTTTCATAGGTTACTAAGATTTGGTTCTGTCATCATCCGATCAAGGACAACAATCAACTACAAAATTAGATATAGCCAATAGCAGTATAAAAAATGTGGGATAATATTCGCTTACTTTCCATTTTCAGCGGACAAATTACATACCTGAAAAAAAAATAGCGGTCAGGAATAGATGGGATTTTTCCGTTTATCGATTGAAAATAGGGTTTTGACGAGACAATATTTCTTACAAATTAGTGAGAGATTAATTATATTATAGAAATCATTGGTAGTAAAAGAGGAAGTTTTCATTATTATAGAGAAGAAATTATCTTTGAACTCATTTAAACTTTAGAGTATTTTCTTATAACCTCTTCCTGTCCGTCCGGCAGGCCGGTTAGCACATAACTTTGTTTGAATGTGGGGCCAAAAGTAAAAATCATAAATTTACATCACCGCTTTGTGCCACAGCTTTAGTAAATAACCTCGGGGCAAGCCCATGAGGCATTTAAAGGAACCTTAACTTAGATTTCGACGCAAGCGTCGGAGCATTTAAATCTCGATTATCGAGTACACCCTTAACAAAAATTCGGAATTCTATATTCATGAGCTTGTAATTTACTCTAGAAAAATAAGCAAGAATCGTACTTTTGCAATTAAGAATAAAAAATAGAATTCTTTGATAAAGAAAAACCTGATTATTTTTGGAACAAGACCAGAAGCCATTAAAATGGCACCTTTGGTGAAGGCCTTTTTAAAAAACCCTGCTTTTGAAACTAAAGTCTGCGTAACTGCACAGCATCGGGAAATGCTAGATCAAGTTCTTGATTTCTTTGAGATTATACCAGACTATGATTTAAATCTTATGAAACCTGGGCAGAATCTCTATAGCCTGACTGCAAATATTATAACAGGATTACGGCCGGTATTAGAAGGTTTTAGACCTGATTACACCTATGTACATGGCGACACCACTACCACAATGGGCGCCAGTATTGCCTCATTTTACTCAGGGGCCAAAATATGCCATGTAGAGGCAGGGTTACGAACTTTCAACAAAAAAGCCCCATTTCCGGAAGAAATCAATAGAACGATAACCGGTCATATCGCGGATTATCATTTTGCTCCGACCCAAACCTCTTTTGAAAATCTTCGTAATGAGAATATTAAAGAAAAGAATATTTTAATTACCGGAAATACGGTCATCGACGCACTCTTTGAAAGCGTATCGAGGGTTGACAACCTGAAAGATGTTGAGATTGAAAACTTAAAAAAAGAAATCGATTTTTCTAAACGTATTGTTCTGGTTACCGGCCATAGAAGGGAAAATCATGGGCAAGGTTTTATAAACATTTGTGCCGCCCTCAAAGAAATAGGAGAGTCGGCCGAGAATGTTCAAATTATCTACCCTGTACATTTGAATCCAAAAGTACAGAAACCCGTTTATGAAATCTTAGGTGACCAAGATAATGTCAAGTTGATAGCTCCTTTAGCCTACCCAGCTTTTGTATGGCTCATGAACAAGGCAGAATTGGTCATTACCGATAGCGGTGGAGTGCAAGAAGAAGCACCAAGTTTAGGTAAGCCAGTACTCGTTATGCGTGATACCACTGAAAGACCCGAAGCCGTAGAAGCCGGTACGGTAATCTTAGTAGGAACCGATACCAAAAAAATTGTGGCCGAAACCGTGAGGTTATTAAATGACACGGTACTATATGCAAAAATGAGTAAGCTGCATAATCCCTACGGAGACGGAAATGCCTGTGAAAAAATTGTTGAATTTATTGAAAAGCTAGATAATGAATAGACCAGAAGTTGTTATGATGGGCCTTGGATACATTGGCCTACCAACAGCCGCATTGATAGCCGAAGGGGGAACCCATGTACATGGTGTTGATATTAATCAGCGTATCGTCGATACCATAAATCGCGGAGAGATACATATCGTAGAGCCATCGTTAGAAGAATCTGTGGCCATCGCCGTCGAAAAAGGTTTTTTGAAAGCGAGTACTAAACCTGTGGCCGCAAATACGTATCTTATTGTTGTACCCACACCTTTCAAAGATAAAAATGAACCCGATATTTCTTTTGTGAAATCGGCCACTGCCGCGATTTTGCCTTTATTAAAGGAAAGGGACATGTACATTATCGAATCCACTTCTCCCGTAGGAACGACTGAAAAAATGATGGCCTACATTTATGAAGAACGTCCAGAATTAGAGAATAAACTTTACATTGCCTATTGCCCTGAGAGGGTTTTACCGGGTAACGTCATGTATGAACTGGTGCACAACGACCGTGTTATTGGAGGTGTAAACGAAGCGTCTACGGACAAAGCAGTAGCCTTTTATTCCAAATATGTAAAAGGAGAATTACACAAAACAAATGCCCGAACTGCAGAAATGTGCAAGCTAGTTGAAAATTCTTCTCGCGATGTACAAATTGCCTTTGCAAATGAACTGAGCTTGATTTGCGACAAAGCTGATATAAATGTTTGGGAGTTAATAAAATTGGCGAATAAGCATCCACGCGTTAATATACTGCAGCCAGGCTGTGGAGTCGGAGGACATTGCATAGCCGTCGACCCGTACTTTATCGTAGCCGACTACCCCATGGAATCGAAAATAATCGGCACGGCACGTGAGGTAAACAATTATAAGTCGTTCTGGTGTGCAGAAAAAGTACAGAATGTAAAATTACAGTTCGAACTAAACCACGGTCGTAAAGCAAAAATCGCTCTAATGGGATTGGCCTTTAAGCCCAATATCGATGACCTGCGAGAATCTCCCGCAAAATATATCGCACAGCGCGTTTTGCAAAACGCGAACAATGAAGAATATTATATCGTCGAACCCAATATTACAGAACACAATGTGTTTAAAATGACAGATTACAAATCGGCATACAACATGGCCGATATCATTGTTTTTTTGGTAGCTCATAAAGAATTTAAGGAGCTGGTAGTGGATTCGGATAAAATCATTCTTGATTTTTGTGGAGTATTGAATTAGGTATTGTATCTGGAGAGATAGAAAGGACAAAATTCAAATACGGTGAAAATCTTGAAGATGCTATCGAAAAACTAGAGTACTACTAATTCTGTGTAAAGAACAAATCAGTATTGATTCATTTGAAAAATCAACTTTAAAACCGTTTCAACCGTTCTTTTTTCGAGAGGAACATAACTTAAGTTTTCTCGACCGTAATTTTACACATGATTTCTTTAACAGTTTCAGAAAAAAATGCCTGTATGGGAAGCGCCTCCATACCGGGAACCATGTTGAAAACCCGGTTCTTTTTTGTTTCCATAATGGAAAGCGGAACGTTTGCTTCAACTACTACTTTTCCCTTAGCTTTTTGAATTTCAATTCGACTCGGCGCAACCTTTGTCACTTTTTCGTCATTGCGAGAAACGATGGGCAGCATTAATGCCGCATTGGCATCATATGATGCAACATTTAATTGATTCACTTTGATTACGGTTTTGTTTACATCAAACGAATATTGCAATCTAAAAGTACCCTTTTGTAATACTGCCCGTTCTCGATTTGTCAATTGCGAAACGACATCAAATTGTATTGTTTTCTCATCATCGGTATACTCCACCTTGGCCTCTAAATCAAATAGATTACTGTACCATTTGCCATCTTTTACCGCTTCAATTCTAGGGGTCAACGCAATATCTTCGTCATCTGGTTGGGGCTGTTGATTATTGACCTCGGCCAAAATATATTCGGCCATACTTGCCGTAAATAGTGGACCTACAAGATCATGATATAGTACTGCTAAAGATCCGCCCGTAGCTGCCTGTGAATATTGCTTTTTAAAGATGACATCGTTAGAGGAAATTGTAGCCTTCCATGGACCACTGCCAATCGTCCAGACATCAAGTTCTGGAAAGTGCTTCACTCCCTTCGCCGTTTCTCGCGGAAGTGGATTTCCATTAGTTATTTCTACAAACTTCTCAGAATTATCTAAAACAAAAGCTAATGATTTGGCATGGGCAAACGTATGGTGAACACATGGTTTTACGCCGTGGGATTCATAATGAAGCCCTCCGGCAAGCAAACCGTTAATCGTACATCTCTTTAAAAGTTCTGTATTGCGGTAGGCCGCCGTTGCGAAGGCAGGGTTTCTGTAAGCCATCAATGCAAAGGCCGGTTGACAACCATCTGTGGTTCGACTTCCCCAATAACTCCATTTGTTCTGCCTTGTGCCCCAACTATTGTCCCACGCCCCGTCGGGAAGCATAAATTCTAAATGCCCCTCCATAGACTCTTGTAAAAGTTGAAGCATCTCTTTGTCCTTTTCCAATACGGCATACTGCACCAGGCCATTTAGGGTTTCCTCAACATTGTACCCCAAATCTACTGGTAACAAGCCTTTATTGCTGGGTTCATCGGCTGGCTTATTTTCTCCAAAAATAAGTTTATTTGGTGTCGTAAGCCAGTTGGGCAGCTCTGCCGCCAACTCCTTACTATGAGCAATATAATCTTGGTTTTCGAACATACGCCCTAAAAAGTTCAAGGCATAAACCGCTGTAAAAGCATAGTTGACATGGCTATAGTCGATGGTAAAGTTTTTATGGATAAAATCTGCCGCCTTTCGTAAGCGTTCCGTCCATTGCTTTTTGATTTCCTTTGGCAGTACGTTTCCATGATGATGTAGTGCTTCCCCAAGGGCAATGGCACCGAATACGCTTATACCTTTCCAAGATTTTGGATTGGGAATGACCGTCCAACTTCCGTCGGGCATGGAAACATTTTCTGACCATTTCATTACATCGATGGCCGCGTTCAGATATTTTTCCTCGCCCGTTTTGTCCGCCATATAAAGAAAGGGGTACACCGCATCCATACATCGACCATGAATTTTATCACAGGCAGGGCAGTACAAAGCCCCATGAACCGTTAAATCTTCAGGATTGTTCACTTGCACCGAAATCATTGCATCACACCAATCGGTCAGAAGACCATCGACTAATTTTTCATAGTCCAATATTTGCTTTGAAGAGTCTTTGGCCGTTGAGATACAGGAATATGTGGGCAGTCCGAAGGCAAGTAAACCTGTTGAAGATAAATAGACGAAATTCCTTCTTTTCATTTTAGCGGAATTGTTCTTTGGCGATTTCAATATCCTCGGCAACTAATCTCGTGGTTTTTATCCAGTCCACATGTCCTACCCTATTGGTCCAGATCGGGTTGATATTCTGTTCCATTGCGGTCGTCGTGTATTGTTTCCAGAAATTTAAGGCGCTCTCCAACTCAGAAATTGCTTTTGCTTGCTGGCCCTTCTCTTTACTTTGCCTATACAATGCGAGATAGGTCGCACCGGCAATCTTATGGGCATAGTATTTTCCCATGTACGCCATCGTTTTTATATCGTTCAGCGTAAACTGTAGTTCTCTGTTTTCCGTGGAAGGATTACTTTCTAAAAACGCTAATGCTTTATTTGCGTGGGAATGTAACTTTTCAGAAACTTGTAATGGAGTCAGGTCACTGGAAGCTTCCTTATTTTGAACGGAAGAAACATAATCGGGAATGGATTGGAAACCTGATTTTGGATGCGGCGGCAACGTAATAAATCGATTGACATCATGAAAGCCAGTTTCAGTTTGGGCCGGACCCGGTCGACTACGACATCCTTCGATATACCATTTAAAATCTACCTCGCCCCAATGAAAAGCTGTTGTAGTCGGATACACCATCGAAGCTTCTTGCCAAGCGTCAAAAAGAGCCTGCGCATCGGTTTCGGCAAACTTGTTTTGTAAAACACCTTTCAACCTATCGTTCGAAAGATCCGGATTATAGCTCAATCGTCCCCACAACATCCAATGGTACCAATGCTTTTCGATTTCAAGTTGATTGGGGGTCTCTGGATTTTTAGTCAGAAAATCACGTCCCCAAATCCATTGATCGGAACCGTAATAAACACCCCTAGAAACTTCATACGGAATATTCGAAATAAACTCCCTCACAAAATCGGGTGCGCCCCATCTAAAATAATAGGTATCGTCATTGCGAAGCGTCCATATGGTTTTCATGCCTTCGATATCTTTTACGAAACCTTGATGATAATGTTGTTCGGTAGTACTCAGCGAATGTGCTTTGGCGTATTTAAAGCTAAACAAGAATTCAACATTGGGGGCGTCGATGACCGGCTTGAACTTCTCGGCAATAGCTTTGGCACCTGTTTGGTGCTGTCTATGAAGAAAAGTAAAATCCCTTTCCGGCATTTCTTCGGCCACCTCTAAAACGGCTTTTGCATAGGTGTCAAATGCCCACTCCTCTTTTTCCTCAAAGCCTATACCGTGCATATTCTCACCCGTGGTCAGGCCAATGCCCGCCAAATCGGGATAGGAAACAAAAAGCTCTTTGATACTCTTTCGAAAGTAATCTCTTGTAGTTTCATTGTCAGCTTGATCCGTAATGCCATATTTTCCATCGGTGCCGTTGGTGAAAATATTCCAGGTGATGATATAGAAATCGATGTTGCGCTCTTTCGCATAGCACATTACTTTTTTCCAAAACTTGATTTTTTCTTCTATGGTTATTTTTTTGACAACCTCAGCGTTTTCTAGAATTTCAGGTGTTGTGAGACCGGTTCCGTGAAGGTGGTAGTATTCTTCCCAATCTATGGTCGAGCGATGCACATCGTCTAAGGCGATATCTTCATAACCAGATACTTTGACCAAAGAAGGAAATGGGTGTAAACTCCATAGTGAAATAAAATTATAGCGATGACGAGCAAGGTTGTCGATATATCCCTTCCAAAAATCGAACTCCCACATTACGGGAATATTATGTTGACCTACATCACTAGCATCCGTATAACTGGGCGTTCGAGCATCTAGAGGAATATTCAATTTCGTGCCCCGTTTTTCCATATACGGATTTTGTAGGGTAGCCTCAACACCTTCCAATCCGTTTACCTGAATTTGTTCCACAAGTTCGAGAGCACCGTACAATAAGCCGGCCGAGTCATGCCCCTTGACAATAATCGACTCTTCTGCACTAATTTCGAATCCTTCGGGATGCAGTTTTTCATTTATCGCATCTAAAGAAAAGACAATATCGGCTGTTGATGCATCGCTTATTGTGGTTTGAAGTCCGCGTTCCGAAAGTGCGGAAATCAATTCTTTAACGCCAAAATCAAGTTGTGTGTTTGTGGTATCTACTGAAATGATTAAATTGTTCGTCTTATCCCCGCAACCCAAAAGGGCTCCAAATAAAAGCAAATAACAAATAAAATATACTAGGGATTTGTTTGACATCGGTCTATTTTATTCCATATAAAAAACCTCTTCCAAAGAAACGGATACTGGAGAGTTGTCGAGATTCACTTTCATAATATCGGCCATGTGCTTCCACCATTTTTTCACAATGGGGTTTTCAGCCAAATCTTGCGAACCGCCAGAACCGCTTACCTTTTGAAAAGCAAAAAGCGTATCGGTTTCTTCATCAAAGAAAATAGAGTATTCCGTCACACCAGAGTCTTTGAGTAGTTTTCTCAGCTCGGGCCAAATTTCGTTATGCCTTTTCTGATAGGCTTCTTTTTGACCCGGATTCAACTTCATTTTAAAAGCAAGTCTTTGCATAAGATAAATTAGAGGTTAGAGGTTAGAGGTTAGAGGTTAGAGGTTAGAGGTTAGAGGTTAGACGAAAAAACTAAAAGCTTCGGTACCCAAAAACCCTAAAGCAAAAAAGTTGCAAACCAGTTGTCTTCTGTTTCTAGCTTCTAGCTTCTAGCTTCTAAGAATCAAAATTTCACTAAATATTATTTTAATCAGCTATATTTCCGGTTTTTTCGTTTTCGCATTTTATTTGCCTTTCCGTCTCCCTTGAATTTTTCCTTTACTGGATCCCATTGCAAGGGTCTGCCTAATTCGTAGGCAATATTGGCAACATTGCAAACGGTGGCCGAACGATGACCTGTTTCTACATTACATATCACCTCGCCCCTATTTTTAATCGCCGTGAGCCAATTCTCATAATGGTTGCCTCGGTCTTTAAGTTGCTCTTTAGGGTCTCCTCCATTGGGCATTAAAATGTTCGCGGGAGTCGTTTCTAGGTAGCTGCGGCTAATATCCATTGTACCTTCGGTACCGATAAATCGACATCCCCATCCCCTACCGAAATCTTCGTGCACCATTTCGATACCGTTTTCGTAGAACATTTGCAGGCCTCTAACCGCTTTTGGGTCTTTCGGCGGAATGTAGCTGACCGGTCCTGTCTTGTCCATCCCCAAACACCATTGGGCAATATCGAACATGTGCGCACCCCAATCGGAAAGTATACCGCCACCAGTTTCCCAGAAATCGCGCCAATCAGGATAAGTCTCTACCACCTCTGGAGCAATTGAATGATGGTATGTCAACAAGGGTGCCGGACCGCACCAGCGGTTCCAATCGATTCCCTTTGGCGTAGGTTCCGAAGGCAGGTCATAGTATCTTGCCGGATCACCTACGTTCACCAATACTTTACTGATTTTACCCAATTTTCCTGAACTAACGATTTCTTGTGCTTTTCTAAACTGCTCCCAAGAACGCTGCATGCTTCCAACCTGCAAAATCCGTTGATTCTTTTTGACGGAATCGGCCATCATTCTACCTTCAACGATGGTATTCGTCATCGGTTTTTCACAGAATACATCTTTACCGGCCTCCATCGCATCGATAGACTGTATGGCATGCCAGTGGTCTGGAGTAGCTACTACAACCGCATCGATATCTTTTTGCTGCAAAAGTTCTTTATAATCAAGATATGTCGTTACACCATTATAACTACTAACTTGTCTTTCTTCTGCATAGAACCCTTCTATCTTTTCTTTAAAACTATCGCGCTTTGCAGTCCAAACATCGCTACCGGCCACAACTTGTGCCTCCGTATTGAATGTAAAATATCTTGCAAGGTTAACACCCTGCTTGCCGAGGCCTATATACCCAAAATTTATTTTGTCGTTTGGAGCCGTGAACCCTCGCCCAAGCACATGCCTTGGGAGAATCGTTATCGCGCCAAATGCTAATGCACTGTTTCTAATAAATGCCCTTCTAGAAGTATTGCTTTTTTGCTTAACTGAAGTGTTTGTAGTTTGTTTTGCTTTTTTTTTCATGGAATTCAACGTGTTTTTGACTTTCGTCGAGATTATTGTTTCAAGCCTAGAGCAGGCTTGCCCATATTAAATATAATTACTGCTTTAGTTTTAAAAGCTCACTACCTGCCAATAAAAATGCTCCTGTACCGAAATTCTGCCAACTATCTTCGCTTGCCGGGTCTGGGCTCGCACCAATATCTTGAACCCAACCGACCATACCGTCTTCTTGCTGGCATTTTTGTAGCGCAGCCCAAGCTTTTGTAACAACAGGGGTATATGCTGCTTTGTCCAGTAAACCATTATTAATGCCCCATGTAAGAGCGAAAGTGTAAAACCCACTACCGCTGACCTCACCATGATTCCACGACTCGGGAGAAAGCAGACTTGTGCGCCATAACCCATCTTCATGTTGTACTTCTTTAATTTTTATCGCCATCTCTTTGTATAAGTTGGCGTAGAAATCTCGGTGCTTGTAATCTTTCGGCATATCCTCAAGAATAAGGGCAAGTCCGCCCAATACCCATCCGTTGCCACGAGACCAAAAAATCTTTTTGCCATTCTCCTCTTTCATATCATCTGCATCGCCATCCCAGACAAATCGAATATCTCGGGCGAATAGGTGCTCTTCTTTGTCATAGAGAAGCTCATAGGTCTCCATATAATACTTATGCATTTCATCTAAATATTTTTGGTCACCGGTCATCTCGGCATATACTGTTAATACCGGCGGAGCCATAAACAGGGCATCGCACCACCACCATAAAATTTGCTGATCTTTATCTTTTATTCCTGTTCGCCATTCATGATCTTTATATAAGTGATCTTGAATAAAATTATGGGTCGGTTGAAGATCTACCGTATTTTTTCGGGTGCCAAAACGATCTAGATATAGATACGAATAGGAAATTATGATATCATCGGCGTGGTAGAAACGGTCCCAAGGTTTCCATTCGTTCCAGTAACCCATGTTTTTTAGGGCTGCCAAAAAGATAGCGTTTTTGGTTGTCTGATGTGCCTTGCTTACCCCTACATAGTATGCGCCATTCGTCCAATCCGTGGGTGCCGAGGCATAGATCGGGTGTTGTTCTTGCCACTCCATAGCGGCTATCATAGATTTTTCGATGGCAGCGTTATCCAATTGCTGTGCATTTGAAGAATTCATGTACAGAAAGTTGCTTACTACTGTCAGCAGTAACAGTTTTTTAAAGTGATCAATTTTCTTCATTATGTTGCTATTAAATGTTTGATTGTGTTATTTAACTAGTTTGAATTTATTAGAAATTCCTTGAATAGAAAATGTTCCTAAAGTAACTATATAATCTCTGGTCTACAATATTTTTTTCATATCGATTCCAGTAAAACGAGAAGTTAGGTGTAATCATAAAAGAGACTGTTTTGCAACTTCAAGAGCATTCCCTTAATATTTTAATAATGGCCAATTTATAATACTGAACAAAAATATCCATCCTGTACTGTGCCGTAACCAAAAGTGTTTCATCGGGGGCGGTAGTTTATTAATACGCCTTCATGATTTTTATTCTAGAAATCATTCATTTTCGCAAACCCTGCTCAGATTATTATGTGGCTTCACCTATCTCTAATCATTGTTAAATTACGAACCACGATTGTTTCAATTGTATGGTAATTGGCAGCTTACACTTAAAAGAAACAAATTGTGCAGCATAGTACAGGATGAACATTCAAACGGACTCCAATATTTTTGATGAGAATGAAACAAATACACATTTCCAATTATCGACAAAATGGAAAAACAATATTAACATCACGCAAAATTTGGACGGAAGTGCCCACGGTTTTGTTTGCCTTTAGTTAAATCGCTGTATGGTCTCAGCAAACGTTACAGGATTATTATTCGCGAATGACGGACCTTTTTCGGGAGTACTAAAAGCCAAAGGACTTTTTTTTACCGAAAGTTCCCAATCAAATAGTATTTAAAGTCATTGAATTAAAAGTAAACTACCTCGGGGCAAGCCCACGAGGCATTCGTAAGGAAAAAACATTTGAGTTCGAGACAAGCCTCGGAGCATTTAAATCTCGATTATCGAGTAAACAATTTCAAAAAATGAAAAAAGTAATACGATTCAGTTTTCTATTCTTGTGCCTAGTATTTACCACATCGTTTTCCGTTAAAAAAAATGGAGTTACCGGCCTAGTCTGTGAATACCATACGAACCCCATTGGCATTGATGTAGAAAAACCGCGATTGAGCTGGCAGATAAATTCCGACAGTCAAAATGTACTGCAAACGGCTTATGAAATTCGTATGGCCCATTCAAAGAACGATTTACAAAAGGGGAAAAAGCTGATCTGGTCTTCCGGAAAGGTCGAGAGTGACGAATCGGTCAACATCTTATATAGTGGCCCCGCGCTTAAATCTATGGAGCGGGCCTATTGGCAGGTGCGCGTGTGGGACAATAAAAAGAAAGTATCCGCTTGGAGTGCGCCTGCATTTTGGGAAATGGGTATTTTGGACAAATCACTGTGGACGGCTTCCTATATCGGCATTGATGATTTCACTACCGATCGTAAATCGCATCCCTCACAATATTTCCGAACCGAATTCCAAACCAAGAAAACGGTGAAATCCGCCAAGGTTCAAGTGACTTCATTAGGAGTGTATGAATTGCATCTGAACGGGAAAAAAGTGGGCAATGAACTGTTTACGCCCGGCTATACCACCTACGATCATCGATTGCAGTACCAGACCTATGACGTTACCGATATGCTACAATCGACCAACACCATCGGGGCGATCGTCGGCGATGGTTGGTACCGGGGAAACATCGGGTGGAAAGGCGATTACGCTTTTTACGGCAAGCAGCTTGCGCTATTCATACAGTTGCAGGTAAACTATACCGACGGAACAAACGAGACCATCGTAACTAACAGTGATTGGAAAGCTTCCTACGGGCCGATCTTGGAGTCCGATATGTACAATGGCGAAAAATACGATGCCAGACTTGAAATGGATGGTTGGGACACTACGGGTTTTGATGACAACACATGGACCAAAGTAGATATCATCGATCACTCTAAGGACATTCTAGTGGCACCGCAAGGTCCTCCTGTTAAGGCTATCGAAGAAATAAAACCAAAAAAACTGATTACGACCCCAAAAGGGGAAATCGTACTCGATCTTGGTCAGAATATCGTTGGATGGGCCCGTATGAAAGTCAAAGGGAAGAAAGGCGACAAAGTAACCCTGAAGTTTGCCGAGGTATTGGATAAGGACGGTAATTTTTACACCGTTAACCTTCGTGCCGCCGAGGCAACCGATACCTACATATTGAATGGGGAAGGCGAGGAAGTTTTCGAGCCGCATTTTACCTCCCATGGGTTTCGTTTCATTCAGGTTATCGATTATCCGGGCACTTTAAGTTTAGACGATATTACCGGAATAGTCGTTCATTCCGATATTGCGCCTACAGGAAGTTTTACGACCTCCGACCCTATGGTAAATCAATTGCAAAGCAATATCCGTTGGGGGCAAAAAGATAATTTTTTGGATATCCCTACCGATTGCCCGCAAAGGGACGAACGTGCCGGATGGACAGGTGATGCCCAAGTATTCAGCATGACCGCAGCCTATAATTTTAACGTTGCCGCATTCTACACCAAGTGGCTAAAAGACCTCGCAGCCGACCAACACGAAAACGGATTAGTGACCAATGTAGTCCCCGATATCCTGACTGGTAGCGAAGGTGTAAGTGCTGTAGGCGGTGCCACCGGCTGGGCCGATGCCGCTGTGATTATCCCATGGACGGTCTACCAATCGTACGGGGACGAACGCATATTGAAACAGCAGTATACCAGCATGAAAGGCTGGGTAGATTATATGTCGGACAAATCTGGTGAAGATTATCTATGGAATGACCCCAAACACTGGCACTGGGGCGATTGGCTCGCCTATAATGCCGATAAGCCCGACTATAACGGGTCAGTTACCGAAAAAGACCTCATCGCTACCGCCTATGCCTATTATTCTACTACGTTGTTGAGCAAAATAGCTGCTATAATAGGAAAAACCGAAGATGTCGGCAAATATGAAACACTTGCCATAAACATAAAGAAAGCTTTTATTCAAGAATATGTCACCCCGAACGGTCGATTGGTATCTCATACGCAAACCGCCTATGCATTGGCGATTTCATTTGATCTTATTCCCGACGAACTTCTTGAAAAATCCGCAGCATACTTTGCGGCGGATGTAGAAAAATTCGGTCACTTGACCACCGGGTTTTTGGGTACTCCCCTACTCTGTAGTACGCTTTCAAAAATAGGCCGTGACGACTTGGCCTTTATGTTATTGAACCGAAAGGAGTTTCCTTCTTGGCTTTATCCTATAACGATGGGCGCCACCACCATTTGGGAGCGCTGGGACACACAAAAGCCTGACGGCACTATCATCGAGGGCATGAACAGTTTTAACCATTATTCGTATGGAGCTATTGGGGAATGGCTCTACACCCATGTCGGCGGATTGAATATCGACCCAAAGAATCCGGGGTATAAGCATATTATTTTCGACCCACATCCAGGAGGTGGATTGACTTCGGCAAATGCCGAGTTTTTATCTCTTTATGGTAAGATAAAATCCGACTGGAAGATTATGGATGACAAATTTCAATATGAAGTAGTTATACCGGCAAATACCACGGCAACCATTACCTTGCCGGAAGCTAAACCGGACAATATATCGCTGAACGACGGCAAACTGAAGTCTGAAATACAAAAAACAATGAAACAGACCGATGATGGGATGCAACTTGAATTGGGGTCGGGTACGTATCGGTTTTCCTATCCGGCCGGGAAGTTATAGTCTTAAAAATCAGAATTACTCGAACGTTTTCTGTAGTGTTGTAAATTACATTAAAAAATTTCTTGAAACCGACTATCCTCGAGGCAGGGCCATAGAGTTACCAGCCTGCCGGCAGGCAGGCTTCGCCGGTTTCATCCCGATGGTTATCGGGAACCGAAATTTTGTATTTAACCTCACCCAGAACTGCCGGAAATGGCAGTTCCGACCTCTCCCAAGGAGAGGTAAATCGGAAACCCTGTCTACCTACAGGCAGGCCCGAGGCAGAACCCTTGGGGAATTATTTAGATTAAAACACAAGAATAAGTAAAAAAGCATTCAAATTGTAAATGAAGCACTGTACTCAAAACCAAAAAGAATGAAAACGTACCTACTACATTTATTTTGTTTTTTAATTATGGCGATGATTTCGGCACAAGAAACCAGAAAAGATTATAGTGAACTTCCAGATCAAATTCAACTTGTAAATCAGCATAGTGAAAACAACTACTTTGTTTATTTGAATGAAGGGCGTCTGAAAAAAGTAAAAGATTTAGTTCAAAAAGATGATTTTTTTTTTACAAAAGCATACCATGAACTTATTGCTATTGCAAACGAAGAACTTAATAAAAAAACCAACCCGGTTACTAACAAAACTCAAACACCCCCAAGTGGTGATTTACATGATTATATGAGTATTGCGCCATATAGGTGGCCAAATCCAGATACTGCCGATGGATTTCCTTGGATCGTTCGAGATGGCGTTATTAACCCAATGACCAGAGGCGATAATACAGACAAGGTTCGTTTAAGTGAAATGTTTTATGCGTTGGATAATCTATCAATGGCATACTATTTTTCAGATAACATCAAATATGCCCATAAAGCAAAATTTATACTAAAAATTTGGTTTATCGATGATGCAACTAAAGTGAATCCCAATATAAATTATGGACAAGGCATTCCTGGAGAGGTTGAAGGAAGACGCGCTGGAATGATTGAATGGAGAAGTATCTCCACAGTTATTAACACAATACAAATATTAGCTTCAAAGAATGTGTTGAATACAGAAGAAATGCAGGTTCTAAACAGCTGGTTGATGAAATATTATACTTGGGTAAAAACAAATAAAATGGGAGTTGAGAACGATAACGGAAAGCAAAATCATTCAACTTGTTATGACTATCAATTAGTAGGCCTCGCTCGATATTTAGGCTTAAACCCTGACGCTAAAAGTAGGTTAGAAGCCGCCAAAACAAAACGAATTGCCACACAAATTAAACCTGACGGCGAACAACCAGGGGAACTAGGGCGTACGAAATCAGTACATTATTCTTCAATGAATCTAAGAATAATGACTTTTGTAGCTGAAATGGGAATACCACTTGACGTGGACTTATGGAATTATTCCACCCACGACGGAAGGAGTATGAAAAAGGCATTTGAATTTCTTAGACCATTTGCCGAGGGAAAAGAAAAATGGCCCTATAAGCAGATTACCCCAGGAGGTCCCGAAGAAGCTATTGAAAAGGAAATGAAACCTTTATTTAGTATTGCAAGCACAATTTTTCATGAAGAGTTAATTGATCAAAGCACTCTTTCATTTGAAAATTTAAGCTATTTAGAAAAGCTGCAATATCCTCCATTGTCAAAAATAAAATGACCAAAAAAGGTATATTCTTATACCCAATGCTTAGAATGCTGGAGGTATGGTTTCTTTGACTTCAAATAAATGATCCGTTTTAAATTGAAAAAAAAATGAAAATTTTTGTTCACATAGTTTGAGACCACACTCCACTTATAAATTCAACTTCTTCAATTCTTCCACCGCATAGTTCGCTGCTCTTGCCGTTAGCGCCATATAGGTCAATGAAGGGTTCTGGCAACCAGATGATGTCATACAGGCCCCATCTGTTACGAACACATTGGGTACTTCGTGCACTTGGTTGTGTTTGTTCAATACCGAAGTTTTTGGATCATGCCCCATACGAGCCGTTCCCATTTCATGAATGCCACCCCCCATATACGAATCCCTGCGCGCCGGTCTAACATCTTTAAAACCGGAATTATCCAACATTTCCTGTGCTTGTTCGACCCAGTCTTTTTTCATTAGTTTTTCATTTTCCTTGAACTCCGCATCAAATGTTAGGGTGGGCAAACCATATTTGTCCAGCTTGTCATAGTTTAGAAACATTTTATTTTCATGATAGGGCAATACTTCACCGAAACCACCTAGATTTATACGCCACCCTCCTGGCTTCAGTATGGCCGCCTTGAGTTCTTGCCCATAGGCATACTCGGCGATCATCGTACCCCAATCATTACGCCCTCCTCCACCTTGATAACCATATCCCCTGATAAAATCGACTTTGGGCGACTTTGGGCCGATATTCCTGAATCTGGGTATATAAATACCGTTGGGCCTTCTGCCTTTGTAATATTTATC
>ENA-ORXU01001009-ORXU01001009.1-marine-metagenome-genome-assembly--contig:-NODE-1009-length-26221-cov-3.980607_pt1 | contig 26221 bp, 25 predicted proteins | sample MGYA00237869_ERZ511484 | MGnify/ENA metagenome assembly ERZ511484
TTGCAGAACCTCGGTTTCAAACCTGCCATTGCAGCGCAGGCCGTGGCGCGGGCGCAGGAAGAATTGGGCGAAGGCGCCGCCGAGGGCGACCTTATACGCGTGGCGCTCAAGAAGGCGGCAGGGTGATGGCGTTCAGTTTAGAGATACTTCGTATCATTCACGGAAGCGCTTGAAGGAGAAGCTGATGATCAAATCTCTCAAGTCTCTGTTTGCCGTGCTGGGCGCATCCGCCTTGACGCTTTCGACACCCGCGCTTGCCTGTCAGGGGCCGCAATTTGAACGTTCGCTTGTTTTCCTGTCGGCGGAACCTGCGGCTGAAGTGCCCGAGGGCATGCAGCAGTTCCTGGTGTCAATCAGCGAAAGATCGCTCCGCAATCTGCATGAGCGTGACCTTATGCAAGTGAACCTCCTTGACCCAGAAACAGGGCAGCGTCTGCGCGTTGATGGTCAACCGTCTGCGCTCAGCGTTGTCCTTCCCGTGGGGACAAGCTGCGACCATATCCGCGTGCCCGCTCCCGGCCAGTATTACATTGTGGCGAACCTCGTGCGTAATGAGGCCAGCGATTATGTCATGATCCGTGGCGGGGCATTGGCGTATCCGCGATTCAACTCCGAACCGCGTGGCCTTTTGCGAATTGAGACTGCCCAGTGAAATATCTACTCGCATTTTGTGCACTTCTGCTTGCTGTTCCTGCCGCCGCGCAAGGCTATCCGGATGGCTTTGAGACAGGTCCGGTGTTCGCCGATTTCGGCCCGCATGCTCCTGTCGAAGGCGTGGGAGACTTTCCCGCCGGAACGGAGTTTGCACATAGCTTTGACGTGGCAGACCGCGCCGATGCCGAGCGGCGCAATCGCGGTATCGAAAGTGCAGCGCGCTTCATCAATATGCATGCCGCACACGGCGTAGATCCGGCAAACATGCGTGTTGCCGTGGTGGTGCATGGCAGAGCAGTGCTCGACATGCTGACCGATGAGGCGCTTGCCGCACGCGAAGGCGAAGATGGGCCAAATGCGAGCGGCGCCATGATCCGCGAGATGCTGGAACACGGCGTGCGCTTCATCGTCTGCGGCCAAAGCGCGGCAGGGCAGGGCGTAGGTCGCGACGATTTGATCGAGGGCGTGGAGATGGAGCTATCCGCAATGACCGCGCATGTGCTGCTCCAGCAGCAGGGCTATACGGTGAATCCGTTTTGATTACTTCGCGAGCATTTGGCGCCGTTTCTTTATGCTGCCTTTCGCTTTTTTGGGCGACCTCGGCCGAAGCGTGCCGTAGCGCCGATTCTGAAGGGTGGGCCCTAATGCCCGCTCTGCCCCTAGAACTACCTGCAGATTCAGTCGCTTTGCGGATCATGCCGCTGGGAAACGTCGATGTTTATGGTGATGCAATCAGTGCAGAAGTCGCCGAAGTGATTAATGGTCATTGGACCGGCGAGCACGTTAAGATTCGTTTTCCTCCACTGACATCTTGTAGCAGGCGGAGCAACAACGCGTATTTCGTCTATGTGGTCGGTTATCCCTCTGAAAAACCAGGGTGGTTGAATGCGCTAGAGTTTCGATTCCGCGATCTCGAGGGTCATACCGTTGGTGCAGATGATACGGATGTGTTCGAGCTCAACGATGACTGAAGAACCCATCCACTCCCCCGACCGCCAGCCGGAAGACCCGGACGCGGCGCTGCGGCCCAAGACACTCAAAGAGTTCATCGGGCAGGAATCCGCGCGCGATAATTTGCGCGTGTTTATCGAAGCCGCGCGTGGGCGCTCTGAAGCCATGGACCATGTGCTGTTCTTTGGCCCTCCCGGTCTTGGCAAGACCACTCTGGCGCAGATTGTTGCCAAGGAACTGGGCGCTGGTTTCCGTGCAACCTCTGGTCCGGTCATCGCCAAGGCGGGCGATCTGGCGGCGCTGCTCACCAATCTTGAGCCGAACGATGTGCTGTTCATTGACGAGATTCACCGCCTCAATCCGGTGGTGGAGGAAGTGCTCTATCCGGCCATGGAAGACCGCGCGCTCGACATCATTATAGGGGAGGGACCGTCCGCGCGCTCCGTCCGGATCGACCTGCCGCCTTTCACGCTGGTCGGCGCAACCACGCGGCAAGGCCTGCTGACCACGCCATTGCGTGACCGCTTCGGCATTCCGGTGCGACTGGTGTTCTATACGCAGGAAGAGCTCACCCAAGTTGTAACACGCGGGGCGCGGCTGCTCGGTATGCCGGTTGATCCCTCTGGCGCAGGCGAGATCGCGCGCCGTTCCCGCGGCACGCCACGTGTCGCCGGCCGTCTGCTGCGCCGGGTACGCGATTTCGCGCAGGTAAAAAGCGAAAGCACCGTAACCGATGCCATCGCGGATGAGGCGCTGACCCGGCTCGAAATCGATTCGCTCGGCCTTGATGCCATGGATCGCCGCTATCTCACCATGATCGCCACCACCTATAAGGGCGGGCCCGTAGGCGTCGAAACGCTGGCAGCCGGCCTCGCAGAACCGCGCGATACGGTGGAGGATGTTATCGAGCCCTACCTCATCCAGCTGGGCCTGATCGCCCGCACGGCCAGGGGGCGCTGCCTGAACGACGGGGGATGGAATCACTTGGGTCTTTCGGCCCCGAATGGGCAACAAGACGGGCTGTTCGACGCGGGGAAATGACCATTTTGCATTAAGGTTTTGTGCGCAATTGCAGGCAATTCGGTTCCATTGTGGGACAAACCGACCCGGCGAGCCAGATGTGACAGGTTTTTTTGCATTTTGGCGCACGAAATCATGGTTAACGCCATTGCCGCGACCACTTTTTCAGGTCTCTTTGGGTGGAAGCGAAAAACGCCGTCGGTGCCATTGAGGGTGCTGCAGGCCGATTTTGCGGAAATTGAAAGAGATTATTCATGTCGGTACGCATGGCAATTGCGAAACTGAGCGCCGCCGCAGCAGGTGGTGCCATCATCGGTGGAGGCGCCGTTCACGTCGCTGAACCGCAGACCTCCGTCGTCCGTTACAAATCGGATGAAGCGGATGCGGGCGAACTGATCGATGTGAAGACCGAGGGCGAACGCCCGGTGGTCCACACAGCGCGCCGCACCGTTGAGCCTCGTCCGCAGCGCCGTTTGCGCCGGACGATTGAACGAGAGTGCTGCGATGAAGAACCAGATTACGAACTGGCGGGCGTTGCCTTGCCACTTCCTGCTCTGCCTAGCGCACCAATTCGCAGCGGCGGCGGCGGTCAGCCGGTTGTGATCGGTGGCGGTCTTGGCGGCGGCGGCGGCTTCGGCGGCGGCTTCTTCGGCGGCTTCTTCGGTGGCGGCGGCAGTGGCGGCGGCGGCAGCGCAGTTGTTGACATGAGCACGACCACGACGACGACTAGCGGCGACGGCACCAGTGGTGCGAGCGGCAGCTCGAGCGGCGACATCATTATTGATATCGACAATTCCTCGACCGGCTCTTCAAGCTCCACATCGGGCGGTTCCACCTCGACTTCTGGCGGTTCGACATCGACTTCGGGTGATGTCAGCAGCTCTTCGGGCTCTGTAACAAGCACGTCTTCGACCGGCGAATTCTCCAGCAGCACATCGTCCTCAACAGGCGGTGTGACCAGCACGACTTCGTCTTCGACCGGCGGCGTTACCAGCACCACGGGCGGCGTAACCAGCACAACTGGCGGCGTGACGAGCACTTCGTCTTCCTCGGGCAACGTAACGTCCTCGACGTCGGGCTCCAGCTCGTCTTCGGGTTCATCGAGCACCAGCTCTTCCGGCGGTAGCAGCACAAGCACCTCGAGCAGCAGCGGAACGTCGGGCACTAGCGGCACTTCGGGTACCAGCGGAACGTCCGGCACTTCGGGTACTAGCGGCACTTCGGGTACTAGCGGAACGTCCGGTACCAGCGGAACTTCCGGTACGTCAGGCACATCTGGCACTAGCGGAACTTCGGGAACGTCTGGCACCAGCGGTACGTCTGGCGCTTCGGGCACCTCGACGACGACTGGCGGGATTACCAGCACTGGTGGTTCGACCACATCGAGCACATCGGGCGGTAACACCTCGACCACGACGACCGGCGGCGTGACCAGCACCACAAGTGGCGGTAACACTACGTCTACCACCACCAGCGGGACGACCACCACAACCGGCGGATCGACCACGACGACTGGCGGTTCGACGACCACAACTGGCGGAACATCCGGCACGAGCGGGACTTCCGGCACCAGTGGCACGTCGGGTACGAGCGGCACGTCCGGTACAACCGGCGGCGTCAGCACCACGACTTCGACCAGCACGGGCGGCGTCAGCACAACAACTGGAGGTGTAACAAGCACCACTGGCGGCGTGACTTCGACAACGTCCAGCTCGGGTGATGTCACCAGCTCGACCAGTTCGTCCACGTCCTCCTCGACCAGCTCTTCGACTTCGACGTCGACCAGCAGCTCGACCAGCACAAGCAGCAGCTCGGGCACGACAGGCACCAGCGGCACCTCGGGCACCAGTGGCACGTCGGGTACCAGCGGGACTTCGGGCACAACCGGCACACCGGTTCCGGCACCTGGCATGTTGCTTCTGTTCGGTGCGGGTGCAGGGGCAGTCTTCCTGCGCCGCCGTCGCAGCAAGAAGGATGGCCGCCCGGAAATGGCAGCCGCCTAAGCTTCGCGCTTTACATACTTACAAAAAGGGCGGCCTGAGAGGGCCGCCCTTTTTTGTTTCAGCTTTCAGTTGAATGGCAGCGCGTTATTCGCTGTCAGTAACGCCGATCACGTCGCCGTCCGCTTCTTCCCACGCGATGATCCCGCCTGCCAAATGGCGCACCGTGCCGCCGGTATGTTCGGCCAGCATTTGCGCTGCCTGTTCAGATCGGCGAGCGGAACGGCAATAGAGGATGGTTTCGCGCGTCTCTTCAATCGGAATACTGGCCGCATCGAATGTCTCGACCGGAGCGTTAAGCGCACCGGGAAGGCGGCCAGCGCCAAATTCCTCTGGCGTGCGCACATCCACCAACACAACATCGCCGCGCGCGAGCATGGCTGTAAGCTCCGCAGTATCAAGTGTTTCAACCGATACGGCTGCGGTGCGGGCGCTTTGGAAAGTCTCTCCCACCATCGCTTCGGGTATCGGCCGTGCGCGCTCGTTCGAACAAGCGGGCAGCGCCAATAGAGCCGCAGTGATCAGCAGGCCGCGCTTCATCATGCTGCCAGCTTGCGCAGCACGTAATGGAGGATGCCGCCGTTGCGGTAATATTCCATTTCGTTGGCGGTATCGATGCGGCACTTGGCCATGAAGCTCATAGTGGAGCCATCTGCCTTGGTGACTTCAACTTCGACATCCTGACTTGGCGAGAGATCGCCAAGGCCCTTGATGCTGAAAGTGCAATCGCCGGTCAGGCCAAGCGTATTGCGGGTATCGCCATCCTTGAACTGCAAAGGCAGCACGCCCATGCCGATCAGGTTGGACCGGTGAATACGCTCATAGCTTTCCACTATCACGGCGCGCACACCCAGCAAGATTGTGCCCTTGGCGGCCCAATCGCGGCTGGAGCCTGTGCCATATTCCTTGCCGCCGATAACAACCAGCGGAGTGCCGTCTGCCTTGTGCTTCATCGCCGCATCGTAAATTGGCATTTGCTCGCCGGCATAGGTGGTTTCGCCGCCTTCAACGCCGGGCACCATTTCGTTCTTGATACGGATATTGGCAAAAGTGCCGCGCATCATCACTTCATGATTGCCGCGGCGTGAGCCGTAGGAGTTGAAGTCTTTCTTCGGCACCTGATGGTCCACAAGGTAAGAACCGGCAGGGCTGTCTTCCTTGATCGAGCCAGCCGGGCTGATGTGATCGGTTGTCACGCTGTCGCCCAAAATCGCTAGCGGCTTGGCGCCTTCGATGTCGGTGATTGCGTCCGGTTCCATGCTCATGCCCTCGAAATAGGGCGGGTTGGCCACATAGGTGCTGGACGGGTTCCAATTGTAAGTGTCAGACGCATCGACCTTGATCGCCTGCCAATGCTCGTCGCCCTTATAGACATCGGCATAGCGGGCTTCGAACATGGAACGGTCTATATTGGCCGCGCGGTTCTCTGCGATTTCGACATTTGATGGCCAAAGGTCAGCAAGCATAACATCCTTGCCATCCTGATCCTGACCGATTGGCGTGGTGGTAATGTCCTGCGTAACCGTGCCCTTCAGCGCATAGGCCACAACCAGCGGCGGCGATGCGAGGAAGTTTGCGCGCACGTCGGGCGAAACGCGCCCTTCAAAGTTGCGGTTGCCCGAAAGGACGGATGCCGCAACCAGATCATTGCCATTGATGGCATTGCTGATCGGCGGAGCCAACGGGCCGGAATTGCCGATACAGGTGGTGCAGCCATAGCCAACAAGGTCAAAGCCAATGGCATCGAGATCTTCCTGCAAGCCGCTTTTTACCAGATAGTCTGTGACCACCTGTGATCCGGGCGCGAGGCTCGTCTTGACCCAAGGTTTTGGCAGTAGGCCCTTTGCACGCGCCTTCTTGGCGACGAGGCCGGCGGCGATCAGCACATCGGGGTTGGACGTGTTGGTGCAACTGGTAATGGCCGCGATAACAACGTCGCCGTCGCCAACATCGTGGTCCTTGCCGTCAACGCCGACGCGTGCAGGCGCATCCTTGTTGTAGAGCTTCTTTAGATCGGCATTGAACAGCTCATCCACTTCGGGAAGCGCAACGCGGTCCTGCGGGCGCTTGGGGCCGGCAAGGCTTGGCACAACGCTGGCCATGTCGAGACCGAGCGTGCTGGAAAAGACAGGTTCTGCTTCAGGTGTGAACCACATGCCCTGTTCTTTGGCATAGGCTTCGACCAGCGCGATTGTTTCTTCCGGGCGGCCCGTCAGGCGCAGGTAATCCAGCGTCTTGTCATCAATGCCGAAGAAGCCGCAGGTCGCGCCATACTCAGGCGCCATATTGGCGATGGTCGCACGGTCAGCAAGGCTGAGATTTGCCACGCCAGGGCCGTAAAACTCAACAAAGCTCCCAACCACGCCGTGTTTACGCAGCATTTCGACACAGGTGAGCACCAGATCGGTGGCAGTCACACCTTCGGCCATGCTGTTATCAAGGCGGAAGCCGACAACTTCGGGGATCAGCATGGAAATCGGCTGGCCCAGCATTGCGGCCTCGGCTTCGATTCCGCCAACACCCCAGCCAAGCACGCCAAGGCCGTTGATCATGGTGGTGTGGCTGTCCGTTCCAACGCAGGTGTCAGGATAGGCAACCAGTTCGCCGTTCTGGTCTTCCGAAGACCAAACGCCTCTGCCGATGTGTTCCAGATTTACCTGATGGCAGATGCCTGTGCCCGGAGGCACTGCAGAGAAGTTCTCAAGGCTGACTGCGCCCCATTTCAGGAAGTCATAGCGTTCTGCATTACGCTCATATTCCATTTCCATATTGTGTTCGAACGCCTTGGGATGGCCGAATTCGTCGACCATTACAGAGTGATCGATCACAAGGTTCACAGGAACCTGCGGATTGATCTTTGCGGTGTCGCCGCCCAGCTTGCCGATGGCATCGCGCATTGCGGCCAGATCGACGACGCAAGGAACGCCGGTGAAATCCTGCAACAGCACGCGGGCGGGGCGATACTGGATTTCATTGCCGGTGGCGGGGTTCTTCTGCCAATCGACAATGGCCTGCACATGCTCTTCACCGACAGTGAAGCCTTCGTCCTCGAACCGCAGCATGTTTTCCAGCAGCACTTTCATCGAGTGCGGCAAGCGCGAAACATCGCCGAATTTCTCCTCCGCTGCGCTTAGGGAATAATAGGCGTAGCTTTTGCCGCCCACTTCAAGTGTCTTACGGGTTCCGAGCGAATTGGCGCCGACCTGAGTCATGTGCTGCATTTCCTGTCAAAAGGTTGCGGTTGCGGCCTTCTTTCTGCGAGGGGGAAGGCCATGTTTGAGGGCGACCTGCGCGTTTGACGCTTGCTCGTCAAGTGGTCGGTTTCAAATTGATCATTTGGGCAATTTTGTTACGGCGATGCGTAAAGAAAGGATTGGCAATGGCATTTGGAAATCCAATACGCGCAAAAGCCCGTTTAGGCGTGATTATCATGGCCTTCGCGTTGGTGTTGGCAGCGTTTCTTGGCGCGGCCGCAGGGTTGATCTGGCAAAGTGCGGATTGGCTGTCTGACAATCCGGAAGAAGAAGTGCTGACGCAATAGCGCGCCGCCTCAAATAGCCTCACTCACCTTCGCCTTGCGCTTTGGTGCGGCGATCCAGCAACCGATCACGATCAGCACGGCACCGGCAAGTGTGGTCACAGTCACGGCTTCGCGGAAGAACATCCAACCAAACAGCGCGGCCCACAGGAAACCAGTGTATTCTATTGGAACCAGCGCCTGCGCCTCTGCCCGCGCGAAAGCCCATGCAATGGCGATGGAACCAGCGACCGTCAAAGCGGCAGCGATGGCAATTGTGCCAAGCTCCCCTTCGCCGGGCATCATGAAAAAGACGGGTGCCGCGAGCAATTGTACAAGGCCCCCTATGCCTGCGTGAAACGTCGCCACTTCCAGCGGCCCGGCAACTTGCGACTGCCGCCGGATCACCACGAAATTATAGGCGTAGAGCATTGCTGAGACGAGCAGAGAGGCAATGCCGAGAGCCACGCCTTCGTCAAAATCGCTGCGGCCCATGCGCCCGCTGATAATTACAAGCGTCCCAGCCAGTCCCAGCACGGAGGCCAGAACCGCCCCGCGCCCGATTGTCTCATCCAGAAAGATTCTTGCCAGATAAAGCGCAACCAGCGGAGCGATGAAGCTGATCGCGATCGCTTCTGCAATGGGCAGTCTGGTGAGCGCAAAAAAGAACGTGAGCGCCATCAGTGCGGATACCACGCCACGCTCGATATGCAGCTTCATGACCGGCCAGCGCGGCCAGACAAATCCCTTAGCCAGCCAAAACGGTGCAACGATCATTGCCGCCATTAGGGAGCGGAGCAACGATGCGGTGTAGACTCCGCTCGCCAAGGCGGCCTCTTTCATGAAGGCATCCATCAGCGACAGGAAACCGACACCAGCCAACGCTGCGAGAAAGGGCAAAACAGGGCGGTGCGGGTGTTCCATCGCTTCTGCCTGTAGTGGCGATACTCGCGCCCGTCACCCGCAAGAATGCTCGGTTCAGCCCTGTGAAAGCGCCTGTGCTTGATAGATGGCCAACAAATCGGCAAAGTCGCCGGGTAATGATGGTTAATAGGGAAATGATTCTGATGCGTTCGGTCGGTGCTTTCGGCGCGATTGCGGTTACCGCGATGCTTAGCGCGCAGGGCTATGCCCAAACCCTTTTTGCGCAGGACATCCTGCAAGAGGAAGATGCAGTTGAAGTGACAGAGACGCCCGGCGTTTCGTCGCAGGAAATTGTGCAGGAAGATCCCCGGTTGGCGCTGGTGCAGGATTGGTCTGTGGACAATGCCAATGCGCTGCTCTCCGTCATAGAATCTATCGACGAAGAAGGGCTCGTTCCAGCAGATTACCGCCCGGATTTGCTGCGCGAAGACATTGCCAATGGCCCCAGCATTGCATTGAACGCGCGCGCCAGCGGCACCTTTGCGTGGCTGGTCGAGGACTTGCGCGATGGCCGAACGCCAATGGAGTCGCGCCGTCAGTGGTTCGTCGTTGATCCCGATGCCGATTTGCTGCCGACCGGATCATTGATGCAAGAGGCGCTGGAAGGCGGCGATGTCGCTGGCGTACTCGCCTCGCTCAATCCCGCGCATCCGGATTATGCCGCCCTGCGCGATGCGCTGGCCGAGACACCAGACAGCAACACAGAACGCCGCCGCATTATTCGCGCCAATATGGATCGCTGGCGCTGGCTGGCCCGCGATCTGGGCGGACAATATCTGATCACCAATGTGCCGGAATATCAGCTGCGCCTGACGGTCAATGATCGGATCATCAGCACTTATCGCACTATCGTTGGCGCACCTGGCCGTACCGCCACGCCGCAATTGGCAGAGACTGTGGAAGGCGTGGTATTCAACCCCACATGGACCGTGCCGCAAAGCATTGTCCGCGGTGAAGGGCTGGGCAACCGTGTGCTCAACAATCCGCAATGGGCGCGCAGCAATGGCTACACCGCGACACGCGGCTCAAATGGCTGGGTCAGCGTTGTGCAGCAACCGGGGCCGGGCAATTCGCTGGGCCGGATGAAGTTGGACATGCCCAACCCGCATGCCATTTTTCTGCATGACACGCCGCAGCGAGGGCTGTTCAACAGTTCCAACCGCGCCCGCAGTCACGGTTGCATCCGCGTGGAGCGCGCGCTGGAATTGGCAATGACAGTGGCGATCCTTGGCCGCGGTGCTTCGCGGGACGAGGCAGTCGATATTTCTACCAGCGGCGATTACACGCGCGTACCGGTGGAACGGACCATGCCGGTCTACATCACCTATTTCACAATGGGCGTAGATATTGACGGCAATCTGCGCAGCTTTGAAGACATCTACGGGCGTGACGCGCCTGTGCTTGCAGCCATTGATGCCCCGCGCGAAGGCAATCGTGCGCGCGCGACAAGCGAAGAAGTCATCGAAATTGTGGAAGATGCCCGCACGACCGTAGGGTAACGGCGCGCGGTAGGGGCTTAATCGCCGGGGGTGGTTTCCAGCCCGGGATTGGCTTCGGCATAGACGTCCGCCAAGTCTCCGGCATCCTGCTGCTCGGCAAGCCCATTGCCGCGCGTGTTGGCCGCAGCTCTGGCCGCGAAATCCACTGCAGGCTGAGCAGGGCGCGCGATGTCTTCACCATTTGCGCCAATGCCAAGTGTATCTGCGAAAATGAGGCGTCCGCCTGACAGGCGATACAATACCTCTGGAAATACTTCCGGGCCGAATGCCGGGCAGCCATTGGAGCGGCCAAGGCGGCCCCAGCGCTCAACATGGGCTGGCGCCGCATAGTTTGCCGAATGCAGTACAATCGCGCGCATCAAGGCGTTTGAATTGTCCTGATCCAGCCCGCCAAGGCGTACAGAGGTGCCGTAGCGGCCGACATACCATTCCCACGTGACATAGGCGCCGCGGCTGGTGGCCCAGCTGTTTTCCAGATTGGAAAAACCGTTGAGCCATCCATCATGCTCGGGGTCAGAGCCGCTGCCGTGAGTGACAAGAACCGAATTGACGCTTCCTGCTTCCAGATTGACAAGGTGAAAGCGCGGCTGGCTGGAATGCAGACCGAAATCGGCAATCCCCACGGTGTCGCGGTGCCACAAATCGCTCCCCGCCCGTGCGACTTCGCGGGCGGCGATGTCCAGCAAGCGGCGTGTGCGCAGATCAGGGGCGGCCTGCGCAAAGACGCGGCCCGGCAAAGCGAGCGCGGCACCAGCGGCCAAAGTCGATGAAAGAAGGTTACGGCGTTTCATTGTGCCAGTATTGCACCTGCGCCATGAACCTTGTCCATACCGCTTTTACGATTTGCGCTTCATCCGGTCGATCGCTTCGAGGCTGGCGCGGATATAGGCGCCATTGTCGTGACGGTGCGTGCCGATGAAATGCACGAAGCTGGTGTCTTCGCCCCAATCCTGCGCCCAGTAGTTGTTATACCGATCATAGGGCAGGACGACTGGTGAGGATTCGTTTGACAGCACAAAGTTCGAAGTCACCTGCTCGGTGCCCCAGATGGTCACATCATCTTCGCCGATCATCTTCTTCATCTCTGCCAGAAAGGCGCCAGCAAGCCCGCGCCCTGCGCCCATCGCGGCAAAGCCGGCAAACCCAGAGCAGCCCCTGGCATAGCGCCAACCGCGCGATGGATCGACAGCACCCATGCCATCTTCGATGCGCGACTGGACGTGTTCGTGTTCCCGCCCGTGGGAATAGAAGCGTTGGTGAAATTCCGGGAGTGGCAATGGTCCATCCGAAGCGGACTCTTCGCCAAGGAACAGGAAGCTACGGTTGCGATCAATCGCCTCGAGCACCTCCGTTACCGGACCGATTGTGACAGTGTCGCTGTCCAATTGAATCCAGTATTCGCTGGTCCGACGATCAAGAATGGTCAGCAGGCGTTCCCAAGTGCCGCCTTTGGGGAATTCTCCCAGCACCACATCCTGAATGCGCATGATTTCCGGATCGCCGCAATGATGGGCAAGGATTGCGCGGTCTTGCGCGGTCAGCGTACCATCATCAAGGATCGCGATACGGCCTCGCTCCAGCTCATTCCAAAGGCTTTTCACCGCCACCAGATAGGGAAGCAGCACAGCTGTGCCGATCATGGAAAACAGCACCACGCCATCCTGCTTCGGTACGATGGGCGGCGTTTTCAAAATGCCGGAGATTGCCTCCGCATGGCGCGTCGCTTCGATCTTGGTGCGCCAGCGGCGGGGGAGAAGGCTATTCATATTCATGAGTTTCAGTTCTCCAGAACCATTTGATCGCCCGAAATCTCGACCGTATCGACAGTCGACAGGAAGGATTGACCAAGCAGCGAAATTCCAAGGCCTTCGGGAATGATAAGCGCATCGACATCACGCGCTTCAAAATTGCCGAGTGTTACTGTGTTGAAGCGAGTCTGTACGCCGTGAACGGGTCCGCTTGCCCCTTGCGCTACGACTCCGACTGCGTTCGGGTCCCAGTGCAGGCCCATTGCGGCAGCATCGTCGCCGGTCAGGGCAATCAAGCTGGCGCCTGTATCGACCAGCATGCGACTGGGCACACCTTCGATCACAACATTGGCGTAGAAATGCCCATCATTTTCCCTGTCGAGCGTAACTTCTTCGGCCCAGGTTGTGGGTTCCGGCGCGCCAGTCATCGCGGCCAGGGTTTCATCGCCTTCGAGTGACGACCCTTCCGGACCTTCGCCTTCTAGCGAGGTTGAATCTGAACTTGGCGAAATGATTGGCATGGCAACGCCGACAAGGCCGCCGGCGACCAGCACGCTGGCGAGGAGAATACGCATATCCATAATGCGCGTGAGAATAGCCGCACCGCCTTAAACCCCGGTAAAGATCGCCTCTACCCTTTTGAGTTCGTCCAGATGCGCCAGCGGAAATGCCATGGCGAGCATTGATCGGGCGTGGCGCGCGGCGACTTTACGTTGATCCACGCCGTATCCTCCACCAAGCGCGCTGGCGATGGGAATGCCATTTTTGCGCGCTTGTCCAAGCACATAACGGTCGCGGGCTACAAGTCCTGCATCGCTCAACGCCAATCGGCCAAGCTTGTCGTCCTCGTGCGGATCGACGCCGGCCTGATACAGCACCAGATCGGGCGCGAAACTTGTCATGATGCTTGGCAGGTGATGATCGAGTATTTCGAGATAGTCTTCATCACCCATTCCATCGGGCAGGGCGACATCTTGTGTTGAGCGGGCCTTGCGCGCGGGAAAGTTCTTTTCGGCGTGGAAGGAAAGGGTGAACACATCTTCCCGTCCGGCCATCAGGCTGGCCGTGCCATCGCCCTGATGCACATCGCAATCGACGATCAGCACACGCTTTGCATCACCTTCGGCCAGCAGTCTGTTGGCGGCAACGGCAAGGTCATTGAACACGCAATAGCCCGCGCCGGTATCATGCAAAGCATGGTGGCTGCCCGCCGCGCTGTTGGCGGCAAAGCCATGCTCCATCGCAAGTTTCGCAGCGAGCCAAGTCCCGCCGTTGGTATGCTGCACCCGGCTAGAAATGCGCTCCGTGACAGGAAAGCCGATGCGGCGTTCCTTCTCGCGCGGGACAGCAGCGGTGAAGACCTGTTCGACATAGTCCGGGCAATGCACCGCCTCCAGCCAATTGCGCGGCATCGGATCAGGCGCATGCTGCGTGCAGGCGAAACCGCTTGCGCGCAGGGCTTCCATTACGAGGTAATATTTGTCGAATTTGAAAGTCCCGCGGGTGGGCTGCGGAGCCATGTAATCGGCGTGATGGACAACGTGGAGCACGGCCAGCTGTTCTGCGATTTCAATGCCCTCAACGGGAGCAATCGAGCGTGCAGGGCGGTGCGCCAGTTCCGCCAACTCTTCATAAATCGCGTCTTCGCTACGGCTGGCCGCATCGTGCCAAGTCGTTGCCGTGTCCGGATTAATCAAGGTGCCTTCGGGCGTCACCACCAGCAGATTCGGCGTGCCGGGCAGGTTATCCAAACCAAAGCGCCGGGCAATGTCCAGATTATGCGCATCGCCGGTCTGCGGCATGCCGACATTCACGAACACCAGTTCGAAATGCTCTTCAAGCAAGGCGGCAAAGCGATCAGTGCCAAGCCAGCCTGCAAGAGCGCGGCTATCGTGGCACCAGTTTGCGCCCATCACCAACAGCAAGCGAGTGTCGTTGGTAGCAACGCGTGCAAGTGCCGCATCGATATCGGCCATGGGATCGGGCGTGACGATATATGAGGTGGCTTCGGGATAATCCGTAGCGTGTTCCTCTGCATGGCCGCGTGGAGCATTGTTGTTCACGGTGACGCATCCGGTCAACGCCAAGAGCATGGCAAGCGGAGCCAAGGATTTGCGAAAATGCGCTGAAATTCCGGCTCCGCTTGTCATCATGTTCACTTCTTGGCTTCGCCCTTTTCAGCGCCTTTGCCGGCGGCCTTGGCCGCCGCATTCTTTTCCTGAATGATGCGCTTTTCGTCTTCCGGTGAGAGCTTCGTCACTTTTTTGTCTTCGCTCATGGTCTTTCCCCCTCAAGTTATTCCGCCGCAACAGCGGAGGTTTCGGCAATCCCACTATCGGTGCTGCCCTTCTCGATTTCAGCCGCTTTGGCTTCCACCAGAGATACGATGTGGTCCAGCATATCGGCGCTTTCGACCGTGTGGTCGGTAACGCCGGACAGATAGACCATGTGCTTGCCAGCGCCGCCGCCGGTGATGCCGATATCGGTTTCGCGCGCTTCGCCCGGGCCATTCACCACACAGCCGAGCACCGAAAGGCTCATCGGCGTTTTGATATGTTCCAAACGCGCCTCAAGAGCTTCCACTGTGCGGATCACGTCAAAACCTTGCCGCGAGCAAGACGGGCAGGAAACAACCCGCACTCCGCGCGTGCGCAGGCCCAGCGCTTTCAGCATTTCAAAGCCAACCTTCACTTCTTGCTCAGGTTCGGCAGACAGGCTGACGCGGATTGTGTCGCCAATGCCCGCCCACAGCAGACTGCCAATGCCGATGGAGGATTTGACCGTGCCGCCGATCAATCCACCAGCTTCGGTTATGCCAAGGTGCAGCGGACAATCGACCGTTTCGGCAAGAGACTGATACGCAGCCACGGCCAGAAAAACGTCGCTCGCCTTCACTGCGACTTTGAATTCGTGGAAATCGTGATCCTGCAACAGCTTGATATGATCGAGCGCGCTTTCCACCAAAGCCTCCGGGCAAGGCTCTCCGTATTTTTCCAGCAGGTCTTTCTCCAGACTGCCGGCGTTTACGCCGATACGGATTGCACTGCCATTGGCCTTTGCGGCGCGAACCACTTCGGCAACGCGGTCGCTGCTGCCGATATTGCCGGGATTGATACGCAAACAGGCCGCACCTTTGTCGGCGGCCTCTAGGGCGCGTTTGTAGTGGAAGTGGATGTCCGCAACGATTGGGATACTTGCTGCACTGGTGATCTGGTCGAAATTCGCTGTCGATTCTGCAGTGGGACAGGACACGCGTATGATGTCCGCTCCGGCATCTTCACAGCGGCGTATCTGATCAATGGTAGCCGCTACATCCTCTGTCGGCGTGTTGGTCATCGTTTGCACGGTGATTGGCGCATCGCCGCCAACAGGAACGTCGCCGACCATAATCTGGCGGGACTTACGGCGATCAATCATGCGCCAGGGGCGGATGGAGGAGATGGCGTCTATGGACATGTTGAGGGATATAGCGGTCCCAATGTGAAGGGGCAATGACAGGGCGCAAATCAGCAGCTAGGCTGCTGTCATGGCATCCCAGTTGATCGACAACCAGAAACTTGATGGTCCGCTTCTGTTTGGGCGTGTGCTGGACGGGGCTGGAGGTGGCCGCCTTATCCGGTGGGACGAAGCGCAAGATTGGCAACCGGCCAGCGATGCAGAAGTGCTCTGGCTACATATGAAGCGCTGTGAACCTGGCGTTTTGCAATGGCTGGAAAATCAGTTAGGCGTGCCGGAGCCCACAGCCGAGTTGCTAGTCAGCAATGACACCCGACCTCGTGCATTTCGGGAAGGTCAGGCACTTGTCGGAGTGCTTCGGGGTATCAACTTCAATCCCGGTGCGCAGCCGGAAGACATGGTCGGGCTGCAAATGTGGAGCGACGGGAGAAGGCTGGTCACACTGCGCCGCAGTCCGCTGCAAAGCCCGCGTGATGTGCTTGCCACTATCGACGCCGGGACTGGCCCTCGGGATGCTGGCAGGCTGATTACTGAAGTGGTTGAAACACTGATCAATCGCATGAACGTCGCCATCGTCGGTATGAACGATTCAATCGATGCCATGGAAGCGGAAGGCTCTGACGCCGATACTGATGAGCTGCTGGAGAAAATCGCCAACATTCGCCGGAATGCTCTCGCGCTGCAACGGCATATGGCGCCGCAGCATGAGGCGCTGGAGAATATTTCACGCAGCGCGCCCGAGTGGTTCGAGACAGATGACCGGCGCGAGATTGCTGAAAGTATCGACCGGCTCCGGCGGTTTCTTGAAGACATCAATATCTCCAAGGAAAGCGTTTTGGTGCTGCAGGATGACATTCGCGCCCGCTCGCTCGCCAGTTCTGAACGCACCAATTATCTGCTGACAATTGTTGCCGCAATTTTTCTGCCGCTTGGTTTTCTCACAGGCCTGATGGGTATCAATGTCGGCGGAATGCCGGGCACGCAGAATCCCTACGGATTCTGGCTTGTGGTCGGATTATGCTGCGCCATTTTGCTGATGCAGCTTATCCTGTTTTGGAAATGGAAATGGCTATGACCTTCCACGCGCAAGTTTAGGAACGCAGGGCAATGGAACATCATGGCGGAGCAATGCTGCGCGATGCGCTGCTGATATTGGGTTTTGCGCTGATTGCCGTTCTGGCTTTTCGCTGGGCCGGGTTGGGCGCGACTTTGGGATACCTTGTCGCTGGCGCATTGCTGGGGCCGCAAGTTCTCGGACTGGTTGGCAATGCAGAACAAATGGCTACCGTTGCCGAACTGGGCATTGTCATGCTGCTGTTCGTTGTCGGGCTGGAACTGAGTCCGGCGCGATTGTGGCGCATGAAAGGCCTGATCTTTGGCTTTGGTTTTGCGCAGGTTGTAGCCTGCGGTCTGGCGGTTACGGCAACGGTGCTGGCGTTGACCGGCTATACCATGGCCGCTGCTCTGGCGATTGGCTTGCCGCTGGGTCTGTCTTCTACGGCGCAGGTCCTGCCGATGCTGCAATCCGCCGGACGGATGCGGACGCCTTTTGGCGAGAAAGCCTTCGGCATTCTGCTGTTTCAGGACCTCTCGATCATTCCGCTGATTACGATTGTCGCCGCGATGAGCCGCAATCCCGCCACGGATACCGGACCATCGGGATGGATGCTGGGCTTGTTGACGGTTGGCGCGATCGTTGGTCTGGTCCTTGCCGGCCGCTTGATCATTCGCCCGCTGTTCCGCCTTATTGGCGGTCTCGGCGAACGCGAGCTGTTCGTTGTGGCCGGGCTCTTCACCGTGCTTGCCAGCGCCTATGTCATGCAGGCGCTTGGCCTCTCCGCTGCGCTGGGTGCATTTATCGCAGGTGTCATGTTGGCCGATACACCGTTCCGGCATCAGCTGGAGGCAGATATTGAGCCGTTCCGTTCCATACTGCTAGGCCTGTTTTTCGTGGCAGTGGGCATGATGCTGGACCTTGGCGCTGTTGCGGAGCAGCCGCTGTTCGTTGTCGGCTTTGCCGCGTTGCTGATCATTGTGAAGACTGCAATCATCACCGGTCTTGGCCTGCTGGCGAAGATGACCTGGCGGGCCGCACTGGCACTGGGCCTGCTGCTGAGCCAGGGCGGTGAGTTTGCTTTCGTGCTCTACACTGCGGCGCAAAGCGGGATGCTGATCGAGCAAGAAACCGCCAGTGTTTTTGGCGCCATTGTGACCTTGTCCATGGCGGCCACACCGTTCCTGATGATGGCCACTTCGCGCATCAGGCGTGAGCCGGCAGGGCCGGATGAAACCCGCGAAGGCCCGCACAATGACGGGGCAAGCGCGCTTATCGTGGGATACGGGCGTTTCGGCCAAAGTGTATCCAATACCCTTCGGGCGGGAGGCCTGTCTGTTACAGTGATCGACAAGAAAGCCGAGCAAATCGATATCGCGGAAGAGTTCGGCAGCAAGGTTTATTACGGTGACGGAACGCGCATGGACCTGCTGCGACGGGCAGGCGGGGCCGAAGCGCAGCTAATCATGCTGTGTATGGATGAAGTGCCCGAAGCAGATTTGATCGAAGCGGTGCATGAGGCTTTCCCCAAGGCGCTGATTTACGTGCGCGGTTTTGACCGGCGATCAGTGATCGCGCTCGCGGATTCCAAAGCCGAATATGTTGTGCGTGAAGTGCACGAATCCGCAGTTCATATGGCGCGTCTGGCGCTCGAGAAAATCGGGCTGAGCGAACAGGACATGGACCGGGCTGAAAAGACCTACCGAGAAAACGACCAAAAACGCATGAGCGTTCAAATCGAAAGCGGTGATATTTACGCTGCGCAGGAGATGACGCGGGAACAGCAGCGCAAATTGCGCGGCGCAAACTAGCTTATTCGCCTAATGGCGCGCATTATCACCAAGCAGGAATTGCTGTGCGGCTACGACTGGCAGAGGACGTGAGTAAAGATAGCCTTGGCCGCAATCGACGCCGAGCTTTTTCATTACTCGCGCTTCATGTTCTGTCTCAATTCCTTCGGCCACAACAGTGCATCCGATTTCACCGGCGAGACGCACCAGCGCTGCAGTCATCGCCTTGCGCGCCGGATCGGCTTCAATCCCGCGTGTGAGAACCATGTCCATCTTGAGGATGTCAGGCTGCAAATCGACAATATGGCGCAGGCCGGAATAGCCCGTGCCAACGTCGTCGATGGCGATTTTGGCAAAGGCCTTCAAAGCGGAGATTTCCCGCGACAATTCTTCAAAGTCAGTGACCTGACAGTGCTCGGTAATCTCGATCACCAGATTGCGCGTTTCGACCGTTTCAAGCAATTCACGCAGCGCCCCCGAAGCAACCGTTGCTGGCGAAACGTTGATTGTCGCGTACATATGATCAGGAATGTGAGACAGGGAATCCAGCGCACAGCGCACGGCGGTCATTTCCAGTTCTTTGCCGAGACCAACCAATTCAGCGTCGTCAAACCATGCATCAGGTCCGCGTTTGGTCAAATCAGGGAAGCGCGAAAGGCATTCCACACCCACTGGCTCACCCGTTTTTAACGAGATAATCGGTTGCTGGAATGTCGATACGCCGTGCCCGTCGAGCATCGATTCAACGCGCTTGCGCGCTTCCTGAAGGCTCATCTGGTTTTCGAGCGAACTTTCAATCCGTTCTGCGGCAAGGCTGGCGAAGCTTTTCAGGATCAACAGATCCCGCTCATTCATCGTACGGTCTGGCGCGCGGCCAAGAGCGCAGAAGCTGCCCCAAACGGTTCCATCGGCAAGTCGCAGCGGCGTATTGACGTGACAACCCACTGGTAACAAATCGGTGATCGCCAGTGATTTTGTCAGCGGAAAATCGGCTGGGTCCTGAATTAACTCGGGCAGCCGCCCATTCAGAACATGCCAGCAGTATCCTTCTTCGCGAGGATCGCGGAAACCGGGGCCCATCGGCAGGTCAAGATCGGAACTGACATGCGTAAGCTCTCGCTGCTCACCTTCGACATAGCGTGAGACAAAGGCGATTTCGACGCCCAGATGTCCGCGCACGCTTGCAAGGATCCGGTCAATAGCCGGATCGTTAATCAGCTCATCCGAAAGCGGGAGAGCGGGAGTTTCAAACTCGGGTAAGAGCGGTGCAAGCGATGCCATACCGGACAATGTGGCGCAAAATCCCTAATTCCTGCTTAACCGCGATTTGCGGGAAGCTCTGCTAAATCCGCAATTCATACAGGAATTCATCGTCGCGGTGCTGGCCGACCCAAAAGGCGATGTCGGCGATTTTGGTGAAGCCATAACGGGCGTAAAACCGCTGCGCGCCAAAATTCTCGCTCCAAACGGAGAGCTGTATCGCATCACACCCTAGTGTTTTTGCCTCTGTCAGTGCCCAGTCCATCAAAGCTGCTCCGATGCCTTCACCAATGCGGGTTGGGGCGCAGTACAACTGCCCCAAACCAAGCGGGTTGGCGGCGTCGGAGTATTCTGAATAGCCGCTTGGCTGTTTGATTTTCACATAGCCCGTCAGCGCTGAGCTGTCTGCGTCCTGCGCCAATTGGTGGGTGATCGCGGGATCGCCAATCTCAGTAGTTACAACTTCAACCGAATAGGCCTCTTCCAGAAAGGCTGAAAGGTCTACTGGCCGGTACAGATGTTCAAAGGCAGCGCAAAAACTCGATCGGCCCAGATGGGCGAGGTTGTCGGCGTCAGACAAAGAAGCGGGGCGCAGGATCATCATCCTACGCCCCGTATCCTTACTCATGGCCTGTCGTAAAGGTCAGGCCGTTACCCGCGTGGGCAAAGGATAATTACTTATCCTTGCCGATTGTGCGGTCCCACTCTTCCAGCTTTCTCCCGGCCCATTCGCGGCCACCAAGGCCGAAGGCAAGAGCGCCTGCAACCGAAGCGCCGATGACCAGCGCGCTGAAGGCGGTTTCGGTGATGATATCACCAACGCCGGTGTAGCTGAGGCCCATGAAGGTGAAGATCACCACGGTTGCCCAGCGGACGATCATGCCCGGTGTGCCACCGATAAGCTTGCCTAGCATGTTGGCGATCAGGAAGCCTGCGCCAATCACAACTGCGCCAAACACCACGCGGCCGCCGAGTTCAAGAACTTCGTTCAGGATCGCGGTGAGCTCAGGGAATCCGAGCATACGCGTCGCTGCAATGGCGAAGAACAGGATGATGGCGATCTGCACGACGCGGGCGATAATACCCGATGCGCTGGTGCCTACACCGACAAGGCCTGTTGCATTCAGCGAACGGTCAACGCCAAGGCCAGCCAGCAGGTCGGTCAAAATGCCAACCACGAACTTGCTGATCATGTAGCCAAGGCCGAGCAGTACGGCAGCGGCAATGATGCGCGGGATAGCGGCCATGATCATGTCGAGCATGTCAGTCGCCGGGCCAGAGATCGACGCGATGTTCAGTACGCCAAGTGCGCCAATGGCGACCGGGATGGCGATGAACACATAGGCGATAGTGCCCAGCGTCTTGCTGATAGCGGTGCTGCCAGTGACTTCCTCAACATTGCCCGCGCTTGCCGTATTGGCAAAGCGGTCAACATTCAGCGTCTGCGCTGTTGTAACAACGATGTCGCGAACGATGCCCGCGATCATGAAGCCAACATAGGCAAGGATGCCCGCGCCAATAAGGTTTGGCACGAAGCCAACCACATTTTCCAGCAGCGAGTTGATCGGGCCTGCAACCGCATTGAGGTTCAGCACCTGAAGCACAGCGAGAAGGCCGAACAGCCAAATGAAAAGCGATACAATCTTGCCCAATGAAGAGCCGACGCTTTCGCCTGTAGCCGTGTCGCGTTGGAGCAGCGGAACAGCATCAATAAGCTTCGCAAAGGCCCATTTCGCGGCCTTGGCAAGCAGCCATGTGACAATGAGAATGGCGACGGCGAATCCGACCTTCTCTACGATTTCTATCGCGAGATTGGGGTCGAAACGTAAATTGGAGTTTGGCATTTTAGGTATTCCCCTGAATGATTCTGCAGATTGCTTGTAACATGGTGGTATAGATAAGCCGAGGGGGCTGCGAGATTGTTTTACAAACCCTTACGAATGCCGTTCACGAATGCTTATCCCTCTTGCGTTTGCCGAAGCGCATTTCGCTTTCCAAGTGGCCACGCAGCGCCGCATAAAAGGCTTCCAAAAATTCGCGTTCATCACCCCGGCCAAGCTGCCAGCCAATCTTGCCGGTGATGGCATCAGCCACATCGCGAAGAGCCTCTGGCTGGTCTTGCCGCAGCACTTTTTCCAGAACCTGCAATTCGTGTTCGCCGTAAACCGACAATTCCTCGTCGCCGAACCGGTAATCGGTGCTGCGATCAGGTGCGAGTGACATGGCCTCTTTCAGCTTTGCCGATTGCGCTTCCACCACCCAAGTGCCCGCGACCAAGTCGCCTGCGCGCAAGGCGTCCTTGTTGAAGAACGGGAAAAGGACAAATACTGCCAGCCAGAAAAATGCCGCCAGTCCAGCCACTCCGGCCTCGCCGCCTCCGCCCAGCAAGAAAAACAGAGGAATGAACACCTCAATATCGCGCACGAGATTGCGAGCGATGACCATTTCCGCTGTCAGGCGGCCACCATCGCGTGCAGCCACACGCAGGCCAAGCAGGCGTTTTCCCGGCGTCGCGCCGCGTGGGCCAAGTTCAAACCACAGGAAATAGCCATATCTCGCCAAAAACATGAACAGGATGATGAGTACGACAATCAGTTCCAGCACCGGATTAGCATTGGTGCCAGCGTCCAGATCGAGCACACCAATGCCAATTGCGCCAAGCAGCGCGAAAAACACAATCACGCCGATCAGGATGAATGTCAGGTCGAGCAGCAAGGCACCTGCGCGATTGCCTCTGCTGCCAACGGTCAGGGGCAAAGCAAGGCCTTCCGGTGTGATCAGCATGCGATCACGCTTGCCCGGTTCACCCCGCATCATGCCCAGTGCCGCGTTCATACATCATGCTCCGGCGGACGCCTGACGAAGGCGAAATAGACGATCCAGAAAAGCAACATGCCGCCGCCAATGGCGAGGCGTGAAGAAGTGTCACCGACCAGCTGCCTGGCATAGCCTTCCAGCAATCCGGCAACGATCAGCATGATTGTGCAGCCAGCCATGACTTGTGCCGCGCGCACGCCTGCATCTTGCATGGCGGCAAGAATGGACCTTTCGCCGGGAAACGCCATCGTCCTGCCAACATGCAGGCCGGCCGCGCCGCCTAGCATGATCGCTCCCAATTCGGTTGTACCGTGAACCGAAAGCCAGCCGACAAAATCCATTCCCAAACCGGCGTCGGCGAACACCCACAGCATCGCACCAAGCAACGCGGTATTGTACACCAGCAGCAGCAAGGTCGGGATGCCGAAGGCAAAGCCCAGAGCAAAAGCCATGATTGTCACGCCGGTATTGTTGGAAAACAGATAGGCGGCAAACATCGACAAGCCTTCGGCATTCTCTGTCTGAGCAAGGGATTCTTCAAGCACTGCCGGGTCCGCACCGGGAACGCGGCCACTTGCCATTTCGCCGGGGACAAGCGCGTAGAACCAATCCTGATCGCGCGCCACCAGCAGCCAGCCGACTGCCGTGCCAGCCACCATCACTGCAAAGGATATGCAGATATCCAGCCAGATCTCGCGCACCGAAGTGCTCCACCCGCCACCGAAAAACCGGTGCAGCCAGCCGAACAATCCAATCCTCGGACCATAGATCTGAAACCAGGCGCGGCGCACCAGGGCCTCAAGATAGCTCAGCGTAGCGGCATCGAGCGATGTTTCGCGGGCAACGGCAAGGCTGGAGGCGGTTTTGCGATAGAGCACGGGCAAGTCCAGCAGATCCTCATCGCTGATCCGCTTGGGGCGTCCCTTCTCCAGCGCGGTGACGATCTGTTCAAGCCGCTGCCAGTCCACTTCGCGTTCCAGCCGGAAACGGTCAGAGCGCAGCGATGCAGCCTCGATATCAGCGGGCGGTTCGATCTCTGCGCTTTTGAAGAACGGTAATGCCATCAGCCGATCGCCTCCGCGCGCTTGGTCTGGAGATACAGATCGATCAGTTCATAGCCGATCTTGTCATGCGGTGCCTCAATGACATTAACGCCCAGCCGCCGCAGTCGTTGCAGCACCAGCGCACGTTGGCGGGCGAGCGCATCGGCGCTAACGGCAATCGCAATATCGCCCACCGTGTCCGGCTCTGTCGCGGCCAGCTCTTCCAGTTCGGAATCGACCATGGTGACGAAAATCACCAGATGGTGCCGCACCAGTCGCTGCACGCTTTCTACCATCATTTCAGCCGAGGTCGGGTCGGAGAAATCGGAGAACAGCACGATTAACGAACGGCGCTTCAGGCGGGATGCCAGAGTGGCCAGCGCCAGCGTGAAATTCGGCTCTCGCGGCACGTAGTCAAGTTCTGCCGCCGCGCTTTGCAAACGGTGGAATGCGCGGGTGTCTGCCGCAAAAGGCGTCATCACCTGTGGTTGGTCGGCAAATCCGAACAGGCTCACCCGGTCGCCGCCTTTCAGCGCGACATAGGCTGCGGTCAGCGCTGCCGAGACTGCTCTGTCGATGCGCGGGAGACCATCAACCGGCTCACACATGGATTGGCCGCAATCAAAGGCAAAGACGACCTGATTGTCCCGCTCTGCCTCATTCTCCCTGGCGTAAAGCGCGGTGTGGCGGGCGGACGCTTTCCAATCGATGCGGCGGCGATCCATGCCCGCTTCATATTCGCTCAGCGCTTCAAATTGTGTGCCTTCGCCGCGTATCCGCCGTGCGACGAGGCCGAACTGGCTGTCGCGCAAGAAGGCCTGCAATACGGGGGAGCGCACCGGGGAAAGATCGGGCCAAACGCGGATGCTCGCGTCCAGCGTCTTGTGGACTTGCCGCACCGCCAGCCCCAATGGACCGGCCCAGCGCAGCCACAGATCATGCAGTTGACCAGTGCCGCGCCGTACTGGTTTGGCTTCTCCAAATCCCGAAAAGCGGCTTGCCTCTCCGGTAGGTTGAAGGCGGAAATTGGCGACACCACGGTCGCCAAGACGCGGCTCGAAACCGATTGACGCCTCCGGCAGGCGGGAATCGCTATCACGGTCAATGGTGGCGGCGATACGCAGCATTGCGGGCTGGCCGACTTCAACATCGGCGGGAACGAAATAGTCAAATTTCGCCATGCTACCAGCCAGCCATCCGTCGATCAGCACCAGCAGCAGCAAAGCGAAGCCGGCAGCGGGCGCGATGATCCACGCGCCGGGCGCTGTGGCAGCGACAACCACCGCGATGGGTGCCAGCAGCGCAAGCAATACCAGCGTGCGGCCCGTTGGCACGATCGGCAGTGATGGCAGGGTGATGCTGGGCAATTTCACGTAAGGAAGCCTAACGCGGTGCCTCTGTCTCTTCGATCAGGCCTTCGACCAGATCTTCCACCAGCTTGCCTTCAATTTCGGCCGCTGGCGACAACATCAGGCGGTGACGCAAACATGCGGTAGCGAGCGCCTTCACATCATCAGGGATCACATAATTGCGGCCCTGCAAGGCAGCTCTGGCGCGCGCGGTATTGGCCAGCAACACGGCGGCGCGCGGACTGGCCCCGGTGGCGAGGTCAGCGCTTTCGCGTGTCGCGCGGACCAGAGATACCGCATATTGCAGCACGTCTTGCGACATCGTGACTGATTTTACCGCAGCCTGTGCGGCAGAGATCGTTTCGGGCGACGCAACTTGCTCGATCCCGAAATCAGCGGGCTTTTGCGGACCGCTTCGGTCGCCGAAGCGATGGACGATGCGGGCCTCCTCCTCGGCGCTGGGATAGGGGATCAGAAGTTTAAAGGCGAACCGATCGAGCTGGGCTTCGGGCAGCGGGTAGACGCCCTGATTCTCAATCGGGTTTTGCGTTGCGACCACCATGAAATTGTCGCTCAGCGTGTGAGTTTCGCCGTCCAGAGTGACGCGGCGTTCCTGCATCGCTTCCAGCAGGGCCGCCTGTGTCTTGGGCGGTGTCCGGTTGATTTCATCGGCCAGCAGCAATTCGCAGAAAATCGGGCCGCGTGTCAGAGTGAACTGGCTGGTCTGGAAGTTGAACAGGTTCGATCCCAGAATGTCGCCCGGCAACAGATCTGGCGTGAACTGGATCCGTCCGAAATCCAGTCCGGTGGCATGGGAAAAGCAATTGGCGAGAAAAGTCTTGGCCGTTCCCGGCGGACCTTCCAGCAGCACGTGCCCTTGCGCCACCAGCGCAATCAGCAAATGGTCTATCGTCTCGTCCATGCCGACGATGGCCTTGCCGACCTCATTACGGATCGTGCCCGCCAGATGGGCGGTCTGTTCCAGGGTCATGGTCATCTCTTCAGCGTCCTTTCGATTGATTTCAATGCGCCAGCAGCGCGGATGATGTCACGCGGGCGCGATGCGCTGCGCAATTCGTTGGCCCGCTCGGTAAAGCCCGGCCCTTCATAGCCGTGCCGTTCCAGCGCACTATCTATGG
>ENA-ORXU01001015-ORXU01001015.1-marine-metagenome-genome-assembly--contig:-NODE-1015-length-26119-cov-3.923316_pt1 | contig 26119 bp, 21 predicted proteins | sample MGYA00237869_ERZ511484 | MGnify/ENA metagenome assembly ERZ511484
ATGGGGCATTCCATAGCTTATGAGGCGAACCTCAATGACTATTACTACTATAATACTTGGGGTAGTGAAGAAGATTATTTTAAACTCGCACAACCGAGAAAGCCTGTCAAAGGAACAATTCCTCGCGGGAATGCGGGTATGGCATATGGCGATGAAAAGCGTGAGGCTGCGATGCAAGGATACGCAGTAAACGGCTCAGTCCCATATCACTATGAAGACACAGAAGAAGAGCGCACACGCGCCATGGAAGAAATAGTTTCTAATCCTTATCCTATTACAGAAAGTGGATTGGTTCGTGCTAAAAGTCTCTACGAAGTTAATTGTGGGATTTGCCATGGGAATAAAGGTGACGGAAACGGATGGTTATATTCTGAAGAGAATCCAAACGCAAAATATCCTGCGGCTCCTGCTGTATTGACCTCAGACGAATTTATTGAGGCGAGCAACGGACGTTTTTATCATGCCATCATGTATGGAAAAAATGTCATGGGCGGCTATGCTGATAAACTCTCTTACGAAGAGCGGTGGCAAGTGATTCACTACATCAGAAGCCTTCAAGCCAAAGAAAAAAAGAAAGTCTACAATGAGACTGAAAACACATTGACGTCAGTGGCGCTGCCTTTGCAAGCATGGAATAATGCGTACGACGATATGGATGACGATTCTGATATGCAACCTGAGCAAGATGGAATGCCTCAATCTGATTCGGATGAGGAAGAGCAGAACGAAAGTGGTGAGGAGTAAAATAAATTAAAGAAATTTTTGAACGAGTAATATGAAACGATTCGATATACCGGCCAGATTAAATACGATTATGTTAGGCATGATCGGTATCGGCATTATTTCCATCATTCTGACATTTTTCAATGATGGCGATATGCACGAGCGTTTGTGGAGTAATTTATTGCACAATTCGGTTTTCTTTACGCTGATTGCATTTATGGCCCTGTTTTTTTATTGTGCCAATATCATTGCACTCTCAGGTTGGTATACCCAATTTAAGCGTATTTGGGAGGCCTATTCATTATTTTTATTACCCGGTCTTCTTTTGATTGCATTTGTAGGATTGAGTGGTATGTTAGGGTGGAGTCATTTGTATCACTGGGCCGACGCAGAATCTGTAGCCGATGACAAGATTCTTCTTGGCAAATCACCGTTCTTAAATTATAAATGGTACATGATGGCCACGCTATTATTTGGCGGTATTTGGTATGTCGTTGCACGTCGATTGAGAAGTCTTTCGATGGAAGAAGATTTGCATGGCACCATGGATTACAAATACCATAAACGCATGCGAATTTATGCGGCGTTTCTATTGATTTTCGGTGGATTTACAAGTGCTGCAGCAATCTGGCTGTGGGTAATGTCCGTCGATGCACACTGGTACAGTACGCTTTTTGCATGGTATAGCTGTGTGAGTTGTCTGGTAGCTACGATTGCATTGACTATTTTGACTTTGATCTATCTAAAATCTAAAGGATATTATCAGCGAGTTTCATTGGAGCATTTACATGATTTAGGAAAGTACATGTTTGCCTTCAGTATTTTCTGGACGTACATGTGGTTTAGCCAATACATGTTGATTTGGTATGCAAATGTTGGAGAAGAGACCATTTATTTCAAAGAAAGATTAACAAACTATCCAGCACTGTTTTTTGGTAACTTATTGATAAACTTTGCTTTACCATTTTTGGTTTTGTTGAGAAATGATACGAAGCGAAAATATGGAACGCTAGTTTTTGTTTCTATCATGTTGATTTTCGGGCATTGGTTGGACTATTTCTTGATGCTGAAGCCGGGTATTTTACATACGACCCACGAGTTGTCTGGAAGTCATGGTCATAGTCACGGAGATCATGTCGTAGAAACAATCGCTGAAGCGACAGGGCACGGAGCGCATGCGGCGCACGAAGTTGTTGGTGGTTTTGCTGGTCCCGGGTTTTTGGAAATTGGCACGTTTATAGGGTTTTTAGGTTTCTTTTTATTGTTTACGTATCACGCAGTACGAAAAGCTGAACTTGAGCCGAAGCATGATCCGTATTACGAAGAAAGTTTACACCACCACGTTTAGAAAATAAATTGAATTAAAAATTAGATAATTCATTATGACTTTATTTATTGTAATTCTTTGTCTCGTTCTGCTGATCACGGTTGTGATTCAGATAGGTAAAATCACTGAATTAGCAGGTGAAATTCGAGGAGAAAAGGATGTCGAATACACAAGTAATTATTGGAACTCTCGATTAGGCATGATTTTCATGGTTGGGTTTTTAGTACTGTCGTGTATCACCGCATATTATTATAAAAATTATATGCTCGGTTACGGGCCGCATACTTCTGCATCAGCAAACGGCGTTAGCCAAGATCAGTTATTTGATGTGACATTGGTTATCACAGGAATTGTATTCATACTGACGCACATCGCATTGTTTTGGTATGCATATAAATACCGCGGAAGACCAGGATTAAAGGCTGTATTCATGCCGCACGATAATAAGCTCGAAATTATTTGGACTGCAATTCCTGCAGTAGCGATGACAATTTTGGTCGCTTTTGGATTGAACGTTTGGAATAATGTCATGGCTGATGTTGGAGCTGACGAAGAATTTATAGAAATCGAGGCGACGGGAATGCAGTTTGCATGGGTCATTCGATACACTGGTGCAGATGGAAAATTGGGGGAGCGATATTACAGAGATATTAATGGATTAAATCCATTGGGTCAAGTATGGGAAGACCGAGCAAATATTGATGACTTCCTACCGACAGAAATTGTATTGCCTGTCAATAAAAAAGTTCGAGTAAAAATTACTTCACGTGACGTGCAACACAACTTTGATTTACCGCACTTCCGTGTAAAGATGGATGCTGTACCAGGTATGCCGACATATTTCGTATTTACGCCAACAACCACGACAGCGGAATACCGTAAGCGACTTAAAAACTACCCAGAATATAATATACCAGCCGATCCAGAAGAACCGGATGGTCCTAAAAAATGGGAAACATTTGATTACGAATTAGCTTGTGCAGAGCTTTGTGGAAAAGGTCATTTTTCTATGCGCTACATCGTTCGTATCGTGAGTGAGGAAGAATATGCGGCGTGGTTAGAGACACAATCGTCTTACTACATGACAACTATTCGTAACACGGATGCCGACCCATTTGTCGGTGAGTTATTGAATTTCGAAATAGAAGAGCGCGCTATCGAATTTACATCTCAAATGGATTTAGCGATGGAATCAGAAGATACGGCTGATGATATATTAGTCTTGCGTCACTTGTTCTATGAAACAGGTTCAGCTAAATTGTCTGAAAATTCAAAATTTGAATTGCAGAATGTGATCGGTGCTTTGAAGAAATACCCAACGATGAAAATTGAATTAGCAGGCCATACTGATTCTACCGGATCGGCAGATTTAAATCAGGAATTATCTGAATCAAGAGCGATGGCAGCAAGAAATTATCTTATCTCGAAAGGTATCGATGAGGATCGCGTCGGGTCAAATGGGTACGGGCAACTAGAACCTATTGGTGATAACGACACCCAAGAGGGCAGACAAAAAAATAGAAGAACTGAACTACGTATCATTTCTAAATAATAAAGAATATGGCACATACAACCGAAATAAAAGATGCTTCTGATGTTCTGATAGAACAATATGGAGTTGATGATCACTTCCATGAACACCATCACGGTGATAAATATCAGTCCAATTTCTTGATGACGTATGTCTTCAGTATGGACCATAAAATCATTGCAAAACAATTTTTGATTACAGGAATGTTTTGGGCCTTTATTGGTGCCGCGATGTCTGTGATATTTCGTTTGCAATTAGGTTTTCCAGAATCGGATATGGCTTGGTTGCAACCGATTTTGGGAAAATGGATAGAAGTGAATGAGGCCGGTATAGGTACACTATCGCAAGAATTTTATTACGCCCTCGTGACGATGCACGGTACGATCATCGTGTTTTTCGTATTGACGGCGGGGCTGAGTGGAACGTTTAGTAATCTGCTGATTCCACTACAAGTAGGAACACGTGATATGGCCTCGCCATTTCTGAATATGTTGTCCTATTGGTTTTTCTTTTTAGCTGGATTGGTCATGTTTCTTTCCTTATTTGTCAGCACAGGTCCGTTCGCCGGAGGCTGGGTGGCATATCCTCCGCTGAGTGCCTTGAGTGAGGCGTCCTCGGGTTCGGGGGTCGGTATGGATCTATGGCTATTGAGTCTTGTGTTCTTTGTTGTTTCGGTGTTGCTCGGTGGTATTAACTATGTCACGACGATCTTGAATTTAAGAACAAAAGGTATGACGATGTGGAGATTGCCATTGACGATATGGGCATTCTTTATTACAGCGATTATTGGAATATTATCATTCCCGGTTCTCGTCTCAGGATTTTTCTTGTTGATGTTTGACCGATTGATGGATACGAGTTTTTATCTCAGTGAAATATATATTGGAGGACAAGCGCTTGATCATGTCGGCGGTAGTCCGATTTTATATCAGCATTTATTTTGGTTCCTTGGACACCCGGAGGTTTATATTATCATATTGCCAGCCATGGGAATCGTATCGGAAGTATTATCGGTGCATTCGCGAAAACCTATTTTTGGTTATCGGGCCATGGTATTTTCGATATTGGCGATTGCATTTTTATCATTTTTGGTTTGGGCACACCACATGTTTATGTCGGGTATCAATCCATTTATCAGTATGATATTTACGCTGTTCACGTTGGTGATCGCGGTGCCTTCGGCCGTAAAAGTATTTAATTGGATAGCCACCTTATATAAGGGAAATGTGCGGTTTAATTCGGCATCACTCTTTGCCATTGGATTCGTTTCATTATTTATTTCAGGTGGATTAACAGGAATATTTTTAGGTAATTCAGCAATTGATATTCAATTGCATGACACTTACTTTGTTGTCGCTCACTTCCACATCGTGATGGGTATTGCCGCGTTCTTTGGAATGTTCGCAGGTATTTATCACTGGTTCCCGAAAATGTACGGCCGTTTCATGAATGAAACTGTTGGTAAAATTCACTTTTGGGTAACGATGGTGGGATCGTACGCTATTTTCTGGCCGATGCACTACATCGGTATCGCAGGAGTACCAAGACGATATTACAGCTTTTCAAATTTTGATACATTTTCTCAGTTCGCTGAAATGAATAAATTTATCACAGTGGCTGCCATCGTCGTCTTTGTTGCGCAATTAATTTTCGTAGCGAATTTCTTTTACAGCATTTGGAAAGGGAAGCAACAACGTGTCAAAAATCCGTGGGGTGCAACGACATTGGAGTGGACTACACCTATCATTGCTGGTCACGGAAACTGGCCTGGTAAATTGCCTGCGGTTCACCGATGGTCATATGACTATGGAAAAGGAGGAGAGGAATTTATTTCGCAAATAGAACCCGTTCAAGAATGGGAAAAAGAATTTGACGATCATTAATTTCAGAGCATAATTAATTGAATAAAAATAAATCCATATCAACCACTATCCATTCACCGCACACCGTGTGGTCGGAAATTAACTTGTTATTCAAGTTTAAATTATCGGCGACTGTGGTATTTAGCAGTGTAATGGCATACGCGATTTCTGCTTCTGCATTTAATTGGGTCTCAGCATTGTTACTCGCAGTAGGAGGCATGTTGATTACAGGAGCAGCAAATGCGCTGAACCAAGTATTGGAGCGTGATTACGATGCATTGATGGCGCGGACACAAAACCGACCGCTTGCAGCAAACCGTATGACGGTTTCTTCAGCTGTGTTGATTGCCGGTATTTCTGCTTTGGTAGGGACACTACTTTTATCAGTCATTCATCCGCTAGCTGGATTTTTAGGCATTTTATCATTGGTATTGTATTCATTTATATATACACCGATGAAACGTTTTGGTCCAGTGGCTGTATTCGTAGGCGCTATTCCGGGAGCATTGCCAATGTTGATCGGCGCTATCGTCGGAAGCGGGGAAGTCACTGTATTGGGACTAATTCTTTTTGGAATTCAGTTTTTCTGGCAATTACCACACTTTTGGGCGATCGCCTGGGTAGGTCACGAAGACTATACGAGAGCAGGTTTTAAATTATTACCAAATAGCGAAAACGAATTAAAAGCCTCTATAGGATTGCATAGCACAGCACAAGCATTATTTATTCTTCCATTGCTTGTATTAGGAGTTGTGTATAGTGATCTTTCATTGTGGGCAGCTGGATTGGTTGGACTTTGTACGTTTTGGTACGCCGGCCTAGGATATAAATTATTCAGACAAGCAGATCGCGGCAGTGCCCGAAAACTGATGTTTGGGTCATTTGCATATTTGCCTTTGGCATTAATCATTTTATTAATTGATGCTCTACTGATATGAATGTAGCCATCACAGATAGAAAAGCAACGATGCATTCAAAGCGATTCGGTCTCTGGATCGGATTGGGAAGTATTACGATGATGTTCGTCGCTTTGACAAGTGCTTACATCGTGCGAAGAAGCGCTGGTAATTGGATGGATTTTCGATTGCCAAATATGTTTTTCATTAGCACGATTGTGATTTTGGCATCAAGTATCGCGCTGGAAATGTCTTATCGGTCCTTCGTCGCACATAAGGAACAAGTCTACAAATTATGGCTATTTATTTCCTTGTTACTCGGGTTAATGTTTTGTGTCACTCAATATTGGGGTTGGCAGCAACTATATAATATTGGTATTCCATTAACAGGAAATCCATCGGGATCTTTTATATATGCGATTAGCGCATTGCACGTGGCGCACGTAGCTGGAGGAATATTAGCGATTAGCATGGCTATATATCATGCTTTTACACTGCCATTTTTTGTGAGTGGCGAACGGCAAAATAGATTTAAAATGGTGCTGCATTATTGGCACTATGTAGATATACTTTGGATTTATTTATTATTGTTTTTTTTGATATTTAGATAAAACGAGAATTAAATGGCTGGACATACAACAGCGCATACACAGGATGAAAACTTATGGAATGGTGGAGTACAACCATTCAAGGCGAGTTATGGTAAACTGATGATGTGGTACTTTTTGGTATCAGATGCATTTACCTTCGCAGGTTTCCTGATTGCCTATGGAGCATTGAGATTCAGCACGCCAACGTGGCCGGTGCCGGATTTTGTATTTAGTTCCTTACCAGGAGATATTCATCACAAGCCATTGATCTTTGTGACGATCATGACATTTGTACTTCTATTTAGTTCGTACACGATGGTGCGTGCAGTCGGCGAGGGTCATCAAGAAAATAAAAATGGAATTGTCATGTGGATGTTCTTAACCATTATCGGTGGAGCAGGCTTCTTAGGCTGTCAAGCTTGGGAGTGGGCGACGTTGATCGGCAAAGAACATATGACGATTTATACTAATCCGTTTGGGACTCACACTGAGTCTGGTACCTATTTGATGGGTGACGGAGTTGATATCGAAAAAGGTGATGCCTTTGAGGCTGGCGATAGTTACCTTATTCATAAACATGACGGACAATGGCATCCCTTGAAATATGAAACTACCGGAGGAGAAGTCAAAGAGCAAGTCTTTGGTCCGAAAGCTTTTGGAGCTCTGTTTTTCTGTATTACGGGATTTCACGGATTTCACGTGTTATCCGGTGTGATCTTTTTGATAATAATTATGCTCAATGTGATGAGCGGTTTATATATCAAACGAAAAAATGGCTATGAAATGGTTGAAAAGATTGGCCTGTATTGGCACTTTGTAGACCTTGTATGGGTATTTGTGTTTTTGGTATTCTATCTATTGTAATATTTTTTGAGATTAATTTATAAGCATTATGGCTTTATCATACGAAGAAGGAAAGAAAGTATTTTTAAAAACGATCCTCATATTGGGAGCAATAACCATTGGTGAGGTAGCTTTTGCACTTGTGGGTAAAGGTTATATCATCCCAGATGTAACGTTTCCGCATGCGTTGATCGCAGGTGTCATGATCATACTAAGTGCTGTTAAAGCGTACTTGATTATTTATGAGTTCATGCACATGAAATATGAAATTCCAGGACTAGTACGCACTGTTTTACTACCAGGCTTCTTACTAGTTTGGGGTGTGATTGCTTTTTTGTGGGATGGAAATTACTGGATGGGAAGACGTGATGTAGATTCAAAGCAAGTCGAATTAAAAGTCCCAACACACGCGGAAGATGGTCATAATTATGATGCGATTAATCCAGGTCAATACGGTGATTCGAAAAATACTGATGTGTATGATGACGCGGGTCATGAAGGAAACAATCCACATGGAGGTGATGGTGATGATTTAGATCATGGAGCAGGAGAAGGCCCTTCGCATGATGGCGAAGGTCATGATCACGAGCGCGATGGGGATGATGATTCGCATGATGGGCACGATCATTAGTGTGAATAATTATATTTAACAGCATAACATTCTCGTGTGTGCTGTCGATTTTGCAGAAGAGACAGTTATGACGAAACAGAAAGGCAAGAAGAAGCGTAGTATTATCATTTCACTTCTGATTCTAGGTCTGATCATTGTCGTATTTCCGCTTATTTCACTAAAATATTTAACTGACGGGCTGGATTATCGCAAAAATCAATTGGCCGCACTCGACGAGTTAGGCAGTCTGTCAACGTTCAAAGCCATTAATTTAGATGGCAAATCAATAAACAATGAGGGAAAAGGTAACGTGGTTCTGCTAAGCCATGAACAATTGGCCTGTGATGATAATGAAAATCAGACCCTCAATGAATTTGTTGAGAAATTTAAAAACCAGGACGTCTTTCGACATGTTATCCTAACAGAGAACGCCGATTGTCGAGCGTGGGAAGAAAGCTACATCGCAGATATCGATAACAATAAAAAACTCTTTGAGCAATACAAATTATTGATTCCAACGAATGATTATAAATCACATGCTATGTTGAGTGATCGAGAGAATCAGATTCGCCGTGTCTACGATTTGACCAAGAAAGAAGATATCGAATTGCTGATCACACATACGACTGTTTTAATGCCACCGTTAAAAAAACGCGGATGACTATACAAGGAAATACAACATTGGCCAAGAAGCTAAATCGAATTGCCTACGTTTTGAGCGTGGTCATTTTGCTTGTTGTTGTGCTAATGCGAAGAATTAAAATTCCAACAGATATCGATTTTGGCTTTTTACCACCATTGCATGCCTCGTTGAATGCGATCACCGCAATTATTTTAATCTATGCATTGATTAAAATAAAAAATAAGCAGATTAAAGCGCATCAGCAGGCGATGACGCTGGCCATGGTGACTTCGGCTTTGTTTTTATTGTCTTATGTGGTGTATCATATCACGACGGAAGAAACACGATTCGGTGGTGAAGGAGCGATTAAAGTGTTTTATTTAATATTATTAATTACACACATCATATTGGCTGCAGTGACATTGCCGTTTATCATGTTTACATTTATTAGAGGATTTACAGGACAAGTGGATCGCCATAAAAAAATGGCGCGTTGGGTATTTCCATTATGGCTTTATGTGGCAATTACCGGGCCGATTTGTTATTTAATGTTGAAACCTTATTATTGAAATAGACCATGAAATTTTCCAAAAAATATTTCGCTATTACGATATGTCTCGCACTTATTCTATTCGTCGTGCCAGACCTATTTGCCCAATGTCCTATGTGTCGCTCAGCTGCAGAAAGTAATTTGAAGGCTGGGGGAGAGAGCGGCCGCGGATTGAATGCGGGCATTCTCTATATGCTTGCTATGCCGTACTTATTAGTCACTACACTTGGTTTGCTGTGGTGGAGAAGTCGACGTCGTCAGCAGGATCAGCAATCGGATCGAGTTGAGGGGGCGTTTTGATTTTACAACAGTGGTCTTTTTGCCAAACCTATTAATAAAAAAGCATTCTATGAACCTCACAGAATGCTTTATGAAATGAATCACAATTAAATTATTTTTTGCTTTTAATCAAGCACGTATGCCAGATCTTTTACCCAATGGCACTTGATATCCGACGCTAAACTGAAACGAGTAAGGTTTGATTTTCATACCAAGGATGGGATTGTCTAAGAAGTTTGATAAGCTTTGGACATATCGGCCTTGCAGAATTAAATTCCCTTTTGATGTTTTTTGAATCATGCCGAAGCCCGCTGTTCCACTGACGTCCCATCGATTATAAATATCGTCATCAAGATCGATAGGTATTTTAGGTAGATTGAAATCGATGATGACAGACACCTTTGGTCGTATACGAGCACCGACGGCATAACCGACATTGGCACCTGCAGTGACTAATAGTGTCGTATTTCCCTTATTTATCGAGTATAAACCTTCGAGCGGCACTTCCACATAATCTGCAGACGTCGCCACTTTAGCGCCAATCCCAATTGGAATATTAAACACATTGACATTCAAGCCTTGCGCTAGCTGAAACCCCTTTTGACTGAATCCAACGCCTGCACGCAATCCAAGTTTGTCGCTCGCCGCATAGGTTGTCGATATCCGACCGTAAGGTGTTAAGATCGATTTTGGAATTCCATTCAGCAATGCGCCGACACCAGTCACTCGTGTATTATTCAATTGAAAGCCCCCTTCGGCATCTAAGCTCCATTGGGCAGTAGCAGGTGTGGTAAAAACAGCCATGGCTGCTAATAAAATTGAAAATGCAAATAAGTTTTTCATGATGCTGTTTTTTAATGGTGATGTAATATTGTTTATCACACATATATTAACAGCAATCTTTATAGATTAGTAGTTAAGGGTCGTTATAGTCGCGTTACGATAATGCTAAATTGAACCAGCCTACTATATTGAAAAGTTATTGCGATTTGATGAAATTCGCAAGTTGTTGACTTTGTTTCCGCGTTCGACTGTTTTGGCTTGTGGCACGGATGATGTAGTAGCCGGACGGAATTTCATTTAAACGAACCGAGAAACTCAATCCGTTTGAATTCGCGGAATTTTTCAATTCCTGTATTACACGTTTGCCTTCCAAATTAAAAACATCAATTACCACATTTGGATAATCCAATCCATTAATAGTTAGATTTAATTGATCTGATATAGGATTTGAATTAATTTTGAAGATATCATTAACGGTTGCAGAGGTGGAAGTGACTTCTGATGATCCAGATGTGTTGTACGATGGACCGGTGTTGGATTCAGTAGCAATGGGTTCCATCGGAATGTCATTTGGGAATTCATTGCAACCTAAATCTTTTTGTGCAATGGCAGCCGGCCGACTTTGGCTCATCAAATCAAATGAAATATCAAAATCAATGCCCTCGATTCCGGGAAATTGCGGCAATAAAGCATATCCAGGTTGCGCACTATTGATGGCTGGACTATTTGCTTCTAATTCGAAAAACCCCTCACTGTTTTCTATTAATTGTGGATTCACGACGGTCATGCCACTCACCGGTAAAATAATTCCCAAGTCTCCAAATGCAATATTACCGATCCATGTTTCATTCGTTGTTGCCTCTTCAAATAATTGGTCATCCGGATCTGCAAATATGTTATTCGCTAATGTGACGTTCGTTGGCCTAAAGTTTCCATCTCTTCCCAAAATAAATTCGGAACAATCTACAATCGTATTAAATGCAATATTAATATTGTCTAGTGGATCTGAAGATTCATTCTGTAGAAAAATACACCGATCATCCAGCTCATAAAAATAATTATTATAGATGTAGTGATCTTGCCCTTCCCGCACCCGCACACCACCTTTGCCGTTCAAAAAGAAGTTACCATAAACAATGGCCTCATTTCCATGACGTAGTACGAGTTCAGCTTTCGGATTATTTTCAAAGGTGTTGTGCCGATAGACATTTTGACTAGCCTTACTGGAGATTAACTCTCCGTCACCATCACATTGCGTGAAATAACAATATTCAACAAGGGTTCGGCTTATGTGGTCGGCTTGTGTACTGAGTCCAATTCTGATCGGCTCGATGCCTTGATCATTTCCAGACCCATCGAAGTTTTTAAAGGAACAATATTGAATTTTATGATAACCTGGATTATTTTCATCTACTAAAATGGAAAGAATATTCTGGTCGTCAAGATTTAGTCTGTTTTCAAAATTACAATGTGTGATGGTCACGAATTGACTTTCCTCTCGAACTCTCAGGTATTTATAAGATGTGTATGCTCTGATATTTATTTGTTCAATGACAATTTGACTACCTCTCGTTTGTATAATATCACTCGTACCAATGTCACCGTCCAAATATTGAAATCCTCGAAACACGATGTTATCTCCGTTAATATTTGCCTTTGATGCACCTGTAAAAATGGTGCCACCGAGTGTCTCAGCCATAATCGATAGATCATTCTTGGTTATCGTCATGTCAATATCCGTATATGTTCCAATACGCCAAATAATAGAATCTGTCGCACTTGCAGAATTATGGGCTGCTTCAAATTGTTGCTGTGATTCTACGAATATCACATCAGCCTGAATGTAGGTTGAGCCGAATAAAATAATCGAAACCAATAGATGATGTAACTTCATGTTCTTTTAATATAAAGAGGCTAGATGCTTTTCTTTTTCATGATAGTAACTGTTTAATGCAAAGAATTTGCCAACGACATCCTGAAATAAATACGGCCAGATAATAAATCTTGATTACTACTACTCAATGATTTCATAGTCAATATCCAATTTACGCAGTGCTCTCAATGCGGAATTAGAGTAATTCGCCTCAACCTCAATTTCAACAGAATCTCCTTCCAACAGTATGTCAGTCAATTCGTTTGCCGTTGCTGAATCCATATTCACTGAATATTCAGTAAAGCACTTCGCCATGGCTCTACGGTCGGGTCGCTGGGCATCACAGGATAATAAGTTCAATTTCATAGTTCTCTTTTATATAAGTTCATTCACAAGACCAATATAATCAAATAATGTTCGTGATGATAATGGCAAACTTCTAACGACTATTTATCAGTTGTTTCGCTCAAAATAAAGATTCATAGTCTTGCTTGTCATCCTATTCAAATAAGTCCTCAAATTTTTGATCGATATAAGACAAAAAGTAAGAAAGATTGAGTGGTTCACCAGTGACTTTTTCGCATAGATCTTCCGCATAATACTTACGTCCATGAACATGAACTTCCGAACGAAGCCATTGTAACAACGAAGAAAATTGTCCCGATTCAATTTGCTCATTCAATTGAGGAATGGCATTTTCCGCCGTCGCAAAAAATTGAGCTGCATAAAAACTACCCAATGAATAAGTCGGAAAGTACCCGATACTTCCAAATGCCCAATGCACGTCTTGGAGAATACCATTTGCGTCATCAGTCACATCAATATTCAAATATTTCTTATATAATTCGTTCCAGCGCGCCGGTAAATCCGCGGTTTTAATTTCATTGGTCACAATTTCTTTTTCAATTTCATATCGAATCAACACGTGTAAATGATAGTGTAATTCATCAGCTTCAGTTCGAATAAAATTCGGTGCAACTTTATTCATTGTTTTATAGAACTGATCAACTTCTATGACATTTAATTGACGAGGAAAGCGTACTTTTAATTTAGGAAAATAATGTTTCCAAAAATTCAGACTCCGACCTACATGGTTTTCCCAAAGTCTCGATTGCGATTCATGTATAGACAGCGACGCTGCCTGACCAAGTGGCATTCCGTACTGATCAACCGGAAGCCCTTGCTCATATAGCGCGTGCCCCCCTTCATGTATCGTGCTCCAAAGCATATAGGCATAGTTGTGTTCGTCGACACGTGTTGTCACGCGCACATCTTCGGCAGAACCCATGCTAATTGAAAACGGATGGGTCGATTTATCCTGGCGGCCATTTGTCATTTTGTATCCAATATCACGAAGTACCTGTACACCAAAATCCCATTGTTTTTGCTCGTTATAAAAGTCTTGTAAAAATCGATCATCTGGCTGTGACTTCGCGGCGTAATGATGAATTTTTGGGACGAGATCAGTCTTGACCTGATTAAATATTCGATCGAGTGATCGACACGTCATGCCCGGTTCGTATTCGTCAATTAATGCATCATAAGGATGATCTTCATATCCGAGAATATCAATTGACTGTTTTTTTAATTGAATGACAGTATCTAGTTTTTCTTGATAAATGGAATAATCTGATTTCTTCCGCGCTTCGGCCCATGCATGGTAACCCTCTGAAATCGCCAACGACATAGTCTCAACGAATTCCGTAGAAAATTTAGTTTTTTGTTCAATATCTCGCTTGACTCGAATTAAATTAATTCGCTCATCAGCTTCTATTTCTTTGTTGTCTATGAGGTGATTGACCCCATCAATTAATTTTGGATCAATTGACATTTCATGGCTAACGGCACTCAGTGTAGCCATCTGTCTACCGCGCAAACCTGCTGCTCCGGCTGGCAAATACGTCTCTTTATCCCATGATAAAACAGCTATTGCCCCATTGACATCAGCGAGCTTTTGCAAATGATCAACTATATCTTTATAATTCTTCATCTTAATTTTTTGATTTTAATAATTGTCACAATAACCATAATCCATCCTCCTATAAAACATAATCCACCGATGGGCGTGAGCGGTCCGGCGATTGACCTCAGTGTTGGAATATCTGTGACAGCCAAGATATAAAGCGAGCCGCTAAAAAGAATAATTCCTAAAGTAAAAATGGCCAAAATAAATTTTGCTCTGCGCGTATGAATTTCATCAACGACGACGGCCAAAGCAATCAATCCGATGCTGTGAACAAATTGATAAAGAACAGCTGTTTTCCAAATATCGATTTCTGAAACGTCAAATGAATCCCGCAATGCGTGCGCACCAAAAGCACCCAAAACTACACCAAGTGTACAAAAACCTGCCCCGGTTAATATGTAATTATATTTCATAAATTATATTTAACGATCTATTATTCACAGTTCACTTTAGTTCCCATTTAATAGGAGACAGCCCTGCTTGTTGCAAAAGCTCATTCGTCCTAGAAAAATGTTTACTTCCAAAATAGGCACCACGAGCCAACGGACTAGGATGTGCCGCTTCCAATACGTGATGCTTTGACTGGTCAATCAGTTCTTTCTTCGAACGTGCATAGTTACCCCAAAGTAGAAAAACCAAATGCGGTTTGCGCAAGGACAGTTGACGAATCGTTTCATCGGTGAATTGCTGCCAACCGAGTTTTCGATGACTCCCAGCATCTTTGTGTCGCACCGTCAATATCGCGTTGAGCATCAACACACCCTGTTCAGCCCATGAAGATAAATCGCCGTGACTGGAAATAGGGGCACCAATATCAGTCTGCATTTCTTTATAGATGTTTTTTAAAGAAGCAGGCACAGCTTGTGATTTCGGCACACTAAAGCTCAATCCCATTGCTTGACCTGGTCCATGATATGGATCTTGACCTATGATGACCACCTTCACTTGATCAAACGGAGTTGAATTGTATGCATTAAAGATCAAAGGCCCTGGCGGATAGATCGTTTTGCCCGCCTTTTTTTCAGCCTTAATCGCATGGATAAGTTCAGTAAAATAGGGTTTAGCGAACTCGTCAGCGAGAACTTCTTTCCAAGATGATTCTATTTGAACATTTACAGCCATCCGCCAAATCTATAAGAACAAGGTCGGTATTTATAATTATAGCCCGATCATTCTGATAATTGATAGTTTCTGTCTAATTTTAAAAATTGAGTAGCATATGAGACAACGATCTGTCTACTCGACGCATATTAATTGAGGAAAACCCATTTATTCATTTAAAATAAAAATCCAAAATGACAAACAGTTTACGTAAGTACATCATTGTGGTCTTCTTGACCCTGGCCGGAACACTTCAAGGTATAAGTCAGTGTGTGGACGATTTTCCCGTCGCGACATCTCTAGGCGATACCGTGGTCAATATATGCGTCGGATCTGCTGACCCCATCGTGAGAGTCGCTCCCGGCATCAGAGGTTTTGCGATCATGTATATTCTCACCGATGCTAATAATACTATCCTGGATGCGACAACGAATCCGGTATTCAATTTCCGCAACGCACCTCCGGGAGTGTGTCGGATATATGCAGCGACTTTCAAAGGCCGTATTCTTAATACAGTAGGTGAATTGCTCGATGACGCTGAACTTACGACCCTTTGTTGGGGACTTTCTGCAAATTGGGTGACGATCATCCGTGGATCAGCCGATGAATCAACGGTATCTATAACCGGCGGCGCAACGGATACAACATTCTGTTCCCAAGATGGACTCGACGACATACTGACATTTGAAAATACGCCTACGACACAGGCATATACATATGTGGTGACTGACGAGAATGGAATGATTCTCGATGTGACAACCGGACAGGTAAATTTTGAGGGAGCACCTGCAGGCGTATGTTATGTCTACGGATTGAGTTATGACGGTGCGCTGTTGGCAATGCCGGGTATGGATGTCGATGGGCAATTATCTGAAGGCTGCTCAAGGCTCAGTGATAATCGTGTTGAAGTGACGCGTGTGACAACTGATGCAGGCATGATTTTGACGACGGATAGTCTCACGCAGTTAGTGATTTGTATAGGGGATAGCATGTCTGATTCGATTAGTTTCATCAATCCAGGCGCTGATCCAAATGCCAATTATACTTATATCGTGACCGATGATAGTGATACAATTTTAGCTGTTTTACCAGGCAACACGGTTGATTTCGAAGGCGCTGGAGTCGGAGTTTGTCGCGTGTATGGTGTGGCTTATACAGGAAATTTGACTGCCACACCAGGTACGTTATTAAATACGATTACGAGTGACGGCGCTTGTCTAGGAATTACATCTACGTTCGTTAGAGCTGTCAGAACCTCTCCGATGGAAGGCCGCATCTCAACACTTGGAGGGGATACGCTAGTATTTACATGTCAAGGAGATTCCATAGATGACATCGTTACAGTCAATATTTTGAGCGGTACATCACCATTCATATTCATCATTACCGATGAAAATGGTCGTGTATTAGCTACTTCCCCTAACCAAGAAATAAATTTTGAAGGTGCCGGACCAGGTACTTGTTTTATATGGAGAGCTGCATATGCAGGTAATCTCGTGATTGATGCTGGAGACGAATTATTCGTTGATCCAGTATCTGATGGCTGTTTTGCAATCAGTGATAATGCTGTTGAAGTCCGTCGATTAAATGCGGATGCCGGAGAGATTGCTGACATGAATGGCAATACTAGTTCTGACATTTGTGTAGGCGATGGTACTCCTGATGTCTATACATTCGAAGGCTCATTTAATCCAGATGCTCCTGCAAGATTGGTGATCACAGACGGTGATGATAATGTATTAAATATCATTCCGATTGACGGAGAAGTAGATTTTGATGGAGCCGGTTCTGGTGCATGTCGTGTATATGGAATTTCTTATGCGGGCGATTTACTGTTAGAAGCTGGAGATAATTTATTAACGGATGATATTGCAACAGTGTGTTCAGATATTTCTGACAATTTCGTTTTATTTAATCGAAGCAATGTTGATCCGGGAATTATTTTTACGCAATACGGAGATATCGCCTTTACGTGTCCCGGCGATGGAAATCCTGATTTAATATTTATTACAAGACAATCCGATGCAGATTCATCAATTGTCATCGTCACAGATGATAGTGGTGTTGTTTTGGCCTTGCCTCAGACTGATACAGTTGATTTTGAAGGAGCGGGAGAAGGAACATGTTTGATTTGGAATTTTGCTTTTGACGGTAATTTATTAATCGCCGTCGGTGATACAATTATGGGGCAAGACCTCGCTAGCGGCTGTTTCAGTCTATCTGATCCAGTACCAGTGATTCGACGTGTGCCTATTTCAGATTCTTTGACTGCCATGGGCGGTGCGACTGAATTAGAATTTTGTACTTCTGATGGAATTGATGATTTGGTTATATTAAATTATGGCCCGACTGCTGATTTTCCTGTAGAATATGTTATAACCGATACAGCGGGTTTAATTTTAGGTACGTCACGAAATGATACAATTAATTTCGAAGGCGTACCTGCAGGTATATGTTACGTTTATGGTGTTGCGTATACTGGTTTTTTCACAGGCATGGTTGGACAAAATATTGGTTCTTCTGATTTGTCAGATGACTGCTATGCGATCTCGGATAATTTCGTGCAAGTAACACGGACAGAACCGATAGGTGGTCAATTAGCGTTGGATAATGGAGAGGTAATTATTTATACATGTCCAAGCGACGGTAATCCGGATGTCGTTCGCTATGAGCGATTAAATGGCGCTGGCGATAATTTCCAATATATTATTACTGACGAATTTGATGTGGCGCTTGGTTTTACGACAGCCGACACATTTGATTTCGAAGGTGCTGGTTTCGGCTCATGCAGAATATGGGGTGTGGCATACGCGGGTAATTTTATGGGAGAGGCTGGTGACACCATCACTACGCAAGATCTTGCAGATGACTGTTTTGCTTTGACCGACAATTTTATTACGGTTGTGCGCGACACTGCTGAAGGTGGTATGGTAACTACGATACAAGGCGATACGCTCGTCAATGTGTTAAAAACTGATTCTACCACGTTTATCGTGACGGCGACTACTGTTGGAGCATCAAATGCAAACAGTGTTTACGTTGTTACTGGAACAAATAATCAAATATTAGTAGTTCTGACTGGTAATGTTGTAGACTTTGAATTAGTACCACCAGGGGAATATCGCATTTTCCATATTTCATACACGGGCAATTTATTGGCTATTGCAGGCTTTAATGTATTTTTAGAACAATTATCTGACGACTGCTTTGATTTATCGGATAATTTTATTCGAGTGCTCGTAGCAGATAATATTGTAGACGGCGGAGAAACAAATGAATTGAATTTTGAATCGCTCGATGCTTTGGCTCAACGACCTCAGTTGACGATTGCTCCGAATCCAGCAGTTGATTATATTCAATTAGGGAATGTCGGATGTGCCAATCAAGCAATCATTATTGATAGAATTGGTACGACTGTAGGTGTTTTAGATTTTGATGGACAAACTAATCCGTCGGTATCCATAGGTCACTTACAAGCAGGGCTTTATTTCGTTGTTACATTCGATGAAAATGGGGTAGTGGTTGATCGTCAACGATTGTTGGTGAATTAATCTTTTAGATTTAATAATATTAAAAGCGGCTATCACTAGATTTGTGGTAGCCGCTTTTTTTGGTGCTATTTGAAGGTGTTTTTTTAATCAAATTGTCCGTTGGAAAACTATTAATGAGGCTATCGTTTATATCAAATTTCAATTCAATAACTAAGCCCTATCTTGTCGTCATGGACCATTTGAGTCTTCCGTGCATTGATCTAGTCAGGAAATTGCTGTTGACCCTGATATGGATGGCTATGGTCGCATGCGCCTTTGGTCAACTCCCTTCGCGCATCTATGATGTCAGTCACCCAGAATCGCATGACTTTACTGATGCAGATGTATATGCGATGAAAGATGGAAACGTTATGGTTATTTCTCAGTTGAAAACGCTACTGAGTGATCGGGGATTTAATCGTCTCTTAGTACAAGAATTTGATAGTTGCGGTTTGCTTGAGCAACGAGTTCTTACATTATCCAGACTTTTTGGAATCCGATTTATTACCGATTTTGCGGAGCAGGGAGACTCCATTTATATTGTTGGACAAGGTAATCCATTAGCTGATGAATTTCGATTTGCAGAAAGTTTCGTGATTACACTTGATCGAAAAACGTTTAAAGGGCGCTACACTTATTTTAGAAGTGAAGCGGGATCCCTTTGTCCATTTAATATTAAATTTATAGCGTCTGGTGGATTTGCTATGTTGGGTTATTTGTCTTCCACCACACAGACCAGCCAATATTATAGTCTAACAACAGATAGAAATTCAAGAATAAATGTGGCTAAACAATTTATTCCAAGTTTTACATTTACAGGTGAGATATCAGTTTTACATGAAAACCGATTTCTCATTAAAACAAGCGAATATTTGTTTGCTGTCGACAGTTCTTTTAATGTCGTATGGACTAAAAAATTTGATAGGCCAATAAGCGGAGAACGTTCTATTGTAACCGCTGATGGGATCGTCATGGCATTTTATGGCTGGTATGGCGAAAGTGAGTTGCAAGTTTTAAAAATAAATTTCGAGGGAGAAGTGATGTGGTCTTCACCTCGTCTCAATCAAGCGTTGGACTTGAACGGGAATATGCGACTACTTCAAAAAGCTGACGGTACCTATGTCGTGATTAATCAATCGTATGATTTTAATGAAATACAAGGGATTATTGAGATAACTGAGTTGAATGCGGAAGGTCAAATCATTGGACAGTTTGGAATTGATTTGACTGATCAAATCGAAGAATTTAATGCGCTTCGGGAGGCAACTATTGAAGCTAACTATCTGAACTTCATTACGAGCAGCACAGATAATCAGCAGCATTTGTTTAGGTACAATTTTGAAAATGATATTTGTGGAATTGTTCCGTTTTCATATGACAATAATAATATGTATGAATGGCTGTTTCCGTCATCACAAATTGTAACCACGCCTTTTGATATAGCCACCGGATCATATGATATAGGTTCGGGCTTGGAGGATCATTTAATTACAGAAAAGTGTGTGGTTCCTTATCCTTTATTTGATATACTCCCTGCAGATACAGCCGTGTGCGATGGCTTTGAATTAGGCATTGATCTTTCACAGATTGACGCTCCCATTTTTTGGTCGGACGGTAGCGAAGAAGTCATACGCAAAATCGATACCGCAGGTACATTTTTATATGGTTATGGAAAATGTCAAGAAAATTTTGCAGAGATGATCAATGTTGATTTCGAAGATTGTTCTTGTCATGTATATATACCCACGGCATTTTCGCCGAATAATGACGGTATAAATGACGTGTTTAGACCATATTCGAATTGTGACTTGAGTGATGTCTCCAAGTTGCAAATATTTGATCGATGGGGTAACTTAATTTTCGATTATGAAGCAAATGGTTTGCCAATCTGGGATGGGGCGACTGCAAGTGGGAGAGTGAGTGCTGGAGTGTATGTCTATCAATTTGAATATTTGGATATAGGGATACCAAATCCTCAACCGATTTTTCGTCAGGGAGAAATTCATGTGATTGAGTAGTGGAAGTGAAATAGAATGCTCAAATCGTATGCTGAATTGTTGAATATTTATAATCAATTGACCATGATTCTAGTAGATTAAAACCTGAATTACCTTAAGTAATTTTTCCATGAAAAAATTATTAAAAAGTCCCTTTAAGACGAAACGTGGTAGTCCTTCACGAGGCCATAGGTTTAGATCAAAACCCAAAGTTCGAGTCACATCGTGACTCAATATGAGAAAAAGGCTTGACATTCTCAGATTAAGAAACATTTTTCAATCACTTAGAAAATATTTATTGGCCGCAATAGTTATATTGTACAATCCTGTAAGACAATCAGACGCAAACCATGATTAAGATTGACAATAATGAAATACAACAGCTTCGCATTGTGATATTCATTTTTTTATTCTCTGTAATTCCACTCCTGTTGTTTTCCCAGAAAATTCGCAGCGTAGAACAAGATGTCATTTTTTTGCCGGACATAGAATATAAACGTCTTGATACAACTACTGCGCACCCTAGTTTGGGAGAACTCATTGTTCTGGATACCAATTTTGCTATTTTACATTTGGGCTTTTCAGAGATATCCACCCTAGACCTGCATACAGGACGAATCTCTCGAACGATAGATATGGACCTTCTTCAACAAATTATTTCCGATACGATTGCCCGACATGACATTGACAGTCTGAAAATTAGAGAAACATCAGATTACGAAGGCGTTCGTGTCGGCCAGCATTTCCCTATACTGTTTAATCGCATTAAAAAATACGATGAAGGCAGTTTTGCTTCTTTGACGTTTACTGGAGTGTCTTACTACGATGACTATGATGAATTAAGACGCATGTTGTTGCCCGGCGTTTTAGTTTTCGACAATAATCTAAATATTCTAGATTTTATTCCATTCAAAAAAAATCAAGATTTACGCCTTGAAAGATATATGGACCTTGGTGGCTTCTATTTAGATCACGATTTATTGATTACAGAGCCGATTGACACCTTGTATAATCACCACATGTACGTGCGATATAAGAGAGCCTTAGATGGATTCTATCATCTTGCCGATACGTTTAATCATTGGTCAGCTTTCAAGAGTTATGGACAAGAGACAGTTATACGTGATCAATTCATTGCGCGAGAAGATTCCATTTTACTGCCAACAAAACATAATTTAATTGTATTCTCAGATTGGAATAGTGAAGGATATGAGAAGGCATGGCCCATTGAAGAAAACGAATATATTCAACAGATCAACCCCATGCTGAACTACCACTGGTATGCCGCAAATGTATATTTGGATTTGTCAGAAAAGGATGGCGGATTACATCAACACAGCTTGCATCAACTGGTTGTATTTAATGCCGATTTTACAGAAAAGTGGTTGATCACAAATTATCCTGTTCTCGACATCACTATAAATTCGATATCGATTGCTGAAAATAAAATATACGTACTCGCATTTAATCGAAAGAAAAAGGAATTTATCGTGCTGAAATATACGTTGCCAGATAACTTTACCAATCGATAAACTTGGATTGAAAGAAGATGTTAAACAGTTGGATATTCTAAGAGGTCTCTTTGCAATCTATAATGTCTTTTCTTTTAATCTAATTTATAAAATGGAATAGTTCTTTGATCATATAACACAGTATCTTGTGATGAATAATAATTCCTGATTTCGATTTTATGCGGACCGACGGATAGAGAATCTATTGGAATGATGGTATAGAAACCGCAAACCTCATTTGATAATTCATTAAAGAGAAAATGGCGATATGCCTGTGAGACAACCTGATCATCGATCAAAAATTCTTCTGTCTGTGCATAGCAATCCAATATTTTTTTCGATTCTTTTTCACTGATATAGTCAGTCATTGTAGAAATAGAAAAATTTCCATTCTCCGTGTCAATATTGTACCATTTTAGCGTTGATTCATCTTCAAATTCAGGGCAGACGCTAAAAAGATATTGTTGGAATTTATGGGTGTTTCTCAACGGTGTAGAAATACGGAGTAAATTGGTGTTTTCATAACTACTTAAAAAAGGTTGTACGACAAAGGTTTCTGATAAATCACTGTTGTAATGTTCACTATTATATGAAGCAGCCGTAAAATAAGGCACTGTATTTAACCATGGGTTCAAGTTGTATGTGACACCATTGATGATAAAAAGAATAAATACTGCTGCCACCAACCATCTCAGGATACGTCGTGTGTAAGGATGATCTGTGAAATTATAGTGAAGCGGTCTAAATAAAAAAGATAGACTAAGGAAATTGACAATTCTATAGAAAGGGTAAAAAATATATCCAAGTTTACCTTTTTTTAATCCCTGTAACGTAACGAAATCTATGAACGTAAGCAATAATCCTAACCCAAGAATGATGCTAACGACTGCAAAGGCACCATGAAATTGAGAGGCCAGAATAACTGTCAAAATCAGCCATCCCATCATGAGCAATGCGGTGAACATGTAGAAAATAAGCAGAAAATTAAAACTGAAAACTACGCTCGCAAGTTTTTCTAATCGGAGAATATAAGCGTCAAATCCGTTGTGATATTTATTTAAAAATCGGTTGAACCAAACGTTCATATGTTGCCCCTCCATATTGATTTCGTGCGATACAGACCTCAAACCTATCGCGCCTATCCATAGACCACGAACGACTACGTGAAATATAAAAAACACTTTAGAAATCGCTATGGCGATAAGAAAACCATATAATATGAGTGCCAACACACTAGAGAAACTACCTTGAAATTGTACTTGTACCCATCGAAGCACAATCTCAGAGGATTCATCACTTGAGAATAGTAGCAAGAGTAAAATACCCGAAACGAGGAGTTCCAATTGCCAGCTTTCACGCGCTAATTCGTTGAGGTCATATCCATGATCTTCGAGATCTTTATTCTTGTCATCGCTAACGAGCATATCGTATTTGATTAAGTTGAATTTATAATTTCAAAATAAGGTCGTGTAAATTAGGGATTTCTAACTTTATGAAGGTCGTTTAAAAAAAGAGAGTTGAAGATTCTTTTTACGTTGCTAAGAGTCAATTGAAATTTAAACTTTTAGGATAATGTTGTACGAGTCAATATTGCGAGTCTCATTCGGTGTGAATGTAAATCCGAACTCAGCTATGTGCTAACCAAAATTTATGATTACCCGCAGTGATTATCAGCCCATCCGCTCGATATCCATATATTGCAGCCTCTTTTAATCAAAAGGAAAATTACATGGCTGACAACAAGGTTATCTTTTCGATGGAACGCGTTTCCAAGACGTATCCACCAAAAAAGAAGGTGCTCAATAATATATGGCTTTCATTCTTCTACGGTGCCAAAATTGGTGTTCTTGGTCTCAACGGGTCGGGTAAGTCTAGTCTGCTGAAAATCATCGCAGGTCTCGATACCAACTTCGAAGGCCATGTTTATTTTGACCAAGAATATAAGATTGGATATCTGGCCCAAGAACCTGAATTAGATGACTCGAAGACAGTGAAAGAGGTCGTTCAGGAGGGTGTGCAATCAGTGGTCGATGTCGTCAATGAATATGAAGCGGTATGTGCCAAACTTGGTGAACCACTAGATGATGCGGAGATGAACAAAGCCATCGAGCGACAAGGAGAACTCCTAGAGCAAATGGATTTGTTGGAAGCGTGGGACCTTGATAATAAACTGGAACAGGCAATGGATTCGTTAAGATTGCCACCTGAAGACCAGAAAATCAGTGTGCTGTCCGGTGGTGAGCGTCGTCGTGTGGCCCTTTGTCGTTTGCTTTTAAGTAAGCCGGATATTCTACTATTGGATGAGCCGACTAATCATCTGGATGCGGAAAGTGTGCATTGGTTGGAACAGTTTTTAAAGAATTTTCCGGGAACAGTTATCGCTGTGACGCACGATCGATATTTCCTTGACAATGTTGCAGGTTGGATATTAGAATTAGATCGAGGTGAGGGGATACCATGGGAAGGAAATTACAGTAGTTGGTTAGAGCAAAAATCCAAGCGACTTGAGCAAGAGCAAAAGGCAGAATCAAAACGTACCAAAGCATTGAAGCGTGAGTTGGATTGGGTGCGTCAATCGCAAAAAGCCAAGCAAGCAAAAGGTAAGGCTCGTTTGAATGCGTATGAAAAGCTTTCGGGAGAAACAGCGAAAGAAAAAGAGGCAAAATTGGAATTATTCATTCCACCTGGTCCGAGGTTAGGGGATAAGGTGATCGAGATTAGGAATGTGTCCAAAGGTTATGATGATCGATTATTGATCGACGATCTCACATTTTCAGTTCCTAAAAATGCCATCGTTGGTATCATCGGTGCGAATGGAGTAGGGAAGTCGACATTGTTTCGCATGATTATGGGTGAAGAACAACCCGACAAAGGTTCTATCGAAATCGGAGAAACGGTTGAATTGAGCTATGTTGATCAATCCCACAAAGACCTATTGCCTGACAAAACTGTTTATGAAATAGTTGGAGGAGGACAAGAAGTGATTGAAGTTGGCGGCCGCGATCTCAATGTTCGAGCATTCGTCAGTAAATTTAATTTTGCCGGATCTGATCAGCAAAAAAAATTGGAAGTGCTGTCAGGTGGTGAACGTAATCGCGTGCATTTGGCCATCACCTTAAAATCAGGCGGCAACGTGTTGCTGCTCGATGAGCCGACAAATGATATTGACGTCAATACACTTCGTGCATTGGAGGAAGCGATCGAAAATTTTGCAGGTTGCGTTATGATGATCTCGCACGACCGATGGTTCATTGACCGTTTAGCGACGCATATTTTAGCTTATGAAGATGAAGGTGATGTGCGGTTCTTCGAAGGAAACTTTAGTGCGTATGAAAAAAATAAGCAAGAGCGATTGGGTGATACAACACCAAAACGTCCACGGTTTAAGAGTTTGATTAGTTAGATAATTGCGCGCGATTGAAATGATTTAACGTTTTGTAGGTGTATTTCGGGTAATTCCTATTTTGATGTGCCATTTTTGTTTCCGTTGATAGAACTGCATTGAAATATAATACTGGAGCACCT
>ENA-ORXU01001018-ORXU01001018.1-marine-metagenome-genome-assembly--contig:-NODE-1018-length-26007-cov-3.612457_pt1 | contig 26007 bp, 23 predicted proteins | sample MGYA00237869_ERZ511484 | MGnify/ENA metagenome assembly ERZ511484
AATTAATCTCGTTTGAAAAATACCTCAAAGTTTTAAATTTTAATTTAAGTGCTACCCAAGCTGGTTTTTAGCAACATCTCAGTTTCATTTTTTGTACTTTTGGAAGCGTAAGCAATTCCTGTTTACAAATCACCTATCTACTATATTTCTGTTGACAGTCAGATCGATTACTATCGAAAGGGCTGAAAGATTAGTCTTCCCGCTGATTCTTTTCAACGTGTACCCCTCTTTATTTTCAAAATTTATTTCCCAGTTTAAAATGAGTTGTGTCCATTCTTAACACAATCTTCATTTTTAAAATACTATGAACATGAATGTAGACATGAAAAAGGTAAGTGCACTACTATTATTACTTCTGAGCGTTGCTTTTGTAAAAGCTCAAAATTCTACCAGTCAATTGGTTTATCAACTCTTTCAAGAGAAATGTGTCAGTTGTCATAATAACGCCAATGCAGAAGCAGGGCTGAATTTAGAAGGCAGTGGAGCAACAGAAGCTGAACGAATTTTGGATGTCAGAAATAACATCGTCGGTTCTCAACCCGCTAATCCTTTCGCAGCAGCCAAAGGGTATCAATACAATATTATATCCCGAAGGGAAACAGATTCCGTATACCGTGGCCAAAAAGATAGTACTGGCCAGAAGTATAGTTCGAAAGCCCAAACTGCTCATCTTAAAAGACCCTCTTGACCAGTTCAAAAAAGAGGAAGCCCTACGGATTATGAACTTTTTGAGTGATAAGAGCAACGGGTGGGCATTATTGGTGGTCAGTTCAAATTTAGAATGGGCCGACCGATGTACACGGGTCATTACCATGGAGAACGGAAAAATAAGCAACGAAAAATAACCGAAGATGCTGAATATTTCAGATAACCAGTTAAATAAAAAAGTCACTTTAGACAGATTTAAGTCTGCGCAAAGGGTATTTCATCAACGGCATTACAAGCATTTAAATCGATTTTTGCTGGCATCTGCCATATTTGGTTTCATTGCACTTTTTTTGCCATGGACGCAGAATATCACCGGAAAAGGATATCTGACAACTCTAACCCCCGATCAACGGCCCCAAACAATTCAATCGCCGATCCCTGGCCGTATCGAAAAGTGGTATGTACAAGAAGGCGACCATGTAAGCAAGGGCGATACGATACTCTTTATTTCAGAGGTCAAAAACGAATACTTCGACCCTAGGTTGGTAGAGCGCACCGGCCAACAGATTAAGGCAAAAGAGGCTTCCGTGACTTCTTATGAGGGTAAAGTAAAGGCCTTAAATAATCAGATAGGTGCTTTGGGCAACGAAAGAGGTTTAAAGTTGGAGCAATCGAAAAATAAATTACTTCAGGCCAAATTAAAGGTGCAGAGCGATAGTATAGATCTAGAGGCCGCTAAGACCAATATCAGTATTGCCGAGCGACAATATGGGCGTGTTGTTCAATTACAGTCAGAGGGGTTAAAGGCCGTAACAGATGTCGAAGAAAAAAGGTTGAAACTTCAAGAAACGCAGGCAAAACTAATTTCTCAAGAGAACAAACTATTGGCCGCCCGAAACGAAATCTTGAATGCGGAGGTAGAAATTAACCGTGTGCGTGCCGAGTACACCGATAAGATTTCAAAGGCCCAGAGCGATATGTACACGGCACAATCAAGTCAGTTCGATTCGGAGGCTCAGGTCACAAAACTAGAGAACGAGTTTACGAACTATTCTATGCGCAACGATATGTATTACATACGTGCGCCTCAAAATGGTTTTATCAACAGAGCGATTCAAGGAGGTATTGGCGAAACTTTTAAAGAGGGTGATCGTTTGGTCGGCATAATGCCTTCCGACATTGATATGGCCGTTGAGACCTTTGTAGAACCATTAGATTTACCCTTGATTCACTTGGGAGAGAAAGTTAGAATTCAGTTTGATGGTTGGCCCGTCATTGTCTTTAGCGGATGGCCGAATTTGAGTTATGGTACCTTTGGAGGCACGGTGGTCGCTATTGAAACTTTTATTAGTGATAACGGTAAATATCGGGTGTTGCTTGCTCCGGATCCTGACGACCAAGAATGGCCAGAAGCACTTCGTGTAGGATCCGGGGCCGATACGATCGCCCTATTGGAAGATGTGCCCATTTGGTTCGAGCTATGGCGTCAATTGAACGGTTTTCCGCCAAATTACTATCAACCGGAAGGCGCTCAAGCCAAACCCGTAAAAAAATAAAATGCGCAAGTACATTACATATGTATTGTTTTCAGCCTCCTTCTCGATGATGGGTCAGGTACAAGATTCGCTTGTTCTGCGGTTCAATGAGTACTTAGGGTACGTTAAAAAATATCATCCAATAGCTAAGCAAGCAGAATTGACTTTAGGCATGGGTCAGGCTACTTTGATGAAGGCACGTGGAGGCTTCGACCCCAAAATTGAAGTGGACTATGACCGAAAGGAATTCAAGGGAAGTGAATACTACGATCGTCTTAACGCCACTTTTAAAATTCCCACTTGGTACGGCATCGAACTAAAAGGAAATTTTGAACAGAACGACGGTGATTTTTTGAATCCAGCGGAATCAGTACCTACGGACGGACTATATAGTGCAGGGGTATCCGTATCGGTAGGGCAGGGTCTTTGGATCAACGACCGAATGGCCACACTGAAACAGGCGAAATATTTTAGGGAGCAGACCAAGGCCGACCGTGATCTATTGGTGAACCAGATTCTTTTCGATGCTTCCCTGGCCTATTTTGATTGGTTACGGGCATACAATGAAACGAATATTTACCAAAACTTTCTGGCCAATGCCGATATACGTTTTCAGGGAATAAAAAAGAGTGCCGAAGCTGGCGATATTGCCGCCATTGATACCGTAGAGGCAAAAATAGCTATGCAGAGTAGGGCATTAAGCTTGGAGCAGGCCAAAGTAAAGTTGATGAACCGTTCTTTGGAACTTTCCAATTTTCTTTGGATGAACGACAACGTGCCCATCGAATTACAACCCAATGTGATTCCGGATACTGATATCGGTGGAGAAATTGACACCACCCTAGAGATTCTCGGAAGGCCTTTAGGTGATTTTACGATCGAAAACCATCCGAAGCTATTATCCCTTGGTTATAAAATTGATGGTTTACGGGTCGAGAAAAACTTGAAAGCAAATAAATTATTACCTGTAATCGATTTGGAATATAATTTTTTAACTGAAACACCCGAATTTATAAACTCTTTCGAAACACAAGAATACAAAGGGGGTCTGCGGTTCTTGTTTCCATTGTTTTTGCGAAAAGAGCGCGGCGATTTAAGGTTGGCCAAATTCAAGCTCCGTGATGCTCAATTTGATTTGGACAATGCCGAAATAGCATTAAAGAACAAAATTGTAGCCTTATATCGCGAACTTGAGTCTTTTGAAACCCAAAATGTGCTTATAGATGATATCGTTGACAATTACAACACCCTTTTGTCGGCGGAAGAACGCAAATTCAGTTTTGGCGAAAGTTCGCTGTTTCTTATCAATTCTCGAGAAAGCAAGCTCATTGATGCCGAGCTGAAGCTAATCGAAGTGCAGAATAAGTTCTATACGGCCAAAGCTAAACTATTCAATAGTTTGGCGGTGAATCCCCAGAATTTGTAAGGTTTCTTAAAGGCTTCCTACCAATGCTACCTATGATGTTTATAAAACTTTGTCAAAGTTGCCTTAGTAATTTTATGGCCTAAATCAGAAATTAGTAAAACCTCCGTTTTGAATACCATGCAGAAAACAGCCCAAGAAATGATTCAAGAAAGCCTTCCGACGGCGATGTCATATATAGAATATCGTAAACTGGTCGCAAAGCTTGCCCAACAGGGTAAATCAACTGGCCCAGAGCAGACCGATGCATTAACCAATTATACGCAATTGAACGACCGGCGGATGAAGCGTTGGGACAAGACCTTAAAATTTGATCAAAAGGCTATTGATTCAATAAAAAACATTGAAAAACCACTTACTTGGCTAGTGCTGACCGAAAGCTGGTGTGGTGATGCCTCGCCCGCATTACCTGCTATGCACAAGATTGTGGAACTCAACCCAAAAATCAGTCTAAAAATTGTTTTGCGCGACAAAAATGTGGAATTGATGAACCATTTTTTGACCAACGGTGGTATGTCCATCCCCAAACTGATTACTATCGAAAACGAAACAGGTGATATTTTAAATGAATGGGGTCCAAGGTCAATGGCGGCCACTGAGCTTGTCGAAAACTACAAAGAGACGCATGGCGAACTGACTCCTGAATTTAAAGAAGAGCTACAGGTCTGGTATAATACCGATAAAGGGAAAAGTGTGTTGAAAGACCTTGTTGCGCTTCTACCTAAATAGGCCTGAACCGAAACGGTCAGTTTAAAGAATCTTGGAATTTGGGATTTCCTTTTTGGGAATTTGTATAAAGGGCTAGCGTGCCTTCCCCTGAAATAGATAGGTAATCGTACCTTTTTGCGAAGCTTTTGAATCTGAACTGAACTTTGCTTTCAGGGCATATTCGATGGCATTGTCTACCAGACATCCGTTCGAAGTACCTGAACTTCTAGAATTAAAATCGGCATCGATAACATTTCCCGAAGAATCTACTTCTATGTTGACGACAACTTTTCCACCTTCGATACAGGTATAAATGGGTGGTGGAAGTCTGAAATTGTTGCGGTTTACCAATGAATACGAAACAGAGGTACGCCGCTTAGAAAGATTATTGGTAAATTCTTTTTTCTGGGCATCTTTCTCCCCTAATTTTTGCTTCGCCTCTTGACGTTTCTTTTTCAGTTCCTTTACCCGTTCGGCATATTCGGAATCTGAAAGTTCGTCGTCGGCATCGGCATTTTCGGCTGCCGCTTTCTCCTCCAATAATTCTTCCAACGTTTTAAACTGTTCGGGATTTCCTTGGCTTGCGTCGGCAGTCTCGTTGTAGGCCATATGGCTTTCTATTGGGTCTGCCTCTTCGATTTCCTGTTCTAGCTCTTCCTTCTTATCCAATAATTCCTCAATATCCTCTTCCGCAAGCATCATTTCCACAATATATTCGTCTTCCACTTCCTCTCCTCCCAAATGGATATTGTATAGGCACAATATCACGATGGACATCGAAAAGAGGGTTATTAAGAGCGATAATTGTTTCCGGTTAAGGTGCATGAAGACATAACCGAAATACGATGAAATTATTTTAATTATTCGTTGAACTGAATGCAAAGGACTGATTTTTTGGTTTTGATCTATTTTTTTTCAGAGATTTTCCCCGAAAACATTGGGGTCTACAGCATTATTTACGTGGTAACTCCCTATTTTGGTTCTTCGAAGTTCCGATAAATGTCCCCCACTTTGCAATAATAGCCCCAAATCGTGTGCCAAACTACGAATATAGGTACCTTTACTACAAATAACTCGAAATCGAATTTCCGGAAGCTGCATTTGGGTAATTTCAAATTCTGAAATCGTGACCGTTCGCTTCTTGATTTCGACCTCTTTTCCTTCTCTGGCATATTCATACAGCCGTTTTCCATCTTTTTTTAAAGCGGAAAAAATAGGTGGGCGTTGTTCGATATCGCCAACGAAACTTGCAACTGCCGCTTCAGCAATTTCTCTCGAAATATGATTTATAGCAAATGTCTTATCGATTTCGGTTTCCAGATCATAAGAAGGGGTTGTGGCCCCAAGTGTTATGGTTCCGGTGTATTCTTTTATTTGACCTTGAAGTTCGTTGATTTTCTTCGTGAACTTTCCGGTACAGATTAAGAGTAGGCCTGTCGCCAAGGGATCCAACGTTCCCGCATGCCCTATTTTGATTTTCTTCAGTTCGAATTTCTTACGGATGGCCCATTTCAACTTATTCACCGCTTGAAACGAGGACCAACCGATGGGTTTGTCGATAAGCAGCAATTGTCCGTTTAGAAAGTCGTCTTTTGTTCTATTTTCCATTTTGAAGAAAATTTATATTTCCTCTTCGGGGGACTAAAGAGTCGCTAGGAAACTCCCCAAAAACCATAGCCGATGGCAATAAGGCCAACGACAATACAGTAGATGGCGAAATAGGAGAGTTTACTTTTTTTGACCAATTGAATCATCCACGTACAAGCGGCAAGGCCGGCAATGAAGGCTGCGATGAATCCGGCACCCATGGCCACGTTGTTCTCACCGTTAAAATTCAGTTCGCCGCTCATCAGGTCTTTGGCAATTTTTCCGAAGATCAGCGGAACGACCATTAAAAACGAAAACCGGGCCGCTTTGGTTTTGTCCACACCTAGAAGTACAGAAGTTGATATCGTTGCACCGCTTCGAGAAATACCGGGGAGCATGGCTATGGCCTGTGAAACCCCAACGATAAAGGCGTTACGCAAGCTCACTTTTTTATCGGTATCCTTGGCCATATCGGCAAAATAGAGCAATACGGCCGTTATCAGTAGCATAAACCCAACGAAGCGTATGTTTCCGCCAAAAAAGGCTTCCAATTGTTCTTCGAAAAATAATCCTACGAAGACGGCGGGCAGCATCGATATTATAATTTTTAGGGAAAATTGGGTTTGTTCGTTCCAGTTGAAGCTTAAAAGGCCTCGAACGATTTCCCAAACATCCTTCCGAAAAACAACAATGGTACTCAATGCGGTGGCAAAATGTAAAATCACTGTAAACAATAGGCTTTCCTCAGGTACGGAATTATCCCCTAAAATAGCTTTGCCAAGTTCTAAATGTCCACTAGATGATACGGGCAAAAATTCGGTCAATCCTTGAATGATACCGAGAATAATGGCGTCTAGAATATCCAAACCTATTTTTTATTCTTGTGCGGATTCAACAAAATAGCGTATATCTCGATGCCCAGACCAATAAGTACTAAGGTCGGTGCCAGCCGAATTCGACGAAAATTAAATATATCTTCGTTGAACACATTAGGGTCGTCACTACCGCCACCGCTCATAAGAATAAAGCCCAAAGTAATAAAGGCGAGCCCAATGAACATGAACAGGTAATTCTTCTTCTGAAAAATAAATTCTTTTTGCTGAGGTTGGTTCGCTGATTTTTGGTGTTTTTTGCCCATGTTGCAAATTTAATCAAGTTATGGCGAAAAAGGTTTAGGAGTTTAGAAATTTATGAGTTTAGAACGTATTATTTTTTACTGTTTCGTCATCTAATCCTGTCCATCACATAATACATAAAATCCTGTTCTGACAAATTTTCAATAATAAAGCTCATCCGTTCTTAAATTCAAAAACCGCTGTGTAGCGAAGAACGTACTGACGAGTGATATTAGTATGCCCAAAACCAAAATTGCCCCAAAAATTACGGCTAGTACTTCGATATCTTCGAAAAGTAATAGTTCGGGAAAATTCTTGTCCAGATAGAACAGGGCACCAGCCAGCCCTGCCATTGCCAGAATGGCTCCGAGCATACCCAGTTTTACGTTCGTCCAAATAAACGGTCTGCGTATAAAGGTTTTAGTGGCGCCTACCATTTGCATAGTCTTAATGATAAAGCGTTTGGAATAGATAGAAAGACGTATCGAACTATTGATCAATAGAAACGCAATAAAGGTAAAAATACCGCTGGCGACCAAGATCCAGAAACTAATTTTCTTTACATTTTCACTCAGCAGGCCAACGAGTGGCTTATCATAGCTGACTTCTTCGATATAGGTCTTTTCCGAGAGTCCGTTTGCGATTTCCTCAATTTGCTCCGGGGTTACAAAATCGGCCTTCAGCTGCACATCAATAGAATTTTTCAATGGATTATAGCCCAGAAAATCTTGAAAGTCTTCACCGATTTCCTCGCTGTGCTGTTCGGCGGCATCCTCTTTCGAAACATAGGTTGCGGTTTTGGTATGTTCTGCCTGTAAAAGGTTCTGTTGCAGTTGGTCGATTTCCGATTGCTTGGCATCGTCTTTTAGAAAAATCGAGATAGTGATCTGCTCTTTAAAGTGGTCGGCCATTTTCTTGGTATTGAGCACCAAAAGACCTAGAATACCCAATAAAAACAGTACTAGTCCGATACTCAATACCACCGAAAAGTAGGAGGATATCAGTTTTTGTTTTTGGTACTGTTCGAAAGACTTGCCCATGTTAGCGTATACGGTAGCAAATTTAGGAAAGTAAATCGAATAAACTTATTTTTGCCGAGAACAGATCGGACCTGTTAGGTTTTTACTGAAACAAGTTCAGCACAAGTAAAACCTGACAGGTCTAACACACTCACATATGCAATACGATTTCAGGGGAATAGAGAAAAAATGGCAAGCGTATTGGGCGCAACACAAAACGTTCAAGGCGGAAAATAATTCTGAAAAGGAAAAATTCTATGTGCTCGATATGTTTCCCTATCCCTCAGGTGCCGGACTGCATGTGGGGCATCCGTTAGGCTATATTGCCAGCGACATCTATGCCCGCTATAAAAGACACAAAGGATTTAATGTGCTACATCCCATGGGATACGATTCCTTCGGTCTGCCTGCGGAACAATATGCCATTCAGACCGGGCAGCACCCCGCCGACACTACTCGGGTAAATATTGAAGGAGGTGTCGATAAGGACGGAAAGGAAATCGAGGGCTATCGCAAGCAGCTCGACCGTATGGGGTTTTCATTCGATTGGAGCCGTGAAGTGCGTACCTCTAATCCGAAATACTATAAGTGGACACAGTGGATTTTTATCCAGCTTTTTAATTCATGGTACAATACCGATTCCGATAAGGCGGAAGACATTGCAAAGTTGGTTTCCATTTTTGAAAATGAAGGTAACCATACCGTAAATGCCGTTTGTGATGATGATGTTAACGAGTTCTCAGCCACGGACTGGAAGCAATTTTCGGCAAAGGAAAAACAGGAAATCCTCTTAAAATATCGCTTGACCTATTTGGCCGAGAGTGAGGTCAATTGGGTTCCCGCCCTGGGTACGGTTTTAGCGAACGACGAAATCGTAAACGGTGTTTCCGAAAGGGGCGGTCACCCTGTTGTCCGTAAAAAAATGACACAATGGAGCATGCGTATCACCGCCTATGCCCAACGTCTGCTAGATGGTCTAAATAAAATCGACTGGCCGCAGCCCTTGAAAGATTCGCAGACGAATTGGATCGGGAGGTCGCAGGGGGCGAGTGTTACCTTTAAAGTCCTCCCCCTAACCCCCTCCGAGGGAGGGGGAACTCATTCGCGTTTGACAGGGGATTCTTCGATAATAGGAACTTTATTAGCCCGAGCAAAAGAAATGCGAAAGAACCCTACAGAGGCAGAGGCCAAATTATGGGAAGTACTTCGGAAAAAGGAGTTTGTATATAAATTCAGAAGGCAGCACCCAATTTATAAATATATCGTCGATTTCGTTTGTTTGTACAAGAGATTAATCATTGAGGTGGATGGTGAAATCCATCAGCATCAATTGGATAAAGATGCCGAAAGGCAACTTACACTGGAAGAAAAAAAAGGTTTTGAAGTAATCCGATTTTCGAATGAAGAAGTTTTAAGGGATATAGAGAGCGTAAAAACGAAAATTCGGGAGAAGTTAGATGTCATCTCTTCTGAAAGCTTAATAGAGAGAGAATCAAACTCCCTCCCCTCCGGGGAGGGCCGGGGAGGGGACTTTTCAATAGAGGTTTTCACAACAAGACCCGACACCATCTTCGGTGCATCATTCATGACCCTCGCCCCCGAACACGAACTAGTAGCAAAAATCACCACTCCCGAGCAAAAGGCCGAGGTCGATGCCTATATCGAAGCCACCGCCAAACGCTCGGAGCGTGATCGTATGGCAGATGTAAAAACGATTTCAGGCGCTTTTACTGGGGCCTATGCCGAACACCCTTTTACCAGAAAACCAATTCCGATTTGGATCGGCGATTATGTACTGGCAGGCTACGGAACAGGGGCGGTGATGTCCGTTCCATGTGGGGATCAGCGCGATTATGATTTTGCTAAACACTTCGGAATCGATATCCCTAAAATTTTTGAGGGTATCGATATTTCGGAAGAGGCCTTTGCCGATAAGGAAAAGACCATCATCGCCAATTCAGACTTTCTAAATGGATTGCCCTATAAGAAAGCCGTAAAAACGGCCATTTATGAATTGGAGAAATTAGATCAAGGACAAGGCAAAATTAACTACCGCCTGCGTGATGCTGTTTTTAGCCGCCAGCGGTACTGGGGCGAACCTTTTCCAGTGTATTATGATAAAGAAGGTATGCCGCAGATGTTGGAGGAGAAGTTCCTTCCTTTAAAACTACCCGAAGTAGATAAATACCTGCCGACCGAAACCGGTGAACCGCCCTTAGGAAACGCAAAAGAATGGCATTGGTTGCAATACGGCGACGTCGGAAACGTAGTTTCCGAGGAAGAATTTAAAAACTCCTCCCCCGAGGGGAGGTCGGGAGGGGCTTTTGACCTCAACACCATGCCCGCCTGGGCAGGTAGTTCGCAATACTTCAATCGGTATATGGACCCACATAACGACGAAGAAATCTTTTCGCAAGAGGCCATCAACTATTGGCAAGATGTGGACCTTTACATCGGCGGTATCGAGCATGCCACCAGCCATTTGCTTTACGCCCGTTTTTGGCAAAAATTTATGTTCGATAAAGGTTTGGTGCCTAAAGATGAGTTTGCGAAAAAGTTGATCAATCAAGGCATGATTACGGGGACTAGTGCTTTTATTTATAGATATGATTTGACATGGGATTTCGATGCCACTTGGGAATCAGATGATGCTGAATTTGGCAGATTGGTTTTGATAATTTCAAAAGGTATTTATAAGCAATTGTTTTCATCTAATACTATGATTATGGATGAAGAAAATGTGATTAGAGCATTAGGTGAATTAATTCCGAAATCATTCAGAAATGAAAAGCCTAAGGCTTCTAGAGTAGAGCCTATTCATGCAGATATTTCCTTAATAAATTCTTCTGATGAACTTGATATTGAAGGCTTCAAAAAATGGCAACCAGACTACAAAGATGCTGTTTTCGTTTTAGATAATGGTGAAATATACGACGCAAACACCTCCCCCAAGGGTAGGCGTGGAGGGGCCTATGTAGTGGGTCGCGAAGTCGAAAAAATGTCCAAATCCAAATACAATGTAGTCAACCCCGATGCCATTTGTGAAGAGTACGGTGCCGACAGTTTACGTATGTACGAAATGTTCCTAGGCCCCTTGGAGCAATCCAAACCTTGGAATACGGCAGGTATCACAGGCGTTCATAGTTTCCTAAAAAAACTATGGCGTCTCTACCACTCTGGGCCAAATGGCGAATTTGTCGTAAATAATACCCCCTCCTCGGGAGGGGGCAAGGGGGAGGTCCCTTCCGCTGAGAGCTTTAAATCTCTCCATAAGACTATCAAAAAAGTAGAAGAAGACATCGAAAACTTCAGCTTCAATACCTCGGTCTCCACTTTTATGATCTGTGTCAATGAACTGACGGCTCAAAAATGCCACAACAAAGAAATTTTAGAACCTTTGGCCATTTTGATATCGCCCTATGCCCCCCATATCGCAGAAGAGCTTTGGGAAAAGTTGGGGCATAGCGAATCGATTTCCGAAGCACCTTTTCCAAAATTTGAGCCGAAATATTTGGTCGAGAGCAGTAAGGAATATCCGATTTCCTTTAACGGTAAAATGCGCTTTACGTTAGAACTTCCTTTGGATATGGGCAAAGATGAAATTGAATCGACCGTAATGGCACATGAAAAGACCCAACAGCAATTGCAGGGCAGAACGCCTAAAAAAGTTATCGTCGTGCCCGGTAAGATCGTGAATATTGTTGGGTAGCCTCTTTTTGTCCTTCCGACGCAGGAGGAATCTGCTGATACGGTCTTCTATACAAACAATGATGTTCAAAATCGTATGCAACCTTCCGCTAGATTGCTCACTTCGTTCGGAATGACAAATGAACATTCGGAATGACAAAACAGCTCCGCGCAATTATGCCCATTCGATTGACATTTTGTCGGTATTTGCAATTGGCGGGGTTTTTGTTTTTAAAACCACAAGTTATTCCTGCGAAGATGGGAATCTTTTATATCTTTAATTTAACATTAAAAACAGAACAGTTATGATGACCTATTATATAATTATCGGTGCCATGGGCCTCTTAAGTTGGGCAGTGAGCAGCAAGTTGAAAAGCAAATTCAAGCATTATTCCAACGTACACTTACGCAACGGAATGAGCGGTGCCGAAATCGCCGAAAAAATGTTGGCCGACCATGGTATTCGCGATGTGAAAGTAGTTTCTACGCCCGGTATGCTGACAGATCATTACAATCCATCGAATAAAACGGTAAATCTTAGTGAGGGTGTCTACAATCAGCGAAACGCCTCTGCTGCTGCGGTTGCGGCACATGAATGCGGCCACGCCGTGCAACATGCTACTGCGTATAGCTGGTTGACGATGCGTTCTAAAATGGTACCTGTAGTAAATGTAGCTTCCGGTCTTTCGCAATGGGTAATTATGGGAGGATTGGTTCTCTCGGCGACCACGGCTTTGGGTAGCGGACTCATGTTGGCCGGTATCGTTCTATACGGCGTTATCGCCGCATTTAGTTTTGTAACCTTGCCCGTAGAATACGATGCCAGTAATAGGGCGTTGGCTTGGTTGAAAAACAAGAATATTGTAACGCCCGAAGAATACAAGGGTTCTGAAGATGCCTTAAAGTGGGCAGCTAGAACTTACGTTGTGGCGGCCATTGGCGCACTAGCCACTTTGGCATATTTCATTCTACGCTATATGGGTGGTAGGGATTGATTTAAAACAGAAATGAATATTAAAAACCCTGTCCCCAACTTTTTTGGCGGCAGGTTTTTTCTTTTAAAAAGAATCATGTTGAAAGGAATTAAAATAAGAAAAGCGACCAACGATGACCTTTCCGCTCTGGAAAAAGTGGGAGACCAACTGTTCGATTATCCAATTAAAAGGAATAGGGCCATCGAGTTTTTAAACGACCCGAGGCATCATTTGGTGCTTGCTTTTCATGTCGATAATATAGTAGGAATGGCTTCGGGTTTTCATCATGTACATCCAGATAAAGACCCAGCACTATTTATTGATGAAGTTGGTGTTTTGGAAGGGTTTCAGGGAAAGGGAATAGGTAGTGGATTGGTACATTATTTGTGCGAACATGGAAAGAAACTGGGCTGCAAAATGGCTTGGGTACTTACAGGGGCGGATAATAAAGCGGCTAGAAAAACGTATTCAAAAGCGGGAGGGGCAGCTGATAAGAACAGTTTTATACTTTTCGAGTTTGAAACCTAAAAAATCTCGTTATCCATATTCAGACCCCAAAGGTTTTCAAAACCTTTGGGGTCTTCACCTTTGTAGCAGTAGGCAGTAGATATTACTGCCTACTGCTACTGCAAACTGAGTACTAAATAGTAATCTGCCTATCGATTTGTTGCGCCAAAGAAATAAAAGTTTCCGTTCGCGATACGCCTTCAATTTGCTGAATCTCTTTGTTTAGAACCTGCATGAGATGCTCATTATCATGGCATAGTACCTTTATGAGAATGGACCAATTGCCCGTAGTATAATGGCATTCCAATACTTCAGGAATCTTTTCCAACTGTTTTACGGCAACGGGGTTGCTCATGGCCTTATCCAAATAAATACCGATATAGGCCATGGTTGTATAGCCCATTACTTTAGGATTGATTATAAATTTTGAGCCTGCTAGAAGTCCTGATGCTTCCAGTTTTCTGAGTCGCTGGTGAATGGCCGCTCCCGAGATTCCGATGTTTCGCGAAATTTCAAGAATCGGTTTTCGGGCATCTTCCATCAAAAATCTTAGGATTTTTTTGTCAATACCGTCAATTTTGACATTTTCGTTACCGGATTTCATGTTTTCTATTTCGGATTGATGGTAAAAGTAGGAAATTTCAAGGAAATTGAATTGTACCCGTAAAGTTCCTTCCCCAGAAAGGGGAAGGTGGGCCAGCCGTAGGCGAGGCTCGGAAGGGGTGCTTTGCGAGCTAAGAGCGTAATTTTGGTCTATAGACCTATCCTTAAAGGTATGCGCTTTTACCCCTTCCGTCTTGCTAGCTCCACTGCAATCCACCTTTCCCTTTCTGGGGAAGGAGCCGTTACATTAATCAATCCTCTCCAATTATTAGGTAAACGTTCTCCCCCTGAGGGGGGAGTTAGAGGGGGGCCTTTTCAACTCGCCACCGAATCGGGGTTATACCCAAGATAGGGCACTTCATATTCCCTAAACCTAATCCCGTAGTCTTGTAGTTCTTTTAGTATCGGTTCGTAAACTTCCTTTGTAATTGGAATTTGAACCCCAGGGGTGCTGATTTTCCCGTTTAATATAGCAAGCGTTGCTATCGCAACGGGAAGTCCAACGGTCTTTGCCATAGCGGTATGGGTGCGATTTTCACCTGTAACCACCATATTGGCATCTATTTGTAGCTTTTTACCATCGAGTTCGTAACCGAATTTATGGTACATCACGATCATATCTTTATCATCGTCGCCTAGCGTCCAATTATCCTCTAAAATACGCTGTAACACTTGAGCTGGAGTGGCATTCTTTAGGGAAATTGTCTTTTGGGCATCGAAGAGGTTCAGTTCCAAGAGCTTCTCCCACATAATGTCATCTTGATCGATTTTAAGGTAGTGCCGTAATTTGAGCTCAACAGAATCGGTTGGGGAATAGGGGAGAAACAGATTGGTAAATTCCCGATACGACATGCCATCCGAGTTTTCAAGGGTGTAACTATCATCGGTCATGCCGAGTTGTACGAACATGTTCCATGCCTTTGAAAAACCCATGCGACGCATAGTGCCTCGATATAGGGTGAGCACATCTTGAAGGCCGTAGGCTTCGCGATAGTTCAAAGAATCTCGATTGGCGTAGCCTTCGAATCTTCCGTAACCTTCGATATCGAAAAATTCGGTGCGCCTAAATAATCTGTGGTAGGGAATGTATTTATAAGTGCCTTCCTGTATGAATTTTGCAGTGCCGCCTTGCCCTGCTACCACTACGTTTCTGGGGTTCCAAGTGAATTTATAGTTCCAGAGGTTATTATCGCTTTCCGGCGCTACCAAGCCGCCAGTAAAAGATTCGAACAACAACATTTTGCCCTCACTTTCACGAATACGATTAATGATTTGCATGGCGCTCATATGGTCGATGCCAGGATCAAGTCCGATTTCGTTCATGAAAATCAACTTCTTCGCTTTGACGATTTCGTTTAGGGATTTTAATTCTTCACTTACATAAGATGCGGTGACCAAATGCTTTTCAAAGGCAATACAATCTTTGGCTACTTGTATATGGAGACTGGCAGGAAGCATCGAAACTACGATATCGCAATGTTTTACTAGCTTTTTCCGCGTTTCGTCGTCAAAGATATCTAGTTTTAGTACCGAACATGCCATATGTCCTTTGATGGATTCTGTGATATTTTCGGGATGAAGGTCGGCGATTGTCAGGTGCAAATCTTCCGATCGGGCCTTTTCCAAAAAATAATCGAGCAGGTAGGATGTTGATTTGCCTGCTCCTACGACAAGAATTTTACGCGGCATTCAGTTTTGTATTTTTATCGAAAATCAGGACGATCTCCATTCTTGATAACGAAATACGAAGGTATCAATTGTTATATTTATATAAAAATTGAAAATTTAAGTTATGAACAAAACAATTTTATTGACAGGAATTGTATTCGGCATATTGGCCGTAATACTTGGTGCATTCGGAGCGCATGGGTTGGAAAAGTTGGTAAATGCCGATGCCATTCAAACTTTTGAAACAGGGGTACGGTATCAAATGTACCATGCACTATTCTTATTGGTTTTGGGGAGTATGCCGCAATTGCCTGAACAAAGAAAAAAAACGATATACTATCTTATAGTTGCTGGAGTAGTATTGTTTTCCTTTTCCATTTATTTTTTGGCTATCAACGCCTTGACGAATTTTGATTTTAAAATCATAGGATTCTTGACGCCTATTGGTGGCCTCCTTCTCATTTTAGGCTGGGGAATATTTGGATATCGACTTTATAGACAAGTCGACTAATAAATCATCATTTAAAGACGTTAAAATATTATATTTTGATAATTTTGTACCGTAAAAAGATGTCTTAAATGAAGAATTCGAAAAAAAACAGAAAAACTATCTCCTTAGAATCATACGAAATTACCCATGAAAACTTTCATTACCAACTGTCGCCTGATGAATTACATACCATAAGCCTAAAAAAAGGAATGGGGAACGAAGCCTCTTCCGGAGCATTAGCAGTGAATACCGGAGAGTTTACAGGGCGATCGCCAAAAGATCGCTTTATTGTGAAAGACGCTATCACCGAAGACAAGATTTGGTGGGGCGATATCAACATTCCATTTGAGTCCTCGAAATTCGATACGCTGTACGACAAGGTCATTGGCTATTTGAACCAAAAAGAACTCTACGTTCGCGATTGTTATGCTTGTGCGGATCACAATTACCGGATGGATATTCGCGTAATCAATGAATACCCTTGGTCGAATCAATTTGCCTATAATATGTTCATTCGCCCGACGGATGAAGAACTAAGAAACTTCGAACCGGAATGGACGGTTATCAACGCACCGGGTTTTATGGCCGATGCCGAGGCTGACGGTACGCGCCAGCATAACTTCGCCATTCTCAACTTTACTAGAAAAATCGCCTTGATCGGTGGCACGGGCTATACGGGTGAAATTAAAAAAGGGATATTTTCGGCATTGAATTTTATTCTTCCCGTTGAAAAAAATACCATGCCGATGCATTGTTCGGCCAATATTGGTAAGAATGGGGAAACTGCTATTTTCTTTGGCCTATCGGGAACCGGTAAAACTACACTATCGACCGATGCGAATCGTAAGTTGATCGGTGATGACGAACATGGGTGGAATAACGAGAATGCCGTCTTTAATTTTGAAGGTGGTTGCTATGCGAAAGTCATAAATCTCTCGGAAGAGCAGGAACCTGAAATCTACGGAGCTATTAAAAAGGGCGCAATCCTTGAAAATGTTATTTTGGATGGTAATGGTGTAGTCGATTTTGGTGATACGTCGATAACACAGAATACAAGGGTCAGTTATCCTATTTACCATATCGAAAATGTACAGCGGCCGTCCATTGGAAAAAATCCGAAGAATATCTTCTTTTTGACCGCGGATGCTTTTGGGGTATTGCCACCAATCTCAAAATTGACACCTGCGCAAGCGGCATATCATTTTATATCTGGATATACTGCAAAAGTTGCGGGAACCGAAGCTGGTGTAAAAGAGCCGATTCCTTCGTTCTCTGCATGTTTTGGCGCGCCTTTTATGCCACTACATCCTGCGAAATATGCCGAAATGTTAAGTAAAAAAATGCAAGATGCCGGAGTGAACGTATGGCTGGTCAATACAGGTTGGACGGGAGGCCCCTATGGTGTTGGTACGCGAATGAAACTCAAATATACCCGTGCGATGATCAATGCCGTACTTAAAGGTGATTTGGGATTATATAATTACGACGACTACCACATTCACTCCGTTTTCGGTGTAGCCCAACCTAGGAAGTGTCCTGGGGTGCCAACAAGCGTATTGAGCCCAAGAACTACATGGAACGATGATAAGGCCTATTACACTACAGCTTTTAAGTTGACCAATGCCTTTCGCGAAAACTTCAAAAAATTCGAGGCCTACGCCAGCGAAGAGATACGTCGTGGCGGCCCACAGCGGTATGCTTTTTGATTCCCCTAATCCCCGAAGGGGGAATGTCTCCCTCTACCTGCCCGAAGCGGAGAATTCTTAATTTTACATACAAAAAATGCTTTCCGAAACGGAAAGCATTTTTTTTATAATATTGGCGTTCCCCCTTCGGGGGTTAGGGGGCTTCTATTTTTTATTCTCAATAGTAATATACTTCTGAAGTGCCATCGTCATTGATGGTGTTTCTGGCGTTGGTGCCGTAATGTCGATTCGGAGTCCTGCATCGGTGGCAGCGGATATCGTTGAATTGCCAAAAACGGCAATCCTAGTATCGTTCTGCTCGAAATCAGGGAAGTTCTGTAGCAATGACTCAATACCTGAAGGGCTAAAGAAGACCAAAATATCGTAGTAAACATTCCTAAGATCAGAAAGGTCGCTTATAACGGTTTTATAAAAAACACCTCTTTTCCAATCGATGTCCAGATCGTTAAGAATATCGGGTACGCTATCCTTTAGGGCATCGGAAGATGGCAAGAGAAATTTTTCGGTCTTGTATTTTTTGAAAAGCGGCACCAATTCTTGAAAATTACGTTTGCCCACGTAAATCTTGCGTTTACGGTAGACTACGTATTTTTGAAGGTAGTAGGCCACGGCTTCCGACTGGCAAAAATATTTCATCGAGTCGGGTACTTTAAAACGCATTTCCTCCGCTATTCTGAAAAAATGGTCTACGGCGTTTCTGCTCGTCAGTATAATCGCGGTATAGTTCTTAAGGTCGATTTTTTGCTGACGTACGTCTTTAGCATCGACACCCTCAACATGTATAAAAGGCCTAAAGTCAACCTTGACCTTTTCCTTGTCAATTAGCCTTGAATAAGGCGAATTTTCCATCTTCGGTTCTGGCTGAGATACCAAAATCGTCTTTATTTTCATATACACCAATTATTGTTTGAGATAACTGCCAATAATAATAAACGGGGAAATTTCGAGAGCGCAAAGGTACAAAATAAAATAGAAAAAGTAGTTGGCAATGAATTTTTGATGATTCCTCAGTGCTGTAACCCAACCGATTATATTAATTAACAGAATTAGGAAAATTGCAATAAAAACTACAATTTTTGAGTCGTTCCGCATATAGACCAAGGCCATATTTGCCAAGAACATGATAAGCCCACTATAGTTTAAATAAGAAAGTTTTTTAAAGATCAATTCACCGATTATTTGGCCCGATCCGAAAATGAATCCGTTGCACAATTGCACAACTACCTTTAGAGAAATAAATACCAAAATGCAGCCGAGTATAACCGGAAACATGAATGGATATGGGTCATGCGCGTACGAACCCAGTATTTGTCCGGCCAGAAACACGAAAAGCGAGAAGTTAATAATCTGAAAAATAGTAAAGAATATATGAAACCAATTAATTAGTTTTTCCTTTTTGTTGTACATAAAGATGTACTTGTTATTAAAGGGCAAAATAATGAAATTCAGAAAACGGTTGTAGAACATCCTCTTGGCAAGAACTAGAAATATAAGGCTAGAAAGCAATATAATCGTAATCCAATCGGCGGTGTCGGCAGTTCTTAAAATAGGCTCCATTACTTGAATTTAGTGTTCTCTCCGTTTATTCCGAAATGCATTCCAATTTCCGAAATACCGATTCTGAAATAACGCGGTTCTTCCATATTTGTTTCTGGAAATTTAAAGGTAAAAGTTACCGTATCATTTGGCGGTAGTGCAGAAATCTTTGCATCCACCGGTCTAGGAATAATCAACCGTCTGTCTTTTACAATCTTAAAATCGCTCATATAGGCGACATTGAATTTTAACTTTTCAAGATCTATTGCCTCGTTATAGGGGTTACATATCTTGAAAGTCTGTTTTTTATCAAAATCTAAAGTGACAGGGCCATCAACAATGGTTTTTAGTTTTCTAAATGATTCGAAATTGTTGATGAGCCTTCCATAGTACTGGTGGCCGTTCTTTTTTGTCATGTTAAGGTCATCGTTGGTAATGCGGCCTGAAACATACAAAACCTCCTTATGCTGCATCTGGGCCTCCGAATCATCGATGGAATATTGATTACGTCGGTACATGTCGGTATTGAACGAATACGTTGGCACGCCGCCCGAGTAAAAAGAATACATCGGTGCGTTGCGGTACGAATTTTCAAAGACCAGCGGCGTATCGCCTAACTTCGAATGAAATTGCTCGACCCATTTTTTATTGCCGTGCGTCTCATAGTGAATAGGAGACATAGGCTCATATATCAGGCCTATCCTCAAATAGAGTATAATTAGAATATTGACGATACCCATACTATATATCCACTTCTTGACCATATCGTTTTGCATCATATAGCGATAGACAATAATGACCAATGGAATACAGATAACAATGGCCCATTGCGCCTGAATACGCCTTTGAAAACTCGATAGAAAAAAGAAAATGATTATGCCGTAGGTTAGGTATAATAATGCTTTTGTGAATTGATCGGCGGCCTTTGTTTTATAAAGTGACCAATAGATCCAAGGAAAGGTTAGGCCAAATATCGCCACTAGGTTTACTATGTAGCCCAAGGTGTATTTTATGAAATCGTAGGGATCGTTCGGTCGGTCGAACAGATGATAATTTAACGTAACAAAATCGTTGTGGTACAACCATATGAAGTGGGGTGTGTAGCATAGTAAAGCAACAAAAAGTGATGCCCATGCATATTTGCTGGTCAGTAATTTTAAATTCGAAAGTAAAACAAAAAGTATGACCAATGCCGCATGGTACTTACTGTACATTAAACCTGCCATGGTGATGCCCAATAAAACTCCCCAAAGCCACGAAGGCTTTTTAAGAAATTGCTTGTAAACGTAAAGAAACAGGGCTGTAAAGAATAACAACGGCGTATCGGGCAGCGTAAAAAACCCGTAAGCGTTCAGTAGCGTCATCGAGAAGGTAAGGACAAAGAAATGTATGACGTACTCTTTCTTTTTTGGGATGTCGATGGTCGACCAGAGTACAAAAAGTGTGGCGGTCGAGAGAATGCAACTCATAAAACGGACACCAAGTTCCCCATCAAAAATAAACCCGCTCAATTTGACCAATAAAGCTACTAACGGCGGGTGGTCAAAATAGCCCCACGACAAATTCTTGGCATAATGCCAATAGTAGGCCTCATCAAAAATAAGTGGAGTAAAATACGACTGAACCACGTTGATAACGAACACGATGCCCAATAACAGTAAGAAAATTCTAGGTAATTTGGAGTTCATTTAGAGTCAGTGTCTCAATTCAGAGCGTTGGCTTCGGTATTAACAACGCGCAAAATTACGAATTATGATAAATACGCAATGTTTAAAAATTTCATAATTCGTCAGTTGTCTTTACCGAGCAGATTTTAAAATACTATTTTTGCGCGAGACGTGTTAAAACAGTCTCTCAAACCTAATCCAATCGATGTCGGACAGTCTGGTCATTATACCAACCTATAATGAAATTGAGAACATTGAGGCCATCATTAAGGCTGTCTTTGGGCTTAATAAAGATTTTGATGTGCTCATCGTCGACGATAACTCTCCCGATGGCACTTCGGCGAAGGTTGTTAGCATGCAAAAAGATTTTTGGAATACGTTGTTTTTGGAAACGCGAATGGAGAAGTCAGGGCTAGGTACAGCCTACATTCACGGATTCAAATGGGCCATCGCTAAAAAGTACGACTATATTTTCGAGATGGATGCCGATTTCTCCCATAACCCCGAAGACCTAAAGCGGCTGTATAGGGCATGTGTTAACGGGGCAGACGTGGTAGTGGGATCTCGATATAAAAAGGGGGTCAATGTAGTTGATTGGCCTTTGTATAGGGTGTTGCTGTCATACGGCGCTTCCTTCTACGTAAAGATCATAACGGGGATGCGGGTTCATGACCCGACTGCAGGTTTCGTGTGCTATAAACGCTACGTACTCGAGAACATTGATTTAGATTCTGTACGTTTTATCGGTTATGCCTTTCAAATAGAAATGAAATTCAGGGCGTACCTGAAAAATTATAAAATAGAAGAAGTATCCATTATTTTTCGGGATCGGGTGAAAGGCAAGTCCAAAATGACGGGTTCGATTGTTAAAGAGGCCGTATTCGGAGTGTTTTTGATGAAAATGCGGAGTTTATTCCAAAAAAGTAAATTTTAAAACAGGCTTTTAGATGGGAAGGATATTGATTAAAAATGCCAAGGTCGTAAACGAAAATTCCATTTTCGAAAGCGATGTGCTACTCGAAGATGATTTTATTCTAAAGGTCGATGGCGATATCTCGGATGCAAATGCAAAAGTTCTCGATCTCGACGGAAAGTACCTTATGCCCGGCATCATTGACGATCAAGTACATTTTCGAGAGCCCGGTCTTACCCATAAAGGTGATATTGCCTCTGAGAGTAGGGCGGCGGTTGCAGGTGGTATTACTACTTATATGGAGCAGCCCAATACCAACCCGCAGACGACGACAATCAAAAAGTTAGAGGAAAAGTTCGCTATGGCCGAAAATACTTCCTATGCTAACTACTCCTTTTTATTCGGCGGTACGAACGATAATCTTGAAGAAATCAAGCGGCTCGATAAAAATGCATGCTCAGGGGTAAAATTGTTTCTTGGCTCGTCGACGGGAAATATGTTGGTCGATGACGAAGAAGTAATCGAAAAGATTTTTAGCAATACCGAAATGGTTATTTCCGCACATTGCGAAGATGAGCAGACCGTTCGACAAAATCTTGCAAAATACAAAGCGGAATACGGAGATGACATTCCCGTAAAGTACCATCCTTTGATACGCAGCGAAGAAGCTTGTTATCTGTCTTCGTCGAAAGCTATTGCCCTTGCTAAAAAGACCGGTGCACGTTTGCATGTCTTTCACCTTTCAACAGGTAAGGAAACAGAACTGTTCCGCAACGACATTCCTTTAGAACAGAAAAAAATCACCGCTGAGGTATGCATCCATCATTTGTGGTTTTCAGATGCCGACTACGATACCAAGGGTACTTTGATTAAATGGAATCCGGCCGTTAAAACCTCTACAGACCGTGACCAACTATGGAAAGCATTGCTGGACAATCGCTTAGATGTTATTGCTACGGATCACGCTCCGCACCTGCTCGAAGAAAAAAACAGTGTGTATCCCAAAGCAGCCTCCGGCGGGCCATTGGTGCAACATGCGCTTCCGGCAATGCTTGAAAAGTATCATGAGGGAATGATTTCCTTAGAAAAAATAGTGGAGAAGATGTGCCACAATCCCGCCAAATTATTCGATATCAAGAAAAGGGGCTTTATTCGGGAAGGCTATTTTGCCGACCTGACGATCGCAGACTTGAATTCCCCATGGAGCGTATCAAAAGAGAACATCGCATACAAATGCGGTTGGTCACCCTTTGAAGGGAATATGTTACAGTCTAAAATAACCCATACTTTTGTCAACGGCCATTTGGCCTATGAAAACGGAAGTTTTTCACGTGAGCGACATGGTAAACGATTGACTTTTGACAGGTGAAATCAGAGAATAGAAAATAGAAAAAAGAAGAGAAAAGAGACGGAAGAAACTAGAATCTAGAATCAAGACTAAAAAATATCGGGTGCGAACTACGAAGTTTATAATGGGTATTCCCCCTTTGACTTGCAATCGATGAGGAGGCACAACCGAGAAGACTGCATTAGGGGGTATTTTCGTGTTACAAAGAGCTTCGATTATCCAAGCATGTTTAGAGCGAAGATGAAAAAGTCTAGTTTCTTGCCTCTAAAAGCGAAGCGGTCTTGGTTCTTTTTTGAGGTGCCGACAATAAATTTCAAATGAAAAAAGCATTTATTTTAACGATACTGATTTGCTCGGCTTCTTGCATCGAAAAGCTTTTAGAAAAGCCCGAAAACCTTATTGCAAGAGACAAAATGGTAGAAGTACTACAAGACTTGGCTATTATTAATGCTGCAAAAACGACCAATTCAGCGAAACTTCGCGATAAGAACATTGACCCCATGACATATATTTTTGAAAAGTATGGTATCGATAGCGTTCAGTTCGTGGAAAGCGATAAATATTACGCCTCTTTGCCCATTACATATGAGAAGATTTACAAAGAAGTAGAAACTGGACTTGAAAAAGAACAGCAGATTTTGAACGATGCCAAGAAGCTTAAAGACAGTCTTACCCGATTGGAAGCGGAAAAAAAACAAAAAATGAAACGCGTAAAAGAACAAAGGGCTACTGATTCTCTTGCTCGAACTTCTGGCAACAAAAAGCAATAACACCCTTCAAAGGTTCAAATTCGAAATTCAAATCTTGCCTAACTTTTTGATTGTCGTAAATCTGCCTATGTTTTAATGACCGGATAGAGCTTTTGGTGATTCTTCTGCCATTTTTGAACAAGAAGTTCTTTAGCCAATCGAACCATCGACCGATTTCCAATTGCCAGAATTTTAGTCTCATAGTAGGTGGTTTTAGACCAAATTTTGTGCTGATTTCAGTAAGTATTTTATGGTATGTCCAATTCTCGGCCACAGCGATGTAACGCTCGTTTTTAATTTGTGATTCCATCAATTCGATCATAAATCTTATAACATCGTGAACGGTAATAAAACCGGTACCACCTGGCGGATAAAAGCGATGTCCTTTGTGGGCAATACCGAATAGGGCCCCGCTACCAGAATCCCAAAACCCCGGGCCGACGATAACTCCCGGATTTAACATTACAACGGGTAGCCCTTCTTGCGAACCACGCCAAACTTCCATTTCAGCGGCATGTTTGGCCAGCCCGTAAACATTTGCTTCTTGGGGTGTCCAATCTGTTTGTTCATCGGCCTTGGCATCGCCCAAACTACTGCCGATAGCACCAATGGTGCTAACGTAGCATAATTTTTTGATATTATTAGAGATACATAGGTTCACGATATTGGCCGTACCCTCAATATTTACTTTTTGAAGTTTTTTGTAGTTATTCGGGTCAAAAGAGATCAATGCCGCCGAATGGTAAACATGTGTTATGCCTTTGAAAGCATTTTCTAGAGCCGGAATATCGTTGAGGTCTGCTTTGAACCATTCGATTTTAGCGAATAGCTCGGAGGCTTCCCCAGTATAATAACCGAACACTTTTTCGACGCGTTTAAGGTTACTTTTTTTTCTGTGGATGGCCCTTATGGAAATACCTTTTTCCATCAATTTCAGTAAAAGATGTGCGCCGACCAAACCCGTTCCGCCTGTGACCAAGACCATAGCTCAAAGTTAGGGAATCGACTTGAATTAATTCATTTCTTTAGAACGCGAGAAGGCACATATTTCCTTTTATATTTGCATTCTAATTTAGACTACACGAAATATGGCCACAAATTTTGTCGAAGAACTGAAATGGCGTGGAATGTTGCACGACGCAATGCCAGGAACGGAAGAGCATCTGTTAACTGGAATGCAATCTGCCTATGTAGGTATCGATCCGACGGCCGATTCGTTGCACATCGGGCATCTTGTAGGCGTGATGATGTTACGCCATTTTCAATTGGCGGGCCATAAACCCTACGCCCTTATCGGTGGTGCTACGGGTATGATCGGCGATCCATCTGGTAAATCTGTTGAGCGCAATCTATTGGACGAGGCTACGCTGCGCCATAATCAAAATGCGTTAAAACAACAATTGTCCCGTTTTCTCGATTTTACAGGCGATACTGAAAATGCGGCCATTTTGGTCAATAATTACGATTGGATGAAAGATTTTTCATTTATAGATTTCATTCGAGATGTAGGCAAGCATATCACCGTTAACTATATGATGGCCAAAGATTCGGTGAAAAAGCGATTATCCGCAGAGGCGAAAGAAGGCATGTCGTTCACTGAATTCACCTACCAAATGGTACAGGGTTACGATTTTCTACATCTGTATAAAAATCATAATTGCACGTTACAAATGGGCGGTAGTGATCAATGGGGCAATATTACTACGGGTACCGAACTCATTCGTAGAATAGGAAACGGAAAAGGGTATGCGTTGACCTGCCCCCTCATTACCAAAGCTGACGGCACCAAATTCGGAAAGACCGAAGGCGGAAACGTTTGGCTGGATGCGGAGCGCACATCGCCTTATCGCTTTTACCAGTATTGGTTGAATACTTCAGACGACGATGCCGAGAAATATATAAAGATATTTACGTTCATTTCTAAGGATACTATCTCTGCTTTGGTCAAAGAACATCAAGAAGCACCGCACCTGCGCAGTTTACAAAAACGATTGGCCGAAGAAATAACGGTTATGGTGCATTCGCAAGATGATTTGGACAATGCTCAAAAGGCCAGTACTATTCTTTTTGGGAAGTCGACATCCGAAGACCTGAAAAAATTGAACGAGAAGACTTTTCTTGATG
>ENA-ORXU01001027-ORXU01001027.1-marine-metagenome-genome-assembly--contig:-NODE-1027-length-25788-cov-4.645521_pt1 | contig 25788 bp, 24 predicted proteins | sample MGYA00237869_ERZ511484 | MGnify/ENA metagenome assembly ERZ511484
CAGGTCAAATATAAGGGATATGGCAAGCGCAAACCACTAGCGTCTAATCAAACAAAATGGGGTAGAAAACGCAATCAACGTGTCGAGATCCGGATATTGAGTGTTGATGGGTGATTGTATTAAAATCTTGTCGCAGATCTATATTCGGCTGCTATGAAATGAATATAGAAGAGTGATCTTATCAAGATTTATTTCATGAAAATTTGTTTCTTCATTTACCTGAGGGTATTATTTCTATAACAACTACCACATGCGTCCAGCAATAAAAAATATAATATTTGATCTAGGTCATGTTATTTTGTCAATTGACTTTGATAAAACGATTGCCGCGTTTCAAAAATTAGGATTTAATGACTTCGACGTAGCATTGGATGGTAATCGAAAAATCTTCGATGATCTTGAAATTGGAAAAGCCACGCCAAAAGAGTTCATAGCTTATTTTCAAAAAATAAATCCAGATGTAACTCCGACTCAAATAATTGATGCATGGAATGCGCTGTTGCTCGAAGTTAAAGCAGATACTATAGATATCCTGAAGACATTAAAATCACATTACAGATTATTTCTTTACTCGAATACGAATGCTATTCATATTGAATGGTTTAATCAATACATGGCCGATAAGCATCAGCTCGATGATTGGGCTGACAAATTGTTTGATGAAGTCTATTTTTCACATACACTCGGATATCGCAAACCAAATCCTGAAGGGTTTGAATCTATTCTTGAAAACCAATCTTTACGTCCTGATGAAACATTGTTTATAGATGATTTTTTACCGAGTGTGGCTGCGGCTATGCGCTTAGGCATTCATGGCCTGCATAAACCTGCTGGCGCTGATTTACGCGAGAGCTTATTAAGGAATGGGTTATTAGAAAATTAACGTGATTCCTCACATGAGCACCCCAGTTACCCACACATAAATCATACTGGCAACGGCCAACACATTTGACCCAAATGCAAATAGTTTCATCTGGCCAAGTGTATACGTTTGAGATTTGAATAGAAAAAACAAATCGATGATCAACCAAATGAATCCCATCAGCAACATCCCTCCAAAAATATAATCTTCGTAAACAACAAATAATAAAAGTACTTCGAGTACAACGATAGCCATGATTAATAATTTAGTTTTTACTCGGCCTAACATTGTCGCTGTGGTCCGCCTTTTTGCCAATCGATCTGGATCAATATCCATGACCTCACCCATTAAATGGGATTGCATAGCGAATAAAAATAAATAGGCATATGTTGTCAATGAAATAATATCCGTGTCATTGATTAACATACTAAGTGGTGCTACAAGTAAATATCCAATCTGGCAAAGTAATTCGAGTGGTGGGCGAGACCGCAAACCGTGTTTAGGTAAATTGTATAGTCCGTTGATTAAAATAAATCCGAGAAATAGTACACCTATTTTCCAACCTCCAATATACAGGAGAGGAGCGATGAAAATGAGTTGTGTCAAAGCGATAGGTTTCCATAGCTGTTCAAGTTGTTCGGCAGATCCACGTGCACCAAACCAAAAACTATCCTTTCGAGGATTCACGGCATCTGTCTCTCGGTCCACGACGTCATTCCATCCATATACCATAAAGTTCAGCGGGAAGGAAACATAAAATAGCCCTAGATAAAATGCTGGTGAGTTCCAAATTTCCGGCATTTGACTAGTCGGTAATAAATAAAGCCATATTGTCGCGAACCACAATCCGGGTCGGGAAACTTTTAGATAAAACAGTAAGTGTTTAAATATTTTCAATCGTCAATTTTTATTCAATCTTCCATTCCTTCCACGTGTTATATTCAGGTGTGCCAGATGTTGCACCTAGAATTAATCCTACGCCAAATCCTATGCCCCCTGATATAAAAAGTGTGTTTTTATCTGATTTGTTTTTGACGACTAAGCCGTTTAGTGCAGAAACGACGCCCGCTACCAACAAAGCGGCTCCTAAACGACTTCTTGTTTTGCGACTTTTTATACGCTTCAAACTATGAATATTTTCAATTTCATAAATATCGAATTTGGCAATTTTGATTTCATCAGGCAGTTGTTCTGATGATTCGTAGTAGTGTTCGTGCATGACATATCGTCCATCCTTATTCTTGACATTATAAATCCAAACACGTGGCTTAAGTGTGATGCTATCATCGTTCACGCGAAGTAGTTTTCCGTAATAAGCATTTGTACGGAGTTTTGAAAACTCCTTAGAAACTGAAATTTTCAGTTCGTGATTGATGGGGAAGGACTTCTTTTTGCTTTTGGAGGTTAGGGTGAGGCCTTGAGCGGTGAGGGTTAGTGAGGCGGCCGCAAGGATAAAGAGTGTGATGATTGTTCTCATGTGTATGGAATTTAACGGGAAAGATAAGGGGTGGATGGCGGTTCGACAAGTGCGGATTTTGAAATATAGAGATCATCATATTCAGTGATTGCATGTGCTCAACTGGACCTCACATAGAATCAAGTCTTTGTCATTTGAACATCATTTTGTGGTCGATACTGGATTGCTGCACCGATCCTCTTGGGGGGCCTACAATCAAAATTACAAGGCTGACTCGTTTCATTCGCACTGGATTATTCCGCGCATATACTTGAATGCAAGCATTCCGCAAATACCCTGCATAATCAAGTAAATCAGCCTTGTAATTTTGCTTGTGGTCGATACTGGATTCGAACCAGTGACCTCTGCCCTGTCAAGGCAGCGCTCTAAACCAACTGAGCTAATCGACCATGTTCAACAGACCGCAAATATAGATAGATTTGAGACTTTGGCAAAAATGACTGCATGAGACGGCCGTTTACTGACAAATCATAATATGACTTAAAAGTAGATTGTATATTTTTTGGACGGCTCACCAAAGTACATTCCACCCTCCAACTGTTTTCAGGTTTTTATTGAATATAAAATTTACTTTGCAATAACAAATTCGCAATTTGTGATTACAACTTCTTTGTCACTATTAACATCAAACAAAGTCACATTGGTCAAATTTCCTTTCAAAATACCACGTGAGCGATTGTTTTCGGTAATGTTGTATGTACCCGAATCAAATTGCCATATATAACCTACATCGTTATTTCGGTACTGTATCTGTTCAGCGAGCGATAAAGAAGAATATGTACCGACTTCAATATCTTCGTTAAATTGAATATTAAAGAAGTGGGTGAGTGATTGGGACGCTGTTAATCCGTAATAACTATTTCCTCCGGCATTAATTAAAAAACCATTTATAAGCGAATATGAAAAATTACTACCGTCTATATCGGCTCTAAATTCATCATTTGTTGATGGCAATTCTCGAGTAAGTGGAATCCGATTGAACACCCCGTCCGTAATGTCACATTGAACTGTATCAAATTGTCCATTGTCAAAAGTGACGACTCCTACAGAACTTTGAAATCTGCCTGAAATATAATTTTCATCACTATTCAATTCAGTGATTTCTACGAAGTCATCAGGTTGAAAAAGTTGATTTTTGGCTAAATTGCCTGACCCTAATTGCGGATCATATAAAAAAGCAACATCAGGACTATTCGGGACTATAGGATAATCACGTTCAGCTGTATCAAGCAATGAAATGATTATTGCTTCCTGACCTTTTCTACCTGTGATGTTTAGAACATCAATGTTAATAGCCGCCGTAGCTGATGTGGACTCCCAAAGATTTCCGTCGATTGTAGCTTTCATTCCACCCTCGGGTACATTGTTTCCACCATCGTCGTCGCCACAGCCAACGAAGAACAGCGTACAAATGCACAGTAAGTAACAAAGCAGTCTGGAGTTTAGTGTATTTAATATTGTCATATTACAAATATATGTAATATGTTTTAATATTTCGAAATAACTGATTGAAATTGTTCACCATCACGCCCCAGCCTTCCGCTCCGCAAAGCGCTTAAAGTTCACCATCCACTTCTCCGGCTGCTTGCGAAACATGGAAGGCACCAAATACATCATGAGCTTTGGCATAAATCCACGCACAGCCACATATTCACCTTCAAACGCATATCGCGTCTGCTCGTCATTGATTTTTGTAAAACTGGTGATCAGCGTATTGTCCATATGCTTATGATGATAAAATGCCTCGAAGGAGTGTGGCAGATTATTGGCGACCACCGTTTCCGTTAATTTCATCTCACCCTTCCCTTGTTTGAAAAATATCTCAGACACGGCGCCGACTTCTCCCGCTTCTCCTTCGATTAATTTTTTCCTTAAAAATCCATCTTGATGTTCTGCGAAATATTGAGGATCAGCCCACAAGGCCGCCGCTTTTTCTTGCGGACAATTAATTATGATTTCAGAACCAAATTTCATCGTAAGAAAAATTTATTTATTTAATCACAAGGCGTTATTTCTATTAATAATACACCTGATAATTCAACTTCAAAATCGGGTTGTAATTCAGCAAAAACTCCCGCCTGAAAAACTGCGCTATCGCCAGCCATCACGGTGGCATTCGATAAAATAGAATTGGAAGCTTGATAAGTATCTGTCGTTACAGTCGGCAATGTCAAATCACTGACGCAAGGATCATTCCCATCTGTACACACTTCCAGCGACCAACTCTGAAGCTCGCCACCATCTAAATTCGCATCATCGATAATAACCAATGTCCAATCACCCGCAGCGGTCACGCCATTCATATCCGAGAGTGGTTCTAATGGTATATAAATCGTTCCATCATTATATGGACATGCCAAAGTACCAGTTGCAGCGTCGTCGTCAAATCCAACATCGAAGTCCTCATCAGTCCCGCATACATCATCGTTCAATTGCACAACCGTACTATCAGGACTTATGAGATAAAATGTTAGATCCGAAAGAAAAGAATGTAAGCCAGTGATATTTGTAACATTGACATCGGTCACAGCACCACCAGCGGAAATATTTATTACAGACGTATATTCTAAATTGGCACCAGATGAAGAAATCGGAACTACAGTATTATTGATGCCCGATTCACATGCCGGACAATCTCCCGCATCATATACGGTGATAAAATTGATATTATTGAGGGTATCCGATCCGTTGGAATTTGTCACAATGAGTTGTACATCGTAGGTCCCACCGGTATCGTAAGTGACACTTGGGTTAGCGCTGGTCGAAGTAGCTGGACTTCCACCTTCAAACGTCCACGCCCAATCCGTTGCTGGTGGATTTGAGGTCGACTCATCTGTAAACATGACGATTCCAGAATTATCCAAACATACGAACGCGTTGTCAACTGTAAATTCTGCAGTTGGTGGCAATCCACCCAACGGTGGTAATGTATAACCGGTAGATGTAAACCCATTATGTATGGCAGTCAAGTCGGCCATGGAATAGCCTAAATTAATGGCCGCTTGATATACCGCGTTTGCCGCATCATCTTGACTTGAGGAGCCGTTCGTCATGCCGAGTCCTTCATAAAATGCTTTGTCAATTTTTTGCTGACCGATCACATCCCAAATTTCCATCAAACATGTCGCCCATATCTGCCCATCTGTGTGAATGCTGCCTGTCAACCCGCCAGGATATGTAGCTGTGTGAGCCGTCGTACGTCCATTCCAACAAGGATTGTGACCATCCCAATTAAATACAAAATTGTAGGCTGGATCACTAGAAGACCAGTAGCCCAGACTTCGATTGTAGGACTGCGCGATATAATCACCGCATCCCTCGCTGAGCCCGTCTACTTGAGACAACCCTCCGGCAGTCACCCAATCATGCAAACCATGACCGAGTTCATGATGGATGACATCAGAATCTTCTCCATCATCCACGCAGCCTTCGCCAAATGTCAGAGAACCGGATCCGGTAGAATAAAAAGAGTTATCAGCCCCATTGGCACCGTGAGGATCATATCGAACACCTGTAGTATACTGATAAGGCTGAATGTTGCATCCTAATGTATCATTAATATAGCGCATTAAAAAGTCAATGTGGTAGTAACAATTGACCGGCTCAAAGCCCTGCTCAAATCTGTCAAACTCGAAAACCGAAGTCGATTGTGTAAACAAACCTGTATTCGGTTGGTCCGTGTCCACGATTTCCGCCCAAGGGCCTTTTAATTTATATACGCCACCAAGTTCTTCAATGTCAAATAAAGTCACGTTGAATCGTGCATTGTCTAGATCGGCGTTTGTTGCATCGTTATTATCTGAATAATTACCACCATAAGCAACCATGTTGGAAGACAATGGATCGGGATCAAAAACAAAGCCATTTCCGTTAACGATAGCAGCAGTAGCTGTTTTTTCATCGCTACATCCCGGAGAATGTTCGTGATGTCGATCACCGCAATAGTAATGAAGCTCATTTTTAACTTGAAATATTTCGCCAGTTACGGCATCTACATGGACATGCCATTCGCCTTGTGGCGCACTCGAAAGTATGACCACTTCGTGAGCCAGTCGCGTTTGTGTTCGATCATGAAATATCATCAGACGACTTGTGTTCTCCATCATGAGCCGTTCAGGTTGTATATAAATAGTAGCGCGGTCGATGGCATCTTCCGATGAAATAGCGGCACGTGTATTGTCCAACTTAACATTGCCTTCAAAGGCATTCATGACGAATTGGACGTTGCCTTCTCGATCCATGCTGACTGTAATTTCACCTTTATTGACAGGAAGACCCTTATAAATTTGTCTGTATCGAACGACATCGCCGGCATCTGAAGACCGCGTGTGATGGTGTTTTAATCCTTCATCGAACGCATCAGACAGACCCAATTGTAAGGCGTTTGCCTGAATATAATACGCGGCGCGCTCCTCAGGTGAATTCCCGATAGTTGGGAAGTTTTGGTTGTATAATGCAATGGGGTGACCTGTTTGTCCGTCGATGCGCATATTGTTTTTATGAAATGATGATTCGCGCCGAGTTTCCTCTGATTTGATTTCAAGATCAGACGTTGGCATAGGTTTTTGAGCTAGGACGACACCATAAGTCATCAAACAAACCACGAGAAGATTAAGCTTTAGCATTTTCATTTTTAGCAGACTTTAGTAGAAGTTTTGCTAAAGGTAAGGGAAATGTGTTGATCAAGTAGATATTTAATAAACGCTGTGTCGAGCAGAAAGGATTTATCTGGCATTCTACCGTCACGAATAGGCGATACATTAATTCGTGAAGTTTTCGCTAACACAAGCTCTTCTCGCTCTTTTACGATTAAAAGTATCAGTGTAAAACCATGAATATTTTGAAATAAATTTCGATTATTTTTTTGTATTTCGATCATAAAAAATCGAATAATTAGTATTTCGCTTGTGAAATTCATTGAATAATAAAATTTATCCCTTTTCAAAGATCAAATAATTTACTTATTTTCTAATTGACAATAAATTTCTATATTTATGTCACTTTATGATTATTCTTTCTTCAAACACCCTTTTTAAGTGCTTATTGTTATGTGCTTTTCTCATTTTCATAAATGTTGGATCGTATGGGCAATGGAGGGTTGGTGTCGGTATAGACATAGGATCGAATTTTTTGGTGGGCGCGGCTGAAAAGCAATCTTTCTTTGGACATGGGCATGCTGACTACGAAGTTAAAATCACGTCGTTATATCTCCGCATTTTGCAGTTAGAAAAGATTTTGCAAAAAATACGCTATTGAATTAGGAATTGAATATTTTCCACTGAAATCGAAAATTGATTTAAATTACTTTAACGAATTTTTACTAACTCGTATGTCAGAATCATTAGAGTATAGTCATTGTTATATGCTTATACCACTTAGGTTTAAGAAAATATTTGATTTTAAACAAAATTCTGAAATATTTATAGGAACTGGTATTCAATTTAGCGGACTTGTATCGGAAAATAGTAATTTTCAAGAAATTCTTTTTGAAGACATTTTGGTTGATACTAGGTATTCACACCCTTATTTTAATCTTTTTCCCGAGGTGTCGATTGGATATGAATTTACTTCTAGTATTATGGATGTAACCTCTTGTGGGCTTCGAATATCTTGGTTGCGAAATTGGGTTAATAAAGATGCATTCGGATTTTATCGAAATCTAGGCCCTCTTCTTATGTGTCGCTAATGATTAGTACCCAATATTTTTTCTATAAATAAAAACTTGTTTTGCAAAGCAGACTATAAGCTTTTGTATACGGACTCTATACTTATCACGGCAGGCTCTCAGAAAATCTCTCGTGAAAACGAGACCGTGTTTTGAATTAGTGGTCAGTTATTCATTTTATTCTTTAAATCATGTCTAATTATAGACGACGCTAAACGTGAATGCTCTTAAATCAGTCGTAATATTTGCCGATTGAATCTACGGTGGCGACATTCGTGTCGTTACCATCAACAAGGTCAACGTCGTTAAATTCCTTCCATAGAAGATTTCACGAAAAGTTATGCTTACCACACCTGCAGCAAACTTTTTTCGAAATTTTTCAAATTTTTCCTCGTTTATAACAAACAATTGCTAACTTGCTGCTGTTATTGACTTATAATTTGACAAACAGATCCTAAGATCTGAAAGATTTAGGGTGTTCTCATAGTGTGTTCGGCCTCGCTGATTTCGTCAGCGGGGCTTTTTTTATTGTATGAATAGAAGCGATTTACACTCAAATGAAAGCGTATAACTATTTGATAATTAATTATTTGTAATTATTATAACAGGTGTATATCCGTATTTGAGGAGCATATGTTTTTCCAACTTTTACAGTGTGCCGATTCTACAATTGGTCCAATGCTTTGAGAATGATCGCACAACTCGCCTTTATTTCCTCGTCAGAAATGATCAAAGGAGGTGTCAATCTGATCGCTGAGAGATTGTGTAAGAAACCGTCGGTTAAGAGTCGTAACTCAAAACATTTGTCTACTACCGGAAATACATCAGCAGAGTCTTTGAGGTTAATCGCCATCATGAGTCCGATTCCAGAAAGATGAGAGATGCGCGGATGAATTAATCTTTCCTTAAATATATCGCCTTTTCGTTGGGCATCTTCCCAATATCGATGTTCTATTAATATTTCGAAAGCGGCTAACCCTGCTGCGCAACAAACCGCATGACCACCGAATGTTGTGATATGGCCCAACACTGGATTCTTTGTAAACAATTCCATATGTGACCTAGAAGATATAAAGGCTCCGATCGGCATACCGCCGCCGAGTGCTTTTGCCAAACAAAGGATATCCGGCACAATATCCATGTGCTGAAAACCCCAAAGTTTGCCAGATCGCCCGAGTCCTGCTTGTATTTCATCGAGAATCAATAGGGCTCCGACCTCATCGCAACGCTTTCGAATAGCTTGCATCATATTTTTATCAGGCACGTGATATCCTACGGCACCTTGAATGGTCTCCATGACAACACAAGCCGTTTGTCGATCTATGGTCGATAATTGATCTGGAACTTGAAGATCGATGAATTGAACACCAGTGGACAGCGGGCGGTAAGCTTCAGAATAATATTGATTATCCATCAGCGCCATCGTCGCATGAGAGTTGCCGTGATACCCGCCACGGGCGGCAACGATGCGATGACGACCGGTGACACGCTTGGCTAATTTCATCGCGCCTTCGATGGCCTCGGATCCGCTGTTGACAAAATACACTTGCTCAAGAGGATCTGGAAGATGTTCGACGAGCCGCTTGGCAAAAGCAACTTGAGGCGTCTGGATGTGCTCCCCGTAAACCATAGGGTGCAGATATGCATCAGTCTGTCGGTGAATAGCCTCACGAATAGCGGCATGACCATGACCTAAATTGCTGACGCTAATACCCGAAATAATATCGATATATCTTTTCCCCTCATCGTCCATGAGGTAGATGCCTTGAGCAGTTGCAGGAGCAAAGGCAAGCGGTGCCGGACTCGTTTGAGCCACATAATGTGTAAAATCAGTGCGTAAGCTCATATTTCATTATATTCGATAATTTACTAATGCGTATTAGCTTGATAGTATATAAATTAGGTCGATAAAATCTTATTCACCATTTTTGCGTTATTGGATAGGCGATTGTCCATTTAAAGATCAGCCATACGACCACATAAATGTCTATAAAAATGATACAAAAACTAGTAATTCTCGTGCTGATTTCAGCCGTAAGCATATGTACAAAAGCACAGGGTATTGATTTCGAACACGGAACTTGGGCGGAGGCGTTAAGCAAGGCCCAACAAGAAGATAAAATGATATTTGTTGATGGCTATGCAACATGGTGCGGACCGTGTAAGCGCTTGTCAAAATCAATCTTTCCACTCAAAGAAGTTGGTGATTACTTTAATGCAAATTTCGTGAATGTCAAGATGGACATGGAAAAAGGTGAGGGGATAAAATTCCGCAAGAAGTATCCAATTTCAGCCTTCCCGACCTTATATTTTATCGATCCAAATGGAGAACTTGTTCAAAAATCAAAGGGTGCACCTAGAACATCTCAGTCATTAATCGATATCGCCCGTACGGCCGCGAAAAAATTTGATCGGTCAGCAAGCCACATGACTAAATATGAAGCCGGTGATCGTTCTTACAAAACAATGTACAATTTAGTGACCACACTTAATAAATCGGGTAAGCCAAGTCTTAAATATGCGAATGAATATTTACGGACACAAGATGATTTAACATCCGAAGAGAATGTCAAGTTTTTATTTGAGGCGCTGACGCAAGTCGATTCAAGAATATTTAAAGATTTTGCAGCTCAGGAAAAGCAATTTTCGAATTATTATTCCGAAGATGAAATACACGCAAAGGTGCAGAACGCAGCAAATAAGACCGTGAGCAATGCCATCGAGTTTAATTTTCCCGAACTCTTGACAGAAGCCCAAGAAAAGTATTCATCCATGTATCCTAAGCGTGCTGATGAATTCGAGACACAATCGAATGTGACATATGCCATAGCAAAAAAAGACGCTGGTTTATTTTTAGCGAGTAGTAAGAAAATGAAAGATGATGATTATCAGATGTTGACGAATGCAGCGTTGAAATCATTTGAAGATAATCCTAAAGTCATTAAATCTGCAGAAAAGTGGGCTAAATCGTTGGCTGATAAAAACGATGATGCGGATAGCTATTATTTACTAGCGATGACGCAAGTTAAGCTTGAGAAGGTTGCTCCGGCAATCAAAAGTTTAGAAAAAGCTCAAAAGCTGGCTGAGCCTAATAGCCGTAAATGGAAAATTTGTGAAGAATATTTACACCAATTGAATTCTAAAAAATAATGCGATACATATTTTTATTTCTCTTTGGCTTGACACTATCAGGAATTTCTGCGCAAGGCGTGGGTATACAATTTTCGTCTAATGACTGGGAAGATGTCATTGAAGAAGCTCGAAAGGAAAACAAGTTAATATTTATTGATGGGCACACATCATGGTGTGCGCCATGTAAGGTGATGGACGAGTATGTTTTTACACATGAGCTCGGTGGCGCACTTTACAATAAGAATTTTATAAATGTTAAGATGGATATGGAAGAGGGCATCGGTCCTTTGTTCGCCTCTCGATATGGTGTAACGACCTACCCGACATTTTTATTTTTAACGTGGGACGGCACATTGGTATATCGATCCATAGGCTATCAGAATATTGAAAAACTAGTAAGTGAAGGTGAAACAGCCTTACAACCATATCGTCGCGAACGTGCCATGCAAGATCGATTTTCGGGTGGAGACCGGATACCTGACTTCCTACATAGCTTGACTGATTTTAAAATGGAAAGAAATGATGAAACGTATAAAGAATTAATACCGCTTTATTTAGAGGCTCAACCAAATTGGTCTAGTCCACATGCTGTAGAATTTATTTTTCAACATGTCGATGATTTCGATTCGAATATGTTCAAATACATGGCTGAACATAAAATGGTATTTTCTGAAGTCGTCGGATATGAGGAGTTCAATGAAAAATATAAAGGTTTCATCGATGGAGCTTTAAAAAATAATGGACAGCCGATTAGTCTAGAGCGTCGAGAGGAAATTTATAAAATTGCATATCCTACTATTGCTGATCGTATGATCACTGAATATAAAATGGGACATTATGAAGACCTTGGTGACGACGAAGCTTATGCCGAAACGGCATTTTATTATTATATGAAATATGAACCAACGGATGATGAGGGTATTCGAAAAGCCATACCTCTTTTTGAAAAACATCTGGACAGTGCAGAGGCCAAGTCCTTTGTAAAAAGCTGGTATATCACCGATGCTCGCACAACAAAAACTCCGATGTCACTTATTCGCTTGGCCACATACAGTCTGGATGACGGGGATTTTGATAAAGCAAAGTCGCTCGCTAAAGAAGCCAAAAAACTCTCTAAATCACTGGGCCAAGATCAACAACCGGCTAAAGATTTTATGAAACAAATTAAGATCGCAAAAAAGGCTGCTAAGAAATAGGTCAATGAATGACTTCTGGATCGGTTAGAATAGGAGATTTCTTAGCCAAATGCTGTGCGAGTGCCGCGATTAAAAACGGTAGTGCCATTATAAAATAAGTGATGTCGATATGATGATTAAAAATGGCGTCATACCATCCGTGATGATAGACTTGTAGTATAGCATAACAGGCGACTACAAACATCAAAAATGCACCTGCATAAAATATAATTGCATCTCTAGATTTAACTATCCACCCCATACCCACAGCTACCAATAAATAAACGACATAAAACCAGGTCGGTACAAAATTCTCGGTCATAAATGTGATCGGATTAAATTCGAAAAACAAATCAGGAAATAATAAATACAAGTGTAGAAAAGGTAGCACTAATCCAAGTGCTGAACTGACGATTGAAAGCCACAGCATGGTAGAATCAAAGTTTTTTCGAAACGCATAGATTCCACCGATCAAGAATACCAACCCATAAACAGGCCTGGTGCACGTCAATAGACCAATCAGAAATGCTATTAATAATACTTGCCATCTAGTTTGGCCAAACCATGTCTTTAAGGAGTAATCGAGCGCCATCAAAACTAAAACTGAAAAAAAGAATAGTGTACTGCGCGTCAAAATTTCATAAGGTAAACCTATGCTGGCCATCGATAAGATGAATACAGTTAAGTTGATTTGCCAACTCTTGTATTGCCAGTGTGTGAGAACCTGGAGGAGTAAAATACCTGCAATAGGCATCCATCCTATTTCACCTAATAAATAAAAAGGCAATGCAATAATGTAATAAAATGGATATGGTCCAGGGAAATTACCCATATGAGATGATGACGTATAGGGATATTTTCCATCGAAAAAATAGTCCCAATAATGTGTAATCACACTCCAACGATCAACGTCCAAATCCAATACATCAACATAAGTAAAGACGACACCACTTCCTATGACCAACAATATATTACTCAATATTAAGACATATTGACTCATCTTTTCATTGAATAAACTTCCATTCAATCGAAAAAAATATAAATATAGTATCGCTAAGTAGGGCAGAAATAAGAGAAAGACATAATCGGAAATACGACTGCCATACTTGTAAAAAAATAGTGCGCCCACAACTGAATACAACCCGAAAGTAAGATGTGGATTGATATTTCGAATTAAAGACACGCTAATATATCTTCTTGATTTTACGCTCGTCGACCCACTGCCCCCATTTTTTATTGTAGGTATGTAAGGTGTCAACGGTTTCGCGATTGCCGTTGACTACAGGATATGAGGCATTGACCCATTCAAATATACTGCCGTACAAGTTCTGCACATCGGTAAATCCGGCTTGCTGAAATTTTTCGGCTATTTTTTCACTGCGATATCCAACGGAACAATACAAGACTAATGTCGTGTCACGCGGTAAATGTTTATAGTTGGAAATGTCGAAGTTTTTATATCCACCAAAATGTGCATTTGGAATGTGAGATGTCTCAAATTCCGCTTGTTCACGTGTGTCGATGATGAACACATCACTTTGTTGCGTGTGTAACTCGTCAACGGTCATAACCGGCACAGAAAAACTCAATAGTTTTTCAAGCTTTTTATCAAACTCAGGATTAATAGTCGTTAGGTCTCGTTGCTGACTGGATACTTTCTTGCAAAATGGCAGCTGCAATAGGCATATTATAATTGCGACGTATTTGAATAACTGGCGTGTCATAATTTAATCTAATTGTACGGGTCCAGTTCCCATTTTATCAAAGATTGTTTTATTCACTTCGTCACTAAGCTCTTCTGAAATAAACTCCCGAACAACAGATGAATATTCTTGCGGATATAATAAATGAATATTAGGACCGGCATCTAATGTAAAATATACAGGCGTGTGCGTCGATTGTCGGAACGCTCTGATTTTATTGATGACTTTGATCGATCTACCATTTATTAAAAAATAACCCGGCGATGAAGATAACATCAGGGCGTGAAGGGACAATGCCTCACTCTCCACAATGCTGCCGAAACGCTCGGTGTCTCCGGTTTGCAAAGCTGTTTTCATATCGGTCAAATGTCGTTGCACTTGTGTCATGCGGCCCTCACGATACGGATGAAATTCCATCAAATGGTGACCGGCAGAACTCGAAACAGATTTTGCATCTGACGAAACTACGAGAATATCATCGACAAAGTTCTGGAATGTCGGGTGTAACAATGTCGAACAATCAATCGAATATTCATCCGAAGAATTGGCAAGAATCGATGATTCGCCCCACCAAGCCGCCTGACCAAATACCGAACGACTTGCAGATCCACTGCCAAGCCGCGCCATCAATGAAGCTTTCAGTCTGTAGGCTTCATCATCGTCCAAGTCGCCATACAACATGTCTTCCATGGTGGTCAGACACAATGCCAATGCACAAAAACCGGATGCTGAGGATGCTATACCTGCGGAATGTGGAAACGAATTGCTAGACGAGATCGCTAAGTCATATTGTGTAAGAAACGGACATAAGTCCAAAATGGATTCAAAGTACGTCTTGATGCGTTTTGCAAATTCTGGGGCATCTTGATCGTGAAATTGAAATGTGAGATCGACAGTCGTTGAAGGGCCCGATTTCCGTTTAAATTTTATAGCTGTATCAGAGTAACACGCAGATAGTGTAAAGCTGATAGAGGGGTTCATCGGAAGCTGCACACCGTGTTTGCCCCAATATTTAACTAAGGCAATGTTGGATGGTGCCTGCCAGCGGACGTCTCCTTGAGACAACGGCTCCATGGCGCGTGCACGTATTTGCTTGACTAATGTTTCTCGGATAGACATGATCGCGAATATACTTGAAGTTCGATAAGTGGTCCAGATACCGCCGGATCAAGGACCCCGTCCACTTTATAAAAACGAAATTCAAAACCTGCAAGGATTGGTCAAATACGAATTAGGAATTAGAAATTTGCAATTACATAATTTAAGGCTCTTCGACATAGAAAGAAACGGCCCTTCCGTTGTTGGGCGTCTCGCCAACAACACCATGAGTATTTCTACTGACAAAAATTACTTTATCTGCAGGGAATTACAAGGCCTGCGCAAAGCGTATCCTTGGAGGTTTAACCAATAATTTAAAAATTATGCAAGCATTTCTTTTCGCAAGAGAATTACGAATAACATGACGGCCTTAGCATTTTTTATTTATTATCTTTACTAAACCTAATCCGTTTTCCTGGTGTCAAGTGTGTTTTTTTCGTGTTGGTCTTGCAATAGTTTTTTCAGATAGCGGAAGATTAATTTAATTTCATTTCCCTGTGACTCAAGATTATTTTCCATCTTCTGTAACTTAATAATTAAGTCTTTATGTGTCATCAATAGCTTTCTCATATTTGTAAACAATCGGATAATTTGAATATTTACTTGGATTGCTCTACCACTATTTATAACCGTAGACAATTGGGCAACACCTTGTTCCGTAAATGTCATTGGTGCATACTCAGAGTGCTGTCCTCGCTTTAAGGTGCCAATTTGGCTCCTTAAATCCGAGTATTCCTTTTTGGTTAGTTCAAACATAAATCCGATGGAAAGCGATCAACATTTCTTCTGACTTGCCTTTTGAGATATTTTGTCTCAACGTCATAAAGTTCAGCTAAGTCACTATCTATCATGATGTTTTCGCCTCTAAGGACATATATTTTGCTGATTATTTCCGCTTCTGTTAATACTTCCATCTTTTTGTGTTATACGTCTAAGATATAAAACGAAATTCAGAACCTACAAGGATTGGTCAAATACGAATTAGGAATTAACAATTTGCAATTATATAATTTAAGACTCTTCGACATCGAAAGAAAACCCTTCCGTTGTTTGGCGTCCCGCCGATCCTCAGATGCTGACCGAATGCTGACCGAATGCAGCGAGCGTCAGTAGAGTGAAGCGAGCGTCAGTACAACACCTTAAGTTTTTTTTAAAACCAATAACCGAACCTGCAAGAATTAGCAAAGCTTGTGCAAGACGGATCCTTGAACATTTAATCTCTAAATTAATTTACCTACTCAGGTATTTCATACGACACATCCAAGTCATCCAAAATCATATCTAAAATATAATCGTCGCCTCGCGTATATTGATCTTTTAAGTCATAATTAAAAAACTTACCCATCGTCTGCCAATACCTTGCTGAAAAACCATTTTTCAAACTTTTGATCAGTTCGTACATGGATTCTTCACGCTCATTTTCGATCATCTCGACCAAGATATAGCCTTGAGTTTTGGTCAACTTTTTGAGTGGATCTTCAAACTCTTCTTTGAGTTCTTTTTGTAGCCGTTTGATGTGTTTCTTGCGATCTTTCTTCTTCATGTTCCGTGTGACATAGTCCGTTTCCGCAAAAATTTTAATCGCTTTGACCGCATACGGATACACCACCGTCGCATATCGCTTGTACTTATTGTATTTCGCCTCTTCTTGCTTATCTTTGAATGTCCTTGGAGCTGAAAAAGTAACCTCATCCAGCTCCATCAAGATCAGCGTATCCCCATCCGCAATGATCGCAGGCGCCCACTCACCATTGATACGGACGTATTCGGTGTTCGGAGCCTCTTGGGCAAAAACCAAAGTAGACAAGGAGATCAATACTATTATGCAGATTATTCTGTTCATTTACTCGTGTTGAAACGACATATATAAGACGCAAATTTGCGGACTTTTACTGTTAGAATTATGTTAATAGGTAAGAAATTGCTAAAAACAATGAATTTAAGATTTGTACTGCTCATCATCATCATATTCATTTCCGTTTACATGTACGGTCAGGATGTGATTAAGCTACCGTCTGATATTAACACAGAACGCTATGATGAAATTGCTTTCATGGCCGACACCGCAGGAAAACAATTTTTTTTCACACGTACTGGAAGCCCTGATTTGAGTCATGTACTCTATCAAAATGGGTATGACGTCGGATCAAATGCAAGTGATGAGGAATTTGAAAACAAACTGAGTCTTGTATACAGTGAAATATCGGGTCAGCCTGTGATTGATCCTATCGCTTCAGGTCTGAATCAGGATATTTATTTGGCAGAACCAGGAGATGATGGTTCATGGATCGTCCGTCATCCTGGTTATCCGATTAATAGCGCACTACCCAACAGTGCTGTGGGTGTGTTGGAAAACCCGGTTGGATTATTCGTGTTGAACCATTTTTTGGAGTCTGGCAACATGAAAGAGGGTATTTCAAAAATGTATTTTGGGGGAGATGGCGAGGCGTCTTTTCCGGCTCCCATATTTGTGCAGGATATTGACAATCGAGGTAGCGACATTAATGTTTTCGTGACAGCAGATGGTGAAGTAGCGCTCATGGCATTGCATCGAACGGGTGGACCACAGGATTCAGATTTATATGTATCGTTTTATACCGGCGACGGTGATCGCTGGACGAGGCCCAAAAATTTGAGTATCGATATCAATACGAAATATCGAGAGTCCACACCATTTTTAAGTCGGGATAAGCGTCATTTGTATTTTGCGTCTAATCGTCCTGGTGGAGAGGGCGGCACAGATATTTATGTAAGTAACCGCCTGAGTTATACATACACCAAGTGGTCTGAGCCCAAACTACTCAATCATCTGGTCAATACCAAGGCAGATGAGTCACACCCGCACTATGTATCGTCGGCGCAGGATTTGTATTTCTCTTCCAATCGCCATGGTAGTTTTGACGTATTCAAATATAAGCCTGTTCCAAAAAAGAAGATTAGAGAAATTATCGTAACCGGACGCATTAAAAATAAAGAAACAGGTGTGCCAACGGGAGCCAAATTGTTTTATGGGCCTGAATCAATTGCTGATTATTTGGAATACTATGACACATTTAATGGTCGATTTAAAATAGTCGTGACAACCGCCGAAGAATTCAAATTCTTCGCAAAACGCGCTGGCTATGAAACACGAATTCAGCGGTTTAATTTTGAAGAATTAGTGCCACCCGATGTGAGTGAATATGAAATTGAAATATTTCTGTATCCGAAAAAAGAAGGAAATGTGGCTACTGACAATCGGCCTCAGGATAATATGATATTTAATATGACGGTTGATGAATTAAAAGAGCGTAAAACAATTTCTTTACATAACATTCAATTTACACGATCCAAAGCGAGTGTTCTCCAAAAATCAAAACCATACCTCGATGAAATATATCGACTCTTGCACGAAAATGATGACATCTATGTGCGCATTACCGGACATACCGACAATCAAGGAGCACGAGACTTGTTGATGAAACTTTCGGAAGATCGTGCACGTGCCATCAAAGATTATTTAGTATTGAAAGGAATTGATGCCAAGCGCATCAGGACTTTGGGCGTCGGACCCGACCATGCCTTAAATGCAAATGAGAACGAACGTGATCGTAGCCTCAATCGGCGTGTTGAGATTACTATTTTGGATATGTAAAGAGCGTTTTACACTTTCTCACTTTAAGTCAATTTGTGTTTCAGTGAAATGTGTTATGTCAAATTGGACCATATGGCAGTGAATCCATCAGGCTGTTCAAGAACCAATTTCTGTCGATGACAAACTCGTTTTTGAGAAAATCATGCCATTTTCTTATTTAGTACGTTTTTGGATTGTTCAAATCGAGGAATCTGATCAGATTTCAACTGGTTTGTGTTCAAGTGGGTGATAAAATGGGTGGATCAAGTGGGAAATGGAAGTCAAAGGTTGTTTTTACTAATTGACGTAGGACGGCAATTGCTGATCCCGCCAGATCCAAACACCTCATCCCCAATTTTCGCACCATTTCCCTCGATTTCAACAGTGCACATCCCATAAAAATTGATCGTTCTCTCTCTGTATCCTTCACACGATACAATTCATTTGACGGCTGATATATTTCTAATTCCTGAGCTTGATCATATTTCAGTTGCAAAAGTTCTTCCTTGACCGCTTCCGCTTCTTCTACTGATTCAAAGACAAAGCGTTTGTATTTCCCGCTTACTTTACCGCCTGTCCGTCTCGTTTTTTCATTTGTGGCTTTTACATAGGTGCTCAACATAATTCGGATTTGATCAGACAACATTCGCCAAATTTCATGATGAGCGCAGTCTTCCTTGCATTTCTTCGATTGTTTTCTTCTGTCCACATAGGCAGTTCGAATGGCTTCCGCTGACTTAGTTGTTACGATCATTGCCCAGCCATCTCTGCTGTTTTGAAAACAATTGATCGATAGATAATCTGCTAAATACGTGTCCGTTAGAGATAGGAACAGCTTACAATCAGCCTCACTTTCAAAAAACGGAGAATTGGCTACACTTGTTCCCTCGATTAGGTACAGCTGGTCAGCTTGCATTTGTTTGATAGGTATCATGTTTATTTCTTTTCAGGTAAGTGTCGCCAACTGCCAAAATATACCCATCGGTGATAAAGAAATTTTAAAATTATTTGATTTCTTGGTTTTGCGTACGATAGAATCACAGAAAATCCAGACTGAGTCAACTTAATAAAGAGCCAATTTGGAGATGGATAAAAACGACAAAATGAAATGCACCTGTTTTCATTGGCCCTTCTTCACATCTATAATTGCTTCGTTGTAACGAGTCTGTCTGTTGACCCACAAACACTATATTAGTGAATCCTTTGTTGGCCTATTATCTTGAAACTCTCAATATGAAAAACTTTTGCGTCGATCTTCATTGTCACAGCCATTCAAAAGCTTATGCGCATGCATTTAAATTTCCTGGCCCACCATATCTGAATTCAGCCGATGCCAATAAACCAAATAGCACGTGGTGGTCGGATTGGCCGACGCCGGAGGACATCGATCGCAACGTGAATGGATTGTTGGGACTGACGACTTTTACACAATCCGACTTTAAGAAATGCGTCGATGGACGAGTCGGAGTTGTTTTTACGAGCCTGAATCAATTTGAAAAAGGATTTACCAAAACTCGGTTTATCAAAAAGAAACTGACTGATTGGGCGATTGGAAAAGTAACAGAGTTTGAAAAAGAACGATTAAAGTTTGTACGAACAAAACTCGACGATTATTTTACTGATGTGACAAACGAATACGAGTTTTTAAAATCAAAAAGTGGCTTTATCAAGACAATTACCGGAAGCACATATCGCTATCAACTTGTCAATAATTTTCAGCAATTAAATAGTTTATTAAACCAACAAGATGTTGATCATCAAGTTTGTGTGATCAACACAATAGAAGGTGCGCAAAGTCTCGGTACGGGCATTGAGCCGTTCGATGCATTCATGGAAACAGACAAATTACTGGATCGAATAAGGGAAATGAAGGCGTGGGAGTTTCCACCATTTTTCATCACATTTACACATCACTTTTATAATGAAATGTGCGGTCATGCAAGAAGTCTTGGCATTTTAAAACTATTAGTTGATCAAGAATTTGGGATCCATCGGACGTTTACGGCACTCGGTATGATCGTGCGAGATGCTTTGCTCAGCACATCAAATGGCAAGCGGATATTGATTGACGTCAAGCATATGAATCGTCGATCGCGTATGCAGTACTACGGATTTATTCGGGATCGTGATTACGACATCCCAATCATCGTGAGTCATGGGGCTGTAACGGGAATGGGCACTCCGGATACGGATTCTGTTTTGGGAGATGTAAAAGCGAAATACGCCAGTGACAGCATCAATTTTTACGATGATGAGTTAGTCGAAATTGAGCGATCAAATGGAATTTTTGGTATTCAATTAGACGAAAGACGTGTCGCCAGCAAAAGTGAACTTAGAAAAATAAAAGGCACCATCGGCAACGATTTATTGTTCAAAACAAGCCGATTAATTTGGCGTCAAGTCGAGCATATTGCTGAGGTACTTGATCGTCATGGCGAATATGCTTGGGCATTACAAAGTATAGGTTCAGACTTTGATGGAATGGTCAATCCGCTAGATGGGTTTTTCACATCGGCACACTTCAAAAACCTAGAGCATTTTTTGTTGATGCACGCACACAACTATGTAGAAAATCATATTTCATCGCGTATGCAACTGTCAGAAAATAAAAATATATCAGCCGATGAAATTGTCCGTCGAGTTATTCGTGAAAATGCTATGAATTTTTTGGAGGCTAATTTTGTTTGATTTAAACTAGCAACTTTTATTTATATTCAATTCCCTGCTATATTCAAATTTAGTATTTTTCTTGTCCATCTTAATTGTCAGAACAGGATTTTTTAGGATGTATAAGATTTACAGGATAGTGTTTTTTTGACAAATTACAATTGATAAAATGACAACATTCAACCGTCAGACTTGAAAATGACTACATTCAATTAGTTTAGGCTAAGCTCAGTCAATTCATTTGGAAACATGACTGCGCGACAAATTCAAAACCAGTACGGTTTTTCCTGACTCTCATCTCCGAGATAATGAATGCAAATCTCTTCGCCAGCGGTTATCGCTTGCGTTGACTTAATGATGATTTGCTCCGTTTCTAAATCGAATACAATTTCGGCATTGGGCTCGGGGCTGTGGTTGTAGAGCGAGCCATAACCGAGTGCCAGACAGGCTCTTTTATCACCGGGCCATTCGAAATAATATTCATACAAGCCTGTCTGATCCAATAATTCTAGTTCATGGACAGGTAAGAATATCAAATGACAAATTTCGATGACGGTATCTCTAGGAACGGCCTCAGCCGTAAATACACCTCGACCTTTATTGTCAGTATGAGCGATGTAAAGTCCAGGAATATGAAGCATATTGAAGTGTTTTAAAAAAAAGAAAGTCGATTCGCCGAATATACAATTAAAAAAAGGTGATCAAATACATGACCACCTTCATAAAGCAAACCCCAAAAAATCAAAACTAGTCTATAATTATTCTTTTTGTTGCCATGACTTCCTCACCGATTAATCTAACGACATATACGCCTTTTGGATAAGCGATTAGTGAGACCGGTGTCATGAACACATTGTCGTAAGGATTTATATTACGTCTCTGTACGACGATTCCGTTCATATTGATTATTCCTAATTTAATCTAAGATTATATTCATTTATCGTATCTGTGATAAATGAGGGAAAAATTACAGTGTCGTTGTCAAACTTTCGTGCTTTAAGAGATCAATAAAGTAGACGAATTGAATATATTTTATATTTTCATTTAAAATCCTACGTGAAGTTTGTATACAGCTTTTTATAAAAAACTTCATTTCAAAACATGCCTACTTGTTAAGGAAATTGATTATGCATCCAATATTATTAAACACTCTGATTGATTTCATTAAAAAATCGAATATCGACAGAATGGATCAAACTAAAAACAAGGATGATTTTTATAGACAATGCTTGAATATGTCAAAAGATGAAACACATAAAAGGTTTTTATTGAGTTTCCTTTTCTTGTATGCTTGAATAGCATGGTGGATTTGAGAATTTGATGACCGCGACTCAAAGACATTTATTAAAGAACTATGACCTGAATAGCGACGTCTATGTTCTTGAATCAGGAGTCAATGTGACTTCGTAATAATTTTATCAAAATAATCAACATGGAAATTATTCTAACAACTTGGGAAACAATTGCCGATGTTTGCATCAGTACAATTCTAATTTTCGTTGCGATGCTCGTCGTGACACGAATTGCCGGACTGCGTACTTTCGCCAAGATGTCTAGCTTAGATTTTGCATCGACTATAGCGCTCGGTACTATTCTGTCAGCGGTAATTATGAATGACGATCAGCCTGTTTTGAAAGGAGCGGCAGCGCTGGTCCTCATTATTGGTTTGCAAGTTGGCTTTGCGCGACTAAATAAAAACAGTGATGTAGCAGAAAAAATGTTGACCAATAAGCCCATTTTTCTATTAAAAGATGGCCAAGTTATTCAAGAGAATTTGGATAGATCAGGCGTTTCATATTCTGATTTGATGGCCAAATTGAGAGAAGCGAATGCCTTCAAACTCGAAGATGTCCGAGCAGTAGTCTTTGAAACGACAGGTGATGTAGCAGTATTACATGCTTCAGATGATAGTCAAGTTGACGAAGAAATATTTGATGGGGTCGAACCGGTCTGATTGATGGCTTTGGCGCATTTTTAGGTAAGAACTAGTGAATCGACCGTAAATTTTCCCATTTGACCAATTGAAATATCTGAAAGCCTAGAAATTCTTTAACTTTAGGTGCTCCGAAGATCAAATTGGATGTGTTTCAATGATAGGTTTGCAATTCTTTATCGTGTCCAAACGCAAAAATACTCTACCGAAGAAAATTTTTATTTTCAATCTAACCCGATTTATATATACCATTCTTTTTTTTGCCATAATGTTTTTACCGAATTATGGGTTTTGTAATCATATTAAAATTGATTCTTTAAAAAATATTTTATCGGATGCATTAAGTGACGAAGAAAGAATAAATGTTTACTACGAATTGTTGCCACTTTTATCTAGTAATGAGACCCAAGAGTTTTACAAACAGGCCAAAAAAATCTGTTCTAAATCGAAAAACTCACAATGGCTAAATAAAGTTGAGCTTGGCTATGGAAATGCCTTAGCGAATGATGATCAGAAAAAAGCGATTGATCACCTAAATCGGATTTTGAAACCCAAAGAAAATTGGCTAGATGACCCCTTATTCACATCGGCCGCTACAAAATTAGCTCACTTATACAATCTATCTGGAGCGTATGCAGTTTCTGACTCCATTTGTGATTCGACATTAAAACACCTGAGAAAATCTGGTCGAGGCAAAGGTTACAGTTTACTCTGCTATTATAAGTCTTTAAATAATCGCGCGTTGGGAAAACCACATGTTGCGCTAGAATACCTTGATTCGGCATATGTAATTGCGAGTCGCGACGATATAAATTTTTTAGGTTCACTATATAATAGTAAAGGGCGAATCTATCGAGGTTTAGCAAAATATGATTCTTCCAAAGTTTACTATGAGAAAGCGCTTGAAACGGGCCGTCTAATGAATGACCAAGTTTTTGTAAGCAAAGCATTGAACAATTTAGGTAATGTCGCTCACTCCAGAGGACAACTGGATGAAGCACTCAACTACTACCTAAAATCACTGAACATAAAAAATGAACTTCAGAATGAAAAGGGAATATGTGTTGGCTTTCACAATGTCGGAGCAGTTCGCTATGATTTAAAATCATTTGAAACCGCTCTAGAAGATTTTAAAAAATCTTTGGCCCTTGCTGAAAAAACGAATTATAAAATTCTAGTTTTTTATAATTTACTTAAAATCGGTAACTGTCATTCGGAATTGGGTGACGTCGACAAGGCTATTCAATTGCATCAACGTGCACTTGATTTAGCATCAGAAATGAGTTTGAAATCGGGAATTATCAGCGCTAGAATTAATTTGGCAGAGGACTTTATTCGACGAGAGCAATATGAGCGAGCAATTGATGAGTTATTAGCAGCCATTTCATTGTCGGAAAAAACGAGTAATAGGGCGGCGCTCAGTGCAGCTTTGATCATTTTAGCAGAGACATACATAGAAATTGACAAATCATCTATTCAAGACGGACGCCGTGTGCTCGTCGATAACAAAAATAGAGACATAGAAAGACTGCTAAAACAAGGTGCTCAAATTGCGCAAGAGACAGGAAATTTCATTGGACTCGAAAAATCTCTTTCGGCTCTAAGGTCTTTTTTTCGCCAAAATAATCGATTTAAAGAAGAGGCTGATATTTCAGATCGATATATTAATTTTCGCGATAGCCTTTTCACCAAACAGTCAGCCGAAAAAATGGGTGAACTCGAGTCGAGTTATGAAGCTATTCAAAAGAACAATAAAATAGCCCTTCTTCAAAAAGAAAAAGAAATTCAACAACTCCAAACAAATGTCAATAGGAGCAGATACATTTGGTCAATTATATTTATAGGGTTTTTAGCTCTTTTTGGTTATTGGTATATTAATAACAAAAACCGAACTAAACGACAAGAACAAATTGAAGTTTTGCGGGATAAAATTTCGAGTGACTTGCATGATGATGTAGGTTCTTTGCTGACGGGTTTAGCCATGCAAGCAGAAATACTTGAAATGACTGCCAAACCTGAAGCAAAAGGTAAATTGCATCGTATCCATCAAATGAGTCGTTCGGCATTGGCCCGTATTCGTGATGCTGTTTGGGCATTGGACTCAAGTAAGGATAATGGAATCGCGCTCGCGGATCGAATGAAAGATCATTTGGAAGATACATTCAATGATACTGGAAAAACCTATAATTTTAAATCAGAAATTACCTCTGAGATAAAACTATTGCCAAATATAAGACAACAAGTTTTTTTAATTTTCAAAGAGTGCATTACGAACTTTATTAAACATAGCAACGGAAATCAAGTTAATGTTTTGATCGCGTTTACGGATAATAAGCTAACAATGATCTGTCATGACGATGGTCGTGTTGATCATATAAAAACTTCAGGGATTGGAATAAATTCTATTTCAAGACGAACGGAGTCTATAGATGGAAATATTTCATTCGATACAGATGATGGATA
>ENA-ORXU01001036-ORXU01001036.1-marine-metagenome-genome-assembly--contig:-NODE-1036-length-25603-cov-3.918358_pt1 | contig 25603 bp, 20 predicted proteins | sample MGYA00237869_ERZ511484 | MGnify/ENA metagenome assembly ERZ511484
TCATTCTGATCGCAGATTTTTTGTTGGTTCTCACTCAGTGACATAGATCATCTCTCTTGCTGGTACGCACGGCAATTCGGAACTGCGATGCTGCCGGTTACATTGCGCAAAACGCTATCGAAAGTTGCGCAATGCCTAAGCGGTGCCGGTTGCACTGACAAGGCGGGCGGCATAGGAGCCACAGCGAGAGTATTAATCCGATGAGGGAGCATCGCATGAACACTGCAGAAATGACCAAACAGATCGCCGCCGGCAACGGTTTTATCGCAGCATTAGACCAGTCGGGCGGTTCAACGCCCAAGGCTTTGCGCGGATACGGTGTCGAGGACAGTGAATGGTCCGGTGACGAAGAGATGTTCGGCAAAATTCACGAGATGCGCAGCCGGGTGATTACTTCGCCCAGCTTTGCAAATGGCAAGGTGATCGGCGCGATCCTGTTCGAACGGACGATGGACGGCGATGTTGACGGGAAGACAACTGGCGATGCGTTGAAGGCGCGCGGCGTTGTGCCCTTCATCAAGGTCGATCAGGGTCTGATGGACGAAGCAGACGGTGTGCAGCGTATGAAGCCGCTCGACAAACTGCCCGCGCTGCTGGAGAAATCCGTCGCGAAGGGCATGTTCGGCACCAAAATGCGCTCGGTTATAAAGTCAGCCAATCCGGCAGGCATTGCTGCTGTCGTTGCGCAGCAGTTTGAAGTCGGCAATCAGATCATCGACGCTGGCCTGATGCCTATTCTTGAGCCGGAATATGATATTACAGCGACCGACCGCGTAGAGGGCGAGAAAATCCTCAAGGCTGAGATTTTGAAGCATCTGGATGCGCTGCCTGATGATCGGAAGGTCATGCTGAAGCTGTCGATTCCGGCAACTGACGGTCTTTACAGCGATCTGGTCGACCATCCCAAGGTGCTGCAACTGGTTGCACTGTCGGGCGGTTACTCGACCGAGGATGCGTGCCGTGAGCTCGCCAAGAACCCCCGCATGATTGCCAGCTTTAGCCGCGGGCTGCTGCAGAATTTGCAGGCAACGCAGACTGATGCCGAATTTGACGCCACGCTTGGCGCGGCCATTGACGCAATTTGCGAAGCTTCGATCTGCTGATCTGCTTCTGATGAGCGATTGCCAACTGTACTTGATATCCCCGCTCGACGTGGGCGGGGATTTCCCGGACCGTCTTGAACGCGCCTTGGTCGCGGGCAAGGGTTTGGTGACGGCATTCCAGTTCCGGGTAAAGGGCATGGACCCGCATGACGCTGCGCCGCTTGCGGCTCCTTTGCAGGAAATCTGCGCAGCGCATGATGTTGGCTTTGTGGTCAATGATTCGGTCACGCTGGCAAAGCGTTTGAAGGCGGACGGCGTGCATCTCGGTCAGAAAGATGGGCCTGACGGCACACTCGATCTGCGCGATGCGCGTGAAGAGCTTGGCCGTGATGTGCAGATTGGTGTCACCTGCCATGACAGCCGCCACCTTGCGATGGACGCGGGCGAGGCGGGGGCGGACTATGTCGCCTTCGGGGCTTTTTTCCCGAGCACGACCAAATCGAGCGAGCATCGGCCCGAGATTGAGCTGATCGAGTGGTGGAGCGGGCTGTTTGAAATCCCTTGCGTGGCCATCGGCGGTATTACGCCGGAGAACTGCGCACCGCTGGTGGAAGCCGGGGCGGAGTTTCTCGCGGTAAGTCATGCAGTTTGGGGCGGTGATGAAGTCGCGGCGATACAGGCCTTTGCGAAAGTCATGAGGTGAAAATTGCCCGCGCGGTTGTGCCTGCCCTAATGGGGTGGTTCGGCGCGGTGGCTTTCTGGATCGGCGCCGGTCCTGAAGAGAACCCGGATGCCAGCGCCGATGTTGCGATTGTGCTGGGTGCGGCAACTGACGGCAATACACCTTCACCGGTGTTTCGAGAGCGCATTGCCCACGCGATAAACTTGCGCCGCGAAGGGCGCGTGTCTCACTTGCTTTTCACAGGTGGCCAAGCAGAGGGTGATCTGCTTGCGGAAAGTGAAGCGGCGCGCGCTATGGCACTAGGTGCGGGCGTGCCGCCTGAGGCGATCCTGCTCGAAACCGAATCGGTCACAACAATGCACAATCTTGTGGAGGCACAATTGGTGATGCGCGATGCCGGGCTGAATAGCGCAATTATCGTGTCAGACCCGCTGCATATGCGCCGCGCGATGGAGATGGCTGGCACCCTTGGAATGGACGCGCAGCCCAGCGCTACTCCAACAACGCGCTACCGTTCCTTCGGCACCAAAGCGCCGTTTCTGGCCCGAGAGACCTATTTCATGCACCATTTCTGGCTGCTGGGGGAATGAGCAGGTTGTGAAGCTCTGGCAATTGCCATGCGCGAAGTGCTATCTGAAACCCATGGCGTCGACTTTTGCAGAAAAATTTCAGGTGGCAGCGATCACGGCCACACTCGTTTCGGCGGGCTGGATTGTTGCGGGCGCATTTTATCTCGACCGGGAAGAAAGCGCGCAGATTGCCAGCGATCTGGAAGAAAACGCGCCCGACGATGCGGCTGACGAACCGGCAGATGACGAAGCAACGTCTGCCGCTTCTGCTGATCTCTCACAGGCCTCAACCCAATCCGATGACGAGGCAGCAACGCTTATGATCCCTGTCATGGGTTTCAGCGCAAGCGATCTGGCGGATACCTTCTCTGACGAGAGAGGCGGGGGCACGCAATTGCACGAGGCGCTCGACATTCCGGCGGATATTGGGACCACGGTGGTCGCTGCCGCTCCTGGCAATATTGAACGCATGTTCCGGTCTGATGTCGGCGGCAATACTATCTACGTGCGCTCCATTGATGGCGAAACGATCTATTATTACGCGCATCTGGCGGACTATGCCGAGGGCTTGAATGAAGGACAGCAAGTCCGCCGAGGACAGCGATTGGGCACTGTCGGTTCAACCGGTCAGGTCGATCCTTCATCGCCGCATCTGCATTTTGAAGTGATGCGCACGACGAGCGATGCCGAATGGTGGGAACCGGCAACCTCAGTCAATCCTTATACGCTGCTGGTTCGTCCAACTGAGTAGCAGGGGTCGCGGTCGGTTACTCGCCGCGGCGGATGCAGCGCAGACGGCTTGGCTCACCATTTACAATCTTGCGCAGAAACCCGCGGCTTTCGATCATGTAATTTGTCCCATTTCGCGGGCCGCTTGTGAAAGTAAGCCGATCACCGCGGCGCAGATACGTGCCGCCGCCTATCGGCGAAGAATAGCGCGAGGCGCTATCTATCGTGAAGCTTTCGTCCGGCTGAGCAATGCCAACGGCCCCGGAGGCATCGCCGGGAAGCTCGCACGCATAGTGCCCGCGCTCAATCGTGCCAATCTGGCCTTGCGCTGTTGCGGAGAGCGGAAACGCCAAGCTGGCGGCGACAATCGTGACCGTAAACATGTTCATGACTTTGACCTTAGCAGGCTTCGCTTGCATCGTCATGAACGCGGTTCCAACTGCCCATGCGCTTGTATGATGTGCCATAGAGGTCTAGGGCGCGGCCCAATCTCATAAATTTTAGCGAACGAGCATCCCCATGAAAATCAGCGGCGTGGACATTCGTCCCGGCAACATCCTCGAATATGAAGGCGGCATCTGGAAAGTTGCCAAAATTCAGCACACCCAGCCGGGCAAGGGCGGGGCGTATATGCAGGTCGAGATGAAGAACCTTATCGACAGCCGTAAGACCAACGTGCGCTTCCGCAGTGCAGATACGGTTGAAAAGGTCCGGCTTGAAACACAGGATTATCAGTTCCTGTATGAAGACGGCGACATGCTGGTCTTTATGGACGGCAACACATTTGAACAAATCACTTTGCCAAGCGACCTTCTTGGCGATGCCCGCCCGTTCTTGCAGGACGGAATGCAGGTGAGTCTGGAGCTCTGGGAAGAACGCCCGATCAGCGTGCAGCTGCCATCGCAGATTGAGGCCGAAATTGTCGAAGCCGATGCCGTCGTTAAGGGGCAGACAGCCTCCTCCAGTTACAAGCCCGCCGTGCTCGACAATGGCGTGCGTATCATGGTGCCGCCGCACATCGGTGCAGGGACACGCATCGTTGTCGATGTGTATGAACAGACCTATGTCGGCAAGGCTGGCTGATCCAAGATGGCTGCAGTTTCTGGCATAATTCGCGTAATGGAAAAGGCTGCCCGCAAGGCGGGAGCCCGGTTGCGCCGCGATTTCAATGAGGTCGAGCATCTTCAGGTCAGCCGCAAGGGGCCAAGCGATTTCGTGTCCAAGGCCGATCAGGCGGCAGAACGTATTCTGTGGGACGAATTGAAGGTTGCGCGCCCCGGATGGGGCTTCGTGCTTGAAGAAGGGGGCATCATCGAGGGCGAGCCTGATATGCCGCGCTGGATTATCGATCCGCTCGATGGGACCAGCAATTTTCTCCATGGTATCCCGCATTTCGCAATCTCGATTGCTGTGCAAGAACCCAAACTTGGCGGCGGCGGATGGGGCGATGTGACTGCCGGTATCGTCTATCAGCCGATCACGGATGAGACTTTCTGGGCGGAAAAAACACGCGGAGCCTGGCTGCAGGATGCGCGGCTACGCGTTTCTGGCCGGCGTCAGCTTTCCGAAGCTCTGATTGCCACCGGCACTCCGTATCAGGGGCATGGCGATTTCGATGAATGGTCCAAGATTTTTGGCGCTGTCGGCCCTAACGTAGCAGGCATTCGCCGTTTTGGTGCAGCTTCGCTCGATCTCGCGTGGCTTGCGGCCGGCAGATTTGACGGGTTCTGGGAAAGCGGTTTGTCGCCTTGGGACACGGCGGCGGCCTGTTTGCTGGTTCGGGAGGCCGGCGGCTTCGTAACCGATTATCGCGGCCGTTCGCTGCCAATTTGCGATGGTCAGGTTATTGCTGCCAATGATCCGCTGCATTCGCGCCTACACAAGCTGATTGTGTCGTCCTTGAAGAAGTAGTGGTCCGCGCTCAAGGAGCGAAGCGGTAGCGCAAGCATCGGGCGCTCAAGGAGCGAAGCGGTACCGCAGATTACATACGCGTAGACAGCACGCAAAAGGGTCGTTAATCGGCTCACTTCCCCGCTCAGGTGCCTCTGTGGCGGAATTGGTAGACGCGCTCGACTCAAAATCGAGTTTCTCACGAAGTGCCGGTTCGAGTCCGGCCAGAGGTACCAGCGGGGAATTGCTTGCGCCGCCCATCGGCTTTCAGGTAGTGCTCTGGTCACCCCGTGACGTTTTGGGAATCCAGCATCTAACGTGATTGAAGCTCCTCCCATACATGCGATTGCGGCGATGGCATTGACGGTCGTCGTCTTTTACCTGTTCGTTCGCGACCGTATTTCGATCGAAATCGTCTCGCTGATGGCCATCGCGCTGATTGCGGTTGGTCTGTATTTTTATCCGCTACCGCACTCACAGCCCACAGATGGCCTGCAACTCGCCTTCTCCGGCTTCGGGCATTACGCACTCATCACAATTTGCGCGTTGATGGTGATGGGGAGAGGGCTGGTGGTGACCGGCGCGCTGGAGCCCGCTGCGCGGTTTATGGAGCGGGTTTTCAAAATCAATCTGCAGCTCGGCTTGTTGCTGGCTCTCGTTCTGGCGTTTTTTCTGTCCATGGGCGTCAACAACACGCCAGTGCTCGTGCTGCTGATCCCGATTTTCGTGACCCTTGCCGTGCGCGGGGCAATGCCAGCTTCCAAAACTTTGATGCCACTGAACGCCTCATCGCTGCTCGGCGGAATGGCGACCACTATCGGGACATCTACCAATATTCTGGTGGTCTCGATCGCTGTTGATCTCGGCATGCCCGAAATGGGTGTGTTCCACTACACACCAATAGTGCTTGCCGCTTCGCTGATTGCGCTGCCGTATATCTGGCTGGTCATGCCGCGCTTGCTGAAAGACAACACGCCGGAGCAAGGCCATGGGGAACGCTCTTTCGTTACGCGGCTCCGGGTTCCACCGACAAGCAATCTCAACGGTAAGCACTTTGATGAAGTGGTTGGCATGTTGCCCGAAGATTTCCGCTTCGAGGAACGCCCTGACGGTCCATTTGCGACAGGCCAGCGGCTCAAGGTTTCCGGAACGCATGATGCGCTAGAGAATGCTGTACGCGTGCTGCAGGGGCAGATTGCACCGGGCTGGGTTGTTGACGCGGTTCAGCGCAAAGCGCTCGCTCAGGGTGATGACGTTCAGGTTGTGGAGATGGTCGTTACGGCGGATTCGCGCCTGATCGGCCGGACTTTGGCAACTTCAGGCATTGCAGATCGGTACGGCGTGGCGGTGCTTGGCATTCATAAGCCAGAACGCCCTCTGCGTTTTGATGATCCAGAAGAATTGCACGGTGAAGTGCGCCTTGCTGAAGGTGACGTGCTGCTGGTGATGGGCCTTGGCCCGGAACTTACCGAATTTGCCCAGACCGATAGCGTCCTGCAATTGGAAGGCGCGCGCGAAGTACCGCGCCGGTCCAAGGCGTGGCTCGCCGCGACGATCATGTTTGTATCGGTCGGATTGGCTTCCATCGGATTGCTGCCCATCGCCATTGCTTCGCTGGGCGGAGCCATCCTGATGTTCCTGACCGGTTGTGTGAAATTCGACAGGGTGGGCAGGGCGCTATCTGGCCAAGTGATCGTGTTGGTTGCCGCCAGTATTGCGATTGGCCGGTTCGTGCTCGATAGCGGCGCGGCGGGCTGGCTTGGGCAATCGCTGGCGCTTGGACTGCAACATTTGCCTCCAGCAGGCGTTCTTGCTGCGATCATGCTATTCGTGACGGTGCTCACCAACTTTGCGTCCAACGCAACGGCGGCGACTGTGGGCACGCCCATTGCATTCGCCATCGCGACTGAGCTCGGTCTGCCGCAAGAGCCGCTTATCCTCGCAGTGCTGTTTGGCTGCAACTTGTGTTACGCAACGCCCATTGCCTACCAAACCAATATGCTGATTATGGCAGAAGGGAATTACCAGTTCCGCGACTATGTCCGCACTGGCGTGCCTCTTGTTCTGATTATGGTGGTGACGCTAAGCTTCTTATTGGTAACCACCTACCAGATGTAGCTGGCCGAATGGAGCCGGAAGCTGGCGCTAGTCAGGAGCGTCCGTGCTGGGGCCGCGTCTGCCGCTACGCCGTGCCGATGCTGCTTCGATTGCTGAGCGTTGGGAAGCCGTGTCGCCGCCGCTTCGCTGCGAGGCGGCCGGCACTGCCTCCAAGAATATGCGATAATCATCTTCGCTCAACGCGTCGATATAAGCCTGATCATATCCAGCGACCGAAATACGGCCCGCAGACCGCGCCGGGCCAGCGTAACCCGAATTGTTGGCTTGCGTAGTGACTGTAGGTGCGCCTGAAATCCCTGCTTCTTCGCCGAAGGAGCCGCGATTCCCTTGATCGCGCCGGATCAACTCCGGTGACGTCGTGATTTCCGCACTCGCCTGCTGAAGCCTTGCGCGCTCTTCATGCTCTTCCACGTGGGTCGCCACTGCATCGCGGTTGTCCGCATCTGCGAACATGGCGATGCCAGCCGTCAGAGACACGGTCGCTACGGCAAAATGCTTATACATTTTTAGCGGGATCGGTGGTTTGGACAATTGCGCCATTGCCTCCCCATAGGAGCGGAGCGGTTAATCGACAGAGCCTTGATTTGGTTAATACCTGCTTACCGTCGCGGTGTCCCTTCAGCATGAGTGATGAACAGGCGGCGTCTCGGAACGCATTTGCGAACTCTATTTACGAAGTGAGTGTAAAATTTACCGACATTTCATTTGTCGCTGTTAACCGAACGACCATCCGGGAATTTCCCCGGTAATTTGGTCAAAATTGGCAATGATTCGTCTGTTCAAACATTACATTCCCCATGCTGTGCTGCTGCTCGGCCTGCTGGACTTTGTGCTGCTGATAATCGCGGCGAACTTCGCGTGGGAACTGCGAACCTCTCAGATTGGCACGACGACCGGGCCGCTCGCGGACCGTGCGCTGCTTCTTATCGGTTTTGCTGTCACCACTCTGACGGCGATGATAGCGGTCGGTGTCTTTGGGGCAGAGGCGCTGCGCTCTATGCGTTTCGCTTGCGCCAGACTGCTGGTGGCAGTCAGCTTGGCTATTCTGGCACTCGCATTCATAGATTTTGTGCTTCCCGGAACCATGTTTTGGCGCTCCATCCTGCTGTACGCGATGGTGTTTGCGATCGTTCTGCTCATCCTCAATCGGGCGGTAGTCGGCGGTATTCTCGGTACTTCTGCGTTCCGCAGGCGCGTTGTCGTATTGGGGGCGGGACATCGTGCGCAGCGGCTGAAAGAGCTGGGCGACAAACCTGAAAGCGGTTTTTCGGTTGTCGGGTATATCAATATGTCTGACAGCCAGCCGCAAGTTGCCGACGCGATTTCCCGCTCTGCGATTGCCGATATGAGCGCCCATGTTGCCAAGCTTGGTGCGACCGAAGTGGTTATGGCGCTGGAAGAGCGCCGCAACGCCTTGCCGTTGAAAGATCTGTTGCGGGTCAAAACCGCAGGCGTTCATGTGAACGAATTTTCCAGCTTCTTGGAACGCGAGACGGGACGCGTCGATCTCGACACACTTAACCCCAGTTGGCTGATTTTTTCAGACGGATTTTCCTCTGGCCGCGCGATTTCCAGCGTTGCCAAACGCATGTTCGACATCTTCGCCAGCAGTTTGCTGCTGTTGCTGACGTTCCCCGTGATCCTGCTGTTCGCCGCTATTGTCAAACTAGATAGCAAAGGCCCGGCATTCTTCCGCCAGAAACGCATCGGCCTGTATGGCCAGCCATTCGAACTGGTGAAGCTGCGCTCCATGTGTACCGATGCGGAAAAAGACGGTGCGAAATGGGCTGCGAAGTCTGATCCACGTATCACCCGTGTCGGCGCATTTATCCGCAAGGTTCGCATTGATGAATTGCCGCAGGTCTGGACCGTGCTAACTGGCCACATGAGCTTTGTCGGACCGCGTCCCGAAGTGCCGCAATTCGTCGACGATCTTGATGACAAGCTGCCCTATTATGCAGAACGGCATATGGTGAAGCCCGGCATCACAGGCTGGGCTCAGATCAATTATCCCTATGGCGCGAGCATCGAGGATTCACGGCACAAGCTGGAATATGATCTCTATTACGCCAAGAACTACACACCTTTCCTTGACCTGCTGATCATGCTGCAGACCCTCCGCGTGGTCCTGTGGCCAGAGGGCGCGCGGTAATGGGTGTGGCCTGGGATCTGGTGATCTATCTTACATTTCTAGCGGCTGCCGTCGCTGCCTTGGTGCTGTCCTTGTGGTTGGTGACGAACGAGCGCGCGCAGGGCCCCGCGATCAGCGCCAGTGCCGCCGCTCTTGTACTGGCTGCGGCGTGGAGCTTTGCTGTCGCCGGATTTGGCCGCGAAAGCCTGATTGCTGAGCTGCTGCTGGCAGGAAGCAATCTGGGCTGGTTGTGGATGCTATATCGCCTGTTCGGGCATGATGATCGTGACAAAAGCCTTGGGCCGATCCGCCCTGTTATTGCCGCTCTAGCATTTGTGGAGATGATGCAGTTCGCGCTGATTACAGCGCGGTTGCAGTATGATCCGCAGCCAGATGCGCAACTGCTCATCCTGCAATTCTCCTACACCTTCCGCCTGCTCCTGTGTGTCGGAACATTGGTTCTGATCCACAATCTGTATGTCGGTGCCTCGCAGCAAGCGCGGTTGAGCCTGCGTTGGCCTGCGGCGGCGCTGGGCGCCATATTCCTGTACGATTTGAATTTCTACACGATTGCCTATCTCGCCAATAGCCTGCCAGTCCTGCTGGCCGACTTGCGCTCGATTGCAATGCTGGTGGCAGTGGCACTGATGGCTGTCGGATTGTTTCGCAATGAAAGCGAGATGCGTTTTCAGCCATCGCGCAGCTTTGCCTTTCAGTCTGTTTCGCTACTGCTGATCGGCGCATATCTGGTGGTCATGGTCGTGGTTGCGCAGGGGCTTGCTTACGTCGGCAGTGATTATGGACGCATTTTGCAGACGGGCTTTGTTCTGCTGGCAAGCGTAGCTGCCTTGTCCGTCCTTCCATCCAGCCGCCTGCGTGGCTGGTTGCGAGTGACGGTTTCGAAGAACCTCTTCCAGCACCGATATGACTATCGTTCCGAATGGCTCCGTTTCACCGACACGATTGGACGGGCTGGTCCGCAGGCTGCGCCATTGCTGGAACGCGCCGTGCAGGCTGTCGCTGACATTACCGATAGTCCATCCGGCATGCTGTTCACGCCGCTTGAAGATGGCGGCTTGGCGCTTGCCGCGCGTTGGCAGTGTCCGATTACCGATGTGCCCGGCGAGGCCATATCATCGGATGGCGCGCGTTTTTACGAACAGAGCCAATTTATCCTCGACCTCGACGATATTCGCAAAGATCGCGAAAGCGGCGTTCCTGCGGCGGCCTGCCCGGAATGGCTGCTTGCTGACGAGCGGAACTGGGCGCTGGTTCCGCTGCTTCACTATGAACGGTTGGTCGGGGTCGTGCTGCTAACGCGTCCGCCGACGGCGCGGCGTTTGGACTGGGAAGACTTCGATCTCCTGCGGATTATTGGCCGACAATTGGCAAGCTATCTTGCCGAACAAACCAGTCAGGATGCTCTGAGCGAAGCGCAGCGGTTTGATGAATTCAATCGCCGCATTGCTTTTGTCATGCATGACATCAAAAACTTGGCGAGCCAGATTTCGCTGCTGGCCAAGAATGCTGAAAAGCATGCTGATAACCCGGAATTTCGCGCGGACATGATCCTGACGCTGCGCAATTCCACGGACAAATTGACCGCACTGCTCGCCCGGCTAGGCCGTTATGGCAGCATGGGCGGAAAGGAATGCGATGATATTGAGCTTGGCACCATGCTGGAAAAGATCGCTCAACAATATGCCACGCGCCACAAGGTGACGCTGGTTCAGAACGAAAACTGCCGGATTAAGGGCGATGCAGAGGCGCTTGAACAGGCCTTGGTTCATCTGATCCAAAACGCAGTCGAGGCAAGTGACGAAAATTCGCCCGTGTTCCTCGACTTGCGGCAGGAGCCGGGCAACGCTGTTCTGGAGGTGCTGGATTCGGGTGCGGGCATGTCGCCTGAATTCATCCGCACGCGTCTGTTCAAGCCGTTTCATTCGTCCAAGCAAGGCGGTTTCGGCATCGGAGCATATGAGGCGCGCGAACTGATCCGGGCGATGGGTGGCAGGCTTGAAGTTGAATCGCGTGAAGGGCTGGGCACGCGTTTCGTCCTGCGCCTTCCGCTAAGCGCAACGAGCGATCTCATCACCGCGATGCACAATTCTAAGAAAGAGGTGGCGTAATGGCCGACCAGAAACCCAAATTGTTGATTGTCGAAGACGACGAAGGTCTGCAGGCACAGCTCAAATGGGCGTATGAGGACTTTGACGTTGTCATCGTGGGTGACCGCGCCAGTGCCATTGCGGCCTTGCGTGCGGAGGAGCCGCCTGTCGTAACGCTGGACCTCGGCCTTCCGCCTGACCCTGATGGCACGACCGAAGGCTTTGCCGTGCTCGACGAGATCATGGCGCTTAAGCCGGACACCAAGGTCATCGTTGCATCGGGCCACGGTGCGCGGGAAAGCGCGCTGACGGCGATTGAGCGCGGGGCGTATGATTTTTATCAGAAGCCGGTCGATATTGAGCAACTTGGCTTGATCGTGCGGCGGGCTTTCAACCTGCACCGTATTGAACAGGAAAATCGTGCGCTTGCGGAAAAGGCTGGTGACGGAAACACCGTTCTTGGCGGACTGATCACGTCAGCACCCGAGATGGTCAAAGTTGCACGCACAATTGAACGTGTCGCCAACACCAATGTCTCTGTCATGCTGCTGGGTGGCAGCGGAACGGGTAAGGAATTGCTCGCCAAGGGGCTGCACGATGCGAGCAATCGCAAAAGCGGAAACTTCGTCGCGATCAACTGCGCGGCTATTCCTGAAAATCTTCTCGAAAGTGAGCTGTTTGGCCACGAAAAGGGTGCATTCACCGGAGCGGTGAAGACCACAGAAGGCAAGATCGAACTGGCCGATGGCGGTACGCTGTTTCTTGACGAGGTGGGCGATATTCCGTTGCCGCTTCAGGTCAAACTGCTGCGTTTCCTGCAGGAACGCACGATTGAAAGGATAGGCGGGCGCAAGTCCATTGCGGTCGATACACGGATTGTCTGCGCAACCCATCAAAACCTGGAGGCGATGATCGCCGATCAGCGTTTCCGCGAAGATCTGTTTTATCGTCTTGCCGAGGTGGTCGTGAAAATTCCGGCTTTGGCGGAGCGGCCGGGCGACGCAACGCTGCTTGCGAAGGCGTTTCTGAAGCGGTTTGCCGCCGAAATGAACCCCGGGATCACCGGCTTCGCGCCGGATGCGCTTGCAGCTATTGATGGTTGGAACTGGCCGGGAAATGTGCGCGAGCTGGAAAACCGCGTGAAGCGAGCGGTCATTATGGCCGAAGGCAAGCTTATCGCTGCAGGGGATCTTGACCTTGAAGGCGGGGAGGAAGCCGATGCGTCTGCTCTCAATCTGAAGAGTGCGCGGGAGAAATCGGATCGCAAAATTATCCGCCACGCACTTGCTCGCAGTGAAGGCAATATCTCCAGCACCGCCAAGATGCTCGGTATAAGTCGGCCCACACTGTACGATCTGCTGAAACAATATGATTTGCACGCCTGACGCGGCACGGGCGCAAGGCGCGATGACCGAGCGCTCGTGCGTGCTTACGACCAGTCCGCTTCAGCCTGCCTCGGGCGGAGCTTCCGCCGTCTTTTCGTGCCGATTGTGACGGACCGACCACCAGAAGCTCAGCCCGATCAATACGCCGCCAATCAAACCGGTGATTGTTTCGGGGATGTGCCATACCGCCGATAGCAGCATGATGCCGCCTAAAGCGATAATCGCCCAGAACGCGCCGTGCTCAAGGTAGCGGTATTCGGACAGAGTCCCCTTGCGCACCAGATGGATTGTCATTGATCTCACAAACATGGCTCCGATGGACAGGCCCAGCGCGATGATGACCATGTTGTTGGACAGCGCAAAGGCACCGATCACTCCATCAAAACTGAAGGATGCGTCGAGCACTTCAAGATAGAGGAACCCGCCAAGTCCCGACCTTACAACCGCGCCGCTGGCCTTCTTGGCCTCTTCCCGCATGTTGAGCCATTCGCCCAGCGCATCGACGGATATAGACGTAAACAGGCCGAGCATTCCTGCGGTCAGGAATGTCAGCGCGTCGGCATCGGGCAATTGCATTGAGATTACGCACATCACCACCAGCAGCAGGGCAATTTCAATTGAGGGCAGATTGGAAACCTTGGTCAATTGCCGTTCAATTGCCCCGATCCAGTGAACATCCTTGTCTGCATCGAAAAAGAACTTCAGGCCCACCATGGCGAGGAATGCCCCGCCAAATCCGCCGATACCGATATGCGCGCCGGAGACGATTTCCTCATATCGCTCCGGATCGTTTAGCGAGAGATTGACGGCCTCGATCGGTCCGATGCCAGCGGCAATCGCAACGATCGCCAGCGGGAATACAATGCGTGTGCCAAACACCGCGATGGCAATGCCCCAGACGAGGAAGCGCTGTTGCCAAACCGGGTCCATATCTCGCAAGACCGTGGCGTTGACCACCGCATTGTCGAAGCTGAGCGAAATTTCGAGGATCGACAGGATCAAAATGATCCACAAAATGCCCAGCACTCCGCCAAGGCTGTCCGTGCTGGCAATGCCATACCACAGGCCAAGGCCGAAGCAGATGGCCGTAAAGACAAGCGAAAATGTGTAGTAACGCAGCAGAGTGGCCATGCAGTCAGATATCCTGTGAGGCGCGGCGAGGAGAAACGGATGTCAGCGCGAATTCACTTTTTCGGCTGATAAAGCTGTTCCGGACCGGGGAATGATCGATCGCGAACCTCTGCGGCGTATGTCGCAGCAGTATCTGCGATGGTGGTGGCGATATCCTCATAACGCTTCACAAAACGTGGGACGCGTTCGAACATCCCCAGCATGTCTTCGGTAACCAGTACCTGACCATCGCACTGCGGCGATGCACCAATTCCGATTGTGGGGCAGGCGATGGCTTTGGTTACTTCGATGGCGATGGGTTCAACCACGCCTTCCACCACGACAGCAAAGGCGCCGGCATCTTCTAGCGCCTTGGCGTCGCCGACGATTTTCTTGGCTTCTGCATCGCTGCGCCCGCGGGCAGCATAGCCGCCGAGCACGTTGACTGCCTGCGGAGTCAGGCCAACATGGCCCATCACCGGAATGCCGCGCTGGGTCAGGAAGCGGACGGTTTCGGCCATTGCTTCCCCGCCTTCCAGCTTTACTGCGGCAGCTCCGCTGGCTTTCAGCAGAGTTGCAGCGGCATTGAAGGCATCTTCAGGCGACGCTTCGTAGGCACCGAAGGGCATGTCGACGACAACCAGCGCATGAAAACTGCCGCGAACAACTGCGGCGGCGTGGTTCGCCATCATGTCCATCGTTACAGGTATGGTGGAAGGCAGGCCGTAAATAACCTGACCCAGAGAATCGCCCACCAGCAGCAGATCGCAATGCGGATCGAGCAATTGTGCCTGCCGCGCAGTGTAGGCCGTCAGCATTACCAGCGGTTCTGCTGTCACGCCGTCTACCTTGCGCGCGCGGATTTTGGGGACAGTCAGCCGCCGCATGGGCTGGGGCGTTGGAGTCGCCCGGCTGGTCGAAGTGTCGAGTGTGTAGGTCGTGGACATGCCCCGTCATAATCAGACTGCCCCCTCGACGCGAGCTTTGATTCATTGCATGAGGGCGACAACCTTTAGGTCGAGAGGAAAAATATAAATGGCACTAACGCAATCGGGATCAGGTCGGGACGGCTGGTCTTCGCGGACCGCATTTATTCTGGCAGCAGTCGGTTCCGCTGTCGGACTTGGTAACCTTGTCCGCTTCCCGGCAGAAGCCGGGGCCAATGGCGGCGGCGCTTTTGTGCTGTTTTATATACTCTGCATTGTCCTGATTGGTCTGCCGGTTCTCTTGTCGGAGACGCTGATCGGGCGTCACGGACAGGCTGCTGCGCCGGAAAGCTTCCGCAAGGTGGCAGAACAATCAGGCAAATCGACCGCGTGGGAACACGTTGCAAGTCTTGGTGTGCTGTCGGCCTTCATTGTGCTCGCGTTCTACTGCGTGCTTGGCGGCTGGGTGCTCTATTACGTCGGCATATTCGCTGGTGACTTGTTCACCACGGGCATTTCTGGCGGCGCCTTTTCAGACATGACCGCGACTCAGGTGGAAGGCCTGTTTCCCGCCATGATCGGGAACGGCGCGATGACGGTTATTCTCAATTTGGTATTTCTCGCCGTGACGGTGTTCTTTGTATCGCGCGGCGTTTCTGGCGGGATTGAGAAGGTTGCGGTGTATCTGATGCCGGCCTTCTTTGTGCTGCTTATCGGCATTACGATTTACGGACTGTTCGGTGGTCAAATGGGCCGGACGCTGGCGTATCTGTTCACTTTCGATCCCTCCCGATTGACGGGGCCGGTGATGTTGGCTGCTGTGGGGCAGGCGTTTTTCTCGCTGTCCTTGGGCGTTGCGGGCATGGTGACCTATGGTGCCTATGTAGGCCGCAATGTGAACCTTGCTGGCACTTCTGCCATTATCGCAGCGGCTGATACTTCGGTCGCCCTGCTGGCTGGTTTGTGCATCTTCCCCATCGTGTTTGCTGCAGGCCTTTCCACTGATGGCGGGCTGGGCCTGATGTTCACGACGTTGCCGCACGCCTTTCAGGAGATTCCCGGCGGATCGCTGCTTGGCCTCGGCTTCTTTGTGATGGTGGGCTTTGCTGCATTGACGAGTTCGGTTGCGCTGATGGAAGTGCCAACGGCTTGGGTGAGTGAGCGGTTCCGCTTGGTCCGTCCTATTGCGGCTGGCATTGTGACATTTTCGGCGGCGGTTCTGGGTGCTCTCTCAGCGCTTTCGATGGGCGTATTGTCGGGCTTCCACCCGCTCGGTTTTCTGCCGATGTTCGAAGGCATGGGGGTGCTGGACACGCTCGACACCTTCACGGGCAAGATCACCATGCCGGTTGGCGCTTTGCTGACCTCGATCTTTATCGGTTGGGTTGCCAACAAGCGGTTGGTCGATAGCGAGAACGGCCTCAACGGCGGCTTGCACCTGTTCTGGCGCTTCCTTGTTTGCTGGCTGTGCCCAATCGCGCTGACGCTGATCCTGATTGTGGGTATCTTCCCCAGCATTCTGGGCGACTGACAAAATCAAAGCCGGACACAAAAAAGAGCCGCCGCCCCTTGGAATAGGGCGGCGGCTCTTTTGTGTCGGTATTTAGTGCTGCGTCAGAGCGTTGTTTCAAGATGCTCTTCGCGCGCCTCTTCTCTGACATCAAAGCCGAGCAGCATCCTTGCATTATCGATAAAGCCCAGATCGCTGTTCCAGATTTCGGCTTGTCCCAGATCCATGCGGAGCATCAGCAGATTGGGATCATCTTTTCCGCCGGGGAACCATGCCTCGACGATCTGGCTCCACTGTTTGTCGAGTCTTTCACGGCTGGTTTCTTCTGTAAGCGTGCCCGAAAAGCGAGCGAAAATGTCATGCCCTTTGCCAGCAAAGGTCGCAGTGGAAGCACCGCCTGCGGCAAGTGTATGATCGCGAGTGGTGAAGAACCAGATCGCGTTGTTCGCATCCTCATCGAGTTGTGCCGTCATCGGCACAGCATCGTTCGGTGCTGAGTCGAGCTGCAGAAATACGAACGGGCTGCCGGACAGTGTTTTCCAGAAGGTCTCTTTGAGTTGGTTGGCGTCGGTCATTTTAGTCTCCTTTGCGTAACCAACTGATTGAACATGCAATGTTTCCAAAATACCCGCCAGATTGCCGCTCAGCCAAGACAAGCGGTTGCATGGTGAGGTAAATAAGAACATAAACGGAACAAAGGAGTCGATTCGACTATGACCATGGCTTCCCTGCCACGCGCGGTGGAGCTGACCTCTCCCGCTGCCCGCAATTCCCGCTGGCATCCGGGTGGGCAGGCTGCATTGCATAGCGAGATTTTTGCCCCCGGCACTGAGGCGAGTGGGGCAGGGGCCGCGCTCGCGCTCGCGCTGGACGGGATGCGCGTGTCTGCGCGCGGTGCAGAGGGTGAACCAGAATGTGGGGGCGAAGAACGCTGCATATTATGGGTGCAGGACAAGGCGGCACGGCGCTTGGCCGGACGGCCCTACCGGCCCGGTCTGCCCGAAGCCTTGCGGCATCGCCTGATCCACGTCGCGGCCCAAACGCCTGAAGATGCGCTGTTTGCACTGGAAGAAGGCATCCGCTGCCGTGATCTCGCCTGCGTCATCGGCGAAGTAACGGGCAATCCGCGTGCGCTGGATTTTACCGCGTCGCGTCGCCTCAGTCTGGCGGCGAAAAGGCATGGCGTCCCGCTGTTCCTCGTCCGACTCAATGCGCAGCGCGATCTCAGCTCTGCCCGTATGCGCTGGGATGTGGCCGCCGTGCCCTCCGCTCCGCCACTGTGGAACTCTGCCGCACCCGGTCATCCGGCATGGCAGGCGCAATTGTTCCGCGCACGCACACACGCCCCCGGAGAATGGACTTTGCGCGATGAAGGATTTTTCCTCGCCGCCGAACGCCCCGCAGCCTCCATCCCCTTGCCGGATTCCGCCCCGACGAATCATGGCGATCTGGAACTGCGAACTGGCGCTCGATCGCTGGCGGCACTCTGAAACCTGCAAAGCGGGCGAAGGCGCAGATGCGCAGCCGCTGGCGCTGATTACCGAAACTGCACATGGGCCGCGTATTGATGCCGCCAATGCTGCCGGGCAGGCCGAAGGCGCAGCGCGGGGTATGATGCTGGCCGATGCCCGCACGCTATGCCCGCATTTGCAAGTCCGCCCGAGCGATCCGGCAGGTGATCTCGCATTTCTTGAACGTCTGGCGATGTGGGCGCAGCGCTGGGGACCGTGGAGCGCGATTGACGCGCCCGATGGTCTGTTGGTGGATGTGACTGCCGTGGCGCATCTGTTCGGCGGAGAACGCCGCTTGCTGGCCGATGTGACGCAGCGGTGCACGGCGCGCGGACTGTCTGTCAGGCCGGCCATCGCACCTACTGCGGGGGCAGCCTGGGCGCTGGCGCATTACGCTCCGCCTGCCGCCATTCTTGCGCCGGAGGATAACATTGCCGATCGCCTTGCAGACTTGCCCGTCGCGGCCCTGCGGCTTGATAATGATGTGCTGCTTGTTCTGCGCCGCCTCGGGCTGAAGCGGCTTGGCGATCTTGCGGGTATTGGGGAGGGGACCAATGGCCGCGATGCCGTTCATCGCCGCTTCCGCAACCGAAAATCTCCCGCCGCCAATCCGCTTATCCGTATGGACCAGTTGAGAGGCAGCGTCCCCGAACCGTTGCTGCCGGTTATCCCGATCAGCGCTGCTTTGGTGCAGCGCCGCCTGATGGAGCCGATCCGCCATCGCAGCCTGCTTGATAGGGTGGTGCAGGATCTTGCCGCGGATATGGCCCGCGAACTTGAAGGGCGCGGGGAGGGGGCACGCCGTCTTCAGCTTGGGCTGTGGCGCGTGGATGGTGAAGTGGTGCTGCGTGACCTGGAACTGGCCGCAGCCACGCGCGATCCGGCACACATCTGCCGCCTGTTCGCTGCCAAGCTGGACGATGTTGATGCGGGGTTCGGGATAGAGATGCTGCGCCTGCGCGCCAGCTGGGCGGAACCGCTGACGCTGGGGCAGTCCGATCTTGAGGCAGCAGCGGAAGATCATGGCACCAGCCTGGCCGCCTGTATCGACCGGCTCACTGTCAGGCTGGGCGCAGAGGCGGTGCAGCGCCCTATGCTGCGCGCCAGCCATATCCCGGAGCGGGCGCAGAGCTGGCAAGCGCCACTGGAGGCTGAGCCTGCACAGCAGGAAGAGCTGGCCTTTCACGCGCGGCCTTTGAAACTGCTCGACCATGCGGAGCGCATTGCGGTCCTCTATGCCAGCCCTGATGGCTATCCCCGCCGCTTCCGCTGGCGCGGCGATGTGTTTGAAGTAGCGCGGGTGGAAGGGCCAGAACGGATTGCACCTGAATGGTGGCGCGAGAAGGGGAGCACACGCCTGCGCGATTACTACCGCATCGAAGACGATACTGGCCGCCGCTATTGGTTATACCGCGCAGGCCTTGCCGGAGATGGCCGCGGCGGAGAGCCGGACTGGTTTCTGCAAGGGTTGTTCGCGTGATTTTCAGCAGAACATGCGCTTAGGCGGCGTTTGGTCGCCATGCGCATGTATAGCTTCGCCCGTGTCACTCGCCTGCACCGGAGACTGCGCGCGGGTTTACAAGGTGCCGCTTCTATCATCCGTTGCAAGGCTTCCGCGCTCAATGCTTCGTCAAGCTTAAGCCCGCACATGCCCGGTTTTGCGAAGATGGCGCTTGGCAAACCCTACACAAGAACATATATGGAACAAATGCCTGTTCTCGATACCATTCAAAAGCTGGAAATTCTTGCCGATGCGGCCAAATATGATGCGTCCTGCGCCTCATCAGGCACTGCCAAACGCAATTCCAAAGGTGGGAAAGGCGTCGGTTCGACAGAGGGGATGGGCATTTGCCATGCCTATGCGCCCGATGGTCGCTGCATCTCCCTGCTGAAGATATTGCTGACCAACCATTGCATCTTCGATTGCCATTATTGTGTGAACCGCAAAAGCAGCAATGTCCGCCGGGCACGCTTTACACCGCAGGAAGTGGCGGACCTGACGCTGACCTTTTACCGACGTAATTATATTGAGGGGCTATTCCTTTCGTCAGGCATCATAAAAAGCTCCAATTTCACGATGGAGCAGATGGTGGAAACCGCACGTATCCTGCGCGAAGATCACGATTTCCGTGGGTATATCCACCTCAAGACTATTCCAGAGGCCGATCCCCAACTGGTGCATCAGGCGGGGCTGTATGCGGACCGGGTTTCGATCAATGTTGAATTGCCAACCGATGCAGGGCTCACTCGCCTCGCGCCGGATAAGAACGCACTGCAGATCGAAGGGGCAATGGGCGGTGTTAAAAGCGCGATCACTCAGGCCAAGGATGAGCGCAAGCGTTTCAAACATGCGCCGCGTTTTGCGCCCGGCGGCCAATCCACGCAGATGATCGTGGGGGCTGATGCCGCCAGCGATGCCGATATTGTGGGGAAGGCGAGCCGTCTTTACACCAGTTTCAAGCTGCGCCGTGTCTATTACTCGGCTTTTTCACCCATTCCTGATGCCAGTGCGGTTCTTCCTTTGAAACGTCCGCCTTTGATGCGCGAACACCGGTTGTACCAGTCGGACTGGCTGATGCGGTTTTATGGCTTTGCTCCGCGCGAAGTGATGCAGGCGACCGATCCGGATGGTAATCTGCCGCTCGACATTGATCCAAAACTTGCTTGGGCGTTGAAGTTTCGTGAGCAATTTCCAGTAGATGTAAACCGCTCTTCACGCGAAATGCTGCTGCGTGTGCCGGGACTGGGTACGCGCGCGGTGAGCCAGATTCTCGCTAGTCGTCGCCATCGGACTCTGCGTCTTGATGATGTGGCGAAGCTGACTGTTTCGGTCACTAAGGTGCGGCCTTTTATTATAGCTGCGGACTGGCGCCCTGTTCTGTTGACCGACCGGGCAGACCTTCGCAGCCTGCTGGCTCCAAAACAGGAGCAGCTGGAACTGTTTGCGGCATGACCGCGCTCCAACATGTCAATTTCGGCGCCTATTACGCGGTGCATCTACCGGAATCCGATGATTTCGCTTTCTGGCGGGAGCGAGCGCGGCAATTGGTGCAATGCGATATTCCGCCGGACCGGGTGAATTGGATAGAGCCGGGCGGGGCGAGTGATCTCTTTGCGCAAGAGGGGCCGGCGCGGTCTGAAAAGCGTTTACCTGCGCCTGATGATGCCAACCGTCCCGTGCGTGCAAGCAAGCGGTTCATGCAGTTGGCGAAGACCGCCACGCACCACTCCGATCCAGAACGGTTTGCACTGCTTTACCGCCTGCTTTGGCGGTTGCAATCCAGCCCGCGCATGATGGAAGACAAGGCTGACCCAGACGTCCGGCGGCTGGAGGACCTTGAAAAGGCAGTGCGGCGTGATGCGCATAAGATGCACGCTTTTGTGCGCTTTCGTCTGGTGGAAAATGCAGATGAGCCTGAAGCGCCGGATCATTACGTCGCCTGGTTTGAACCCGATCACCACATCCTGCGCCGGGAGGCGGGCTTCTTTGTGCGCCGCTTCGCCAATATGCACTGGTCGATCCTTACTCCGCGCGGCAGCCTTCATTGGGACACAAAGGTGCTGTGCGAAGGCCCGTCCGCACAAAAGTCAGATGCACCCAGTGGTGATCCGGCGGAAGATTTGTGGCGCAAATATTATGCCTCAACCTTCAATCCCGCGCGGCTGAAGATCGGCGCAATGCTGAAGGAGATGCCCAAGAAGTACTGGAAGAACATGCCTGAAACCGCTCTTATTCCAGAGTTAATTGCAGGCGCGCAGCGGCGCGAGGGTGCGATGGTCGCAGAAGGCAAGACGGAATTTGCGGCAAAGCCTGAAACTCTGGCAGCTGTCGCCAAGGCCACTGAAAGCTGCCGCAATTGCCCGATTGGCTCACTCGAAAACCACGCGGTGATGGGGGAGGGTCCGCAAGACGCAGCTTTGATGATTGTCGGGGAGCAGCCCGGCGATCAGGAGGATATTGCAGGCAAGCCCTTTGTTGGTCCGGCCGGGCAAGTGCTCGACGCTGCTTTGAAAGTTGCCGGAATTGACCGCAAGGCGGCCTATGTCACCAATGCGGTCAAGCATTTCAAATATGTTCAGCGCGGCAAACGCCGCATCCATCAGACCCCTACGGCAAAGGAAGTGGACACCTGTCGCTGGTGGCAAGAGGCAGAGCGCGCCATCGTAAAGCCGAAACTGGTGCTGGCTCTGGGTGCTTCTGCGGCACGCGGGTTGCTTGGCAGGACGGTGAATGTTTCGCAGTCGCGCGGCAGGCGGATCTTGCTGGAGGATGGCAGCGAATTGTGGATCACTGCACACCCTTCCTACCTTTTGCGGTTAGATGGCGCTGCAAAGGCGGAACAGGAACGGCTTTTTGCAGCTGATTTGGCGGCGGTGAAGGCGCGGCTAGACGGGTTGGTGCAATGACATGCCCGAGGCTCCTCTCACTCCCGACAAGCGTAGGGTTGATCTTGATCCTGAGCTGATCACAGCCCCGCCGCGCGCGCCTTTTGTCGAGCTTGGTCTTGTTTCCTGCTTCAGCTTTCTGCGCGGCGCATCGGATGCAGTGGACCTTGTGATGACCGCTCACACGCTGGGCTATGATGCCATCGGGATTGCCGATGCCAATTCCATGGCGGGCGTGGTGCGCATCCATACGGAAGCAAAAACGCTCAAGCTGCGTCCAGTGATCGGCACCCGGATAGAGACAGTGGAGGGCCTCACCTTCCTCGCCTATCCGAAAAACCGGTCCGCCTACGGGCACCTGTGCCGTCTGATAAGTGGCGGGCGGATGCAGACGCTTGACGGTGGGTGGCAGGACAAGGGCGCGTGCCAGATCAGCCTTGCGATGCTGACGGAGCATAGTGAGGATGTGCAGTTGATCCTTTTGCCGCCGCGCGAGTTGGAGACCGAACTCACCGTTCCTGCATGGGCCAGCAATGTCATCACCATGGAAGGGGAGCGTGTGCAGGAGGAGGTCTGCGGGCCTTTTACGGATATTATCGGACACCTGGCAGCAGGCCTTCCCACGCTGCGCCACCTTGCTGCGGCCTATCTTTACCGCGGAGATGACATCGCCCGGATTGATCGGCTTGATACATTGGCGCGTGCGAACGGGCTGGCTCTGCTCGCCACCAATGATGTGCACTACCACGCCGCCAGCCGCCGTCCGCTGCAGGACGTGATGACCGCAATCCATCACAAGACCACTGTGGCAAGGGCTGGGCACCTGCTCCACGCTAATGCCGAACGGCACCTTAAGAGCCCTGAAGCGATGCAGAGGCTGTTTGAGCGCTGGCCGCATGCAATCACGGCAACGCGGGCTGTGGCCGATGCCTGCGCGTTCAGTCTGGACGAGTTGCAATATGAATATCCCGAAGAGATTTATCCCGATGGCATGACGCCGCAGGAGCATCTGGTGGCGGAAACCTGGAAGGGATCGGATCGCCGCTATCCCTGTGGAGTGCCAGACAGCGTGAAGACGACGCTGGAGCGGGAGCTGGCGCTGATCGGGAAGCTTGACCTTGCCCGCTATTTCCTCACCATAACGGATATCGTCGATTATGCGCGCAGCGTCGATCCGCCAATCCTGTGTCAGGGGCGGGGCAGTGCGGCCAATTCTGCTGTGTGTTATTGTCTGGAAATCACCAGCGTCGATCCGGCGCGCCATGCGTTGCTGTTTGATCGCTTCATCTCCGAAGAGCGCAAAGAGCCGCCCGATATTGATGTCGATTTCGAGCATGAGCGGCGCGAGGAGGTGATCCAGTATATCTACCGTAAATATGGCCGCCACCGCGCTGGGTTGACTGCCACGGTGATTCATTACCGCCCGCGCATGGCAATTCGCGAAGTGGGCAAGGCGATGGGCTTATCCGAAGATGTGACCGCTACTCTGGCCAAAACCGTGTGGGGCGGGTGGGGGCGTGAGATCGGTGAAGATCATGTCGCGGAGACGGGTATGGATATGACCGATCCGCACCTTAAACGCGTTCTTGCCCTGACCACGCAAATGATCGGAATGCCGCGCCATTTGTCCCAGCATGTCGGCGGGTTTATTCTTACCGAAAGCGCGCTGACGGAAACGGTGCCGATCGGCAATGGCGCGATGCCCGATCGGACATTTATCGAATGGGACAAGGACGACATTGAGGCGCTGGGCATTCTGAAAGTGGATGTGCTGGCGCTGGGGATGCTTACCTGTATCAAGAAGTGCCTTGATCTCCTTGAAAACCATCATGATCGCGCACTGACCTTGGCCAGCGTACCGCGTGAAGATCCCGAAACCTACGCGATGCTGCGCAAGGGGGATTCGCTTGGTGTGTTTCAGGTGGAAAGCCGGGCACAGATGAACATGCTGCCGCGCCTGCGCCCGCGCGAATTTTATGATCTGGTGATTCAAGTGGCCATCGTGCGTCCGGGGCCGATCCAAGGAGATATGGTGCATCCCTATCTCAAGCGCCGTCGCGGGGCGGAAAAGGTGGTGATCCCAGCGCCCTCGCCAGAACACGGCCCGCCGGATGAGCTTTCCAGCATTCTGGAGCGGACGCTGGGCGTGCCCATCTTTCAGGAACAAGCGATGAAAATATCGCTCGATGCGGCCAAGTTTTCCTCCATTGAAGCGAACCGGTTGCGCAAGGCCATGGCGACTTTTCGCAGCCGCGGCATGGTAGATGAACTTCAAGACATGATGGTCGAGCGGATGGTGGAACGCGGTTATGAGCGTGATTTCGCGCAGCGTTGCTTCAACCAGATCAGGGGCTTTGGCGAATACGGCTTCCCGGAAAGCCATGCGGCCAGCTTTGCGCATCTGGTTTACGTCAGCAGCTGGCTCAAGTGCCATTTCCCCGCCGCATTCGCTTGCGGATTGCTCAATTCACAGCCGATGGGTTTCTACGCCCCGGCACAGATCGTGCGCGATGCCCGCGAACATGGGGTGCAGGTGTTGCCGGTAGATGTGAATTGCAGCGAATGGGATTGCAGGCTGGAGCTTCTTTCTAGCGGTCATGCACACCTTGGCGAGGGTGACGAAATAACGGGCAGGGCGGACAAGCATATCGCACTGCGTCTTGGCTTGCGGCAAGTTGATGGCTTGCCCGAACATGTTGCTGCGCAATTGCTGGCGGCGCGGGAGGAGGACGGAATTTTCACCGATGTTGGTGAATTGCGCAGCCGCGCGCGGATGCCTCCTGCGCATATAGAGCGGCTCGCCAATGCTGATGCCTTCACCTCCATGGACCTTTCGCGGCGGCAGGCCTTGTGGGATGCGCGCAGCCTGGTGGGCGGAGAAGAACTGCCCCTGTTTGCCCATGCTGATGAGCGTGACGAGGGGGCAGAGCATCGCCGTGCGATTTTGCCAAAAATGCCGCTTTCAGAGGAAGTTGTGGCGGATTATCAGACCACGCGGCTCAGCCTGAAGGCGCATCCAATGACGTTCCTGCGCGCCAGCTTGGCACAGCGCGGTTTTGTGCGAGCCTGTGACCTGCGAGAGAGGAAGTTCCGCTCTATGGTGCATGTCGCGGGAGTGGTGCTGATTCGCCAGCGCCCGGGCAGCGCCAAAGGGGTGTGCTTTATCACTTTGGAAGATGAAACCGGCGTCATCAATCTGGTCGTCTGGCCTGACCTTAAAGAGAAGCAGCGCAAAGTGGTCATGGGCGCGCGGTTAATGGAGGTGCGAGGTAGGGTAGAGTATGATGATGAGGTGATTCACGTTATCGCTCACCACATGACAGACGCGACGCAGGAGCTGCACCGCCTTTCGGACGATCTTCTCAACGCGCCGGTCGCGCGGGCCGATCACGTCAATTCACCACTGCCTTCGCGCAAGATCGATCCGCGCAGCGAGCTGGGCGATGATGCCAAAGGCAAATCTATCCGCCTGAGAGACCTGATTGACGAATTACCCGCCACACGC
>ENA-ORXU01001039-ORXU01001039.1-marine-metagenome-genome-assembly--contig:-NODE-1039-length-25579-cov-4.256294_pt1 | contig 25579 bp, 17 predicted proteins | sample MGYA00237869_ERZ511484 | MGnify/ENA metagenome assembly ERZ511484
GGTTGACCCAATATGGCAAATTTCGGAACTGGGTTTGCTTCTTCAGATTCGTCTTCACTAGGTATATGCTCAACCACACCATCGAGTAACTCGCCCGATCCTGATCCTGAGATACTGGAAATGAAATAGACTTCCTCAAACCCCAAACCCCAAAATTCATTAGCGGCAAGTTGTCGACTTGCATTATCGACTTTATTGACAGCTACAATTACCGGCTTTGATGATCGCCGTAAAATTTGAGTAATTTCCTCATCCAAATCGGTTATGCCCGTTGTCACATCAACCACAAAGACAATGACAGTCGCCTCATCTAGCGCGATGTGCACTTGCTCACGTATCGCCGCTTCAAAGATATCGTCGCTGTTTTTTACGAATCCTCCGGTGTCTACTACTGAAAAGTACTTGCCATTCCAATCGCTCATGCCATAGATACGATCACGCGTGACACCACTGATATCATCTACGATGGCCTGACGACCTCCGATGAGCCTATTGAACAAAGTGGATTTACCCACATTTGGTCGACCTACTATTGCAACTAAACTTCCCATAAGATGAGACAAAAGTAACTTAATTTATAGCGATATAGGAAGTCATTGAATGGCTTTGTCTTTGTTCTTTTCTGGTGAAGAGGTTGAAGCACAATCTGGCTTCCGATGTAGGGTATGAAACATGCCATTCATGATGTATAGACCCGTAAATCACACAACGTCACCCATCAAATCTCTTAATGATTGAGGATATGTCCGCAGAAGCACCGGCTTTACGGATTATCTTTTATTTTTGCGGAAAGTACAAGATTATGGGAAGAGCATTTGAATATAGAAAGGCCACGAAATTTGCCAGATGGAATAAAATGGCAAAGGAGTTCACAAAGGCAGGACGTCAGATAACCATCGCCGTGAAAGAGGGTGGACCAGATCCTGATGCCAACTCTAATTTGCGTCGCGCCATTCAAAATGCTAAATCGGTTCAGATGCCAAAAGATCGCATCGAAGCTGCAATTAAAAAAGCTTCAGATCGTGATACTAGCAACTTTGATGAAATTACATACGAAGGAATGGCCCCGCACGGTGTGGCCATCTATATAGAAACTGCAACCGACAACCCGACTCGGACAGTGGCGAATGTTCGAATGCATTTTAGAAAAGGAAATGGTTCTCTTGGAACTACCGGAATGCATGATTTTCTTTTTGATAGAAAAGGAGTATTTTATGTTAAAAAGGAAGCAGTCGATGACATCGAAACACTTGAGCTGGAGCTTATCGATTATTATTTGACGAGAATTGAAGAAGAGAAGATAGAAGAGGAGGAATACTGGACATTTTATTGTGAGTTTACATCATTTGGCAATCTTCAAGAGGGCTTAGAGAAAAAGAATCTAGAGGTAGAAAAATCTGAATTAATTCGAATTCCCAAATTTTTTAAGGAAGGTTTGACGGATGATCAGGTAGACGAGGTGCTGGATTTAATTGATAAACTCGAAGAAGATGATGATGTCACAAACGTCTTCCACAACCTAGAGTAGGTATAGCCTTTGCTTTTATAACCAGTGAGTATTAATAGCCAAATCGACGTAACATATTTTGATCGTCTCGCCAATCTTTTTTCACTTTGACATGGAGTTCCAGATAAACTTTCGTCTCCAGAAATTTCTCAATTTTTAATCGTGCAGCTGTTCCAAGTTTTTTAATAGCTGAGCCGGCTTTTCCAATAATAATTCCTTTTTGTGTTTTACGACTGACGAAAATTAATGCTGCGATTCGGGTGATGTGATCTTCTTCTTGGTATGTTTCTATGGCCACTTCGCAAGCGTAAGGGATTTCTTGTCTAAATTGTAATAAAATTTCTTCGCGAATTATTTCGGTGACAAAAAATCGTTCGTTGCGATCGGTTAGTTGATCTTTTGGATAGTAAGCTGGGCCATCCGGTAAATTATTTTTTATTTCATCGAAAAGTGGCGACGTATTAATTGCATCTCTAGCTGATATTTTAAAAATAGCATCGATTGAAATTAGTTTTGCCCAATAAGATTCGATCTCTTCAAGGCGTGATTCATCCATTCGATCAATTTTATTGATAACCAGATACCGGGGCACTTCTAGATTTTCTAGTCGCTGTACCAAATTGGGTTGTGTATCTAATTCATCCCGATCATCCGTCATCATGAGTAAGACATCAGCATCTTCAAAAGATGAAAAAGCACTGCTATTCAACGAGCGATGGAGTTCGTAGCCGGGATCCTTAACTATTCCTGGCGAGTCAGAAAAGACGATTTGATAATCATCCTCACTGATAACCGCTAGGATACGATGACGTGTCGTTTGAGGTTTGTGGGTGACGATCGCCATTTTTTGCCCGATAAATTGATTGAGCAATGTTGATTTGCCAACATTTGGACGACCGATGATATTAACGAAGCCTGATTTGTGAGACATTTTGCGAAGATACAGTTACATATCGACTGTACTGCGATGGTCGAAACATTATTCATTTAGATACGGAGCAGATAATTGACTATCGACTAACATGGTCAATTGTTCCGGCTTATATTTTCGCCAGTTAAAATCTTGAAATGGAAAGCCAAACGTGATGTATTGCAGCAGTCCGTGATCAGAAAACTCATTGAAGACGTGTTCCTGAAGATTTACAAGGACTACATAACCATGTTCTTCGGAAATTTCTTCTTGGAGTTCAGCATAGTAGTCTTCATCTCCGGCATGAAAATTTAAAACATTTTCACAAATCAGAATAAATTTATTTATTCCAGATTCTTGCAACTCGTCGATCACATTATTTTTTAAAAACATGATGTCATTCTGAATGCAATCATTCCATTCTCCAATAAATTCTATAATGGCGACATGCAAGTCATAATCCGTGAATATCAGTTTGGCAAATAGAGTCGGGGAGCCGATATCGTCCCATTGCGGATGGATATAATAATTATAAATTTTATTCGAAAATTCAAATTCACTATACTGCCTTCCATAAAAAGGCGACTTGTCATCTTCTGACGCAATGTAATGATCTCTCCAAAGATAATATGGTTCTAACTGATGCAATTAATTCCTCTTAATATTATAAAAGCAAACTTACAAAAATGTTTTAATCAGAATAGCTACTTTTGATTTGTGTAGATTCACAAACGTATTGTATAAGAATAACATTGTCTAATCAACATCATAAAATCTTGTTTACTGGACCGGAGTGTTCTGGGAAGTCTACATCTGCGGCTTGGTTCGCCGATCATTATAATGGTCTGCTCGTTCCGGAATATGCACGTACATATCTTTCAGATCGAGATTCATACGACGCGTCCGATGTCATCAACATCGCTAGAGAGCAGATAGCTCTTGAAGAACGGGCAGTACAAATCAACCAGCTCGTATCTTGTGATACATCTGTTTTAGTATTACAAATTTGGATGGAAGTCAAGTTTGATAGGGCGATCTGGTCTGCCGAAATATTAAAGTCTCATTTAAAGACTTTTGATGTAATATTTTTATGTAAGCCTGATTTTCCGTGGGAAGGAGATGGCCTGCGTGAGCACGAAAAAGATCGGGATCGACTATTTAATATTTACTTTCGTTCACTCGTTGATTTCGATTTGCCATTCGAGATATTAAAAAGTGATTTATCCGAGCGTCAACGTAAAATCAAGGAAAGAATGAATGAAATTAACTACATACATTGATGTCAGGCCTGAGATCAACGGTTTGGAAACTTAGATACAAACATCTTCGGGATGATTTGTTCTATGACAGAAGACGAGCAAGCCGCGTCCGTTTAACGCCAAATTTATTCCTTGTAGGTGCTCAAAAATGTGGAACAAGTAGCCTTCATCATTATCTCGATGCACATCCTGATATATTTATGTCGAAACCGCTAAAGGAGCCTGGCTATTATGTGCCGTGGGATATAATTCAAGCATATTATAAACGTAAGAATTTATTTTTTCAAAATCGCTCTGATTTATTGACGAAAGGCATGCTGGTTGGATATCGCGATGAAACGTATATTGGCGATAGTTCGACTTTTTATACAAACGGGACGTATAATATTGATGTCAAAACTTTTAAAAACGATAAGATTGATATAGAACGGATAAAAATTGTGTATTTAATTCGAAATCCATTCGATCGTATAATTTCTCATTATTTACACGCATGTCGCAATAATAATTTCAAAGGAGACTTAAATTCATTCGTATTGAATAATTCAGAAGCAATTGATATTAGTTGTTACGGCAAACAGATTGAAACATACTATGAGTACTTAGAGCCTGACCAAATTGCAATAGAATCTTTCGAGCGATTGGTCACACAGCCTCAAAATGTACTCAATTTGTTATATCAATTTTTAAATGTCAAACCTGTCGTGTCTAGCTCCTTTCGATCATACAATGCTGCTCCTAAAACTCAAAATCAGATCAGAGAAGACGCTCGATTTGACCAAAATTCGTGGGAGTTGATCCATTCAGCGATCCGCGAAGATGCAGCGCGATTGGACCGGTTTGGTTGCCAAATGCATCACGATTGGGACTTGGAAAAATTTCGTCCCGCTTAAATTTTTTGCGATTGCTTTCAGTGAGGTAGAGAACACATATTTTTTCTTAAATTCATGCTTGATCAGAACTCATTAAACTCTGTTATATGCGATCACTTATACATACTCTACTTCTCATTTTGACGGTCTATTGTGCTGATGCTCAGACTTGTGTGCCAATTACGCTCGATTGCCCCGATGACATTACAATCACTGCCGACCCTGGAGGTTGTACCGAGATTGTCCACTATGACATCAATACGATTGGTGATTGCCCGTTGACATCGATTACGCAGACAGACAATTCTGGTTTGACAAGCGGCGATGAATTTCCAATTGGTAGCACGATGCAAAGTTATGTATCGCTCGATAACAATGGAAACACGGATACATGCTCATTCCTCATCATCATTTTGGAATTTCCAAATCCGATCACGAGTGAAGCCTGTAACAACAGTATCAATCTTTCTCCAGGTGCCGATTGTGAAGTTTTGGTCACGGCTGATATGATATTGGAAGGTGGACCATATGGTTGCTATGAAAACTACATTGTTACGATCACTACACAAAGTGGTGATCCCGTACCTAACCCCATTACGACACCATTCGTGGGTCAGACGCTGATCGCGACGGTCACTGACCCTAATGGAGTTTCATGTTGGGGTTTTATTAACTACGAAGATTATATCGTGACTCCGTTAGAATGTCAACAGTACACTATTGATTGTCGAGATGACCTATTACCGAGTTCAAATCCAGCAGATTCTGTTGGATTTCCGATTCCATCTGGTTTTGTGATCACGCCGGGTTCTGGTGCTGGTCCGTTTGTCGTCGAAGATTATGATAATTGTGGAGATATTAATTTATCGTTCACCGATCAATTGGTCGAGATTGACTGCACAATTGGAGGGCCGTTTACAAGGATTATTTATAGAACATGGACGGCAACTGATGGGCAAGGAAATTCAACCATGTGTGTCGATACAATTAATGTGCGGATACCGAATTTTTCCTCAACGAATATATTTCCCAATCGAAATGGCACCGAGGCTCCATCTATTTTATGTAGTGGAAACTGGGACAGCAACGGTGATGGAATTCCTCAACCGGAAGAAATCGGTGATGAATTAAATATGAATTGCGATATCTGGGGAGAATATGTTGATATCATCCATTATTTAAACTGTGGAGTTTTAATCGATCGAAAATGGGACGTAGTCAATATGTGTACAGGTGAGTTAGTTTCGTTTGTTCAACAAATTAAATTAGAAGACGACGAAGCTCCTGAAATTATGTGCGCTCCTCAATTGATCGGTAGCACCGACTTATTTAATTGTTTTGCTACGTATCATGTCGAGGCACCGATGATATCTGATGATTGTTCAAGTGTGACCTATACGGTTACTTCAAGTGCTGGCAATGTGATAAATATCGGTACTCCTCAGCACCCACATTATATAGTTGAAAATTTACCTATAGGAACTTATACGTTGACGTTTACGGCAGTCGATGGCTGCGGGAATACGGCGTCATGTTCAAGTCAATTGATCATCGAAGATCAAGTTGCACCCAAAGTAAATTGCGAGGGGAATTATACGGTATTTCTCGGGACCGGTCAGGATTTTGTCAATGTCAACAACCTGTTGGTGTTTTCCTCTGACGCATGTGGGATTGATCGTGTGAGGCTTCGTCGAGTTAGCCAAGGAAATTGCGCAGGAACAGCACAAGATGATCTGACATGGCACGAGATTGAGGTATTTTGTTGTGAAGAAGCTGGGCAGACTATTTTAATAGAAGTCGGTGTATGGGATATTTATGGGAATTTTTCTTCTTGTATTTCGCATGTCTTTGTCGATAATAATGTTGCCCCATCTCTAACGTGTCCGCCGGATATTTCAGTAAGCTGCTCATTTCCAATTGACACAAATGATCTGTCAGTTTTCGGAACGATTGTTACTGATATTAATGATGTGATGAACGTTGTTATCGATGATCGTGATTATATCGAGAACTGTAAGGGTCAACCATACCATGGTCCAAAAATATGGGGTCAGGACGGATTGGCGTTGAGCGATTGTGACTTTGATATTGAAATCCAGACAACATTTAATTTAAACTGTGGACGAAGTATTTTTGAAAATGGTGAATTTTTACCGGCAATTATCCGGGAATTTATTATTAGAAATAATCATGGCATTATTAATTCTTGTGTGCAAGAGATCTTTATTCTGGATTGCAGTCCTCAAATGACCAATATAGATTGGCCAGAAGATGTCGTCATCGATGCTTGTGTAGGTGGTTCGACCGATCCTGATGATACGGGTCGTCCGACAATAAGCGCTGGTTCTTGCGATGAAATTTCTACGAGTTTTACTGATATGGACGTCCCTTCGATGGGCGATACGTGTCGACATATAGTTCGTCATTGGATTGCCACGAGTGATTGTGCAACCGGTATGGATTCTGTTATTGGAGAATTTGATCAAAATATTTATGTGATCAAAACGGATAGTATTTCGTTGATGAATTGCGCAGACACATTGACAAATATTGGTGACCCGGATTGCCAATTAAATTCGAATAATACTTGCGAAATAATTTTTGATATCACTCCACCTGATGTGGTTGATTGTGATACGTCAACCAGTCTTGGTTGGGAAATTGACTTCGACTTTAGTGGCACCTTTACAGCTGATGCAAACGGCAGTGGGTTAATTCAACCAAATTTTCCGTTTGGAACGCATGTGATTCGATGGCGAGCGATGGACATGTGTGGTGGTGAGGCCACTTGTGAGACGGTTGTGATTGCTGTTGATTGTGAACCTCCGGTGGCGCTCTGTCAAGATATAGGAATACAAGTTTTGCCTGATTCCAATGGTGTAGTGATTTCTGCAGATGATATTGCAAATATCAGTGTAGATAATTGTGGTGAGGTGACAGCGCAATTTTTGATTTGTGAAGGAAGAGAAAGCATCGCATCTCATACACTTTATGGTACATTAGACAATAAATTAATTATTTTGGACACGGCAACTTTGGAAATTACAGTGGTAGCGGAACTATCTTCCCCTTTGATGGCCGATGTGGACTTAACTTACAATCCGAATTTGGACCTGTTCTTTGCAATTAACGATGCCATAAATAATCCTACACTTATTTCGATATCTAAAACAGGTATTGTGACCGAGATTGGACCACTCGAAGTTCCGGGTGAGACTATTTTCTTTGTAGAGGCGTTGGCGTACGACCAGAACTCTGATCAATTATATGCTGGGCTTAGTCTTGATGGCGATCGTCCTGGCGATACTTTCTCAGAATCAATTGTAGAGGTGGATGCGTTTACAGCTGCCTGCGAAGTGTTTACTAGATTGGAGTCTGATGCATTCGATTATGATATTGACGCACTGAAGATCAATGATGGAATCATGTATATCATTGATGTAAATTCACCGGATAATTACATCGTTATTACCTTAGAAATTGATACCGTCGGAACTCAAATTATACCACCAATCCAGTATACAGTTCCTTTTGTTGGGAATGTCAGAGGAACTGTTCATGATGGAAGTTCTATATTAATCGCTCAAAGGGATCGGAGCTTTTATGAGCTGGACTTAAATCAACAGGAGATTTTTTTATCAGGTGTAACCCACGAATTAAATGAATTTAATGGAGCAAGTATTAGAGGGTTGGCATTTGTACATGAAATATTATTTTTAGATACATGCGACTTATCGGGCAGTAATGAAAATTGTTTAGCATCTTTAGATTTATACGGGCTCTTGAATGATAATCTGATTATTGTCGACACGGGAACCGTAGATATTGTTTCTGAAATGTCATTGTCGTCGTCTTTGCCCACCTACACCGGTTTAGCATATGTTGAATCTGATGATTTATTTTATTCGATCATCAACAGAAATACTTCGCCAGCTTTAGTTTCGATTTCGAGGACGGGCGTTGTATCTAATTTGGGTGAATTCGCTTTAAATAATTCAACCATATTTCTTACTGAGTCTATTTTCTACAGTGAGAACAAAGATCAATTATATATTTCTGCTAGTTTAGACGGGTCCGTTGGATCTGGAGATTCATTTTCTGAGACGATTCTCGAAGTTAACCGAATGACAGCCGAATGCAATCTACTTTCGACATTCGGCGGAATTGGAGATTTTTATGATATTGATGCAGTTGAAATTCAAAATGATACTTTTTATATTTTAGATGGAGTGCCGGGCGAATCTGAAATTCTGGTATATATTATTGCATCTGACGACATTAATCTAAATATTTCTCCGCCAGTCGCTTATACCACATCTTTCCTACGCATTAGAGGAACTGCACATGATGGAAAAGGACTGTATATTTCTGATAATGATGGGATATTAAATTACTTAGATTTATCAAACCAAGAACTTTCATCGTTAGGTAGAACGCACTTGTTAAGTGACTACAACGGTGAATCAATTGACGGATTGGCTATTGTAAAATCTTCGTCAAGCTCTGACACGTGTTTTTTAGTCGACAATATCACAATCGACTGCAACGATCTATCTGGTTTTATTGACACATTTTCCTACGACATCATCGTGTTTGACGAAGCTGGGAATGCCGATACATGTTCCGGAGAGATTATCGTTGTGGACAGCAATGAAGTTTGTAAAGAAGAACCATGTGAATTTATATACGCAATCACAGCGAATGGGGAATATTATTCAATAAATACCCAAACAGGTGAGTTTTCATTGGTGACGACGATTAATGGTATTCCGAATACTACGAATGCAGTTGCAGTAAATGCTGAACTAGGCATCGGCTACTTTGGAAGTGATCAAACTGTGTATTGGATCGATTTAGATGATGGGACCAACGGCGTCGTAGGTGATATCGGCGTTCCGGGTTCTTTATCAGGTGCGGCTGGCAGCTTTTTTAATAGTCAATTATATCTCGGTCCTGAAACTGGCAGCGTTATCGAAGACTTATTTAGAGTAGAATTCAGCGCCGATGGAAAATCTTTTGCCGGCCCATTGCAGAACCTCACAAATGGGTCAACACCAAATGGTAATTTTGGAGACTTCGTAGTGCTAGATGGAGATGTCGGTAACGAAAGATTTTTATTGTCGATTTTCAACAATATTGATGCTAACAATATATACGAATATTTAGTGAGTACAAACACATTTACAATCCTTTCTACCATTCCATCCAACAACTCCTCGCAAATCACAGTCGATAACGTTGGCAATGTTTGGTACTTCGATAATGCACAAAATCGACTCGGATTCCTCAACCCCAATACAGGGGAATTAAGCGGATTAAATGTAATTCCATTGACGCTGACTGATATGGGAAGGTCTTATTGTCCAAACACATCTATGTCTAATGTGAATGATGTACGAGATGTAAATAAAATTGCCTTGTTCCAAAATACGCCAAATCCATTCACCGATGAAACCACCATTGCTTTCTATTTGCCAAGAGATGAGGCTGTTAAAATAAATCTTTATACAATCGATGGATTATTGATTGTCTCAGAATCTGTACAAGCGGTTTCTGGTATAAATGAATGGCGCTGTAATTATCCATTGGCGGCTGGAATGTATGTCTACGAACTTCAATCTGAAAATGGGACGAAGACCAAGCAGATGATAAAATTCTAAAATAAAAAAGAGGAAGTTGAACAACTTCCTCTTTTTTATCAAAATCACTCAACGTTCGTTTACAGCATTAACTAGAAAGGAATGATGATAAAACCTACGCTAAACGGTGTCACCTTGTAGCCATTATTTTTACCTTCTTGAAATAATTCATTTAAAGGTATAGTTGCATATAAGTTAAATGGACCAAATCCTAATTCTGTACGAATACCATATCTCCACTTCGATAGATTAAAGTCATCGCGCACCTTATCTTTGTCACCATCTACTTTAGTTTTGAAATTTGCACCCAGACGTGGTCCGCCATATCCACCGAAACTAATGTGTAGTGATTTACTGTGTTGTTTCGGATTTGTTTCAAAGTTGAGCATAAGCGGCATTGTTAAGTACGATGTTGCCAATCTGGTCTTGTCATAATTGACGTTTGGAGATTGCAGAAATGTTGCCTGAGGTGCATCTTCCTGTAACGTCACATTATTGTCAAACATGTATTTATGAAATTGAAACGTAAGTCCCCACTTCAAATTAACAGCGTGATTAATAAGGTTTACTTTTTGTTGAAACACATGCAGATTGACATTCGTGCTTTTCCAAGCATTTAATTCAAATGGATCGATCCCGTTGTCAAGGGTGTAGTCATCAGCTGACGCTAAATTATCAAATCCAAGGTCCATGAGAATCCATCTCGTACGGACATTCCGTTTTGGTTCGCGATCTCCGATGACTACCGAAATATCTCCATCGTTTTTAATTCTAACTCGACCGTTCAGAATCGAAATATTGACAGAATCGTCATCCATAATGATGACAGAATCTTTGCCTACGATCAGCGTGTCAGTTTGACCAAATGAAAAGTAACTAAGCGATAATAAGAATAAAATGATTGAATATTTCATGATGTTAAATTTTGATTTGTGTTTTAATAAGTTTATTTTCTTGTGCGTATAGCTGTAGGAACTAGTGAATCTTTTAGATCTTCCGTCGACAGATTTCCAAACGATTCCGGAATGAGTCCCCTAAGTGAAAACTTCCGCTTTTTTCTTGATGGAGACGAATTGTCGGCGATATCAAATCCTTCATCATCATCTTCATCAATATGTATAGATATATCAGGTAGTGTATTTAATAATTTATCAGATAAATTTTCATTTGTTTCCACATGAGCAATCACGCCTGCAGATTCCGCAGTCTCATTCGGCTCAATTGGGTCCAAGGCCTTAAGGGTTGTATTCTTTCGCTTTAACGCGTCTTCAATATTGACCTTTTCATCGTCATGGCTGGCCATTGGTTTTTCTGTTGATTTTACTTCAGGCTGAATGGGTATCGGAGAAAAGTCGGGTATAGTGACTTCTGACTTCTTTTCTTTTTCTATAGCACCTTTTTTATTTATCTCTTTTTTAATAGGTGCCTGGATGTCAGCCGGCCGTTGCGGTGCCTTTGGTTTTTTCTCTGTTTGATTGGCTGGTACTAGTTTCTTCTTTTGATTAATTTTATTGCTGGTTACTTTTATACTATCACTATAGCTGTTCTTTGAAGCACTTGCAGTTTCTTCTGCTAATTTTGGCGTCGAAGTTGTTAGTGAGTCTTTGAGCACAACAATCTTTTCATCAATCGCAATCTTACTCGATTTTTTATTTAATTGAATATCGTTTTTAGTTTCTTCTCTATTCCATAAAATCCCGTTTGACAGTATGACACCGACACCGCCCAAGACGATGAAGAAAGCTATGGCGTATATTCCATATGGCAATCCTGAAAAAATAATTGATCGTCTTTTTAATTTTTTCTTTTCTTCATAAACAACAGCAGTCGGTTCCAAAGAATATTCTAGTAAATCTTCAATTTCTTCTCGTATTGCAGGATTAGCTTCTAGAAATGATTGGAATGCTTGCCGTTGATCAGCATCTAAGTTTGATTCCAAATAATCGAGTACGTATTCCTCGTAATTACTTATGTTGATCTTATCTTTCATAGTGGCTGACTTTTTTAATAATTGACTTCAAAGCTTTTCGAGCTCTGAATATGTAAACTTTAACTTGTGATTCACTTAATCCGGTTATCTCTCCAATCTCTTGATAATTATAACCTTCATAATCTCGTAGCATAATGAGTGCTCTTTGTTTCTCTTTCAACTGGGAAAGTGCACGCGCTAACATATCTTGCAATTCGAATTGCTCAGAGGCACTCGTGCTATTCAATGTTAGTGTTTGACCCTCCATGTATTTACTTTCGGTTTTTAATCTTCGAAGGTGATCCATGCATGCATTATAAGTTGCGCGAAAGAAGTAGTTCTTTGCCTCATCAAAGCGCACAGAATCCTTCTTGGTCCAAATCCTAGCGAAGACCTCCTGTACGATATCTCGACCGGTCTCTCTGTTGTTGACCAGGCGGCTGGCATACCGATATAGATCGTTTGCCAGGTTTTCAACGCACATATTGTACTCCGCTAATTTCATGTTGCAATGATTGTTTCGATTCGTTTATTAAGATACGGCCATGCCCCAAGAAAAGTTACATTTGTTCTTCAACTTTTTTCACTGAAAGTGTTTTTAGTCGTATGGCATTTAAGTTAGTATCACCATTTCAACCTACCGGAGATCAACCTCAGGCTATTAAAAGTCTCGTGCAAGGCCTGAATGAAGGCGATCCGGCTCAGGTATTGCTGGGTGTAACGGGTTCAGGTAAAACATTCACCATGGCCAATGTCATTGCAAAGTTGAATAGACCGATTCTTATCTTGACACATAACAAGACGCTTACGGCCCAATTATATTCAGAGTTCAAAACGTTCTTTCCGGACAATGCTGTAGAGTATTTTGTTTCATACTATGACTACTATCAGCCCGAAGCATACATGTCGGCCTCGGATACTTACATCGAAAAGGATTTATCTATAAACGAAGAGATCGATAAACTGCGCTTGCGGACGTCCTCTTCTCTTCTATCAGGTCGTCGCGATGTCATTATTGTCGCTTCTGTCTCGTGTATATATGGAATGGGAAATCCAGAGGATTATCAAAACGGAATTGTACGGATCAACAAAGGTCTCAAGATTCCAAGAAATGCTTTTTTATATAAGTTGGTTGATAGTCTTTATTCTAGAACGGAAACATCTTTTGATCGGGCAACATTTCGTGTGAAGGGTGACACAGTTGATATTAATTTACCTTATGTAGATTATGGTTATCGAATTTCATTTTTTGGCGATGAAATCGAATCTATAGACCGAATTGATCCTGTCTCCATGCAACGACATGAACGACTGGATCACGCAGCCATCTTTCCGGCCAATCTGTATGTGGCGCCAAAAGATAGAATGCAAATAGTGCTCAATAGTATCGAGGATGAGCTATATGAACAAGTGGAGTATTTTGAAGAGGAACGCCGTTTCATTGAAGCCAGAAGAATTAAAGAGCGTACATCGTTTGACTTGGAGATGATGCGCGAATTGGGCTACTGCAACGGCGTGGAGAATTATTCCAGATTTTTTGACGGACGAAAGCCGGGTAGTCGTCCGTTTTGTTTATTAGATTATTTTCCAGAAGATTTTATTTTAATTGTCGATGAATCGCACGTGACTATTCCTCAAGTTCGAGGAATGTGGGGTGGTGACCGTGCTCGAAAAATCAATTTGGTAAATTATGGTTTTCGATTGCCATCAGCGCTAGATAATCGACCTTTAAGTTTTGAAGAGTTTGAAGGAATTATTGGTCAAACAGTCTATGTAAGTGCAACACCTGGGGATTATGAGTTGGAGCAAACCGGTGGAGTCATTGTCGAACAACTTATTCGCCCAACAGGATTGCTCGATCCGCCAATTGATGTACGTCCGAGTCTAAATCAGATTGACGATCTACTGGAAGAAATAGAAAAAAGAATTGAAGTAGGCGAGCGTGTTTTAGTCACGACATTGACTAAACGTATGTCCGAAGAATTATCAAAATACTTATTGGACTTAGATATTAAATGTAAATATATACACAGTGATATCGATACGATGGAGCGTGTAGAAATTCTGCAGTTACTGCGTCAAGGACATATTGACGTGCTCGTTGGCGTGAATTTATTGCGAGAAGGTCTCGACCTACCCGAAGTATCGTTGGTGGCAATATTGGATGCTGACAAAGAAGGTTTTTTACGCAACGAACGGTCTCTAACACAAACTTCGGGACGAGCAGCTCGAAATGCAAATGGACGTGTTATTTTTTATGCCGATGCTGTTACTGAATCGATGCAGCGCACCATCGATGAAACTAATCGTCGACGGATCAAGCAGATTGCATACAATGAAAAATACGGTATCACACCTACCACAGTCATAAAAGAAGCTGGACAGAAATCCATCCTGGATGTGCGTGAAGGCAAAAAGCGTGCGTATGTAGAGCGGATAGATCAAGAGGTCGATGTCGCGGCGGACCCTATTGTCGGTTATATGTCGCCAGATCAGCTAAACAGACTTATCGATGAAACAGAGAAAAAAATGAAAAAGGCCGCGAAGGAATTGGATTTTATTTCAGCCGCACAGTTTCGCGATGAACTATTTGCTTTGCGAAAAAAGATTCAATAACCATCATTCTGCTAGGATTTTTTGCAAAGCAATTTCAAAATTTTGACCACATCTTCCGATCATGTGGCCGCAATCGTCTATTTTAATAAAATTCGCGCTCGGCATTATTGAAGAGAGTTTTTCAGCATGTTCGATTGGAATTAGTCGATCGTTTTTTCCATGCATGATTGACACCGGACATTTAATAAATGGTAAATAAAGATGACTTTGAAACTTATATCGAATGGCATACTTCGGAACAACAAATGCTTTTTCTCGAATCAACTCTTGCAATCCAAAAAATGGCGCCATTAAAATTAGTTGTTTTGGCCTATTCTGTGCCGCCAATTGTGTGGCAATACCTGTGCCCATAGACAAGCCCACGATTACAATTTTATTTTCATCATAGTATTCCTGACAAAACGAATAAACAGCCTGCGCATCGTCAATGAGCTGTGCTTCGCTTTCTATCGCACCACCACTTTTTCCATACCCACGATAGTCGACAAATAGAACATCATAGTCTGCCTCGAGGTAATAGCTGGCATGTTGCCCCCATTGTCTCACGGTACCGCCGTTTCCATGAAAAAATAAAACAAGCCCCTTGGATCGAGTAGAACTAAATTTTAATCCATGAATATTGACCTTATCGGTCATAGGAATATAAACTTCTTGGTGCGGATGGTCAAATTGAAAGGTGTAATCTGCCGTTAATTTCTGTTGCTGAAATAAAACATGTTCCTGGAAGAAATAAAATAACGAGAGAAAAATCACGTGTACACATAAAATACCGATGACGATATTACGTATTTTACGAAACGTCGAACTTTTGTTTTCGCGTTCCTTAGACATGCAACATCAATTTAGGTAATAATCTATTCATCCTATTTTATAGAACGTATAACTTCTAATAGTTCGTTTGTCATCATCGCTGTAGCACCCCAAAGCGTTTTATCTCCTAAGTCAAAAAATGGGGCTTTGTCAATCGAAAAGCCATAACCAGAAATGCGTTTGGTCTGAATTTCAGCTTGGAGCAAATTATGTAGCTCAAAACCGAAAATTTCATCAACTTCAGATTCTTGACGAAGCACTTCCGGCTTATATGTGATTCCAAATACATATGGATGCACTTGAAAATTTGATACAGGGATATACAGCGGTGAAAGTCGTCCGAGTAAATTGGTTTCAGAAATCTCAATTCCAGTTTCTTCTTGAAGCTCGCGAATCGCGGTAGCAAGTAAATCCACATCCGCAAGTTCAACTTGGCCACCGGGAAAACTGATTTGACCGCTGTGTTTATCCTGATCGTGCAGAGCACGCTGAATGTAGATGAGTTTTACAAACTGATCTTCACTCGGATATAGTACGGCACAAACGGCGGCTTGTTTTGCGTGATCCGGTTTTACTGAAAAGCGATCAGAATTTACAATGGCTAATGCAGACTGTGCTTTGACACCAGGAAGCGGACGCGCGAGCGCCAGTGAAACTTGTTGATAAAATAATGGTAAATCTCCGAAATCCATACGGAGAGATTACTCGTTGGACAATTGTAAATATTTTTCCAAAGCCATTGTCATTGACGGAATATCCGGAGTAGGAGCCTTGATATTAATTTCAAGACCTTTTTCCTCTACAGCCTTGCAGGTCGAATTTCCATACACGGCCATTCGTGTTTTATTCTGCTTGAATGTCGGGAAGTTGTCGTACAAAGATTTAATTCCTAATGGGCTGAAAAATACCAACACGTCATATGTGATATCAGATAAATCAGATAAATCACTACTAACGGTGCGATACATCATAGCTTCTTGAAAATCGAATTTGTTTTTTGATAGATATTCCACTACGTCCTTCGCACCTAGATTAGAACAAGGCAACAAGAACTTTTCTTTCGCTTTGTGTTTGTTCAATGCCGTCGTTAAATCCTCGATTTTTCGTTTGCCAAAAAACACTTTACGTTTTCGGTATACGATGAACTTCTGAAGATAGTTGGCGGTCGTTTCTGACAGACAGAAATATTTCATATTAGGATCTACCTTGATGCGCATTTCATCGCACATTCTAAAGTAGTGTTCGATAGAGTTTTTGCTCGTGAAGACCACAGCTGTGAATTCATCTGGCCGCACACGCGTACGTCTAAATTCTTTTTCTGTAACCCCTTCGACATGAATGAACGGCCGCCAATCAATGCGGATGCCGTACTTCTGCTCTAACTTATAGTAAGGTGACCGCTCTGGTTTCGGTTGAGAAACAAGAACGGTGTTTATTTTGAGGTATTCTGACTTTGACTTAGCCTTTGCGCCCATTCACTGAAATCTTTACGTTGATTAACTGACATAAGCGCCTATATACTTCACTAGCAACAATACAGGCGCGATTTCGACGGCGCAAAGGTACAATAAAAAGTAGAATTTATTATTGAAGAGTAATCTACTTCCTATGAAGACACCACGTAACTGTCTGAAAACGTATACGATAAGAGCAAATATTAACCCTGCGTATAAAAAAAATGTAGAAATTGCTGGAGGACTAAAAGCAATGAAAACATTGATAGGCAACAGCACTACGCCGAGGAAGACATTGAAGATCAATATGGTAAAGGAATACTGCTCCAACTCTTTTTTGAATGGATAGACATTGGCCAGGTAACTCATGAAGATGTGACGAATCGCATATGCCACGGCGATCAATAGCACACACTTCCATAGCAAAGGCGTCGTCGGTACAAAGACCATCCGCGAAAGCAGGAAATACAGGAATAGACCAGCGTTCACCACAAACACGAAGTATAGAATATAGTAGTGAAAAGCACCTAATTTTTTTTGCTCTCGATATATAAGGTTGAGATAGTTGTCATTCAGAACCGCGCGCAAGATGTTGTTGACCACACTTTTATTCGATGAAATAGTCAATGTCGTCAGGATGGTTGCCGCAATCAACATAAGAAATAGAAATAATGGACGACTTTGCTTCTTTGCTGGAATCACACTATCGTCGATTGTAGTTCCATTATCAGTGATAGATTCCTCTAGTAAGGCTTCCTCTGATTTAACTTCCTCTGTAGAAACTTCGTTAGTAGTTGTATCTACAGATAAATCTTCATTCTGATCAGATAATACAGTATCAGCTTTATCCTCATCAGCGGGAGTGATATCGACGGGTGTTGCCGCTTCATCGCTATCACTCAGCATATCTACAGAATCGATCGCATCTGCGACGTCACTATCGAGATTCTCCACCGGATCGATTTCCGCCTCGCGCGCAAGCTCTGAAGATGTCAACTTATATTTCAGATCAAATGGATTTACCTGCGCTTGCATGGACACAGTCATACTAAGGCCGTAAGCAAATACAAGAATGATATATAGAAAGCGTCTTGACATACAGATCGCATAAAGTTATATATATCATTTTTAAATATGACAGTCATACCACATTATATTCTACAAGTGCCGTCAATTTTTTATCGGAAGGGCTCTAATATTGAACAAGTCCCTCCGAGACAACATGTCGGTAACAATTAGAATATCCGCGTGTCTGTGTGCCTTTAGGTACGGCATGTGGGTTTATGCCTATCGTTAATTACCTGTTAATCAGACATCTTATCAATGAAAAGTTTGTCTTATTTTCAGTACTTCATATTGTTAAAATGAATTCAAAATCGATCAAATGGGTCTTGGCCATGGGTTTGGCTGCATTCTTAGGCATTCTTGCCTTTCAAGTCTATTGGGTGATCACAAATTTCCAAAGTAAGCAAGAGGCCCTTGATCAAAAGATCAACATCGTCTTATATAAGGCTGCGGAAGGATTGGCCAAGTACAACAAGTCCGTCCTCCCGCGCGAAAATTTAATCACCAAACGGAGCAGCAATTATTTTATCGTAAATATCAATGATGTGATTGATGCCAATATTCTTGAACATTATTTACTCGATGAAAGTAAGCGGATCGGTCTTGAACTCGATTTTGAATATGCGATCTACGATTGTGCACAAGATCAGATGGTCTACGGCCACTATTGTGATATTGATTTAATACCTGACAATACCAATAGTACAACGTTGCAGAAATATGACGAATTCGATTATTATTTTGGAGTGAGATATCCCCAAATGCGAAATGCGGTATTAGGTGACATGACCATGACATTGGTCCTGGCTGGACTTTTATTTATTACGTTATTGTTTTTCGCCGTTGCATTGTATATTATCATTAGTCAAAAACGCTTATCAGAACTTCAGCGAGATTTTATAAATAATATGACGCATGAATTAAAGACACCTTTGTCTTCGATAAAAATTGCCGGTGATACATTTCTCCATAGTAAAGAAGTGAGCAACAATCCTCGTCTGATGAAATATGCGCAGATAGTGTCTGATCAATCAAATCGCTTGAATCAACATGTAGAAAAAATTCTTGATGTCGCTAGATTAGAAGGGGATCTTGTTAAATTGAATAAGGAATCATTCGATGTCGTGACTTTACTGGAGGATATCGTAGCGGAGTATAGAACTAAAGGCCAATTGTCCACGCAAGCATTATCGTTGGAGAAAAACGTAGCGAATGGTCTTATTTATGGAGATCCATTGCATATCGCAAATGTATTTCATAACCTCATCGACAATGCGATTAAATATGGTGGAGATCCTGTAGAAATAAAAATTAAAATTTGGGACGAAGGAGATAAAATAAAATTGACCGTTCAAGATAATGGACAAGGCATAGGGAAGAGTGACTATAATAAAATATTTAATAAATTTTATCGAGTTCCTACTGGCGATGTGCACAACACAAAAGGTTTTGGATTAGGTTTATACTATGTCCAGCAGATCGTCAAATTGCATCGATGGATAATTCATGTCAATTCCGAAATCGGGAAGTTTTCTGTATTTCAAATTGATATGCCGAAATTGAAATCATTATGAAAAAAGCTAACATTCTATACGTTGAAGATGATGAGGCCCTCAGTTTCGTCACCAGAGATCACCTTGAAATAAGTGGATATGAGGTGCATCACTGCACAACAGGCGATACTGGTAAAGATGCTTTTGCAGCAGGTGAATTTGATCTATGTCTATTAGACATTATGCTGCCCAATATGGATGGTTACGCGTTGGCTGAACACATCAGAAAGCACGATGCCTCAGTACCAATTTTATTTTTGACGGCTAAATCGCTCAAAGAGGATCGGCTCAAGGGTTTTCGTAAGGGTGGCGATGACTATATCACGAAACCTTATTCAATCGAAGAATTGGTGATGAAAATTGAAGTATTTTTGCGTCGAAGAGAGGTGTTTGATGCATCAAAACCGCCAAGAGCGACAAAGTTAGGGGCTTATGAATTTGACCCTGTCAATATGTTGCTGACGATCGACGGTCGCGAAAAGCAGCTAACACAAAAAGAGTCTGATGTATTGCAGTACTTTGCTGCTCGATTAAATGAACTTGTTCCGCGAAAAGACTTACTCTTGGCCGTGTGGGGAAAAGACGATTATTTTTTAGGACGTAGCTTGGATGTTTTCATTTCCAAACTTCGTAAATACTTGAAGGATGATGAGGGTATCGTGATTCAAAATGTGCACGGTGTCGGATTTAAAATGGTTATTAATTAAAATTTATTTGATATGAGATTTCTGTTAATTTGTTTGCTAGTATTATTTGTTCAAATTTCATGGGGACAAAAAGAAATAACTATAGATGATCTATGGACAAATTATGCTTTTTTTGATAATCGCGTCCCGGGGTTTAATTTTCAAATAGACGGTCGGCACTATGTCAGACAGGAAAACAATAAATTGAATGCATATGATATCAAAAGTGGTGAACGAACCACGACGTTATTTGACGCCTCAAAATTCAAAGGAGAACGTGGTTTCGATGGTCAAATATCGGGCTATAGTTTTTCAGATAACGAATCACATATATTGATTAAATCAGAGACGGAATCTATATATCGGCATTCGACTAAAGCCCATTTTTTTATATACAATACGGCCAGTCAAGCTTTCTCTAAATTGCATAATGGCGATAAACAGATGTATGCCACAGTGGCGCCTGGAGGAAAACGTGTCGCATTTGTAGTCAATAACGATCTGTATGTGAAAGAACTAGGTTCTGGCGAATTAACGCGTATCACAACCGATGGAAAAATCAATGAGATTATTAACGGTGCGACGGATTGGGTCTATGAAGAAGAATTTTCGATGAGTCGAGGCTTCCAGTGGAGTCCTGATGGTCAGCGAATTGCTTTTCTAAGATTTGATGAAAGGGATGTTCAGGAATATACGATGATGAATTACACGGATAATTTATATCCTGACTATGTCACATTCAAATACCCAAAAGTAGGGGAGCGCAATGCTAAAGTAAGTGTCAAAATATACGATGTCGATAGAGATAAAACTGTCGATGTTGACTTGCCAAATGAAGAACTATATATTCCGCGAATTAAATGGACGAATTCATCCGATTATTTGGTTGTGACAACTTTGAATCGACATCAAAATCACCTGCGATTATTTAAAGTTAAAGCAAAAAAGGGTAAGTCTTCAATTTTATTAGAAGAAAAGAATAAATACTACATTGATATTCACGATGACTTAAAATTCCTAGAGGACGGCGACCATTTCGTGTGGACGTCAGAAAAAAATGGATACAACCACGTATATCTGTATGATATGAAAGGCCGTGAAAAACGAAACTTGACTCCAGGGGATTTTGATGTGACGGCATTTTATGGTGTTGATGAAAAGAATGGTGTGGCGTTTTATCAAGTTGCTGATGAGTCTCCAACACAACGGAATATTTATCGAATTTCGTTAGACGGAAAATCAAAAGAAAAACTCTCTCAAACGCCTGGATGGAATTCTGGTCAATTCAGTTCTACGCATGACTATTTTGTAGCCAACCATTCTACGATGAATACACCACCGACGTATCGCGTATTTGATCGAGATGGAAAATTAATAAGAGACTTGGAATTGAACGAGGATTCTCGAGCGAAGCAGATTGCTTATGGCGCGAATAAAGTTGAGTTCTTTAATTTTAAAACGAACGACGACGTAGAACTAAATGGGTATATGGTCAAGCCGGATAATTTTGATGAAAATAAAGAATATCCCGTATTCATGTATCTCTACGGAGGACCGAATAGTCAGCAAGTCGTTGATCGGTGGATTGGTCAAAACTACTGGTGGTTTCAAATGCTAGCCGACAAAGGATATGTTGTGGCATGCGTCGATAACCGTGGAACAGGAGCGCGTGGTGAAGAATTTCGCAAAATGACTTATCAACAATTAGGAAAATACGAAACCATCGATCAGATCGAGGCGGCAAAACATTTAGGGTCCTTGCCATATATCGATGCAGGTAGAATCGGAATTTTTGGATGGAGTTATGGCGGATATATGTCCACCTTATGTTTATTAAAAGGGAATGATGTATTTAAAATGGCCATTGCTGTCGCGCCCGTGACGAATTGGAAATGGTATGATACGATCTATACGGAACGATTCATGCGGACCGACAAAGAAAATCCCGGTGGTTACAAAGACAATTCTCCAATTTACTTTGCAGATCGTTTAAAAGGAAAGTATTTACTCGTGCATGGAGGAGCTGATGATAATGTACACGTGCAAAATTCGCTCGAAATGGCGGGAGCATTAATTAATGCGAATAAACAGTTCGATTTTTATTATTATCCAAATAACAATCATGGAATATATGCTGGGAATGCGCGACGGCATTTGTATACAAAAATGACCAATTTTATAGAAGAGAATTTATAGTTCGGAAACGGTTATTCATCTTTTGGAATTTTCATCGTCACACGCGTGCCAGTTCGTCCATCGGTCTCAAGGCTGTAGTCTTTGTATGTGATGCCGATGTACATATTCTCTGCTTTTTGTAATATCTCTAAGCGCTCTTCAGTGATTTGGGTTGATCTGCTTTTATGACCTTGATTGCGATTCTTTCGAAGTTCTATAGCCGCTTTCCTGCCGATTCCGTCGTCGTCAATCGCACAAATGATTTCTGTGGTGTTTTCCGTGAACCTAACCAATAAATTTCCACCTGTATCAGCGTGAAAGATACCATGGTTAATCGCGTTCTCCACAAATGGTTGTAGCAACATGGAAGGGATTTCATATTCGTCCAACTCCTCAGATAACTGGATGTCTAGGTTGTAAGTGAATCTATCAGGGAATCGTAGTTGCTCCAATTCGACATATCCATTAATTAACTTGAGCTCTTCTTCAAGCGAAATAAATTTATTTCTTGAGCTTTCTAAAAACATACGCATGAGTGCAGCAAATTTTGACAAATAAGAATCTGCAATGGCACTTTTATTATTGTAAATGTAAAACTGAATCGCACCAAGTGCATTGAATATAAAATGCGGATTCATTTGCGACTGCAATAAACTCAATTCCAATGTCGAAACGCGTTTTTGAAATTTCAATCGTTGGCGTAGTCGGTTGCGATCAAACAGCAAATATGCGAGAGCCAAAAGTCCTAATAATATTGCGATCATGGTTATGCGCACCCACGTTCGTTGAAAAAAGGGAATGCGAACGAATACGGAAAGTTCCAGGTTGTTTTGACTCCATTCTCCATAGCGAGACATGGCCTTTACCTCAATTTCATTCGTGCCCGGAAGTAGTCGATCGATATTAATTTCACCATCAGATGTTCGATTCCAAATATCGTTATGTCTGTAATGATATTTGACCTCGTCTGTAAACCCCCAGTCATTGTTACCGACGAATAAATTGATGCTGGAGACATCTCCAGAGGTCATCGTGATAGGTTCATTTGGCAGTTGATTGATTCGTATTTCGCTATTTTTAGTGCGAATGTCAGCATGACTAAATTGTAGCTCAAAACTTTTTTCATACGCTGCGTAGGCAATTGGATCAATGGAGACAAGACCGTTTCCAGACCCGAATAACAGATTACCGTCCGGAGCAACGATAGCGGCATTGCGATTAAATTCGTTGTAGGGTAACCCATCGCCTGTAAAATATTGACCTATGCGTTTATCTGAAGGGTGTATATGATTTAAACCGGCAAAAGTCGAAACCCAAACGATACCTTGATGGTCTTCAATTATGGCGGCTGCAATATTGCTCGATAATCCATCTTCGCGTGTAATATGATCTATTAATTCATTCGATACCGGATCTATAAAATAGATTCCAGAATACGACCCTACCACCAATTCATTTTTTGAATTTTTACCAACGGAAATAATATTTTTATCCTCAAAACCAGTAGGTTTTATTTTTATAGACTTTGCGGGTATATTTTCGGAACAATCAGCATGAAGTAATCCATTGTTAAAAGTGCAGAAATATACTCTTCCAGACCCATCGTCATAGTATATTTGATTGATATCACTTTCTTCAATCAAAGGATACTCCTTCATATTGATAGGAATGACGCTATCCGCTTGAATGTCAAATATATAAAGTAGCGTTTTTTTATAGCGCTCTGCCGCAATTAATATTTTATTGTCAGGAAGGCGCGATACGCCCGTGATAAAGCTAGGGATACGATATCGTTTGACATCTTTAGTAGTCAAGTTGATCAATGAAACTTCATTTTCTATTTGGCTAATGCGATGTGCGCTGAAGATATATTGACCGTCTAAGGTGAGGGTTGGAAATTGCCCTATGATATTACTGAGTGGATGTAATTCTAGTGTGTCTTGACCTTCTCTTCGGGGATATATGTAATGCTGATTCTTCTCAGTGGTGACTAATACTTCATCAGATGACAGCTTCGTCAAGGCTGTTATGATTGTTCCATATCGATTTTTAGGCGTATCCTTTTGTTTTAAATAATATTGAATGTAAGCAGGGTAAAAATGAATTATTCGAAGATCCTGATGTGTGGCGAAATGAACTTGCTGATAAAAATTTTCGCCAATAACGTTAGTTGGTATTCCCGTCTCTTCAGCTAAAAAATTCCATGTCTTAAAATTTTCATCATCTTCTGTAATTCTATATTCATGTACGAGTTGCCGAGTAGAACTAAGTGCTACTAGTTTGCGTCCTTTTTTATCTTCCCATAGCATGATAGATAGCACGTCAAGTGGTACTTCCGGCACTAAATTTGGCTTTTTTTCTCCGATTGTAGCTGTGTAAATACCGCCATATCCAACAAGGCTAAACCACAATTTATTATTTGCATCAACATGGAAAATATTGGAGACTTGATCGATGTCTACTTTGTATTTATCTGTGATCGGATCGAACAATACCGACGCGCTTTGGTCAAATGCTAAGAAGCGAATACGATGATTTTTATTGATTGTCCAAATGCCAGCAGAACTTACCGCAAAATCGGTCAATTCGGGTATGAATGTATATGCAGATCGAAATGGTTTTGTCAAACACGTAAATACGGAAGAGTCAGCAGTATGATGATATACCCACGGATTGTTTTCTGAGTCAATCGTAATGATCTGTTGTTCTCTAATTCCGAGATCGCTGTACGACCGCTGAAAAAATGTATCCAGAAATTTGTGGTATACGTCATAGTTTGTAGCAATTTCATCATACATAAAATATACATACGTCGAGTCCTCACCGAAATGTTGAATCCGTGCCGGACGAACACGAGTAGAAGTCGACGGAAATGATGGCGCTTCTAGTCGTTCAAACGTATATCCATCCCACCGCTCAAGCCCGTTTTCACTTTCTATCCATATCTGAGATGACTGATCAATATGCAATGACTTGACGGAAAGGCCGGATAGACCAGTGCGATTATTTAGTGTAGTGATGTTTGCATTTTGCGGTTGAGCATGCAAAAAACACGATAGAAATA